>Ga0116144_10001003_pt1 | contig 35843 bp, 29 predicted proteins | sample AD_UKC035_MetaG_FD_89746 | JGI IMG/M metagenome (GOLD analysis project Ga0116144, IMG submission 89746) | Active sludge microbial communities of municipal wastewater-treating anaerobic digesters from USA - AD_UKC035_MetaG | ecosystem: Engineered > Bioreactor > Anaerobic > Digestate | place: USA...
CTTAAAATAAGCGAGGTATACACGATACGAGGGTGGACAAGTGAAGGGATTCCTACGAGCAAAACGCTTGAAGGGATGGGCCTTTCTGATGTTGGGGACGATCTGGTGAGGCGCAAGGTCGTCGGAGAATAATAAAAAATATTATAGAAAGGGGTATGTACTATGAAACTGAAACCAGAAGATTATAAAGGTTGGGAACAGTACACGCAGATTCACAAGGGTCCTTTGAGCCACGAGGGAGGGGTGCGACTGTTGTCGGCAGTTCTGCTCATGACTAAAATGTACGCCGAGGAGGTGGGAGAGGAGAAAGCATTTGATCTTTTCCAAAGGTGGGCGGCGGTTTTCAACATGTCGGGCGTGAGATATGTCATGGAACGAGATGGGATTACGGGAAGGACCCCTCTGGACTTCATAAAAACAATGGGACAGTGGGATGAAGAAATCGGTGATCGATGGGAGATCATTGAGGAGAGCCCGGACAAAATAAGACACTACATTCATAACTGCATTTACCGTGATGCTTGTGAACGCGTTGGCATAGATATCTCTAGATGGGGAACCTGCGAGAGGTCGATTCCAGAAACCTGTAACCCGATCGCGTCAGCTTTAAGCCCGGATTTGACTTGGCAACCGCTTGGCTGTCAGGACAAGCCGGGAAGCTGCCTGTTCGAGATTTTCTATACGAAAAAAGCATAATTCTCCAATAGAAAGAAATACTTTGTGTTGGTGCGATCAGGCCATGGTCGCACTAACAACCTCACTTTTTAGCGCTCGGTGTAGATGAGCGTATGTTCCCAAGCGCTGAAAATAATCTAGGATAGGATACGGTGAGATATGCGAAATGGGCTGAGACGTTATGGGCGATAGACTGCATCAATCATAAATGCTGGTTCGGAACGGTTCGGATGAGAACCGTTTAAGCACGCCTCAGCCTATTTCACATATTCAAAGAATAACACGGTTCCATAAACATGTAAACTAGAGTTGCTATATGAACGAAGAGGAACTTAAAAGGGCACATGAGGAAGGAGTTAAAATACTAACTGCGGTGTTGGCGATGACGATAGTGCACGCTAAAAACGCAGGATGGAAAGAAGCTCATGCGCTTTTTGCCCAGTGGGCGACGTTTTTCATGGGTGGCGCGCTGCAGCAAGCTAAGGAATCGCTGGCCGTAACCGAGAAAACCCCGAAAGCTTTCTATACCGTTATGGATGTGCTGGAGAAGTCCATCGGAGATAGGTTGGCGATAGTCGAAGAAACTCCATATAAGATAACGCATACAATACATGAGTGCGTGTTTCGTGAGGCGTGCATGAATTTGGGACTCGACCCGGTTGAGACGTGCCGCAAGGCTGTCGCGCCGATTTCCAGTACTATATCTGCGGTAATCAATCCTGACTTGGAATGGAACATTCTCGAATGCAATCCAACTCCGAAGCCGTGTGTTTACGAGATTAAGTATCGCGGAATAGAGTATAACTTGCCTTTATCAGAGGTGTAACCATATGGCATACGGATGGATCGGAAAGAGTCTGGAAGTTAACTTGTCCGAAGGGAAAGTCGAGAGGTACGCTGTCGATGAAGAGCTGTTCGATACCTATTTGGGCGGGAAGGGTATTGCCGCAAAGATCTTGTGGGACAGGGTGCCTCCTGAAGTCGATCCCTTTTCACCTGATAACATCCTGGTCTTTGCCCCAGGTCTTCTCGCGGGGACCCTTGCTCCTGGCGCTGCTAAAGGCACTGTTGTCAGCAGATCGCCGCTAACAGGAAACATTTCCCGTTCTGCCATGGGGGGGCACTGGTCGGCAGAGCTAAAGAATGCTGGATACGATTTTCTTGTGATTAGTGGAAAATCTCCTACCCTTGTGTACCTATGGATCAATGATGACACTATAGAGTTGCGTGACGCCAGTCATCTTTGGGGTCAGGACACCTATAAGACTCAAGAGTCAATCAGGAAAGAGTTGGGAAACCCAAGTGTACAGATTATCTGCATAGGCACTCCCGGAGAAAAGAAAGTATTCTCCGCCGCTATTCAGCATGGTATGGAATCTTCCGCATCGAGAGGCGGGATCGGAGCGGTCATGGGAGATAAGCGGTTAAAGGCAGTAGCTATCCATGGAACAAAGGATATCAATATCGCTGAAAAAGCAAAATTCATAGAATCATGTAGCGGCCTTCTTGAAAAACTAGAACCCATAAAACAATCTATTGCGGTTGACAACGTAGGGATGTTTTTTCAGCATCATCTTGCTGCGATGGGAGCCTTCGGTAATTTTGGTGAAGACCCCCCTCCCGGTCTTGAGACTGTGGGTGAGGCTATAGCCAATTTTAGTAGAAAATTTAAAGTGAGGGAACGGTCTTGTTTTAATTGTCCCATTGCCTGTAAAGGAGTGTTCTCCGGGGATGATCCAGTCGGAGAAGAACTTATGACGTTCAAGTGCGAGTCGTGGGTAACGTTTGCATCCTTATGCAAGAAATTCGATTTCGTTTTCAATGCGAAGTGCGCTTCTTTGTGTAATAGGTTGGGGTTGGATGTTCATTCTACCGCAGCAGCAATAGCCTTTTCCATTGATCTTTATGAAAAGGGTATCTTGTCGAAAACCGATACAGATGGTCTGGATCTAAAATGGGGCGATGAAGCGGTCGTATATACCTTGATCAATAAGATTGCCAACCGGGAAGGCTTTGGCACTCTTTTCGCGAATGGTGTTTATGAGGCAGCTCGCAAAATCGGCCGCGGAGCGGAAAACCTTGTGCACCATGTCAAAAAACTCGAAATGGGCCATTATCAAGTTTATAGGAAACTGCTGGCCTTGGAGATTGCCCTTAGCGATACGGGGTGCATGTTTAAGGCCGCGTCGGCACAGGCGATCTTCTTTATGGATGCACCCAGGCTACTGGTGGAAGCCCACGTGCAACAAGGCCTCTTACCTGAGGAACTTTTGAACTATATCAACGATGTCGATTATCGAGGAAAAGCTAAAATAGTTGAATTTTATGAGCCCCTGTTCAATGCCGCTGATATGTTAGGCTTTTGTGTTTATATGATCATTTTCCCTTTTGCTCCCTTGACGCTTTCCATACAGGCAAGCTTGGCCTCCTTGGCTACAGGAAGAAATATTGATCAAGAGAAATTAACGCGAATCTCTGAGAGAGTGACAAACTTAGTCAGGGCATATAATGTGAGGTGCGGCAGCAGACGTGAAGACGATACGGTCCCGGAAAAATATTTCAGGGAAGCCCCTTCATCTCCAAAGAGAGGCGAAAAGTTAGACCACGGAAAGTTTGATGAAATGCTTGATGAGGCATACGCACTTAGAGGATGGAATAAGGAAGGGATTCCAACGCAGGAAAAGCTCGACGGATTGGGATTGCACTATGTGAGGGAAGATTTACAGAAACGAGGTATACGAATTTGACGCACAAGCGATCCGACTGTCCTTTTAGGAAAGCATGTATGCTTGTAAGGCTTGACGCAGTGGAAACGTTCCTGAAAGCCGTAGTTTCTGTCACTAATGATGTATGAGCGTAAGTCAACTCTGAGTTCGAGTGGAAGATTGTAGAAAGCAAATCATCTCCTGAACCGTGCTTTTATTAGTTCGGATACCGTGAGTCGGAGAACTACGATGGAGAAAAAGAAGGTAAAGATAATAACGGTTGACGCAGATAAGTGCACGGGGTGCCGTGCGTGTGAAGTGATATGCTCTGCGTATCATAATGACAATATAGTTAATCCGAAGCGGTCGAGGATACGGGTTTTCTCGGATGAGCAGCATGACGTGTTTGTACCCATTACCGCAGGGCCATATACCGATGCTGAGTGCAACGGAAGAAGTGTTGTTGTCATAAAGGGGAAGAAGTATGGGGAATGCTCATTCTGCCATGCATCCTGTCCGAGCAGGGATCTGTTCAAAGAGCCCGATGCTCCGGACATACCGCTTAAGTGTGATCGGTGTGGAGATCCGCCTCCTGAAGGAGGACCCATGTGTGTACAGTGGTGCCGGAGCGGGGCGCTAACGTATGTGGAGGAGGAAAGAGAAGTAAACCCTTCACCAAAAGAATCTCAAACACTGTCATTGCGCTACCTGGTTGAGAAGTACGGCTTAGCTGCGATTGAGCAGACGTTACAGGAGGTTGCAAAAAGCAGGTAAGATCGGCCCAAGGGATGAGCGTGCAGAAGCACCCAAGGAGCACTTAAGGTGTGAATGGAGATATTGCCAAGGTCAATAATTCGGATATAGGATTCATTGCCTCGTAGAGTAAGAAGAAAGCAAGAAAGTATAATGAATAAGGAAGCGAACCCACACGATGAACGGAAAACTATAGGGGCAGTACTTGTACTGGGTGGAGGTGTAAGTGGTATACAGGCCTCTCTAGACCTGGGCTCTCTTGGTTTCAAGGTGTATCTAGTTGAGACGTCAAGGATGATCGGCGGAAGAATGGCACAACTGGATAAAACCTTTCCTACCGGGGATTGCTCCATGTGCATTCTGTCGCCAAAAATGATTGAGTGCAATCGGCATCCTAATATCAAAATTCTCAGCTATACTGATATCAAGACGGTAGAAGGGGAGCCTGGAAATTTCAGGGTAACGCTTACAAGAAAGCCTCGCTACGTGCGGGAAGACCGGTGCGTGGGTTGCCGGATTTGCTCCAGCTACTGCCCAGTAAGGGTTGACGATCCATTCAACGAAAAACTTTCCTTAACAAAATGTATTAGCGTCTTCTGCCCTCAGGCAATTCCTGCCGTTTCAGCCATTAATGCTGATAATTGTTTATTCCTCAGGGAAGGAAAATGCAAGATTTGCGCACCCACTTGCAAGCAAAGAGCCATTGACTTTACCCAACGCGAACAGGACGAAGAAATCGTAGTTGGTGCAATCATAGTGTCCACTGGCTATGAAATTTTTGACGCAAAAATTTCGAGCGAGTACGGATACGGAAGGATGAAGAATGTAATAACAAGTATGGACTTTGAACGAGTGTTGAATGCAGATGGCCCATATCATGGCGAAGTGGTTCGGCCATCAGATGGCAAGGTGCCACGAAAAATCGCTTGGCTTCAGTGTGTGGGATCTCGCAGCAGGCGGGATGGTCATGCGTATTGTTCTTCAGTGTGTTGCACGTATGCGGCCAAACAGGTGCTACTGGTAAAAGATCACTACCCTGAAGTGGAATCGACGGTATTTTTTACTGATATGCGCACGTTTGGAAAAGGGTTTGAAGCATTCTCAAATCGAGCTCAGGCGCTTGAAGGAGTGCGGTTTATACGGCGGCGTGTTTCTTCAATCAAGGAAAATAAACAGACTCGGGACCTTATCATCCGGTACGTCACTGAAGACAATGGGACGGTGATGGAAGAAGAATTCGAGCTGGTTGTACTGTCAATCGGCATGGTTCCTAACAAGACCAACGAGACATTAGCTGCAATTTTAGGCATTAGTTTGAACGCGCATGGATTCTGTACAACCAACGCAGTATCGCCTAACCAGACAGGGCGAAAAGGGATCTATCCAGCGGCAACATTCACTGCTCCGATGGACATTCCTGACTCAGTCAGCTCAGCGACAGGCGCCGTATCATTGGCTGCGCAGCTGCTGGCTGGAGAAAGAGGATCTCTGGCGCAAGCCCGATCATTTCCGCCGGAGAGAGTGGTTGGAAATGAAGAAGCGCGTATCGGTGTCTTTGTGTGCCGCTGCGGGGCGAATATCGGCAGAGTGGTTGATGTTTCCGCGGTAGCAGAATCGGCCAAAAAACTGGATCAGGTAGTCTTTGCTGGGGAAAATCTGTTTTCGTGTTCAGCAGACACAGGGCGTTTGATCACGCAGAAGATTAAGGAGCACGGATTGAACCGGGTGGTTGTGGCGGCTTGTACACCAAGAACGCATGAGGGGCTGTTTCAGGATACACTGCGAGAAGCAGGGATAAATAAGTATCTGTTCGAGTTAGCCAACATACGCGAACACTGCTCGTGGGTGCACTCGCATGAAAAAGAGAAAGCGACAGAGAAGGCCAAGGATATAGTACGAATGGCGGTGGAGCGGGTAAAAAATTTAACACCTTTAGAAGAGATCGAGGTGCCAGTTATTAATAGAGGTGTTGTCATTGGAGGTGGGTTGGCCGGAATGACGGCTGCGTTAGCCCTCGCGCGACAAGGATTCCAGGTACATCTGATAGAAAGAGAGTTTGAGCTGGGTGGAAACCTTCGCACTATCCACTATACGATCGAAGGGCTTGATGTAGCCGTATTTCTTGCACAGCTTACAGCAGAGGTGGACCAGGAAGATAAAATCACTGTCTTGAAAGGGTATGAGCTGAAAACATTCTCGGGTTCGGTAGGAAACTTTAAGAGCGTAGTGAGCAGGGTAGGTGAAAGCGATGAAAAACAAAGGGAAGAGATTGACCACGGCATACTAATAGTTGCCACCGGCGGGAGAGAGCTCAAGCCTCATGAATACGGGTACGGCACAATATCGAACGTGATTACCCAACAGGAACTGGAAGACAAGATTTCATCAGGTGAGGCAACTGGGGATCTTCGACAGGTTGCCATGATTCAGTGCGCAGGAGCGCGGAGCGAAGAGCATGTGTACTGCGGACGTATCTGCTGTGGGGAGGCGCTCAAAAATGCGCTGAAGCTGAAAGAGGTCAACAAGGATATTGAAGTTATCATTTTCTACCGGGACATTCGGGCATACGGGTTTTTGGAAGACTACTATAACGAAGCTCGTGAAAAGGGGATCCTCTTTGTGCGTTACGATCCGGGACACAAGCCTGAGGTGCGTAATGAAGGGGAAGAGCTTTGCCTGAAGTTCTACGATCCGGTTTTGTCGCGGGAAGATGAGATTCGGCCAGACATGGTGGTGCTAAGTGCGCCGGTGGAAGGAAAAGACAACGAGAAGTTGAGCCAGATCCTGCGAGTACCAATAACTGATGATGGTTTCTTTATGGAAGCGCATATGAAACTGCGCCCCCTTGATTTTGCTTCGGAAGGCGTATTCTTGTGCGGCCTGGCGCATTACCCAAAGTTTATTCGGGAGACAATCAGCCAAGCCAATGGGGCGGCAGCACGCGCCGCAGTGATTCTAAGTCAGAAAACGATGAAGTCGTCCGGTGCCGTAGCTGTGCTAAAGCGAGAGCGTTGTATCGGCTGCGGCATCTGCGTGGCAGTATGCCCTTATTCGGCGTTCAACGTTGAGGATACTTCTGTAGGACCCAGAGCGATGCTTGCTCCCGGGGTGTGCCGGGGGTGTGGCACCTGTGTTGCGCGCTGTCCGCGATGTGCATTATCGCTTAACCATTTTACCGACACACAAATTTTTGGCCAAATAGGCGCAGTTGCCTGATGAGTAAAAGGATATGAATGATACTTCTGTAGAAAACTATAGCTACGAGCCAAAGATACTTGCATTTCTGTGCAACTGGTGCGGATATGCCGGAGCGGACCTCGCAGGAATTTCTCGGATCCAATATCCGCCGAACACGAGAACCATTCGACTTATGTGTTCGGGGCGGGTGGACGGACGTTTTGTCATGGAAGCATTTTTGAGCGGTGTCGATGGTGTGCTTGTAGTAGGATGCCATCTGGGGGACTGCCATTATATTTCCGGCAACCATGAGGCTGTAAAAATGATCCGCATGACCAAGACATTGCTGAAATGTGCGGGAGTGGATCCGGAAAGGTTGAGATTCGAATTTGTTTCCGCGGCAGAGGGCGCGAAGTTTGCCCGGGTTGTAAATGATTTCGTAAGGGTGCTGAAAGGCTTAGGACCTCTGGGGATCGGGGGAGCGAGCGAAAGAACAGTAAAACTTCGGGCTGCCCAGAAGTCCTTTGAGAAGGAAGGACTAAAATGGATTTTGGGAAAAATCGATGAGTTTCAAAAAACAGGGAATCTATACGGCGAAAGGTTTACCGAGAATGAGGTTGATCGACTGATTGAAAGGGTAGCAAGTGAGAAGATCATAGAACACGAGATTGTTCTCATTCTGGAAAAGGAAGGACCGATGTCGGCAAAAGATATTGCCGAGCGACTTGCAGCGCCTGTTCATGAGGTCCTGACCTATATATTTTTGATGAATAAGAAGGGGATACTTTCGCGGCACGGTGTGCAAGGAAGATCCCCTCTTTACACTGTGGAAGCTGATGCCTGAGCAGAACTTACAAGGAAAAAAAGTGTTGATCGTTGGAGCCGGTCCTGCCGGATTACGGGCCGCAGAGGCAGTGGCAAGGCAGGGTGGTACACCGGTGCTTGTTGGCGATAGGAATGCACCACCAGTACAGCAGGCAGTTTCCAACGGGTTAAACGTGATCGTGCTGGATCCCTTCCAGCAGGAAATCACTTCTTTTAAACGCGATGAAGATGTCTTTATCATGAAGGTAAAGAATAAGGTAGCCCGCATCGACGATGTGCGGTGCGACGGGTGTGGAGAATGCGAGCGGGTATGCCCGGTACACCCGGTGCGATACAGTTCAAACACCGAAAATCATCCCTATCTGCGCACTGCTATTAGTAGGGGCAATCGCAAAAACAATTATACCATACTTAAAGAAGATCCTCCCTGCCAGCAAGCGTGTCCGGTGAAGCTCGATATTCGAGGCTATGTTGGCTTGATTGCCGAGGGAAAATACGATGAGTCATTAGCCTTGATTCGTCAAAGGCTTCCTTTTCCGGCAGTATGTGGAAGGATTTGTCCTCATTTTTGTGAAAGGAAATGCAACCGGCGGGACCTTGATGAAGCGATAAATATTCGGGGACTTAAACGGTTTGTTGCGGATAGGCAAAGAAAAGGATCAGACGGCGAGAGGAGACGAATAGAAACGATATACCAGAACAAGGTGGCCATTATCGGCGGTGGTCCAGCCGGGCTTACCTGCGCCCATGATTTGCGGATTTTGGGGTATCCGGTCACGGTATTCGAGTCGCTTCCGGTCTGCGGAGGAATGCTCGCGGTTGGAATTCCTGATTTTCGGCTACCAAAAGAAATCCTCCAGGCGGAAATCAAGTACATAGAGGACCTGGGAGTGGATTTAAAGACTAACGTCACCTTCGGAATCGACGTAACAAGTAAGCAACTTTTTGAACAGGGATTCGAGGCAATCTTCATTGCTACCGGGGCGCACGACGGGGTGTCTCTGGGAATAAAAGGGGAAATGGCAGACGGGGTTATCCAGGGAACGAAACTGCTTCGAGATATTAATCTGCGGGAAGAAGTCGTGGTTGCAGGAAAGAAGGCAATAGTCATTGGTGGTGGTAATGTCGCCATCGATGCAGCACGAAGCTTGAAGCGTCTGGGAGCAAACGAAGTAGTGATGATCTATCGACGAACGTGTGCTGAAATGCCAGCCTATAAGGAAGAAGTAGAAGCAGCGCTTAAAGAGGGGATAACGATTGAATACCTCACCATGCCCACAGAAATTATTTCTGAGGGAAATCGCGTTAAGGAACTGCGATGTGTGCGGGCGACCTTAGCGAAGAAGGACAAAAGCGGAAGAAGAAGCCCGGTTCCTATCGAAGGCTCAGAGTTTGGTGTGCCCTGCGATCTGCTGGTGGTTGCAGCCGGTCAAAAGCCCGAGCTTGCTAAAGTGGAAGGCACTGGGATGAAAGCAACTTCTTCGGGCACCATTTTTGCCGATAGGGGAACAGGTGCCACGAACATTGAAGGGATCTTTGCAGGTGGGGATGCTGTTTCCGGACCGGCTACGGCAATTGAAGCAATTGCTGCAGGGAAGACAGCGGCACTATCTATACACCAATTTTTAATACATAAGAAACGAGCGCAGTAAAGGTGCAGAACATCAATTTTGCAATCTGTGGAGAAGAAAGACACCATGAGTCGGCGCTTGCCGTTGAAGAGCGGATACGATCGTTTCAGGAGGTTGAGCATGCTCTTGAGGAGGCTGCGGCCGTGGCGGAGGCTAAACGGTGCCTGGGGTGTCGGGCTTGCATCGGCTGTGGTCTTTGTAAAGCAATCTGCGAAAAGAATGCGATCGTGTTCGAGTCATCTTCAGAAGAAGAGGAGATACTACTTGACGCGGTGGTTCTAACGTCCGGCGCCACAAAGCACAGTGTGGTTATACCGGAAAAGTACGGCAGTGGAAGATATCAGAACCTTATCACAACAACCACATTTGAACAAATGACGCAGGAAAGAGGATGGTGCGGCGGCCTGGTGCTTCGCCTTTCCGACGGAGAGATTCCAAAACGGATTGCTGTTATCGTCGAACCCGATGATGAAGAAAGTCGATTCTTGCCGGAGTGGATCGCGTATGTCCAGCAGGCTGTTTCCCTGATGAAGCAAAGAATGGTAGACAGTGAAATGAAGGTGTTCTTCCCAAGAGCTGGTGCAAAGGTATCTGGTTACGTTTTTGATCCCGATTGCTCACTTACGGGAGCAGAGATTGTTTCCTTTGATGAACTGGAAGATGACAAAGATCTTACAATAACCTGGGCTTCGGACCAGGGAGAAACGACTGAGACTTTTGACCTGGTGGTGCTGTTTAACGGATTTGCGGCTTTGGACCATGCGAGACAAATTGTTGAAGCCGTTAACGATGCTATGGGGACAAACACCTACCCAGAATGGGACATTGAAAAAATGACACCAGGTACGGCGCAGGTTTACCTAAGTACACATGGGTCGGAAGAAGATATTACGAGGAGCAAAACGGTAGCCGATGGGCAAAAACGAAATTCAAATGCTGCGTGAACGGGATACGTCATTTTATGAGCGCCTGAGAAAGAAAAGCAGATCTGGTCTGGAGCGCTGTTACCAGTGCTCGGCCTGCAGTGACGGGTGTCCGGTGATAGAAGAAATGGACTACTACCCGAATCAGCTCATCCATATGGTACGTCTAGGGCTCAAGGATGAAGTGCTGAGGAGTAGATCAATGTGGGTGTGCGCATCGTGTGAAACCTGTGCAACGCGGTGCCCCAACCAAATTGATATCGTACGATTCATGGATGTGCTTCGTTCAGAATCGCTCAGTGAAAAAATCATAAGACCAATGGTTGAAGTTTCTCTTTTTCACCAGACCTTTCTTAGTCAGATTCGTAAACGTGGGCGCATTCACGAACTGGCACTTATGTTGTCATACAAATTTAGAACAGGCGAACTGTTCTCACTAAAAAGAATGCGTGAAGACGCACAGCTTGGATTGGCCATGTTCCGCAAGGGAAAATTAAAGGTGTTGCCCGAGAAAGTGAGAGGGCGCAAGGAGATAAAGACCCTATTCAAAAAGATCTCTTCATGTCACTGAGGGCGACCAAAATGGAATTTGCTTATTATCCAGGCTGTTCGTTGGAATCAACGGCACGCGAATATAATGAGTCCACGAAAGAGACCTTAGAACGTTTGGGTGTTTACTTGCGGGAAATACCTGGCTGGAGCTGCTGTGGCGCAACATCAGCGCACAGTCTTGATCAGGAGTTGGCGCTGGCATTGGCAGCACGAAACCTCTCTCTAACTGAAAACATGGGTATGGATATACTCGCGCCGTGTGCGGCATGTTTTTCAGTGCTGAGAAAAGCGCAAAAGGTATTGAAGCATGACCGCCTGGCAAGAGAAAAGGTCGAGGTAGCCATAGGGAGAGAGCTTTCATTGTCGAATAAGGTTCGGCACCTGCTCGATGTGCTCTTTAATGAGGTAACGCCGGCGGGGATCAAAAGCCGTGTAGAGAGGCCGTTAAGTAATCTTCGGGTAGTAGGCTATTACGGCTGTTACCTGGTACGCCCTCCCGAGATAGCGGACTTTGATGATCCGGAGAATCCGATGATTCTGGATGAGATACTTAAAAGTCTAGGGGCAGAGGTCGTTGACTGGTCAGCTAAAGTAGATTGCTGTGGAGGCTCCTTATCAATAACACAGCCGACGATTGCAAAAAAGTTGATTCGCAAGGTAGTAGCATCTGCGCTGGAGGTTGAGGCTGATGTGATCGTTACGGCATGCCCTCTTTGTCAGAATAATCTTGATGTCCATCAGGAAGGAAGCCTGTCCGGTGAAGGAATTCCGGTTGCCTACGTGAGCGAAATTGCTGCAGTGGCTCTGGGTATTACACCAGAAGAAAAATGGTTTAAGAGGCATTTTGTAGATCCTTCACAGGTACTGAACAAACGTCTGCTATCGCAACTGTGAGAATCTCAAACAACTATTTCCGATGAATCTATTTGTGTCACTCAATTTTTTTTGAAGCGCGAATTGATCTTATAAGCCATTTAGCAAAGGAGGTGTTTGTATGAGCGGAAGGAAATTGTTGTGTCAAGTGGGATTAGGGATTGTGATGGCTCTGATCATCTCATTAATAAGCTCGGCGACTGTCCAAGCCCAAGAGTGTCGCGTTGTGTGGATTCATGGATTGGAGGTACACAAGAGTGTAGCCGTCGAGCCTGAGACAATGCGGATCTCCAAAGACACCTGTGTGATTTGGTACAACCGGGCGACCGCGATGAACGTGAAAATTACTTTTCAAGAAGGAAAAGCCTGCGCTAGTGCAACTGATGGCGGGGCGGCATTTAAGATGGGCTATGGCGCATGCTATGTCAGCAGTTGGATACCCTTCGCAGGAACATCGAGCCTAAGGTTTAAAGAAAAAGGTACCTATAAGTATGTAATCGAGACAGCTAATGGGCCAGAAAACCTGGCTGAAAGGGGAGAAAAAATCGCCGAGGGAACCATCATGGTGAGTGAATAGGAGCACCTTCGGCAGAGAAAGAAAGATTAAGGTGAGAAGGGATATAAGAGCAAGGAGTAGGCTGAAGAGAGGTTTTGCGGGTATTCGAATAACTCAGATTTTCATAATCTGGTTCGAGACAGAGAGGAAAAAAAGGAGAGGCAAGCATGAAACATCCTAAGCAGATATTGTATAAAGTATCCACAAGTATACTGTTCCTCGTCTTCTTCATTTTTGTCTTACCGACAGGACTATTGACAGCAAATGCATCATCTATCCCGACCATTCAGGACTTGACTCAGGGCAAGGTGAAGATAGGAGATGTGGTTGATAAGAGTAATGTTGAAACTGTCAAAGAGTATCTTCCCACAGGGATATACGAGTTAGTCAAAAAGGGGTTGGTATTGAAGATGGGCGAGAATCTTCCCCCGGAACAGACCCTGCCCAAATTCTTTATGGAAGCTACGGAGAAAAACAAAGGTCAGGCAGTGATAGATGATCATAAGTGTGTGTATCTCAAAGACGGTTCACTCTGGCCAGGCGGGCTTCCTTTCCCAGAAGCCAAAACTGGTGATGAAGTCATGGCCAATATCAAGTATGGGGCCACGATGGATGACTATCGTATCACCCCTTATAGAATGTGCTACATAAACAAAGAAGGTCAGATTTATAAGACCAGTGGTCTGGATGTAACGTATGTATGGACGACCGGAAGACTGAAAATACCACCCATCGGGGCAATTCCTGGAGAAGAAGAGGTCCGATGGAAGTGTATGCCTTTATTCACCTCTCCCATGGATTTGAAAGGGCTGGGGCAAATTAACATACGCTACTATGATGAGGTTAAGAAGCCCGATACTGGTTTTTGCTATCTTCCTGCTTTTAAGCGGGTCGTTCGGGTAAGCGCCACCACATATCAGGATAATATGGGTGGAAGCGATTTTACCTGGGGAGATCAAGAGGGGCTTCGTGAACCTTTCACGTCCTGGAATTTTAAACTTCTTGCCAAAGAAAATCTGGTTATGCCTGCTCTAAAGGGTCCTGAGTCCGTGATAAATCCCGATGGTTCTCTTGCTCCGGAAATCAAATTTACCGAGGGATACAAATTCCCAATATCTGATTGGGCGACAGTTCCCATGTATACCGTTGAGTGCACCCCAAATATAAAGCATATTTATAGCAAAAAGATCCTCCATGTCCAAGCATTACCATACTGGGGAGCAACCGGACAAGTGCTTCAAGCTGATATCTATGACCGACAAGGGCGGCTTTGGAAAGTATTCTCTTGGTTCGAGGGTAGTGCTCACATGGCTGGCGGAGAGCCTTACATGCTGCCTAATATTCTTTTTATGCATGATATCCAAACGGATCATACAACTCAGAATTGGTTTAATATGAATCCTCAAAATGGAGTAAGTGCTCAAGATTTTACGTTGGGCAAGCTGATAGAACGAGGGAGATAACCCCAGGAGGAATCTAGTAATAGTACAGACTAAGTAACCAATAGGTTTTGAGCCCCATGTGCCTTGTATGGCGACCGAAAGCATAGTCGCTCAATCTCATCAGGAGGAATTAGAGCTTCTGATGTGCCTGGGAATGGGTTGCACCACAAGAAGTACTTTGAAACAGATCAGGAGGTTTTCACATGAGACCGCGAGGCTTCTCGCTTAGCTTAGTAGCATTACTGGTACTAATGTGTTCTTTGAGCAGTTTTGGTGCCACCAAGGATCAGGAGAAATACTCGGTAAATCGCCGTGACAAGATTTTTGGCCTTCATTTCACTGATGAGAAGTGCGGTTGCGCAGTTGGGGACATGGGGCTCATCTTGACTACCGAGGATGGAGGTGAGACCTGGACAAAACTTGAACCAGTGACCAATTGCTCACTCAATGATATTGCATTCATTGACCAGAGTGGTTGGGCAGTGGGAGACAACGGCACAATCTTACAAACCCAGAACGGGGGTAAGAATTGGGAAGCCCAAGCCAGCAACTCAGACTCCTCCTTGTTTTCGGTATCTTTTTGGGATAGGCAAAGAGGAGTTGTGGTCGGGGAACGCGGCACGGTGTTACTGACCGAAGACGGTGGATCATCGTGGCAGGATTCCTCGTTGGATTGGACCCAAATAATACCGGAGAGCTTAATGGCCGATGGTATTCTGGCATTAAATCTTTACGATGTTTTTTTTACTGATGGGGAACATGGATGGGTTGTTGGTGATTCTGGAGTAGTGCTTTTTACTGGAGACGGCGGGAAGAGTTTTAATGTGCTGAGAATCGGCACCTATCCTCCCCTCTATTCCGTTTTCTTCCAAACAGACGAAATGGGCTGGGTCACCGGAGGAGGAGGCAGCTTTTTTCTTACCCGGGATGGCGGTAAGACCTGGGAGGAGCAAACTCTGCCCACAAAAGCGAATCTGTTTAAGATAACAATGTCGGATGATATAGGTGCCATTGTCGGCGATTTAGGCACAGTATTTCAGACAAAGGATGGGGGTAAGAACTGGAGTTTTGTCAAGCTTGATTTGAGATTGCCCCTCCCGTGGTTTTTAGATGCGAGTATTGTCAAACACAACTCTCCGGGAGAGATAGTCTTTGGAGGGCAGGGATTAATCAGAAAGTATAGTGAACAGGAACAAGAGGAAAAGCCATGACGAGAAAGATTGCCAGTTGGATTCTTACTCATAGAGTCCTTGTTATGGGGATCATTGCGGTTCTCACCCTGTTTTTTGTCTGGGAGATGCGCAAGGTAGAAGTGAAGACGATTTTTCAAGATCTTCTTCCCGAGAGTCATCCTTATATTAAGGTTCATAAACGATATGAAGCGCAGCTTGGAGATCCCTTGAAGGTTTTTCTTATGCTCCAAGTAACCGAAGGGGATATTTACAATTACGAAACCCTGAAGAAGGTGAAAGAGATAACTGATAGCTTGGATGCCATCCAGGGGGTTAACCACAATCAAGTCTATTCTATTGGATCACGGAAAATAAAGAAGATTACCGTTACTGCTGACTCCATCTTTGCTGAAGATCTCATGAAGGATGTTCCCCAGACAATGGACGAGCTGGATGACCTCAGAAGAACCGTACGGGACACCAACGGAGTTTATGGAGTGTGGGTGTCGCCTAATGAGACTTCGGTTCTTTTTTCCGCTGCTTTTATACCTGAGCTGCTTGACTACACTGTTCTCTTTAAGAGTGTAAACGAAATAATTGCTACCCAATTAGATTCCAGGCACAGAATCTATGCTGCTGGTGAGCCGGTTTTGACGGGCTGGGTATATCTGTACCAAAAACAAGTCAACTGGATACTTGGGCTATCATTCCTGGCCATGTGCGCTTTGCTCTATTATTATTTTCGGAATCTGGTTGGAGTGGTGGTACCCCTTTCGGCAGGGTTACTGGGAATAGTATGGGGACTGGGTTTTTGTGGACTGATGGGATATAACTTAGAACCCCTATCTTTGGTTATTCCCCTTCTCATTACTGCGCGGGCTTTGAGCCACTCGGTACAACTCACCGAGCGCTATTTTGAATGCTATCATGATTCGAAGAACGTTGTAACCGCTTGCATCGATGCCGCCACCTCGCAATTCCCCCCGGGACTGCTTGGGATCTTGTGCGACGTAATCGGGATTTATCTCATTGCGGTAGCTCCGATTCCCCTCATTCAAAAGCTTGCTTACCTATGCGGATTCTGGGCCGTGGGCATTATTCCTACTGCTTTGATCTTCACTCCCATCATGCTTTCATTTTTTCCAGCTCCAAGGAACATCCCCGACATCGTAGACTTGAACAAGGGTTTTACGCAGAAGCTGCTGGGCTGGATAGCCAAGGCAGGGTATGGCAAGAGTGCGGTCACGATTGTTATCCTGACAGTACCCTTTACGATACTAACGGGCTGGATTTCTCTGCAAGTGAATATTGGAGACATCAATCCCGGTACCCCGATTCTATGGAAGGATTCGGATTATAATGTTGCTATTCGTGAGATGAATAGGAATTTTCCGGGGACCGAAGAACTCTATGTGATCGTTAAGGGGGAAGGCACAGGAACGCAGGTTGTTACTGATCCACAATTTTTGAAGTTACTTACTTCGTTCCAGCGCCACATGGAAAAGAATCCGTTGGTAACTGGCACCCTCTCTATCGCTGACCTTCTTCCTCCTATTCAGAAGTCGGTTTTCGGGGGTTATCCCAAGTATGAAATTCTACCAAAGGATAAAGATCAGGGGCGTCAGCTTATCTACGTTCTGACGGGGAGTTCTGCTCCGGGTGATTTTAACCGCTACTTTAGTGAAGCAGAGGATAATGCGAATGTAATTATCTGGTTTAAGGACCATATGGGCAATACTATTCGCTCGGCCATTGCCAGTGTTAATGATTTCATTGAAGCGAACCATAATAGCATCGGCAAATTTGAATTTCAGCTCGCTTCCGGCAGTATTGGAATCTTGGCAGCAGCCAATGAGGTTGTTGAGGAATCACAGCTGTTGAATTTAATCTTGGTGATGAGCGCGGTATTTGTTCTCTGTACCTTGACGTACCGCTCGGTGGCCGCAGCGATTATAATAATGATTCCTCTCAACATTGCCAATCTGGTTACCTTGACCGTAATGAAAGCCCTTGACATCGGGCTTAACATCAATACCCTCCCCATCGTTTCAGTGGGAGTGGGGACAGGGATTGATTATGGTATTTATCTGTTGAGCCGAATATGTGAAAACTATCAGAAACAAGGGAGCTATTCATTTGACACCTTGTTATCTTCTTTAAAGACCACCGGCAAGGCAATCTTTTTTACCAACACCACGATGTGTTCCGGCATTATTCTGTTTTACTTTTTTTCCAGCTTACGCTTCCAGGCGGAGATGGGACTTTTGCTGACGATCATCATGTTTATGAATATGGTCGGAGCATTGTTCTTGATACCGTCCATGGTCTATGTGTTTAAGCCCAAGTTCTTGGGCAAGGCTAAGATTACTGCATAGCAGAAGATCCTGCTATCATAATCCGAAAAGGACTTGCCGGATTGCCCAAGCAATACACTCTTTAGCGGAAGGTACGGTACTGAACTGAACGTTAAGAACTGGTAGGACAAACATGGAGACAAGAAAAACCTGGTGTGGTCTTTGCCATTCCCGTTGCGGAACGCTGCTTGAATTCGAGGGAGATCGGGCTGTGAAAGTTAAAGGCGATAGTGACAACCCCTTTAGCCGGGGCCGGATCTGTCAACGGGGCGCTCTCATGCTTGAGCACCTTTACCATAAAGATAGGCTCAATTTCCCCCTGAAGCGGAATGGGGAAAAAGGAGCAGGGCAGTTTAAGCGGCTTACCTGGGAAGCCGGCATGGATGAGGTCGCGGGGAAGTTGCTAACGCTTAAAGACAAGTATGGTCCGGAAACTCTGGCTTTCTCTCACGGAACCTACCGTACCTACCACTGGGATGGGAGGCGCTTTTTTAATCTTTTTGGTTCTCCGAACATGACTGGTGCCAATCATATCTGTTACTGCCCTACTCACAGTGTTGACTGGGCTACGTATGGCTCTTTTGCCTTTGGGGACATGATGCATGCTTCTCTTATTGTGGTATGGGGACATTCACCCTCGCAGTCTTATCCAATAGTAGATTGGGGATTACTGGGAGCAGCCCGTGACAGGGGAGCAAAAATAATAGTGGTTGATCCCCGTAGGACTAAGGAGGCGGAGATAGCTGATCTCTGGCTTCAGATTAAACCGGGAACGGATTTGGCGTTAATGCTGGGGTGGCTCAAGGTGATCGTGGAAGAGGACCTCTATGATAAAGATTTTGTGAAAAAATGGACCGCAGGTTTCCCGGAGCTCAAGGGTCATCTCAAGAAGACCTCTTTAGGAGAAACCGCCAGGATCACCTGGGTGCCGCAAGACCAAATTCTAAAATCTGCCCGGATGTATGCCCAGATGAGACCTGGAGTCATCACTAAGGGCTTGGGAATTGAAAAGCAAGGAATCAATTCTAATCAGGCTCAGCGCGCACGAGCTATTCTTCGAGCGCTATGCGGGAATATTGATGTTCCAGGAGGCGAGCTGATCGGATATGCAGAGGATATGAAAAAAATCGTTTCCGATTATGAGCTGCAAATGCAGGGAGCTCTGAGCCCGGAACAGAAAAAAAAGCAGCTCGGCTCTCAGCAATTTAAGCTGCTGAGCTATGCCGGTTGGGATAAGATTGCTGCCGCCGGGAGAAGGCAAAACATGAAATCCTGGGGACCTCCGGATCCTGATCTCACTGCCTGCGCTCACCCGGCTGCGTTGTGGAAAGCGATCTTGGAAGAAAAACCGTATCCGGTAAAGGCAATGATTATCCTGGCTGCCAACCCGCTTCTGACCTTGCCCAATCCCCGGCTCATTAAAGAGGCATTGAAAAAACTTGAGCTGCTCGTGGTAATGGACTACTACCTTACTCCTACCGCTCAGCTTGCAGACTATGTTTTCCCTGCTGCAAGCACGGTGGAGCGGCCTGACATCGTAGCCACTCCCGCCTATTGTGTTCCCTGCCCCAAAGGACTTGAGCCGCTGTATGAGCGAAAACCTGATTATCATTTTTGGAGAGAATTGGGGATTCGCTGCGGGCAAGAGGAACAGTGGCAATGGGAGACGGTTGAAGAGGTCCTTGACTACCGGTTAGCCCCTCTGGGATTAACCTTCTCGGAGTTGGTGAAGCAGGGAGTCGTTTTTGCGTCGCCGGAATACAAAAAGTATGAACAAGAGGGTTTCGGCACGCCATCTGGTAAGGTGGAAATCTCGTCCCGAATCTTTGAAGAATTAGGGTATGATCCTCTGCCCATCTACAAAGAAATTGACTGGCCCTGGGAAGATCCGGCAGCACTGGTGCTTATTACCGGTAGCAATTTTTTACCAATGTATCACTCAGAGCAGCGCCAGTGGCCTTCGGCTCGGAAGATAGCTCCTGATCCCCTTACCACTCTTAATCCGGAGACTGCTCAGAGTCTTGGACTGCAAGAAGGGGACTGGGTTGAGATCGAGACCTCCTTTGGAAAGATCCGACAAAAACTTAGAGTATCAGATGTCGTTCATCCGCGCATGGTCGATGTCGAGCATGGATGGTGGTTCCCGGAGAAGGAAGGTCAGGAGCCGGTCTTTTTTGGAACCTTTGAGGCGAACGCGAATGTGCTTTGCCCTAGTGAAGAGAAGTATTGTAGTCCAGAAGTGGGAAGCTGGCCGTTGACCGGTCTTCCGGCTCGAGTAAGAAAGGTCGGCTGATTCGAACTCTGTCTTGTAGCGTTCGGGCGTCAAGTGAGTTGGGAAACGCGGTTATTGGCTTCCGGTGCTGGATTTCACGATATCCGGCTAAGGTGCCGCTTCGAAATTCTTAAGAAGCAGGTGACTTCTAGAAAATTGCCAGGCAGCACAATGTATACAGAAGCAATTACAAGGACTGCGAATTACTATAGTTATGTTTAAGAGTGTATGAGTCGAAATTGATATGTCCTTGTCCAGGGACAATCGGTAAATACCAGGAGGGATCAGCATTGAGCGCTGGGAAAGAGATCGAGAAGATCAAATCAGTCTGTTACATGTGCCAGGGGAATGATTCGGGTATTGTGGCACACGTGAAGGACGGGGTTATTGTCAGGATTGAAGGCGATGTTGACTGTCCCCCCAATCATGGGCGCTTATGCGTCAAAGGCCTTTCTGCTCTGTTCATGCCCAATAATCCTAGCCGAGTTCTGAAGCCGATGAAAAGGACGAATCCGGAAAAGGGCTTGGGAGTTGATCCCCAGTGGAAAGAGATTACGTGGGAAGAGGCCTACGACATTATTGTCCCTCGATTGAAGAAGATACGGCAAGAGAACCCGCTCAAACTTGCATTGACCATGTTTGACTACCCCCCTTATTACCTTGCCGTTCCCTGGTGCGCCGCCTTTGGTGCTCAATTCTACGTAGGTGCAGCGGTGTGGTGCGGAGCGTATCACAACGCGTGTTATCAGTATTACTTGAGTTTCTTCCGAGAAGCGGACTACGAGCATCTTAATTACCTGGTGTTATGGGGTACACAGTCAGGTCACATCGCGGATGCTCTTCCGGTGGCTTCGGCCCGGAAGCTTGCAGACGCCCGAGTGCGTGGCGCCAAGGTGGTGGTGATCGATCCGGTGGCCACACCGGCCGCGTCACTGGCGGATGAATGGGTACCGATAAGGCCGGGAACCGATGGAGCCCTCGCGCTCTGCTTAGCCAATCTCTTGGTTAACGAATTTGCTCTTTACGACCGGGAATTCATCAAAGCGAGGACCAACGGTCCGTACTTGGTTGGCCCAGACGAGCATTACGCGCGCGACCAAGCAACAAACAAACCTCTGGTCTGGGACGAAAACAGGAAGGAGGCGAGGCCCTTCAGCGACGTTGAGGCCAAACACATGTCACTGGAGGGGGAATACGAGGTATACGGCACCCGCTGTCGGCCGGGATTCGAAATCCTAAAGAACCACCTGAAGAAATTTATGCCCGGCCGAGTCTCGGAAATTACAACCATACCGGAGGGAGTCATCCGGAGGATTGCCAAAGAATTTGGCGAGGCTGCACAGGTGGGAAGCACCATAGAAATTGACGGCGTTTCTCTTCCGTACCGACCCTCGGCTGTTCTTACCGGCCGGGGAGCATCTGCCCACCAGCATTCCATGCATACTATATTTGCCATGGAGATTCTCAATATTCTCGTGGGCAATGTGAATACTCCCGGAGGAATACTTGGTATTGGCACCCTTTACAAAAAAAGATGGGAGACGGGTGTGGACGAGGACGGCATTGCGCTTTCACCCAATTCCACCTATTGGCATTTTTATGGTTCGCTTGATACCTACCCGGCTCGGCCGGTTGCCAAGCCCAAGACGTATTCTCTGCTGGACCTTTTTCCGGTGGCAACTTACTCGGATGGGCTTTTCCCTCTGGCATTGGCCGACCCCAAACGGTTTGGGCTGGACTACGACATCGAGTTCATGATCATGGCCCACGTCAATCCTGTGACCAACTACGTAAATCCCGAGGAAGTGATCAAGGGGCTCAAGAAGATAAATTTCATCCTTGGCTTTGCCACAGAGTGGAACGAGGCCATGGAAATGTGCGACGTGGTGCTTCCTAATGCTCATTGGACGGAGCGTTATGATCCTATCGCCAATCCGCCTTTCAAGTTTGAGGGGGTGGGACACCACGACTGGTACTGGTTTTTTAGGCGCCCGCTGATTAAACCCCCGGCGCCGGAGATACGGCACTGGATTGAGATACTTCTGGAAATTACCGAGCGGGCGGGATTCATCAAAGAGTTCTATCAGGCTTATAACGACATTAACTGCCTTCGCGCGCCTTACCAGCTTGACCCGGAGAAGAAGCACTCCTATTTGGAAATTTGTGATGCAGTCATGCAGGATCGTTACGGAGTAAGCGTAGAGTGGTACGAAAAGAACAAGACCAACGTCTGTGTTCAAAAGAAGACCATTGAGGAAGCGTTCCCCGGGCCCTTTGTACCCGGCCGGTACAACATTTATATGGAGTACTGGAAGCAGGCGGGAGAAGAAGTGAAAAAGGTGGTCAGGGAAATGGGCATCGAAGGGATCTGGCCGACTGATGATTATCAGCCGCTCCTGGATTGGTGGCCGTGTTCCTCGTATGAAAAGAAAGATGGTTATGATCTGTTTGCAGTGAACTATAAGGTTGCCTGCCATACCTTTTCGCACACCACTCATAACCCGCTGCTGCTGGAACTTGGGCATACATACCCGTGGATTTACGGCGTCCAAATCAACTCAGAGGCCGCTCGAGCACGAGGGATCCAAGACGGTGATGAGATCCGTATCGAATCGGAATTCGGTTACCAGGTGAAGGGGAAATCGGTGGTTACCGAAGGGATCCATCCGGAGTGTATTGGCCTGTCCGGCGTGTTTGGGCGGTTAGTCTTCGGAGAGAAGGTCGGTAGGAAAGTGGGCGCCCACTGGAATACTCTTATTGGACAGGACCTGGAGAGGCTGGATAAGATGTCTAGCCTTCTGGATGGATGTATCAGAGTGAAGGTAAGCAAAACCTAGGAGAAGAACGTGGTACGATGGGGAATGGTGATAGATCTCAAGCGCTGCATTGGCTGCCAGTCATGCACTATGGCGTGTAAAACAAAAAACGGTACTCCCCCCGGCGTCTTCTACCGCCGTGTGCTGGAAAAGGTAAGCGGCAAATATCCTGCGGTGAGGAGGACCTACCTCCCGACGCAATGCATGCAATGCGAAAACCCGCCGTGCGTGAGAAGTTGCCCTGCGGGAGTTTTCTCTAAGCGTTCCGATGGGATTGTGGTCATCGATAACAACAAGTGTTACGGCGCTAGGGTGTGTCGCATGGTATGTCCTTACAATGCGATTTCCTTCCTGGAGACCATTACCACCTATTACCCTGACCGGGTTACACCGACCGAAGAAATCTGGTACCAGGCGCATCAGCAGGGAACAGTGGGAAAATGCAACTTTTGCCTCGATCGGATCGAGGAAGGGTTGAAACCTTCGTGCGTGCAGGCCTGCCCGACCGATGCACTACGATTCGGGGACATAGGAGATCCCCGGAGCGAGGTCTCAATGCTCATCAAGGCCAGAGCCGGCTACCAGCTGCGGGCGGAATTGGGGACCAACCCTTCGGTGTATTACCTTCCTTAGAAAGGAGCGCAATGGAAACACGCAATGTGAAGAAAACGGAAGATCTGTTGCCTCAATACGAACGGAATATTCCTGAGAGTTTTGAGGTGCGGTTTTCCGCCCAGCGAGATTGGGGATTCTGGGAAACAGCGGCATTTTACCTCGGCGGGGTAGGGGCAGGATTGTATGTTGTATCGCAATTTCTAAATTCACGGGCAGGGCTTATTGTTGGCTTCATTTTGGTGTTGGTCTTCAAGAACATTGCCCATTTGCTTTCTGCCTCAAGGCCGTCAAGAGCACTACGCGCTTTTGCAAATCCCCGCACCTCGTGGATTAGTCGTGGGGCGTATTCCATTGTGCTTTTTACAGTCTTTGGGGGATTGGATATTGCCTGTCGATCAGGTTTTATTCAAGGAGGCGCGGTAATGGGTAAGGGCATTTCTTTTTTAGCATTTTGTTGTGCCTGCGTGATTATGATCTATATCGGGTTTGTTATGTGGCAGTCTCAAGCGATTGCAGCATGGCATTCGCCACTGCTACCCATTATTCTCCTCACCTACTCCTTGGCCCTGGGAACAGGGGCAGGATACCTAATTCAGTTGTTTGATGGCACACAGAGTGAATTTAACCTTCTCAGCAGGTTGTTTCTGATGACTGCTGGATCAACCCTCTTCTTGGTATTAATTGATGTAGCAATGATGAGCTTCTCCAATAAGGTGGCGCGCTTTTCGGTTCGGCTACTCACCAGAGAAAAGTTGGGATTGATGTTTGTGGGCGGTACAGTCATTGCGGGTTTACTGGCTCCCTTAGTGATGATCGGTTACGCTCTCTTTGCAGGTTCCTTTTCACATGCATTGTATTTCCTTACAGGGACGCTGGTCCTTGCAGGTGGATTCATGTTTGAAACTGCATTGATCAGGGCTGGGGTGTACTGCCCCGCTATCGATGTGGCGTGAGCTTTTATTGTTGGGCCTGCACAAGAAGCTTACAGGCTGCAGGACCGAAAAAAAGATACTGTGCGTTTATGGTTAAAAACGAGAGAACATCAGGAGGAAGGATATGAGGAACGAAGACGCTATTCAGCTTCTGCTGGACATAGAGGCAATCAAAAAGTTAAAGGCGTTTTATTGTTACCTGGTTGATGCCGGGGCAAAGGGAGACGCATCAAAGATTGATGCGCTGGTGGAGCTTCTTGCTGATGACATAGTTGGTGACTACGGTCCTCTCGGAACGTATGTAGGTAAGGAATCATTCAGAAATCTTTTTGCCCAAATGGCGCCGTCAACGATGCCTTTTAGCGCACATATGGTTCATAACCCAGTCATAAACGTCGCTGGTGATACCGCAACAGGATGGTGGTACTATGAGATCCCTTGTAGTTTGAAAACCTTGGATACGGCAGCATGGGCACAAGGGAAATATGAGGACGAATACGTAAGGGTGCACGACCACTGGAAGTTTAAGTCTATTAAAGTAATTATGAATTATTTCACGACATTTGATAAGGGCTGGGTAAAAGAGCAATTTGTACAATTTTAGTTAAGCCTGGCAAGCTGTTCGATTAAGGGACTTGCTGATTTCACAACGATGTGGAGTGATTTTCAAGTAATCCTCGCAGGAAAGGTTAAGACAGATCATAGTATTGTAACCGCCTTGAAAAAGCTCCTTGTGTGGAGATCCGTTTAACTGAAGGATCGCACGATGGTGATGGATGGCACTGTGCTCAATGATGAAGGGAGTAATAATGAGCTTACAAAACTAGGTGTGCGTCGGAAAACCGCGTTACCCCAGGAGTCACTGGTCCGCATCTTTCTAAATGGAGAACTCTGCTCTTCTATGCTATGCACGCCATATGACTTGAAGGAGTTGTCAGTAGGATGGCTGTTTAATCAAGGCTATATTGAGTCAGTGAATGACATAGCTGTAATGGGCGCCTGCGATGATATGAGAGACATCAGAATTCAACTGGCGAATTCGGAACACCGGAAAAGCGCAAGGGAACCGGTCATCAAGACTTCAGCTTGTATGGGTGGTGAGATATCTTACAGTGGATTTTTTAAGGATATACCAAAGTTATCCGGTGGACCAATAATAACGATAGCGGCCCTCAAGCTCCTTACGAGAAAAACGTTATCCCTGGCAGACAGCTACAAGGCCACAGGGGGTGTCCATTTTGCCGCTATCGCTTCAGCAGCTTCGAAACAAATTGATGTATTTTTCGAGGACGTGGGTCGACACACTGCAGTGGATAAGGCTATGGGAAGGATGCTCCTTGCTAATCAAAGCCCTGACGACAAGGTGATTCTCACCAGCGGCAGACTTTCGTCTGAAATGGCACTCAAGGCGGCACACGGAAAGATTAGTATCATAGCCAGCCTAACAACGTGTACGAATCTTGCTGCTCAAATAGCGAAGGAAGCCGGCCTTACCGTTATATGCCGTATACTGAAAACCCGGCCGATTGTTTGTTGTGGCGAGCAAAGGATCGTAGCTGATGACGAAGGGTAATGTGCTCGGTGAGTTAATTTTCGCCCATAGCCTTAGATATCGGATCCGCAAATCAAGGTGGTTAAACAACCATTGACTCTCTATGACAGGCAATGGACATAGGGCATAATGTTTGCATTTGTCAAAGATGATGCAAGAGAGGAATGAGATTTGTGGAGCAACGATTCCCTGTGCTTATGAGCAGGAGAGCGCGAATTAGCTCACCACTCCATTGACGCAATAACTCGCCTGGGGAAACGGCATACCCTTACTGCTGTACCTTCAGCGATTTCAGTCCATAGACGTACGCCGCGCGTATAGAAGAAAGCTGATACATTTTTGCCCGAAAGCTTTGGAGAGACTAAGACAAGAAGGAAGTCGTATGCACAGCTGTTTATCTTATTTACATTGTCGACCAGATGGTTGGCGTGATCGTCAATTAGTCGAAGTATCTGGTCAGAAATGTCGATATTGACACTTCAGAAGGTGGGACAAACTTCACCGGCTTGTGGTGCTTATAATAAGTGGTATTTGACATTTTAATGACCTGCATAAATCCATTGTCAGACCTGAGGCGGGGTTTGATATGCATTTAAGCTATTCACGTGGAACCTGACTAAAAGCACTGCCTGGTGTGAGTTTATGTCCATACAGGTATCAAGCGCATAGGAAGGGAGGACAAACTCATGCCGAATCTAACAGACAGGCTCATAAGTGTTCCTTGGAAGGAGATTCGCAACGGAGACCAAGTGTATCTAATCTGCGAAGAAAATGAAAAGCCTTGGGTGATTGGTCCAGTGCTGGTAGTCGACCATGTGTATAACGAAGTTAGCCTGCCATCTTCCAACGGGATGTCATGGATAAAGATTTCTCTGAGAGCTGGAACCAGGGTTGCAGTACTAAGGGATCACGATAAACGTTTGGCGGGCAGGGTGTACTGCTCAGGATAGCCACGTGTCAGAAATGCTGTCGAATGTATCGATAGAATTATCTTTTGAACATGAGTGCTTTAACAGCAAGGGTTCTAAAGGACGTATCGATGATAGGACAATTGATGTGATAAGGATGTAAGACATCAGCAACTCCGTGCCGGGGATGGAAATACCCCGGTCCTTTCTCCGTACGAAGGCCCATAGTATGCTGGTTACTATGGGCCTTTTTTCCTTATTCTCTAAGAACTAGCTGGCTTCTGGTAGAAGGTATGCAGACATTAGGGTTGTGAGACCAGGATAGTAGTCACAAGTATAGATCCGGGATTAGTCTACTAATGGGAAATCATACAAGAAAGGACAGACAGTTCATGGTTCGATTATTCAGCAGATATCAGTTCTGTTTAGTGTTTCTGATGGCTGTTCTGCTGGTGGGATGCAGTAAAAGCAGAAACAATGCTGCTCTTGTTGTTCCGGAAGTGGCCGCTCTTAAAACGGCGATAACGACGATTCCGCTTGATTTGAATTATACCGCCCACACACGCGGGGTACGCGATGTCGAGGTGCGTGCCCGCGTTTCAGGTATCCTGCTTAAGCGCTATTACCGCGAAGGCAGTTATGTGAAAACGGGAGATCTGTTATTTAAAATCGATCCAGCACTTTTCTCCGCGGAAGTTGAACGTGCTCAAGGCCAGCTTGCTGTAGCACGGGCCCAGTTGGCTGAGGCCACCCTGCTGCGCGATCGGATGGCAGCTCTGATTGCCAAACAAGCGGTTGCTCAGCATGATTATGATACGGCCGAGACTCGCCTTCAGGCAGCGATTGCTGCGACTGAAGCGGCACGGGCCGCTTTAAAACGTGCAGAGTTGGATCTCGAATATACGCGGGTGACAGCGCCTATTTCCGGATTCACGAGTTGTGAGGTTCGCTCCGAGGGGAGTCTAGTGCAAGCAGGCGCAGAGTCGAGCCTGCTGACAACGATTACCCAGGAGGATCGTCTCTATGTGGATTTTTCCGTTCCTGAAGATGAGGCACGCCAAGTCCGTGCCGCTCTGGCTCTCAATCCAGATGCAGTGCGTGTGCGACTCATCGTCGGCAGCGGCACTAAAATCCCGGATACGGCCAGAATTGAATTCATCGATACACGTGTGGCGGTAGACACCTCTACGGTATACGTACGCGCGATATTTGACAATCGAACTAATAGGCAGTTGCAGAATTGTAGTGTCCGCCTTTCTCCAGGACAGTATGTGTGCGTGCACATAGAAGGCATCATGTCGATGCCTTCCATACATATTCCCTTGCGTGCGGTGATGTTCGGTTCGAACGGTCCCTTTGTCTGGGTACTCGACGATAACAATATTGTGAGTCTCCGGCCCGTGAGCCTTGGCCCCCACCGCGGCAGTCTGGTAGAAATAGCGTCCGGGCTTGGGGCGGGTGATCGTGTGGTCATTGACGGTATTCTCAAGGTGAAACCGGACGCAGCGGTTAATCCGGTCACTGTTACATTGGAAGCCCTTCAGAAAGATCGGAGAGAGGGTGAATCATGATCTCTCGTTTCTTCATTGAGCGGCCGCTTTTCGCCTGCGTGCTGTCCGGCTTTATTCTCACTGCCGGCTTAGTTGCATTACGCGTGTTGCCCGTGTCGTTATACCCCGATATTTTGCCCCCAATGATCGAGGTTGCAGCCAGATATCCGGGTGCAACCCCCGAGGTTATCTCGGAAACGGTCGCTGCACCTCTCGAGCAGCAGATAAATGGTACGGAAGACATGATGTTCGTGCGCTCCGTAGCTTCAGCCAACGGGGCGTGTTCTGTTGTAGCCACCTTTGCCATCGGTACCAATCCTGACCTTGCGGTTATCAATGTGCAAAACCGAGTCCAAGCTGCGTTGCCGCGACTGCCGGAAGCTGTCCGGCGAGAGGGGGTGGTCGTACGCAAAATGATCTGGACGGCGGTAATGTACATAATTGTTGATTCGCCGGATGGACGATACGATCCTTCGTTTGTTTCGAATTACACGATGATAAATATTGTTGAACAGCTGCGGCGTTTGCCCGGGACAGCCTCCGTCGATCTTATTGGTGCCAGAGAGTTTGCCATCCGCGTCTGGCTATACCCGGACAAGCTTGCTCAAATGAATCTCACTGCAAAGGATGTGGCGCGTGCGATCAATGAGCAGAATGCACAGTTCGCCACCGGCAGGATCGGTGATGAGCCGACATCTGAATTTGTCGACCTAACCATGAGCATTACTGCTCAGGGCAGACTATCGACACCCTCAGAGTTTGAAAAGATCATCATCAAATCCGATTCCAATGGAGCTGTCGTACATCTAAAGGATGTTGCCCGCGTTGAACTCGGGAGTCAGGATTTCAGTGTGAGTCCCACTCAGAACGGAAAGTTCGTGGCATGTATTGGGATCTTTCCGCAACCAGGCGCTAACGTCCTTGACATTGGGAATCGTGTCAATGCCACGATGAATGAGCTGGACGACAAGTTTCCCCCCGGCTTGCGATGGCAAATCCCATGGGACACCAATTGGTTTGTGCGCGTGGCCATAAAAGAGGTCCTCAAAACCTTGCTGGAAGCGATGCTTCTTGTTTTCCTCGTGGTATTTTTGTTCCTACAGAACTGGAAAGCTACCTTGATCCCTTGTCTTGCCGTGCCGGTATCACTTATCGGTGCGATGGCAGGGATATACGTACTGGGAGCAAATATCAATCTTGCCTCATTGTTTGCCATGGTACTGTCGATCGGTATTGTAGTGGATGACGCTATTGTAGTATTGGAAAATGTTGAGCGCCATATGCGTAATGATAAGCTTGACGCAAAAAAAGCGACACAGCTGGCAATGGCAGAAGTTACGAAGCCGGTCATTGCCATTGTCCTGGTGCTCACGGCTGTATTCCTGCCGGTGGCTTTTTTGGGTGGTTTGGCGGGGGAAATGTATCGTCAGTTCGCCATTACGATTTCGACATCGGTGATTATATCAGGTTTTGTGGCGCTGACCTTGACGCCGGCACTATGTGCGCTGCTGCTTAAACCAGCCCCCCATGTTCCCTCGCGCATGGGCGAGAAGTACCGAGCGTGGTTTGAGCGCATGACGCTGCGTTACGCAACCGGTATTGGCTTTCTGGTGCGTCACGGTTTGCTCTCGCTGGGTCTGATGCTGAGTATACTTGGTGCCACGTACGGCTTGTCTCGAAATATCCCTGCTTCGCTGGTACCTGATGAAGACCAGGGTTACGTGATTGCATTGCCGTTCTTGCCGCCAGGAGCATCGCTTAAGCGAACGGATACTGTCATGCATCAAATCCAGGATCACTTCAAGGGCCATCCTGCGGTATTAGAAACGTTTGGTTTTAGCGGCTATGATCCGTATTGCTTTATGCCGCGTACATCGAGTGCTTATGGATGGATGTGTCTAAAACACTGGGACGAACGTAAAGACAAAACCTTGCAGGCCCCGGCAATTGTCAATGAGATAAATGCACTGGCCGGCCAGATCAAGGATGCGCAAGTATATGGTATCGGTCCGCCGCCGATCGAAGGTCTTTCGAGTGTCGGCGGGTTCGAGGCCTTTGTTCAGTCTCGTGCTGGGACCGACTACAATGCTCTTGAAACGGCGGTCGCAAAACTGGTCGCTGCTGCTGCAGTGCGACCGGAACTTATGGGTGTTTTAACTTCGTTTACCGCACAGGTTCCGCAGGTGCGCCTCAACGTCAATCGCGAGCAGGCCAAATTGCTGGATGTTGATATTGACGAAGTGTTTGATATCCTGCAGAGCACGTTCGGCGCTTATTACGTTAATGACTTCAATATGCTCGGCCGCGTTTACCAGGTGCAAATGCAGTCTGACGCCCAATATAGGACACATCTGCACGATCTTGGTCACGTCTATATGCGCAGCAGGAGCGGTAGTCCGATCCCGTTGACGGCGATCGCCACTGTCAAGATTATCACTGGACCTGATATTATTGAGCGTTTTAATGTATTCCCTGCCGCACGCATTATGGGTATGCCGGCGCCGGGTTACAGTTCCGGACAAGCCTTGGAGATCATGGAGCAACTGGCGCGAGAGCATCTGCCCGAAGGCTATACACTGGCTTGGGCGGGTCAATCTTTCCTAGAAAAGGAGACGAAGAAAGATACTGCTTGGATATATATCTTGGCGATGCTCATGGTGTTTATGATCCTTGCTGCACAGTACGAGAGTCTGACGCTGCCATTGGCTGTTATTTTGTCGGTGCCCTTCGCTGCCTTTGGCGCTTTTGTCGCAGTGTGGATGCGTGGTTTATACAACGATGTTTATCTGCAAATCGGATTGGTGACACTGGTAGGCTTGGCCGCCAAAAACGCAATCCTGATCGTCGAATTTGCAGCGAAGATGGTACACGAAGGCGTTGACCTCAGCGAGGCTGCCATGAAAGCTGCAAGGCTGCGTTTCCGGCCGATCCTGATGACGTCAATGGCCTTCATTCTGGGTGTGCTACCACTCGCGATTAGCTCCGGAGCCGGGGCCAACAGCCGCCACTCGATTGGAACAGGTGTTATCGGCGGCATGTTGGCGGCAACTTTCATTGCGACCTTTTTTGTTCCAGTGTTTTTTGTCTGGGTAGTGAAGCTAGGAAAAAATGTCGTTTTATTTTTCTCACGGCGAACTCATCACAGCGATAATGCAGGTTGAAAAAAGGAAGGCCGAAAATTCCGGCTGTGCGGCTCTTTTTGGGGCTGAGAACAACGATATCGGCCTGAAAGTCCCCTTTATGGAACCTTATATTAGATAATCAGTGACTTATCGTGATCCGGCCCCAAAGTTCCCACGCAGGAGAATCGTATCAAAGCCCTGTAAAAGATGGTATACTGAACTGGAAAAATATGATTGTACACGAGGGACGTTTTTGTGAAGACGAGCCCAGACCTTCAACCAGGCAGGAGGTGACCGTTGAAGACGATTACGGTCAATTTTCAGGTTGAACTTCCTATCGAAATCAAGCAGCGCAAGAAGTGGGTTCTAGCTTCTTGCCCCGTTCTTGATATTCATTCCCAGGGCGAGACGGCCGCCAAGGCCAAAAAGAATCTCGCTGAAGCATTAAGGCTCTTTATTACCTCATGCTTTGAGCGTGGTATTCTCGAGGAAGTACTGAAAGAGTGCGGGTTCCGGCCGACGTACGAATACAAGCCGGAACGCAGGCGAAGCATTGCTTCACGAGAAGACTACATCAATATTCCCATTCCCTTTGTAATCCAGAACGGTAAGAGCAAATCGGGATGCCAGCATAACTCCGGTCCTCTGGAAGATACTTAAATGTAAAGAGAACAGCCCCGGACTCAGTTCTGCTTCATCCGGGCTACGGAACTTTGAAAACACACCTGTATACGACATCAGGTTTACTCAAATCAAAAAAGGAACCAGCACAGTAGCACTGGTTCCTTTTATTGTTTCGTGTATGCCGAAGGGGGATTTGAACCCCCACGGGTCTCCCCACTGCCCGCGTGGTCTGTGGGAAACATCAGTGGTAAAATACGCCTTTTCTCTAAGCCGATAAGCTGGTCACTTCAACCAGGTTGTGCTTCTGGCGAGCATCGTTTACAATTGCCTCGATTTTTGCCGCAATCGCGTCCTCAATCCAATCAGCACCGCAAAGAGAACACACCGTGGCAGGCACCTCCCGAATAACTACGACACCAAAACCGAGGTCCGCAGTAAACGTCGTCTTCCCTGGTTTCTTTGTCCCACCACAGAGCGGACACATGCCCGGTACCTTTTTATGAGTCATAGCTTCTCCTCGTTCTGTAATCCAATTCGAAATGGTCCAAATCGGGTCTATATGCAGTAATGACAAAGCAACAGCCGCTTTCGGAATCAAAGCCGGCAACCACATGCACAGGCTCTCCTTGAGTTAAGCCAAAGAACAAAGCGCTGGGATATGGACTGTCCTGAGAGTAATCTTCGATGATTTCTCCATTGAGCAGAACACCCTTTACGGTTTCGCGGGAGATGCCTCTTTCCATCATCCGCTCAAGCGCGTGTCTTTGCCATTCAATAATACCATTTCTTATGGCATCATTGAATTCTCTCCGGTCAAATCCCATGTCAGTGGTCTTTCTGTTAGCTTGTTAAGCCGCTCGCGAAGATGATCTTCTGTGAAAGGCAGGAGCAAGAACACCGACTCCCTTCATCACAATGCAACTATAATCAGATTCATGACCACGCGTCAATTGGGAAACTATTGGAGCCAGGTGTAGACAAATTGATCATGATTTGAAACATGACCAGAGGCAAAAAAGGAACCAGCACTTACGCTGATTCCTTTTTTTGATTTCTTTCTTTATGCCGAAGGGGGGATTTGAACCCCCACGGGTCTCCCCACTGCCCCCTCAAGACAGCGTGTCTACCAATTCCACCACTTCGGCTCCGGCTGCTGAAATAGGGCAGACACGGGGTCTGCCCCTACATTATTCCTTTGTTTTATTTTGCCCCAGTGTCCGGCGCTGGTGCGCTTGATTCAGGTGCTGCTGTTTGTCCCCCCAGAGGTGGTGCCGGAGTTTGACCCGTCGGAGCTGCCGGTTCGGCAGGTTGTGTTGCCGGTTCCGGTTGGGCCGGAGTCTGTTGCTGAGCCGCGTCCGGAGGCAGGGCCTGTTCCGGAGCCACTGGTGCCGGCTGCTCCTGAGTGACCGGCTCTTTCATAATGGTCCGCCCGCCGCGCTTGGCGGAAATATACGTCAGGCTCAATGACGTGATCATAAAGATGATCGCGACCACTGTGGTCATCTTTTCAAAAAAGCTTGCGGAGCCACTGGCACCAAAGACCGTCTGAGTTGATCCGCCAAAGGCGGCACCCAGGCTGGCTCCCTTGCTGGTCTGCAGAAGCACGATACAAATCAGTGCAATGCTGACGATAACGTGAATGAAAACAATAACAACAGACATCTCATAACTCCGGAGTGCGGCTTGCCGCAGCAATGCTCTTTTTACTAAGAGTAAATCGACTTTACCAAAGTCTACGTATTATAGTAGGGGAAAAACAATTTTTCAACTCTATTTTAGCTCTTTTCCTGAAACTTCACAATCCGGGCGAATGAATCAGCCTTGAGGGAAGCTCCGCCAACCAGGGCGCCATCGATATTGTTTTCCGCCATTAATTCGTCGATATTCTCCGGTTTCACGCTGCCGCCATAGAGAACTCGCACTTGTTCGGCAACATCAGCTCCGAAAAATTTGCCGACCTGATCGCGGATGAACCGGTGTGCTTCTTCAGCCTGGGCAGCGGTAGCTGTCTTCCCGGTTCCAATTGCCCAGACCGGTTCATAGGCGATGACCATTCGAGCGGGTAGTCCCGCTGGGTCCAGTCCGGCCATTCCTTGGTTAATCTGTGCTTCGAGGATACTGAATGTCTTGCCTTCTTCTCGCTCCTGCAGGGTCTCGCCAATACAGACAATAGCCGGCAAGCCGGCTTTGAGACAGGCTTTCACTTTTTTGTTTACGGTATCGTTTGTTTCTCCGAAATACTGGCGCCGCTCTGAATGACCGATGATTGTGTACCGGCATCCGGCGCTGAGAAGCATGGCAGGAGAGACTTCGCCGGTATAAGCGCCCTCTTCCTCCCAGAAAACGTCCTGGCCGGATACTGCGATGTTCGATCCCTGAACAGCGTTGGTTACGGCGGTAAGGGACACAAAAGGCGGTGCAACGACGATTTCTCTGGCGCTGACAGCTTGTACAGCGGATGCAAGTTGAGTGGCCGTGCTTACTGCTTCGGAAACAGTTTTATACATTTTCCAGTTTCCTGCGATAAACGGTATTCTCTTCACTGACTTCTCCTTCAGTGTTCAGATAATGTAGTGGGTAATCCAGGTGGTAGGGGGATGTGCGGATTGTGACGGGGTTATCCCCCGTCGCAATCCGTCCAGTTGCATTCTCACCAGTAGTCTTTCTCAGACACCTTTCTGCAAGGCTTCGATGGCTGGAAGCTTTTTGCCTTCCAGCATTTCCAGGAATGCTCCGCCGGCAGTGGAGACATACGACATTTTATCCATCGCATTCCACTTGGCCAGGGCAGTGTCGGTGTCACCTCCGCCCACGAAGGTAAAGGCGGAAGACTGGGCGACTGTTTCCACCATCACCTGCGTTCCTTTGCTGAACGGCTCCATTTCAAATACGCCCATGGGACCATTCCAAACAATAGTTTTTGCGTCTTTGAGCGCCTGAGTAAAAAGGGCACGCGTTTGCGGACCGATATCCAGCCCCATGCCGTCCGCAGGAATTTTATCCACGGGCTGTATCGTTGTTGGAGCTGCAGGGTCGAGACTGGGAGCTACGACGCAATCCAGCGGCAGCAGAAATTCCACCTGCCGCTCCTGCGCGGCCTTCATGATGTTCTTAGCGGTTTCAATCAGATCATCTTCAACCAGGGACTTCCCCACCTGATATCCCTTGGCCTTAAGAAACGTAAAAGCCATACCGCCACCGACAACAACCTTGTCCACTCTCTTGATGATATTTTCGAGCGCATCAAGCTTGCCCGATACCTTTGCGCCGCCCATAATAGCTACCAGCGGTCGAGCCGGATTTTCCATTGCCTTGTGAAAGCTTTCGACTTCTTCTCTTAAGAGGTATCCGGCACCATACTCCGGAACAAAAGCAAGGATCGCTACGTTGGAGGCATGGGCACGATGTGCGGTAGCAAAGGCATCATTAATATAAATATCTGCCAGGGCTGCCAGCTTGCGTCCGAATTCAGGATCGTTTTTTTCTTCTTCGGGATGAAACCGCAGGTTTTCCAGCAAGAGGACATCGCCTGGTCTCATCTCGTTTACCATCTGTTCCACATCCGGCCCGATGCAGTCAGAGGCTAATTTTACTTCTCTTTTCAGCAGCTGCGCAAGATGCTGGCTGACTGGCTTCAAGCTCATTTCCGGCTTGATCTTGCCTTTGGGCCGGCCCAGATGCGACATCAGAATGACACGAGCGTTCTGACTAAGAGCATAGTTAATGGTGGGAAGCTCTGCTCGAACTCGAGTGTCATCCGTTATGTTCTGTTTGTCGTCCAGGGGGACATTGAAGTCCACCCTGATCAACACCC
>Ga0116144_10001004_pt1 | contig 35835 bp, 35 predicted proteins | sample AD_UKC035_MetaG_FD_89746 | JGI IMG/M metagenome (GOLD analysis project Ga0116144, IMG submission 89746) | Active sludge microbial communities of municipal wastewater-treating anaerobic digesters from USA - AD_UKC035_MetaG | ecosystem: Engineered > Bioreactor > Anaerobic > Digestate | place: USA...
CCCCATCTCGTCTATCTGCCGCTGGTCATGCGCAACTACACCCCGCTGCCCGATCTGGTCGTCACGGCGCTTGAGGCCAGCAGCTATGGCGTCACTGTCACCATCGAGAACTGGGGCAACGCGGCAGTGGATGACGCCTTCTGGGTAGATGTCTACATCAACCCGGACACCGTCCCCCAGAGCGTCAACGAAATCTGGATGTACGTGGGGGATTACGGGCTGGCCTGGGGCGTCCCGACCAACCTCACGCCCATGAGACCGCGCGACGTGCTGACCCTGACCATCGGCGACGCCTACTACTACCCCGAATACAGCAACGTGACCTGGCCGTTGACCGCCAGCACCGTGCTCTATGCGCAGGTGGACTCCAACAACCCCGGCATTGTCTTTGGCGCAGTGTTGGAAAATCACGAGGCCGAGGAACGCCCCTACAACAACATCTTTGGCCCGGTGCAGCCGTCCGTCATCCAACGTCAAGGGACGCCGCCCTCCACGGGAGGAGCGCGCCCGCGACCGGACGCCCTGCCGCCGCGACCCTCGCATCCATAAAGCGCTCAGGAAAGGAGAGGAGACTCATGCCCACAAAAAATACCCACCATCTGCACGCCTGGAAACTTTTCGCCGGCGGCCTGGCCGTTGTGCTGGCCCTGCTCATTGGCCCCTTGTGGCTGCAATCCGTCACGCTGGCGGCGCCACAGGCGCAGGGAACCCTGCCGCCGCGCTACACGCCCACGCCCGAAGCCACCGCGGTCACGCCCACCACCCCACCGCCCACCACCCCACCCACCACCCCGCAGGCCACCGAGGCCCCTGGCCCGCAGACCCCCGCCACCATCCTGCTGCCGGACACAGGCAGCGCCTTGACCGCGCCGGGGTTTGTTATTGCCGGCCTATCTCTGACCATCCTGGGCGTCACCCGCCTGGCATCGCATAAAAACCGGCGCGAGCAGCGCAAGGAAACCCAATAAAAAGCCCAACGTTCCAACGTTCCAACGTCCCAACGTCCCAACGTTCCAACGTTCCAACGTTCCAACGTCCCAACGTCCCAACGTCCCAACGTTCCAACGTTCCAACGTCCCAACGTTTAAACGCCTCAAGGAGGATTGCTATGCAGCGCGAAATACACTGGTCGCCGCCTTTCAAGCAACTGGGGGTACGCACCCTGCGGGTGCGCAACCGCTACTTGCTGCTGGTGGATATGATCACGCTCCCGCTGGCGGCCTACTTCGCCTTTATCCTGCGCCTGGACCTGCGCAGCCTGGACGTGGGCAGCTACCGGAACACCGCGCTGGTGTTTGCCGCCGTCGCGCTCGCGGTCAAGGTGAGCGTCCTGTTGCACCTGGACGGGTACAGCCGGTACTGGCCCTTCGCCAGTATGCCGGAACTCGACCTGGTAATTCAAGCCATCCTTGTGGGGGAGGCGCTCACGGTGGCCCTGGGGACGATCATTCTGCGGCTGACCGGCCTCCCGCTGTTCCCCCTCTCCATTCCATTCCTGGATTTCCTGCTGGCGGCGTTTGCCGTTGCCGGGCCGCGCTTGCTGCTGCGGTGGCTGTACTATCAAGCGCAGCGCCGGAAATGCGTGGCAGCCGCGTGCGTTCACAAGCGCGTCCTCATTGTGGGCGCGGGCAAGGGCGGCTATCTGACGTTGCAGGAGATCACCCGCAACCCCGCCCTGGGCCTGCTGCCGGTGGGCTTCGTGGACGACGACGTGGATAAGCAGGGCGTGGCGCTCGGCGGCGCGGTGCGGGTGCTGGGAACCACGGCGGACATCCCCGCTTTGGTGAAAGCGAAGCGCATTGACCAAATCCTCATCGCCATCCCCACCGCCTCCTCCGCCCAGATGCGGCGCATCGTCGAGATCTGCGGCCGCACCGACGCCACGGTGCTGACCCTGCCCGGCGTCTTCGAGCTGATCTCCGAGCACGTGCAGGTACAGCGCTTCCGCCCGGTGGAGGTGGCCGACCTGTTGGCCCGTGACCCGGTGCAGACCGACACCACCGAAGTCGCCCGATTGCTGGCCGGGCGCTGCGTGTTGGTGACGGGCGCGGGCGGCTCTATCGGCTCGGAGCTGTGCCGCCAGATCGCGCGCGGCAATCCGGCCCGCCTAGTGCTGCTGGGCCACGGCGAGAATTCCATCTACCGCATCCACGGCGAACTGCGCAAAGATTTCCCCGACCTGGACGTCCAGCCCGTCATCGCCGACATCCGCGACGCGGAGCGCATAGACGCCGTCTTCGCCCAGCACCGACCCGACGTGGTTTTCCACGCGGCGGCGCACAAGCATGTGCCAATGATGGAGGCCAATCCCTTCGAGGCGGTGAGTAACAACGTGGGCGGCACGCGGACGCTGGTTCACGCGGCGGAGACGTGGGGCGTGGCGCACTTCGTGATGATCTCGACCGACAAGGCTGTGAATCCGACCAGCATCATGGGCGCGACCAAGCGCGTGGGCGAATATCTGGTGCGCGCCGCCGCGCAGCGCAGCGGGCGGGCCTTTGTCGCCGTGCGCTTCGGTAACGTCCTGGGCAGCCGGGGCAGCGTGATCCCGCTGTTCCAACAGCAAATCGCGGCCGGCGGCCCGATCACCGTGACCCACCCGGACGTCGAGCGTTACTTTATGACCATTCCGGAGGCCGTGCAGTTGGTGCTGCAAGCGGCCACGATGGGCCAGGGCGGCGAGGTTTTCGTGCTGGACATGGGCAAGCAGATCAAGATCGTGGCCCTGGCCCGCGACCTGATTCGCCTTTCCGGCCTGGAAGAAGGCAAGGACATTGACATCGTCTTCACCGGCCTGCGCCCCGGTGAGAAGCTCTACGAGGAGCTGTTTACCGCCGAGGAAACGCACGCGCGCAGCCGCCACCACAAGATTTTCTTCGCGCAGAACGGGCATATTTCGGCGGAGGGGATTGAACGGGACGTGGTGCGGCTCTTGGATGCGGCGGCGAATGGGAGCTATGAAGCGCTGTTGGCCTGTGTGAAAGCGCTGGCCCCGGCTTATGTGCCGGAACGTGAGCGGTTGGCGATGCACCATGAAGCAGCGGTTGCCCCCCTCCGTGAACGCGCTGAGGCGCAGCCTACGGCGGAGTCATTGTTCCGGCGGGTTGAAGCGCCAGCGTTGAATTGAGGCTGAAACGTTGGAACGTTGGAACGTTGGAACGTTGGAACGTTGAAACGTTGGAACGTTGGGGAAAAGACGCATTCATAGACTGGTATAATGTAAAACGAGGATTGAGGAACGTGCTAACGTTCCAACGTACGTTGGGGTGAGAAACGAAAAGGAAACGCAAATGGCGAAAACTGCACTAACACTGAATCGTGAAGCGTGGTGCGCTTATCATCCTGGGGCATGGAGAGATGCAGCGGACACATCCTACACAGCCTCCCGTTGGGATCTCGCATGGCAGGTTGCATGCGAGATTGCCTATCAATTGCACAAAGAATTTGCCCCAACACGCGTGGTGGTATTTGGATCTCTGGCGCATCGCGCGTGGTTCACACCGTGGTCGGATATTGACCTGGCCACCTGGGATATACCACCCGAAGCCTTTTATCGCGCAGTTGCCCTGGTCATAGGTCTGAGTTCAGAATTTGAAGTTGACTTAGTTGCGCCAGAAGCCTGTAGTCCTGCGTTACGACATGTCATTGAGCAAGAAGGAATTGAGTTATGAGTAAGCAATTACTCCGCATTGTGCATCGCATTCGCGAGGTTGCAAGCGTTAGTGACACAAACACCGGATGTTTTCGCACAAACGAGTGCCTGAAAGCGCATTTGTTGAAGCAATCAACCCTTGATATGTGAAGCGGATATGATCTAATGTCGGATATCGTCATCCGAGCCAAAAACCTGGAAAAGCACTACACCATCGTCCGCCAAACGGAGCGCGGCCGCTACTTGGCCCTGCGACGCGCTGGCGCACAACGCAGGCCCGCGTCGTGCGCAAAAACCCGTCGCCTTCCAAATCAGGTGCTTTTCATCAATATGGTGCTCAAATAGTTCATTGCGAATGAGCTTACCCAGAGAATGGCAAAACAACAGGCCCATAACTTACTAATTAACCATTACCGAATTCAGTCTGAATCATCTTTTGCACTTAAATTACCAGAAAGCTATTAGGAATTCTATTTATGCTGATTGATTCACAAGCTAAACCAGAACCGTCACGAACGCAACGAGCATATTTAAACATGATTTCATCTTTTCTTGATTATGGGGCGCGAATTGGAGTCTCTTTTATTATCACACCCCTTCTCGTTTCTGGTTTGGGCAGTACACTCTTTGGTATTTGGCAAGTTCTAAATAGAATGGTCAGTTATATGTCGGTTGCTGATGGTCGTCCAACGCAAGCTCTCAAGTGGGTCATTGCTAACCATCAGGAAGCCGATGATGTGAACATCCAACGTCGGGCCATCGGTAGTGCTTTGCGGGCCTGGTGGCTAATGCTTCCTTTTATGACCTTAATTGGGGCAATTCTCGTATGGATATCTCCGTTAGTGGTAAAAACGCCGCCAGAATTCATCACTGTGGTTCGAGTAGCATGTTCCTTGCTAGTTTTCAACTTGATGCTATTGGGAATAACCTCTCTGCCCACATCTGTTCTAAGAGGCATGAATTTAGAGTACAAATGTATGGGCGTCGTAGCAGGTATGAACGTCCTGGATGGTCTGCTGGTTGCAGGCGCACTATATTTAGACTGGGGCTTGATTGGTGTTGCGGGGGCACACCTTATCCAGAATTTGCTAACGGGGCTTCTTTTCTGGTATCTGGTTAAAACTAGTCTGCCCTGGTTTGGGGTGGCAAAAACCTCGCGGCAAGAAGCTCGTAATTTCCTCAGCCTAAGCATCTGGTATGCTGGATGGAACTTGGTCCATAACTTATTGCTTTTTAGCGATGTGATGCTTCTTGGTTTGATTCTGTCGGCCACTGCCGTCACACAATACACCCTGACCGGCTATGTTGCACAGGTGCTCATTGAGGTCACAACTATGATAATTGGTGCCGCCGCCCCAGGTCTGGGGGGGCTGATCGGACAACGTCAGTATGAAAGAGTTGTTGCTTTGCGCAAGGAAATGCTGTGGATAAGCAGCTTTGTCGCAGGGGTGTTGGGGTCTATGATTTTGCTTTGGAATAAATCATTCATCACATTATGGGTGGGTGAGGAACACTATACGGGGCCTGTAATTAATCTGTTACTGGTTTTGATGGCAATACAATTGTTATTCCTACGTAACGAGAGTTACCTTATTGATCTCACTCTAGATTTACGGCGCAAGGTAATCCTCGGTATAATGTCGGTATTGCTTTCGATTGGACTAGCAGCAGTGTTGACCCACTGGATGGGGATCCTGGGTCTCTGTTTAGGAATCTTGGGTGGCCGTATGTTGTTAACCATAGCGTATCCGGCAATTACCACTGAGTTTTTGGGGGTCTCTTGGCTGTCCCAGTTTAAACCCATGCTTCGCTCAACTTTTGTAATGATCGGATTGTTTATATTAGCAACCTATTTGGGGCAGATCATCAAAGTGGATCGCTGGATCATGTTGATAGGCTATACAAGCCTCAGTATACCAATAGTTGCAGTGATATTTTGGGGTATAGGATTTTCATCTCAGGAAAGAAAGCAATTGGTGAAGCGGATAAGTAACCTCAAATTCCTGGCGAAGATTGTCTAGATGAATCATCAAAATGGAGGTTATGACCGCGATTTAGTTTATCACGGTCAGTCGATAAGCCCACAGTGGTTTATGATTCAGGATTTTATTGAAGTGCTCGAAAAACTAACTTGAATTTCCAGACAGCTATTTTTTCAGAAAGGTTTTGGCACGGTGATATCTCGATATTTTGATGCTGATGGAGTATCACGAGCTACTCATCCGGGCTCATTGTTTTGTGACCTATCGATGTTTGTCTTAAAAGTTCGATCCAAGTAGGTAGTCTATAATGAGGCAATGCTCTCGCGTTGATCAGATTTGTCTGAATTATGGTTATCCAGAAGAGTTTCGCACCCTGCTGGAACGTATCGTCAAAGCTATCACTGTTCCCGAAACCTTATCTATAGTGCTTCTAGGTAGCGCTAGTCGCGGAGAAATCGTCGGCCAACTGGGGCCTCGTGGCCTGATGTTGTTTAGCGATCTAGAGATAATGGTGATTACACGACATCAGAGTGAAGCTCGGACCAGGCAAAAAGCACTATCAGATATCGAGAGTTTGGAGGTTGAACAGAGAGCTATAGGTGCATGCACTTTCCATATTGATGTAGGCTATGACACGCAGCGATCGTGGAAGCGACCTCATAGTGAGTTCCATGCTTGGGAAATAAAGCAGACAGGATATGTTGTGTTTGGCGAAGATGTGCTTGATTTGATTCAAGTCCAAGTCCAACCCCAATCTGCTATCCAATCATCTCTAAATAGGCTGTGGCACTTGTTGCTCTATTTCCCCGCATCTCTATTGCGCAGGCAATCTACACAGCATGATGAGCAAGTCTTTAGCTATATATTGAGCCGGGCCATCTTGGATTTTCCGTTATGGTTGCTTGTCAGCAATAAGGTGTTGGTACCTGGTTTTACAAAACGCTATGATTTCCTTCAAGCAGAGCGTGAATTCTTCAGACAACAGGACTTTCCTGTAGATGAATTGATTGACTGGGTTAAATTGGCTCTGGAGATCAGAAACGCCCCAACATCTGAATTGTTAAAAGAGAGAATTACGCCAGTTTATGAGGCTGTATTAGGTTGGTACTCCAAAATGGTTTTGTGGACAACAAAAAGTAGGATGATTTCAGACGATTTGCCGATATTGTTACAACAGTACAGAAAACAATTGTATTCACCGTTGGGTTGGAAGAGGCGTCTTTGGGAGGCACGTTTAGCAGTGGAGTTTGCCAAAACACGGCGCTTGCGACAGGGCGCCCATTGGTTGTTTGAAAACAAGCAATTACTGATTACATCTTTCCTTTGGCATATGCATCAAGCTGCCATTAGTTATCTTAACGACGATGCCCCAGCGGCAACAAAGTGGTTAGCACTAGCCGCATCCAATATGGAGGAACTTTGGCCGCGAGACTATAAACGTAGAAATGCTGACTCCTTTGTCGATTCGTGGCTTGCCTTACGGAATCGTTTTTTCGATTTCATTCCACAATTCTATAGAGGGTTGGAGTCCAAACAAAGTTATTACAGATGGATTCTCAGCGATGGTTACAACAGTATTTAGGCGACTGGTCAAGAAATGCACTCCAGCGCTTTTGAGAATCAGCCGGCATACTTCCAAATAATTGAGATCACTAGATGCTATGCGACAAGTGTGAATATACTACTGGAGACTATAATGTCACCCATTCTTCTTGTTTTCATTGATAGCTTTCCTTTTGATTATCTAAATCACGCTCCGTTTTTGAGTTCTCTCGCAAACTCGTGGCGTGTTATTCCTGGCTTTGGGTATAGCTCCACCTGTCAAGTTGAGTTATTATCCGGTTTAACGCCGGACAGTCTCGGATATTTCGGCGAGTGGGTCTACAATCCTGCCGATGCACCGTTTCGCAAGTGGCATTCGCCCTTGCAGACGCTTTCTGTCACCAGACATATCTACTACCTCGATCGGGTGCTGCACAAAATTTTACAGCGCATATCAGGAATTGGTATAAAAAACATACCTTTGTCCTATCTGAGTTATTTTAGTTCCCCGTATGTGAGCGTATTTGACAAGAGATTTCCACACAGTTCTATTCCGAACCTGCCCAGGGTAAAGGGCGTGTGTTCTTATGATTATAGCAGCTTGCCGGTGGAAAAAGTAGATACCGCGGTCTATGAGCGGGCAAAACAGTGTATAGCGAATATCCCCGAAAATCATCATCTTTTTGTATCAATGACCAAGCTGGATCATGTAGGACATTGGAACGGCGTGGATTCCCCCGAATATCGTCAAAAAGTTGCCGAGTTAGATCAATGGGTCGAGGACTTATACGTGCGCTTTTTAAAGCGTTTTCCAGAGGGGGAGCTAGTCGTGATATCTGACCATGGAATGGTTAACGTGAAACAGCTAGTGACATTGGAATTGGAAAAGGTTTTTGGTAAAGTAAGACCCGACACTTACACCTATTTTCTGGATGGCACTTTACTCAGAATCTGGTCGGATCAGCCGCATCTGATCAACAATATGGTAGACTATTTAAGCAACCTGCAAATCGGCGTGTCCCTGACAACAAACGAACGTAATGCCTTTGGTCTTACTCGGCCTAGCTGCGGGAACATAATCTTCGTGTTAAATGAATCTGTTATGTTCGTGCCGAGTTTTTGGGGCGGGCGCAGCTCTAAAGGGATGCATGGATATCATCCTCTGATTTCATCTCAGCATGGAATACTTTTAAGTTCAACGGCTCTTTTTCCTGATTTCACATCTATAGAGGAATTGCGCGCCCCCCAAATATTCCAAGGATTGCACTCGATAATGACAGTGTAATGTTTGGAGGAACTCTGTTATGAGCTTGTCAAATGTCCACCCGCACAGGAGATCGTTGCCTGCTACTGTTGGTTGGCACAAGTCTGTGATAACTTCCATAGGCCTTGTACTAGCTGTTCTGGCAGGCATCATGATATCAACGCTATCTATGGGGGTTCTTGCAGACAGACAATTTGGAATATTCCTAATATTCTCGTTGCTCTTAGCTTTAACAGGAATTGCGCTAGCGCAGAGCGTCGATCGGGATAATGCTTCACATCTGACACAACTATTCTTGATGGCATTTGTCATTCGAATTGTTATGACTCTTATTCTGTATCAGCATTTCATGCATATAAACGGATACCCTTTTGTAGGTTCCTGGGGTGCCGACGACCAGGGATACCATTATCGGGCAACTAGACTTGCTGAGCAATGGGCTGCGGGGAATTGGTATTTCCCATCTCACGATTCGGCCGCGTATGATTCGTTAACGGCACTGTTCTATTTTACATTTGGATCTGTACCCTTGGTTGTACGCGCCCTTAACTGCTTTGCCGGTGCCGTGTCCACAGTTTTCACCGCCTCACTTGCCCACTACATATTTGGCGCAAGAATTGGACAAAAGGCTGGACGGTTAGTTGCCTTTATGCCTGACCTTTTGCTCTTTTCTGCTATTCAGTATCGAGACTCTCTGCTCACAGCGATGATTTTATATCTCATTTGGGCCTTCCGCTGGAACGGACCTGCGTTGCGGTCGTATTGGCATTTATTGATATCGCTAGTTGTTTTCTTTGGATTTTTATTCATGTATCGTAACGCTGCCCCTATTATGCTAGGGGTTCTTGGTACTACCGTGGTCTTCCAGATGTGGAGTCCAGATGTAAAACAGAGTTCCTCACGCGTAAAGTATTCCGTACTTCTCCTATCTTGTGTTCTATTGGGGATAGTTTTAGTACAGATTGTAGACACCCTATATGCTCAATCTATTTGGGATGTTGCCTGGCGAATAGAATCTAGTCAACAACATGCCTCTCGAATCCTCGCCGAATCACCCACTGATTCACTTAGTGCTCTGTTGTATACTGATCAGGGTGGGGTGCAAGGAATCTTGACAGCGCCAGTGCGATTTTTGTTCCCCCTAATATTACCTATACCGACTCCATCATTCTGGGGATCTCTTGAACTAGATGCCGTTCTGTTGTCTATGGGTTCATTGGTCTGGTATATAATGTTACCATGCGCCGGCTATGGCCTAATTTGGGCTCTGAAACATGACTTCAAAAAGGCATTCCCAATCTATGCTTTTCCTTTCTTTAGTTTAGTTGGCCTCTTTCTTATGTACTACTCAGGATCAATAAGGTATCGAACTCAGTTTATGCCGTTGCTTTGGATATTGGTAGCCCTGGGTTTAGACCGGCTTTCACATTGGCACATGGAATATATGTTGATGTTAATATCATTGGGGATTGTTTTCGCAGGATATATAGCTTTCAAGGGGAGCCTTTAATATGAGTAACTCTGTCCGGCTTGGAATAGTTCAAGATGGGCCCGTAGCTTTTGATGGTGAGAACTACTGGAATAGCCATCCTATGGGGCACTATCTAGAGCGTATATGTGCAGAATTTGGTCGGATTAACCTATATGCCCCAGTAGTAACTAAAGATAGTGCTTTTTATGAAACATTCCATGAGGTGCAACTTGATAGCGATTTGATTCATGTGAATCCATTACGAGTCGGTGGCGGGAATATTTTCTCGGCACTCTGGCGACAGATAAAACAAATTCCCCTCTATTGGCGCAACTTGGCAAAAAACGATTGGGTGCTGTTTTTTTTGCCCGCCACATTTGCATTCCCAGGAATTCTGGTGCGGCAGCTACAGAAACTTCCTTACGCACTCTATTTTGGAAGCGATTGGGAGGAAATAGCCCCTTTTGAGTTCCGCTGGAAGAGATGGCGTTTTTTGCTACCCACATATTTGAATATCGGCAAACAATTGCAGAATCGAGCAATTAGAGAGGCTTCTTTCTGTCTGACTGCAGGATTTGCTCTCAAGAATAAGATTGCGCGTCAGGGAAAACCGTGTTTTGCGACTGTCCCACGCATCAACTTGAGCCTAAAGGAGTTATTCTTTAGACCGGATACTTGTTTACATCAGGAGGTAGTATGCTTATTTGTCGGCAGTTTGATACCACGCAAAGGTTTGGACTGTCTCTTGGCGTCCATCGGATTATTACGTGAATGGGGCTTGCCTGCTAGACTGTGCATTGTTGGTGACGGACCACTAAGGTCAACATTGGAGACACAGGTAAAGGAGCAAAACCTTGCCGGTATCGTTGATCTTGTAGGACATATCCCTAACGGACCCCAACTATGGCAACAGTACCGGGAATCTGATATCTTTGTCCTACCCACAAGGTCTGAGGGTTTTCCACGCGTTCTGTATGAGGCGATGAGTCAAAGCCTTCCAATCGTAACGACTAACGTAAGCGGTATTCCGTATGTAATGGAGCATCGGCGTAATGCGCTTCTCGTCGCCCCAGATGAGACTAAGTCCATTGCTAATGCTATTACCGAACTAATGCAGACCCCTGCCCTGCGACAGAAACTGATTATAGAAGGTATCAAAACAGTCAGTGAGATACTGCGAGCAGATCCGGGAGAGCAACTAAAAAGTCTGGTATGCGCGCAATCACACAAATGAATGGCTGTATTTACCTACCAAATGCAGACGACCTAAAGTCGGACAGGTCAGGGAATGATACCTGTACGAAATGTGTACTAACATTACCATTTTCAAGATAGAAGCTGTCTGTTTAGGTATACTACACATTGTGGTTCGACAAGCAAGCGACGCCCCGGAAAACTATGGTATTATGTATGAATGTCAAGTGCTGGTAGAGCAAAAGGAGTTGTGGTTATGAGCAACAGCACATGTGTTGGTATTGATGCGTCTCGCTGTCGCTCCGGGGGTGCTCGAGCCCATTTGCTCGGAATCCTCAACAATGTGACTCCGAGAACTTATGGCATTGAGCGCGTCCACATCTGGTCATTTCAAAGTCTCTTGGACACGATTCCCGATTATCCTTGGTTAGTGAAGCACTCTCCCCCTGCATTGAGAAAAAGCCTGTGGTGCCAACTTCATTGGCAGGCTTGTCGCTTAACAGACGAAGTGAAACGGGCAGGGTGCCATATTCTCTTTACTGCAGATGCTTCTACCCTATGCCGCTTCAAACCACAAGTAGTATTGAGTCAGGATCTGCTCTCCTACGAACCTGATGTGCTGCGCCTGTTTGGTTGGGGGAAAGCACGTTTGCGGCTGTTAGCTATTCTGTGGTTACAGAATATAGCTTTTCGTCGTGCCGATGGTGTCATATTTCTGACCCGTTATGCTGGCAATGTAATTCAACAGTCATGTGGACGACTGCCCCGAGTGGCATATATTCCACACGGCGTTGACTGTAGTTTTGGACAGATCAAAAGGCAAGCAATGTGGCCACGGTCAAGTGAGCGTCCCATTCGTTGCTTATATGTTTCCAACGCAACTTTGTACAAGCACCAGTGGGTAGTGATTCGCGCCATTGAAATGCTGCGTAATCAAGGTATAGATATCACCCTGACACTTGTCGGGGGTGGGTCAGGTGAAGCACAAAGGAAATTGGTCAAACAAATGACAAAGTCGGATCCGGATAACCTATTCGTTGCGCAGAAAGAGTTTTTACCCTATGCTAAGTTGGCGAATTTCCTTGCACAGTCGGATATTTTTGTCTTTGCGTCAAGCTGCGAAGCTTTTGGGATCACGCTTCTTGAGGCTATGGCGGCAGGTCTTCCGATTGCCTGCTCGAATAGAAGCTGTCTGCCAGAGCTATTGGAAGACGCGGGCGTTTACTTCGACCCAGAAGACCATACTTCAATTGCCACGGCAATACGAAAGCTGATTGATGACTCGTTACTCAGGGAAGGCGTGGCAAGCAAGGCCAAACACCTTTCATTACAGTACTCGTGGCCACGTTGCGCTAATGAAACTTGGACATTTATTGCCGAGACTACTAAAAGGATAACCAAATGACAGAAAAAAAACCGTATCAGGTTTGCACCAACTGTGTGATGGACACAAGCGATCCCCGTATCGTCTTCGACGAAAATGGGATCTGCGATCATTGCATTGACTTCCAAACCAACGTTCAGCCACGGTGGAATACAGGCGAGCAGGGGCAGCGGCGGCTCGAAGTGATCGTACAATCCATCAAACGTGCAGGCAAAGGCAAGGATTTCGACTGCCTGCTCGGTATCAGCGGGGGGATGGATAGCTCTTACATGCTCCATGTGATGGTAACGAAGTTCGGTTTGCGCCCACTCGTGTTCCATATAGACGGGGGATGGAATACCGAGTTATCCGTACATAACATCAATGTGCTGATCGACAAGCTAAACCTGGACCTTTACACAGAGGTAATTGACTGGGAGGAAATGCGTGATTTTCAGCTCGCGTGGTTCAAATCCGGTGTGCCGCATATTGACATACCCCAGGATCATGCATTCATTGCGACTCTCTATAATTTTGCTGACAAATACCGTATCAAGTACATACTTAATGGAGGCAATATCTCGACCGAAGTTGTACGCCATCCTATCGAATATTGTTACTTTGGTACAGACATGATCCATATCCGTGACATCATTCAAAGATATTGCACAAAACCGATGAAAACATACCCGTTCAGTTCGATCTACAGGCACAAAATTTATCTTCGATATGTCCAGAGAATAAAAGTCATTAAACCCTTGAACTATCTACCTTACACGAAAGCGGCTGCCCTCAAGTTACTGGAAGCAGAATATGGCTGGAAACCGTATCCACAAAAGCACTTCGAATCGCGATTTACTCAGTTCTTCGAGGGATACTGGCTACCGACACGGTTCGGCTACGATGTCCGCCGCAGTCAGTTCTCAAGCCTCATCTTGACGGGACAGATGACTCGGGAAGCAGCCCTACAAGAATTAGAAAAACCATCCTACGATCCAGAGACCATTGGCCACGATTTTGATTACATCGCAACAAAACTCGGGATTTCAGGGGATGAACTTCGCAGTTACCTGACAATGCCAAAGAAATTTTACTGGGATTACCGCAATCAAAAAAGCATGTTAGGTATCGCCACCAGAATTGTGACGGCTTTAGGGCTAGATCGGAGTGGTATACGATGATTGGTGTTATTGATTATGGACTTGGCAACATCCTGGCATTCCTTAACATCTTCAAGAGTCTGAACATCCCTGCAATGGCAGTCCATACTGCTGGCGAGATTACTGCGGCAGAACGCATTATTCTACCCGGTGTTGGTTCTTTTGACTGGGCAATGGAACGACTTAATGCATCAGGGATGAGAAAAGCGCTTGATGAGTTGGTGCTGGTCAAAAAACTTCCCGTGCTGGGAGTATGCGTGGGTATGCAAATGCTGGCGCGCTTCAGCGAGGAAGGACAGCTGCCAGGACTCGGCTGGATACCCGCGGAAGTGCAACGATTCGACGAAACCTGGCTCACCCAGAAACCCCACTTACCACATATGGGTTGGAATGATGTTGAGCCACGCTCAACAAACGATCTGTTTCACAATTTAGCAGTTCCTAGATTCTATTTTTTGCACTCCTACTATCTCCGACCAGATAACGACGAACATGTTTTAGCAACAACTATCTACGGTAAGCCCTTTGCTTCTGCCGTACGTGTTGATTATGTGTTTGGTACTCAGTTTCACCCCGAGAAAAGCCATCATTGGGGTATCCAGCTTCTGAAAAACTTTGCAAAGGTTTGAGACATTGTTACGTCCCAGAATTATTCCTTGTTTACTGATCAAGAATGGTGGCCTTGTCAAGACGGTGCAGTTTGATAATCCGAAATACGTTGGAGACCCAATCAACGCTGTTCGAATCTTCAACGAAAAAGAGGTTGATGAGTTGATCATTGCCGATATTGACGCAACAGTTCATAACTGTGAGCCAGATTACAATATGATCCGCAATATTGCTATGGAGTGCCGTATGCCGCTCTGTTATACTGGAGGAGTGAAGACATTGGAGCAGGTCGAGCAGATCATTAGTCTAGGTGTCGAGAAAATAGGAATCAGCAGTGCGTCCGTTGATACTCCTGAGTTGATTACTGAGTCAACCAGACGAGTTGGTAGCCAGAGCGTTGTCGTTGTTATAGACGTCAGAAAAGTTGGGCTTCCTTATCACTATGAGATTTTCACTCATAATGGTACACAGAAAACAGGTCTCGATCCAGTTCAGTTTGTCAAAAGCGCTGAAGCTTTGGGGGCAGGAGAGATTCTTATTAACTCCATAGATCATGATGGCAAGATGCAGGGATACGATCTGGACCTTGTGGATCAAGTTCGTAACGTTGTCAACCTCCCGCTTTCTTTACTTGGGGGCGCAGGATCGCTGGGAGATATTGAGGATCTGATCCGTCGCTATGGGATTATTGGGGCTGCCGCGGGCAGTCTTTTCGTTTTTAAGGGCAAGTATCACGCTGTGCTAATCAATTATCCGAGTCGCAACGAGAAAGAAAACCTTTGTTACCGTGGAATGTACACAAAGTAGAACGGGGTGTTGCGCCATGTTTTTAGGCAAAACTATTCTCATCACCGGCGGCACCGGCACCTTTGGCAACGCCGTCCTGAATCGCTTTCTCAACACCGGCATCCGCGAAATCCGCATCTTCTCCCGCGACGAGAAGAAGCAGCACGATATGCGGCTGGAGTATCACAATCCCAAACTCAAGTTCTACATCGGCGATGTGCGCCGGCCTGAGAGTTTGCTGGACGCGATGGCCGGAGTGGATTTCGTCTTCCACGCGGCGGCGCTCAAGCAGGTGCCGTCGTGCGAGTTCTACCCGATGGAAGCGCTTTTGACCAACGCCGTCGGCGCGGAGAACGTGATGAACGCGGCGATGGCGGCGGGGGTCAAAAACGTGGTGATCCTGAGCACCGACAAGGCCGCCTATCCGATCAACGCGATGGGTATTTCCAAAGCGATGATGGAGAAGCTGGCTGTGGCAAAGTCGCGGGTGGCGGTGGAACGTGGCTGCACCATCTGCGCCACGCGCTACGGTAACGTGATGGCCTCACGCGGGTCGGTCATCCCGCTTTTCATCGAACAGATCAAGGCCGGCCAGCCGTTGACCGTCACCGACCCGACGATGACCCGCTTTATGATGAGCATCGAGGGCGCGGTGGATCTGGTGCTCTACGCTTTCGAACACGGGCAACCGGGCGATCTTTTCGTCCAGAAAGCACCCGCGGCTACCATCGAGACGCTGGTCAACGCGATGAAACGGGTTTTCGAGGTCGAGAACCCGGTCAAGATCATCGGCGTGCGTCACGGCGAAAAGAAGTACGAGACGTTGCTCACCACCGAAGAAATGCTGCGCGCGACCGATCTCGGCGGTTACTATCGCGTCCCGGCCGATAACCGGGATTTGAATTACAACCTTTACTTCACGGAAGGGCAGAAACCGCTTTTGGACGGGGATTACAACTCACACAATACGCGCAGGCTCAATGAAGATGAGATGGTCGAGCTATTATTGCAGCTGGACTACATCCAGCAGGCGCTATCAGCCTGGAAAAACGAGGCTCCACGATGAAAATCCTGGTGACGGGGGCGCAGGGCTTTATCGGCAGGAATCTGGCGACGCGCCTGGCGCGCGAAGAAAAGCTGGAGGTCATTGGCTTTGACCTGCAAAACACAGAGGCGGAGTTGCAGGCCGGATTAGCGCAGGCCGATCTCGTCTTCCATCTGGCGGGGGTCAACCGGCCTGAATCTGTGGATGAATTCACGCAGGGGAACGTGAACTTCACAGAGCACGTGTGCGAGACGTTGGCGCAGGCGGGGCGCCCGGTTCCCGTCGTTCTGGCATCCTCCATTCAAGTGGAACGCGATAACCCATACGGGCGCAGCAAACTTCAGGCCGAAGAAGTGGTCAAACGCTATGCGCAAGACAACCGCGCGCCGGGCATCATCTATCGTCTGAAAAATGCCTTTGGAAAGTGGTGCCGTCCCAACTACAATTCCGTTGTGGCGACGTTCTGCCACAATATCGCCCACGATCTGCCCATCAGCATCTCTGACCCCAACAACGCATTAGAGTTGGTGCACATTGATGACATCGTCGAACATTTTTTCAGAGAAACGCAAACACAAGAATCTGCCGGCATCTATTATCGTGAAGTGACTCCGACGTTCAAGATCACGTTAGGGAGGTTGGCCGAACTCCTGCATTCTTTCCGCGAAATGCGCCAATCTCTATATCTGCCCAATCTTGATGACCTTTTCACCCGCAAGCTCTACGGAACTTATCTGAGCTATCTGGATACTGATGACTTCGCCTACGATTTGCAACAACGATGCGATCCACGGGGGTGCCTGGCAGAATTCGTGAAATCGCCGGGAGCCGGCCAGATCTTCGTCTCCACGACCAAACCCGGGATCACCCGAGGCAATCATTACCACCACACCAAAGCCGAGAAATTCCTGGTGTTGCAGGGAGAAGCCATCGTGCGTTTCCGGCACATAGAAAATGACCAAATTCTGGAATATCCGGTCAGGGGCGAGGAGTTTCGCGTCATTGACATTCCCACCGGCTATACGCACTCCATTGAAAATGTCGGGAGCATAGATCTGGTGACTCTCTTCTGGTCGAGCGAAATCTTTGACCCGGATAGCCCCGACACACGCTGGTTGCCGGTCTTGCCTGAAAAGGATCCGGCATGAAAGTCGCCACGATCATCGGCACCCGCCCGGAAATCATCCGCCTCTCTCGCGTGATGGCTGCGCTGGATCGCTACCTGGAGCAGACCATTATCCACACCGGGCAAAACTACGATTACGAACTCAATCAAATCTTCTTCGATGACCTCGAAATCCGCAAACCTAATCTTTTTCTGGAAGCCGCCGGAAGCACTGCCGCCGAAACAATTGGGAATGTGATTGCACGCTCGGACAAAGTTTTGCAGGAAACCCGGCCCGATGCTGTGTTGGTGTTGGGCGACACCAACAGCTGCCTGGCAGCAATCGCCGCCAAACGCCTCAAAATCCCTGTCTTTCACATGGAAGCCGGCAATCGTTGCTTCGACCAGCGCGTGCCCGAAGAAATCAATCGCCGCATCATTGACCACATCAGCGACATCAACATGCCCTACTCCACCATCGCGCGCGAGTACCTGCTGCGAGAAGGGCTGCCGCCGGACCGGATCATCAAAACCGGCAGCCCGATGTATGAAGTCCTGCACTACTATCTACCCAAAATTGACCGCTCCACCGTGCTCAAGCGCATGGGGCTTGAATCGGGAACATACTACGTCGTCAGCGCCCATCGCGAAGAAAACGTGGATTCACCAGAACAATTTTCCGGGCTGACTGACGTACTCACCCACCTGGCCGAGACGGGGCGTCGCGTGATCGTTTCCACCCATCCACGCACACGCAAACGGATCGAGGCAGAAGCCGTCATCTTGCCCGCCAACGTGGAATTGATGAAACCCTTTGGCTTTTGCGATTATGTCGCGTTGCAGAAGAATGCGCGCGCGGTCCTGTCGGACAGCGGCACCATCACGGAGGAATCGTCCATCCTCAACTTCCCCGCCCTCAACATCCGCCAGGCCCACGAGCGCCCCGAAGGGATGGAAGAGGCAACGGTGATGCTAGTCGGCTTGACCTGGGAACGGGTACAAGCAGGGCTGGCCATCCTGGACTCACAACCCCGAGGCGAAGAACGCCTGCTGCGACTTGTAGAAGACTACGCCATGCCCAATGTATCGGAAAAGGTGGCGCGGATCATTGTGAGCTACACGGATTATGTGAACCGTGTGGTGTGGCAGAAACATACCGGTTAAATTCTGAGATTTCATGAAGGTATTGATAGTCTCGCAATGGTTTCAACCGGAACCGACGTTCAAAGGACTGCCTTTTGCGCAAGCGTTAGTTGCACGTAAGCATACCGTGGAGGTGCTTACCGGCTTCCCCAATTATCCGGGGGGTAAACTCTATCCAGGGTATCGCGTTCGCCTCTGGCAGCGCGAAACCATGGATGGCGTACGGGTAAACCGGGTGGCCTTATACCCCAACCACGATCAATCTGGTCTGCGGCGGATGTTCAATTACTTGAGTTTTGCGCTCTCTAGCATGCTCATTGGCCCCTGGTTGGTGAGTAAGCCCGACGTGATTTATGTTTACAACCTCGTTACATTGGGGCCCGCCGCCTTTTTATTGCGCCGCTTATTTGGCGCGAAGGTCATCCTCGATGTGCAGGACTTGTGGCCGGAGTCGGTCATTAATTCCGGCATGTTGAATAATCACACGTTGCTTCGATGGTTGTCCGCCATTTGTATAGGGGTTTATCGCCGGGCAGACTGGCTCACCGTACTATCACCTGGATTCAAACAAGCATTGGTGGAACGCGGTGTAGATGAAGACAAGATTGAGGTGATCCACAATTGGTGCGATGAAACTGCCCAAAAGCCGGCTCCGCGTGATGAAGCCCTGGCGCAGGAACTTGGGTTTAAGGATCATTTCAATATACTCTTTGCCGGCACGATAGGTGTAGTACAAGGAATGGACACCGTGCTAGATGCCGCGCAAATTTGCCATGATCGGGTCCCCGATGCGCAATTTGTGTTCATAGGTGGTGGAGTAGAGCGTTCCCGATTAGAGACTCGCGCTGCTGAGATGGGGCTGATCAATGTCTTGTTCTTGCCGCAACAAACGCCTGAAGCAATGGGGCGTTTCTACGCTCTGGCGGACGCGCTGTTAGTACACCTCAAAGATGATCCCTTGTTTCGTATCACCATCCCATCCAAAACCCAAACGTATCTCTATATGGGCAAGCCCATTATTATGGCGCTGGAAGGTGACGCGGCCGATTTGGTACGACAGGCTGGCGCAGGGTTGCTTTGTCCTTCACAAGACCCGGTTGCGCTGGCGGAAACTGTGGCGAAATTAGCGGCCCTGACGACAGAACAACGTGAATGGATGGGTCAATCCGGGGCGGAATACTACGCTCAGAATTTGTCTATGGCTGCGGGCGTTGCTCGCTTTGAGCGCCGTATGCAAAGACTGACCGGGTTATAAGGTCGTCATGGTATAATGGGAACAACCAAACTTGATGCAATCTTGAATATAGAGGGAATACTATGAGCCTATTAACCGTATCCCTGGAATTGCCTCGGGATTTGCTATCTGCGCTCGAAGGGCCACAAGTCCAGATAGAGGCGCGCTTGCGCGAGTTGATCGCTCTGGAGTTATTTCGCGAGGGCCGCATCTCGTCGGGCAAAGGCGCAGAACTGTTGGATATCTCCAAATTGGCGTTCGTCCAACTGCTGGCCCCTTGATCGCTTTGTCGCAAATTTGGCAATGGAGAACCCTCTTAAAATTGGAGCGCTGAAATGATCCACTTACTTAACAGCCAGGCAACGCCTGCGCAGGTGCAGGAAATGTTGGAGATGTACCCGCTCTTGATCAAAATCGTGGTAGACATTCGCCGGCGCATTCTGGCCGGCGGCGGCGAAATGCACGCGGACTGTGAAGCAATGTTGCTCGAACAGGGCAGCGCGCAGGATGATTTATGGGGCGCGAACTGGTATCCAGAAGAACAACTCATCGAGTTTGAATCGCTCATCAATATCCGCCCCCGGCTAGGAAACCGGAGCATCATCATCCAGAGCGAGGAGCTTCGGCAGCAAGTTGCCGACGTCACCCTCGAACTATTGGGAGGCGTCCAATGAAAAATCGTGAACGTCTGCGCGAACGGTACCTCCGCGACGCCTGGCCGACGCGCCTGGCAGGATTGGCAGCGAGTTTAGGGCGCGTCGCCTCTGGGGCGCGCCGCGCAACCGGCAGCGCGGCAACGGCGGCGATGCTGGAAGAATGCCAGTATTTCATCGAGTGGACGGCCGCCGAAATGCCGCCTGAGACGGCAGAAGAGTTGGGCGATTTGCAAGTGTTGCTGGCGCTCTGGCGCCGCGCCTGGCCCGAAGCGCAACATAGCGCGGCGCAGCGCAGCCTTCTGGCAGTGCAAGCCGCGCAATGGACGGCGCGAATTCTACGGTATGTGCCTGAGTTGGCGCAATAACCTCTGGAGACTCCGCGCGTGAAACGCTTCTTCGATTTAACGGTAACGGCGCTGGCGCTGCTGTTCCTCACGCCGGTATTGGCAATTGTGATCGTGCTCGTTCGACTCAAACTCGGCGCCCCCATCCTCTTCCGCCAACAACGCCCCGGCCTGCACGCCAAACCCTTCACCCTTTACAAATTCCGCACCATGACGGACGCCCGCGACGCCCAGGGCAACCTGCTCCCCGACGCCCAACGGCTCACGCCCTTTGGCCGCTTCCTGCGCAGCGCCAGCCTGGACGAACTGCCGAGTCTTTTCAACGTGCTCAAAGGCAACATGAGCCTGGTCGGCCCGCGCCCGCTGCTGATGCAGTACCTCGACCGCTACACGCCGGAACAGGCCCGCCGCCACGAGGTCAGACCGGGCATCACCGGTTGGGCGCAGGTCAACGGGCGCAATGCGCTCTCATGGGAAGAAAAGTTCGCGCTGGATGTGTGGTATGTGGACAATCAATCGTTGTGGCTGGATCTGAAAATCCTGGCACTGACGGTGTGGCACGTGCTCAAACGCGAAGGGATCAGCCATCCGGGAGAAGCGACGATGGCGGAGTTTATGGGAGAGGAGACCCCGAACGTTCCAACGTTGGAACGTTCGAACGTCTGAACGCGGCTATGAATACAGATGCAGAATCAGTGTACGTCCTGGGCGCAGGCGGTCACGCGAAAGTCGTCGTCAGTGCCTTGCAAGCTGCCGGCTATCAAGTCACAGCGATCTACGATGATGACGCCCAAAAATGGGGGCAGCGTTTGCTGGATGTCCCCATCATCGGCGCCATCGAACGAGCCAATGAACTTGACGGAAAACGGGCAGTGCTCGCAATTGGCCACAACGCTACCCGCAAGGCGCTGGCAACGCGGTTCCCCACTTTGTCGTGGGCGTGTGTGCAACATCCCAACGCGGATGTACACGCTTCTGTACAGCTTGGTGCAGGGACGGTGGTCTTTTCCGGGGCCGTGATACAGCCGGGGGCCGTGATAGGCCAACATTGTATCATCAATACAGGAGCAACGGTGGATCACGATTGTGTGATTGGAGATTACGTACATATTGCCCCCGGCGTTCATTTAGCCGGCGGCGTCAAAATTGACGAAGGCGCATTCTTGGGCATTGGCAGCGTAGCTATGGTTGGCATTACCATTGGCGCGTGGGCTACAATTGGTGCTGGGGGCGTGGTCATTCAGGATATTCCGCCTTATGTCACGGCGGTCGGTGTACCTGCCAAAGTTATCAAAACACAGCCTAATATTTCAACGTTTCAACGTTAAAACGGCTGCACTTGCTGGTGTTCGGTGGATTCTGAGCGCCATTTCTGGACAATCTATAGCGGGGTGTTATAGTGGCGTTATGGGAAAATGTGGGACTCTAGTGAAAAAGAGCAAGGAGCTGTGTCATGAGCGCAATCAGTTTGCCTGAAACCGTTATTCAAGCCTGGGGAAAACAAGCCAGCCAGGATTTTATAGACTGGTTGGAGAAGCATGTGTCTGTCATTCAGACTGCCACCCAGGTTCAAATCTCGGCCTTTGTGGCCCGGCAGAAGGTCAATGTGCTGATGCTGGAACGGGTGAGCAACCTCTTGCTTGCCGATGAGCCAGCGCTGGAGCAAACCCCCGAAGGACAGTGGCAATGGCGCGTGCCTGTAGACCTGACCTTTCCATCTCATGGTCGGGTTGGACGAGTGGGTGAAGTTGTCGTAGATGCGCGCTATGGCAGAGTGTATTACGACGATGCCTTGTTAACGCAGATCTCCGCGGAAGCGGAGCACTTAGCAAACCAAACCCCTGCACAATGAAAAGTGCGATACAGCTTTCCCACGCTCAGCAATCTACCGAAGGCTATTGTTTGCCGGCTTGCGTGCAGATGGTACTGGCTTATTGGGGTTTGCAGCGATCGGAGGCGGCAATCCGGCGCGTATTGGGCACCCGTGCTTTTGGGACGCCGAGTTTTGCCGGCGCTGACTGCCGGGCCGGTTGCCGCCTCGTGGAACGGCGTGTTAGCAGCCTGGGCCGAGTTCGGATATCGCGGCGCCGCAATTAGTTATGGTGAAGGAAAAAACCTTAATGAACACTGATGTAAATAAGAATCCTCTGTCAATTCCGATGTCTTCCGCCGATCTTAACGAAGCCGACATTCAAGCTGTCGTCGCCGTCGTTCGTTCCGGCCGTCTGGCCCTCGGCCCGCAAGCCGTCGAATTCGAGCGGCTAGTCGCCGAGTACGTCGGCGTCAAACACGCCCTGACGGTCAGCTCCGGCACATCCGCGCTGCACCTGCTGGTGCGCGCCTGTGGCTTAGGGCCGGGCGACGAAGTGCTCGTCCCTTCATTCACCTTCGCGTCCAGCGTCAACGCGATCCTCTTCGAGGGCGCGACGCCGGTCTTTGTGGATGTGGAGCCGGACACCTACAATCTCGATCCCGATGACGTAGCGCAGAAAGTCACCTCGCGCACAAAGGCGATGATGGCGGTGGATATCTTCGGCCACCCGGCGGAGTGGGACGCGCTCACGCGCGTCGCGCAACAACACGGACTGCGCGTGATTGACGACTCCTGCGAAGCATTAGGCGCCGTGTACAAAGGGCGCAAAATCGGGACATTCGGCGATGCGGCGGCCTTTGCCTTCTATCCCAACAAACAGATGACGGTGGGCGAGGGCGGGATGATCGTCACGGACGATGACGAGATCGCCCGCGTGTGCCGCAGCATGCGCAACCAGGGCCGCCCGGAGATGGGCGCGTGGCTCGAACACGAGCGGTTGGGGTACAACTACCGTCTCGACGAGATGTCGGCGGCGCTGGGCGTGAGCCAGTTTAAGCGGCTAGAGTCCTTCCTGGCAAAGCGAGAGAAAGTCGCGCGGATGTACACCGCGCGGCTGCAAGCCCTGGACTGGGTGCGCCCGCCCGTGGTCAAGCCCCACGTGCGCATGAGCTGGTTCGTTTACGTCATCACCCTGGCCGAGGGCCTGGCCCGCGACACCATCATCCAAAAATTGGAGGCGCAGGGCATCCCCGCCCGGGGCTACTTCGCCCCCATCCACACCCAACCCTACATCCGCGAGCGTTTTGGCGATTTGAAGGGAACCTTACCCATTACCGAAGCCATAGCGACGCGCACCTTAGCTCTGCCCTTCCACAATAGTTTGAGTGAGGAGGAAGTTGGTGTAGTTGTGGGGGCGTTGAAACGTTCGGTTTGAATACAATACACCTGTGCCGCAAACGCGAAACGGGCAAGCTTGTTTTCGTGCTTCACGTTCAGCGCCGAAGTTGCTTTATTCTTGCGGCTTTATTAGGCTTGATTGTGGCTGTCGGCATCACCTTTACACTTCGAATAGACCATTTCCTCATCCTAGATGAAGCCCCCGTCTCTGCGGATGCCATTGTCGTTTTGGCTTCTGCGCCCAGCCGCATCCGGCACGCGGTGTCACTTTTTAAGCAAGGCTATGCGCCCGTGGTTGTATTTACGGATGCGACGTATCACAATACGCAACTTGCCTGCTCCTCCGCGCCCTTGGATACGGAAGCGGCGCAAGACTTGGGATTGCCCAGTCATGCGATGGTGATTACCCAAAAACAAGTGACCAGCACGTATGACGAAGCGGTTGCGGTACGAGATTTGGTGCAGGAACGCCACTGGCAATCGCTGCTTGTTGTGACCGATCCCTTTCACACCCGGCGCGCAAATCACACCTTTCGCGAGCTACTGCCCGATGTGTCCATCACCACCAGCGCCGCGCCCGACGCGGAGTACGAACCGCAGCATTGGTGGCAAAGCGAAGAAGGCGTGACGGCCGTTTTTTCGGAGATCATCAAGATGATATTTTATTGGAGCGTCTATGGCATCGCGCCCTGACCCACCACGCCCTCAGCGGAGAAAATTTATCAGCAAATTTCCCTCTTAATCTGCTGAATCTGCTGAATCTGCTGATAGAAAAAGAGTAAATGGTATAATGGGTAAAACAGACGCGAAAAAAACTTGTCAAGCAAAAATCATACAAATCTGGGGGATCTAAAAACGTTCCAACGTTCCAACGTTCAAACGTTCAAACAATATTATGGAACTACGACAATACCTTAGCATCGTCTTAAAATGGTGGTGGTTGATTCTCTTGACGACGGTTCTGGGCGCCGGGGCCGCCTACTACGTCAGCAGCATCTCGCTGCCGATCTATAAGGCAACCACGACGCTCACGATTGACCGCGGCGGCGATCCCCGCGACGACCCCTCGCGCCAAATTCAGACCAGCGAAGCCATCGCCAGCACCTACGTGGTGCAAATTCAGGCGCCCGTCATCCTGCAAGCGGTGCGGTCGCGCCTGGGCCTGGCGATGGACGTGGACGACCTCAAGGAGATGCTCACCGTCTCGCAGATGGTGGACACGCAGCTCATTGACATCGCCGCCCAGGGCCACGACCCGGCGCTGCTCAAGGCGCTGGTGGAAACGGTCGCGCAGGTGTTCATCGAACAGGAGACCGGCCAGCAGGAAGCGCGCTATCAGGCGCAGCTCACGGCGCTGGAAACGCAGGTGGCCGGGCTGGAGACCTCCCTTGAGGAGACGCAAAAGGCGATTGCCGCCCTCGGCGATCCCAATGACCTGCCCGAATTCGCCCGGCTGGATCTGGCGCAACTGGAAACGCGCCGCGCCAACCAACAGACGCGCCTGACCATTTTGCTGCAAAGCGCGCAGGAGTTCCGGCTGGCAATGGCGCGCTACACCACCCGCATCTCCGTCTTCGCCCCCGCCGAGCTGCCGGTCAAGCCGATTGGCCCGCAGACATTGCGCAACACCGCGCTCGCCGCCGCCACTGGCCTGATGATCGGCGTCGGCGTGGCCTTCCTGATCGAATATCTTGACGATACCGTGCGCACGCCGGAAGACATCAAACAAGTGCTGCCGCTGGCGGTCTTGGGCGTGCTGCCGCGCATGGCAAAGCGGAACACCGCGCAGACGGGGATTGTGGTCACCGAGCACCCCTTGCAGCCCATCGCGGAAGCGTTCCGCAGCCTGCGCACCAGCATCCAGTTCACCAACCTGGATGAGCCGCCGCGCACGCTCCTGGTGACCAGCCCGCAGCCCACCGACGGCAAATCCTTCACGGCGGCCAATCTCGCCGCGGCCATCGCCCAGGGCGGGAAATCGGTGATCCTGGTGGACGCCGACCTGCGCCACCCCACCATGCACAAGACCTTCAACCTGCCCATAGCCCCCGGGCTGACCGAGTCGCTGCTCTCTGTGGAGGAGCGCCCGCGCGCGCTGCAAGCTACGAACGTGGAGCGCCTGCGCGTCGTCCCCGTTGGTTCGCGCGTGCCGGATTCGACGGAACTCCTGGCCTCGCAGACCTTCAAGCGCCTCATCGCCGAGCTGCAAGAGCAGGCAGACGTAGTCATCCTCGATAGCCCCCCCGTGCTGGCCGTCTCCGACGCGGCGGTGCTCTCCACCCTGGTGGATGGGGTGGCGCTGGTGATGGACTGCGGCAAGACCCGCATCCCGGCGGCGGTGCAGGCCGCCGAACGTCTCGCCGGCGTGGGCGGCACGATCCTGGGCGTGGTCCTCAACCGCGTCACGGCGCGCTCCGGCGGCTATTACTACTACTATTATTATCACACAGACGGGTTGGACGGTGAACGCAAGGGCCTCGCCCGCTGGTTCCAAAGGAAGAAAACGTCAAAACGTTCCAACGTTTAAACGTTCCAACGTTCCAACGTCCCGACGTTCCAACGTTCCAACGTCCCGACGTTCCAACGTTCCAACGTTCCAACGTTCCAACGTCTCAACGTTCCAACGTTCCAACGCATAGGAGAAGCCTTGAAAACACGTTACCTATCCATTATTGTGGGACTTTTTGTTCTGGTCTTGGTCGGCTGCCAGCAGCCGGCGGGGGATTTTGCCCCCACCTTCACACCGCCGACGTTCGTTGCAACCGCCGTTCCGGCAGTCACAACCTATACGGTAGCATACGGCGCCGTGGTGGATGTCATCGAAACGCGCGGACAGGTGAAGTCGCAGCAAGAGACACGCCTGACCTTCCCCTTGGACGGCGCGCTAAAGGCGGTTCACATCGCCCCTGGCGATCAGGTTGAGGCGGGCGCCCTGCTGGCCGAACTCAATGCGCCGGCCAACCAACAAGCCTTAGTCGCCCGGCAACATGCCCTCAACCTGGCAGAGCTAAATCTCGCAAGAATTCAGACCGAAGGCCAGACTGCGCAGCAAGCAGACATCAAAGAGGCGCAGGCCAACCTCGCCGTCGTGCAAGCGCAATACGATCAGACCGTGTTAAGCAATAAACTAACGGTGGAATATGCCGAAAAAGCCATGGCGCCCTGCGTGACGACGGCAAAAAACGACCTTGAAAAAATGCTGTGCGAAACATCCTGGTACCACGCCCGCCTGCGCGCCGAAGCCGCCAACAACGTCGCGCTGGAACAACTCCGCGCCGCACGGGTGCGCTTAGAACTGGCCCGCGCGGATTCCTATGCCGCCAATGAAGCCATCGCCGCCGAGCAGGTGAGACAGGCGCAAGAATTGTATCTCATGGCCGAGGGTCAGATGAGCAGCACATTACTGACGGCGCCCTTCTCCGGAGTGATCCTCTCCATCGAAAAGAGGCCCGGCGACAATGTGTCAGCCTATGAACCCATCGGCGTTCTGGCCGATCCGTCGCAGCTTTGGGCCATTGCCACAGTCTTCGAGCAAGACATCCACCGGGTAGCGGTCGGCCAGCGCGTGTCGCTGGTGCTGGACGCCTTCCTGGATCAGACCTACCACGGCTCCGTCCTGCAAATTGCCAGCCAGGCCGTGCTCTGGCAGGGGAAGTGGGCCTACGCAGTCACCCTTGTGTTTGACGACGACCAGACCATTCCCGCCACCATGAGCATGGGCGCCGACATCCGCTTTGTGGTGCGCGCCAGGGAAAATGTCCTGGTCATCCCCACGCAAGCGATCCTGGTCAGCGGCGGGCGGGAGTACGTGGAACTGTGGAAGGACAACGGCGCGTTGCAGCCGGTGGAAATCCAGACCGGCATCTCCAACGGCATCGAAACCGAAGTCATCGCCGGCCTTGAGGCCGGACAAGTCGTGCGGATTCCTTGAGAATCCCTGACTCTCCCGAAAAAAGGGGAGGAGTTTCACGCAAAGGCGCAAAGGCGCAAAGATTTCAACCTGTGCAATAGCCCTTCTGACTAACCTATTTTTCGTCAGCAGATTAAGCGGATTAAGCAGATTTTCCGTTCTTAATCTGCTCAATCTGCTGACCAAATTCTCCCCTATTGCACAGGTCGAAAGATTTTTAAGATCAGGCTAAATTCTATAGCATAAATCACGCTCTTCAATGAAGACTATGAAGGCTGACATCCATTTTCCTTAGCGTCTTTGCGCCTTTGCGTGAGATCTTTAATTGTTTCAGTGGAGTCATACCCTTAGATGAAACCTGTGAGATTGCAGTGGTTGGCACATAGTCTGATTCTGGGCGGCATCTTTCTGATGGCGATCTGGCCGCTGCATCCGTTGGTGCTCGCCCGCTGGTATGTGGCCGACGGGACGCGCCGCATGAACCAGATACAGCGCGATGCCGGGGCCTCGTCTGAGGCGCAGTATGCGCAGGCGCTCCAGGCCGGGCAAGCCTTCCAGACCGCGCTGCGTTGGGATCCCCTCAACGCGCGCGCCTACGCTGGCTTGGCCGAGATCTATCGGATGTGGGGCGATGCAAACTCGGCGGCGCGCGCGCTGTCGCGGGCCTGCGCCCTGGCCCCGCGCGACGTGGCGCTGCTGGTGCGCCTCGGCGACGCCTTCCGCGACGCCGGGCAAACGGAGCTGGCGACAGCGACCTACACGCGCGTCCTGGCGGTGCAGCCCAACAACGCCGCCGCCGCCCAAGCCCTTGAGGCGTTAAAGGCCACAACCCCATGAACCAACCGCCCAACGTTCCAACGTCTCAACATTCCAACGTCCCAACGCCCCAACGTTCCAACGTCCCAACGTCCCAACGTTCCAACGTTCCAACGTTCCAACGTTCTTTCTGGCGCTGGTTCCTCCTCTGCGATCTGCTGCTGCTGCTCATCGGCGGGGGCGCCACGGTATTGCGCGCGCGCGCCTGGTGGAACGTGCTGCAAAGCGACCTCACGGCGCTGCGGGGGTTACTGCGCGATCCCCAGGCAACGGCCCCCTGGCCCCCAGACGAGTTGTTCCGCATGACCTACGCCGACTTGCGCGGCTTTCAGAGGGAGTTCGCGCTGGCCCTGGAACTGGCGCCCTATGTCCGCTGGCTACCGCGCTACGGGCATGACCTGGCCGCCTTCCCCACCCTGCTGGAGATGGCTCTCGATCTGAGCGAGAGCGGCGCGCTGCTGTCACAGTCGTTATCCCCCCTGCTCTCCCCACAACGCCAGGGCGCCGGCTACACCCTGGAAACGACGCTGGCGCTGCTGGACGAGGCGCAGCCCCAACTGGCGTATACGGCGGACGCGCTGGCGCGGGTGCGGCAGGCGCGCGCCACGCTGGACGTAACGCGCCTCTCCCCGCGCCTGGCCGGTTGGCTGAAGGAACTGGACGCGCTCCTGCCGCGCGTGGAACAGGGGGTGCAGGGCGCGTTGCTGCTGCCCCGGCTGTTGGGCGCGGCCCAAACGCGCACCTACCTGTTGCTGGTTCACAACGAGGACGAGCTGCGCCCGGCGGGGGGCTTCCTCACCGGCGTGGCCCGCATCACCCTGCGCGAGGGACGCATCGAGCAGCTCTATTTCGAGAACAGCGCCGAGGTGACGGACTTCAAGCGCCCCTATCCCGACCCGCCCGACCCACTGCGCGAGATTATGGGGCTGGACCTGTGGGTCTTTCACGACAGCAACTGGAGTCCCGATTTCCCCACCTCGGCGCGGGTGGCGGTGGCGTTTTATCAGCATCGCTACGCGACGCCCATTGATGGCGTGCTGGCGCTGGATCAAGAGGGGTTCCGGCAGTGGATGGAGGTGCTTCAACCGCTTAACGTGGACAGCTATCCCGAACCGCTCACCGCCGAAAACATCCTCCCGGCCCTGCGCCAATCCCGCGACACGCTCCTGGAACCCGATCCGTTAGCAAGCTGGGAACACCTGCACAAAGCATTTCTTGAGGATGTACTCAACGCCGCCGTCCAAAAGCTCCAGGAACAGCCGGAGAGCGTTGACTTCGCCCGGTTGGGCCTGGCCGTCATCACCGCGTTTGAGGAACGTCACCTGTTTGCAGTGGCCTTTGAGGATGCAGAGGCGGCGGCGCTGTTACAGCAAGCGCGCTGGGATGGCGCGCTCTACCGTGGCGCGGGCGATTTTGTGATGGCCGTGGACGCCAACCTGGGCTACAACAAAGTGAATCCTTACATCGCCGAAAGCCTGGCGTACAGCGTAGACCTGCGCGACCTCGCTCAGCCGCAGGCGACGTTGACCCTGCGCTACCAACATCGCGGCCCGCAGAGCGACGCTTATTGCTACCATTTCCAGAAGGCGGACAGCCTCACCTACGAGCAACTGATGCAGCACTGCTATTGGGATTACGCGCGCATCTTTGTCCCGGCGGGCAGCCGACTGATCAGCGCCACGCCCAACCCCGTGCCTGGGCGGATGTTAGTCACCGGCAAAGGGCGCTCCGGCGAGCCGGACCTGCTGCCGGACGAGGCCGGGAAAAGCGTCTTCGGCACCTTCTTTGTGCTTCCCCCCGGGCAAAGCGCCGAGACGCGCTTTGCCTACGCCCTGCCCGCGAAAATCATCGAGCCGACCGAGAACGGGATACGCTATCATCTCTACATCCAAAAACAGGGCGGTCAGGGTGAAATTCCGGTGCAAATCACAGTAGCCATTCCTCCCGCTGCCCGCGTATTGCACAGTTCCCTGCCCGTGGACGACCGCGCAGAAGGGCAACTGGTCTTCACGCAATCCCTCAAGGGCGATTTGGACTTGACCCTTGATATTGCACCGTAGGGAGTCGGGAGCTTTCAGATAGCTCTTTCGCACCGCAGAGCACGCTGAGGCCGCTGAGACCCCATAAAAATCTCTGCGATCTCTGCGCACTCTGCGGTAAATTTTCACTGGTTTTCGTAAGTCCTGTGCTGATAGCTAGGGCGTTCCCTCTACCAAGAGGGCAAAGTGGGGGTAGCGTCCCACCGTGGGGATTTCGTGAACGACGGCAAGTGTGGCGGGATCAATGACGGCAATGCGATTTTCGTTGGGCAACGTCACGAAGACCCTACTCGCGTTGGCGGCAATGCCTTTGGGATGGCCGTTGACGGGGATGGCGGGCAGAGCGAGCGCCGCTGTCGCGCGGCTGACAAGCGGGGCCGGCCCGTTCGCGCAAACAACAAGAGGTAAACGAATCGTCCAGAGAGCATCGCCCTTTGCGCCGGGGTCGGACAACAAACGCCCGCTTTCGTCCAGAACCGAGACGGAGCGCCCCAGATAATTGGACACGTAGATACGCATCCCCACGGCGGCCAAGCCGTGCCCACCGTGACCGGGCATGGCCGGGTCCTGGATCTCAGTTGCATACCGGCCTAGCAACGCAAACGTATCAGGATCATAGACGTGCAATTCGCTATCCATACCAAACGCAACGTAGATGCGATCCGTATCAGGGTGATAAAGCAGGCTGTGGGGCGCCAAAGGCTTCGTTTTCAAACGAAACTCCCATTGAAATCCCCCACCCGTCGGTGTGATCGTCCACAGCCCCTCGCCGCCCATATACAACTTGGCGACGTATACCCGCCTACGGCCCGGATCGCTATCAATACCGAAAAAACCAAACTGGAGGAAGCGATCTTTGATGTTCCCACGTTTATCCAGTATCGTGATGCCGTCGCCGTTGTTATTGTTGGTGACATAAAGATGATCCTCCAACACGGCGACGTGAATGGCGCCAAAGCCCACGACAACTTCCGTTAGAATTTGGCGCGTAGACAGATCCACCATCAACAACTTGCTCGCCGTTGCATCCGGGGCAGTGTTCGCCAAAACATACAACAACCCGCCGTCTGCCGCCATACCAAAGGGATGATACCCGGCCGCAAAGCTGCCCATATAGGCATAGGTCTGTGCATCGTAAATATCAATGGTGTTGGAATCCAGGTTGGACACATATAACTGCGTCCCCGTGACGTAGTGGATAGGGGTTCTTTCAATCGCGCGATTATGGGTGAGGTCACATTCCAGCCCCGCGCCGCCAATGTCAACCTGGTTGACGATCTCGGTGAGCGCCGGGGGCAACGAGGCGGCAAGCCGCACCACAACTTGCACATTTCCAGTGTATCCTGCCGGCACATCCCCCAGAGCGAGCGTATAAACCTGTCCCCCCACAGCCTGCCACCCTGCACTGACCAGAACCGTGTATGCTGGAAGCGTCTCGGTCAAAACCACATCTTCTGCCAGGGCAGTTCCCACATTGCTGTATGTGATCGTATACGTGACCAGATCTCCCGCTGCCAGCCGCCCCGCGCCATGACTTCGCATCTCTACCGCAAGGTCAAAGCCGGCGCCCACCGTCGTCAGAAGACTAAAAAAGCTGTACCGGGTTCTCACCACGTTGCGAAGGCTTGTCTGGGCGGGATAGGGAAAGGTGGCGGACAAGGATACCGGTAAATCTACGGCGCCGCCGGCCCCCGGGGGGATTTCGGCAATCTGATACGTGCAAACCTGCGCGGCGCACACCCATCCTGCACCCCCGGTATAACTGACATAAGCGGGCAGCGTATCGGTCACCACAACGTTGTAGAAAGTTTGATCGGTCAGATTGTTCTGATATTGGATCTGGTAGGTGAATGGCCTGCCGGGCATTACACAGAGGGGCGCGGTTTTCCTCACCTCGAGGACGTAACGGGGAGGCAGGTCTGCGGCTGGGTCGCTTTCAAAATGCAGAGGAACATTGGCGTTTGCCGCTACGGAGGGCGGCGTCCCTTGAGAAAAAACCATTGCCCCCAGAACTCCTACGACTATTCCTATGCCAAGCACGATAGACTTGTTCATCGCTCCACCCCCACTTCGCGCTGAAACGAATCATTGTAACTATGGTAACATGGCTTTAGGTCTGGGAAGTTTCAGTTTGGTTAAGGTTGCAAAGTGAGCTGTATGATGAACCGACAGACGATAACCGAGGGCCAATCCCTGCCCGCCGTCCCCGACGCCCCGCCCATCCCCGGCCTGACCTTTCGCCGGTTTCGCGGCGAGCCTGACTACCCGGTGATGGTGGCGATTCTCGATGCCTGCAACGACGCGGACGGGCTGGAATACATCAACACGGTCGCGGATATGGCGTCGCTCTTCGCGCACCTGAAGAACTGCGACCCGTACCGGGATATGCTGTTCGCCGAGGTGTATGGCGAGACGGTCGCCTTCAGCCGGGTGTGGTGGGAGGAAGCGTCCCCTGCGTGGTACTACATCCCGCTCGGCTTTGTCCATCCCGCGTGGCGGCGCAAGGGACTGGGCATGGCGATGTTGCGCTACGGCGAAACGCGCCTGCGGGAAGCGGCCCGCGAGCATCCGGCGGGGGAGAAGCGCTTCCGCGTGTGGACGACCGATAAGGAGTATGGCGCGTGGGCTTTGTTTACCCAGGCCGGCTACGAGCCGGTGCGCCATTACATTGAGATGACCCGCCCCATTGACGCCCCGCTGCCGAACGCGCCACTGCCCGCCGGACTGGACGTGCGCCCGGTCGCGCCGGAGCAGTACCGCGCCGTGTGGGACGCGAAAGAGGAAGCGCGCCAGGATCATTGGGGCTACGCGCCCACGACCGACGCGGACTTTGAGCGGTGGACGGAGACGCGCACGTTCGCGCCGCACCTGTGGAAGGTGGCCTGGGACGGGGAGCAGGTCGCCGGGATGGCGCTGAATCACCTGGATGAAGAACAGAACGCACGCTACCACCGCCGACGCGGCCGCACCCAGTACGTGTTTGTGCGGCGTCCGTGGCGGCGGCGCGGGCTGGCGCGGGCGCTGCTCGTGCAGAGCATCGAGATGTTTAAAGCCATGGGGATGGCAGAAACGGCCCTGGGTGTGGATACCCAGAATCCAAGCGGCGCGCTCAAATTGTACGAAAGCCTGGGCTATCAGGAAGGCCGGCGGCACACGTTTTTCGACAAGAAACTGTAGCACTCAAGCGGATCTTACCCTTGCGACGCAAAGAATGGGCCACGGATTTTACGGATTTTTCTCTTGAAAAGCCCATGCTTTGATCTTAAAAATCTTTGCGCCTTTGCGTCTTTGCGTGAAACTTCCCCCTTTTTCAGGAGAATCAATGATGGCATTGACGCGACGTTTGTATCAAGGCGAAGACGACTACTGGCGGATTCGCACCTTTCTGCGCGAGGTACTCCTGCGCAACGATCTGCGCGAGTTAAGCTGGCACGTCGCCGAGTTCGACTATTGGCGCTGGCATCTGGTCGCCAATCTCAGCGGCGGGGACCTCGCCGATGGGGTCTTTCTGTGGGAAACGGCGGAGGGACGGCTGGCGGCGGTGCTGAATCCTATTATGGGCGGCGAAGCCATCTTGCACGTTCACCCCGACTTCCGCACACCTGCCCTTGAGGATGAAATGCTGACCGTGGCCGCCGAGCATCTGGCCGTGACGGGCGACGACGGCCGCCGGACGCTCTGGGTATCGGCCGGCGTTGCGGACGAACTGCGCCGCGCGGCCCTGACCCGGAACGGCTTCGAGTGCCTCTCCGCGCCCGAACGGCAGGCCTATTGGCGGCGCCGCCCGCTGGACGCCCCGATCCCGGCCTCCCCGCCGCCGCTGGGCTACACCGTGCGCGCGCTGGGTGACGGCCTGGAATTGCTCGAACGCTGCTACGCCTCCGGCCTGGCGTTTCACCCCGACGAGCCGGCCATCGCCATCGAAAACCGCGACGACGTGAGCTGGTATCGCAACATTCAGAATGCGCCCCTTTACCGCCGCGACCTTGACCTTGTGGCCGTCGCGCCCGACGGCGCGGTCGCCGCCTTCTGCACGGCCTGGTTCGACGACGTGACGCGCACCGCCGTCTTCGAGCCGGTGGGGACGGTGCCCGCGCATCAACGACGCGGCCTGGGCAAGGCCGTCTTGTGCGAAGCGTTCCGTCGCCTGAAGCGTCTGGGCGCGGTCATGGCGTATGTCCACTCGTATGAAGCCCCCGCGCACGCGCTGTACGCCTCGGTGGGATTTACGGACTATGACCTGGTTGAGCCGTTTTTTAAAAGTATTTTGCGGTGAGGGACGATTGTCCCTCACCGCAAAATACCTTCCCATGCGCCGCCATTAGTTTCTGAGAACCAGCGGTAAGTAGATTTTGGATTGTCCGCCTTCGCCCAGCAGCGCAAATTCGCTGAGGTGGCAGACTGGCGCGCGCAGCGCGTTGACTCCCGGATAGCGGGTGTAATCCAGCCCCACGCAGGTATTCACCACGTCCTCCCACGCGCCCAGACCCGTGCTCCAGTAGTACAATCGCAGCGTCCCCTCGTCTGTGATATTGGCGTCCAGCAAGTCTTGATCGCGGTAGTTGAGGCCAAGATCAATCGCGCCGCTGATCGGGTTGGAGGCAACCAGGTCAAAACTGCGCCCGGCAAACCCGAAGCCGTCGGGGTGGGGATGGGCCGGCGCAGCGCTCCATGTTAACGTGAACACGGTAGGTACGCTGACCGCCTGCTGCGGAACGTGGATTCGGATCGTCAGGCCGTTCGTGTCGGTGAAAATCCGGGTGCCGCCCATCGGGCCGATGACGAAGACCTCTGGCTCGACCGGCGCGCTGATGACGATTTCGTGGCTGTCGGTCGCGCTGCCGCCGTTCTCCGCCGTAACACTGACTTGCTTTGTACCGGCGGTCGCCCAGGTGTAGCTCGCGTGCGCTGTGCCCTGCCCACTATCGGGCGCGGGCGTCCAGGTATAAGTGATGGGCATGCTGGCGTTGGGCGGCTGGACGGTGGCCGTAAACGTGTAGGCCGTGTCCGTCAAGCCCATCGTCGGCCCGGAGATCGCCACGCCGGTCACTGGGATGACGCCGCCTTCGATAATGGTGATGGTATACACGCCCGTCATACTCCCGGCCTCATTGGTCGCCGTCGCTGTGATGACCTTGACGCCTGTCGTCGTCCACCTGACGTTGCGGAAGACGATGAGGCGGCCCAGCGACGCTGTCGCCGGCGTAACCACATCGGTGCGCTGGATGACGTAAGTCAGCGGCGTGGTCACGTCCAGCGGATTCACCGCGATGGTGAAGGTGTAGTACACCCCCGGCGCGCCGACGGTC
>Ga0116144_10001005_pt1 | contig 35833 bp, 31 predicted proteins | sample AD_UKC035_MetaG_FD_89746 | JGI IMG/M metagenome (GOLD analysis project Ga0116144, IMG submission 89746) | Active sludge microbial communities of municipal wastewater-treating anaerobic digesters from USA - AD_UKC035_MetaG | ecosystem: Engineered > Bioreactor > Anaerobic > Digestate | place: USA...
TGCAGAAAAAAGGATTAGACGCAGTATTTCTCAATGAACCCGGGGGAACCGCTGTAGGAAACCGAATAAGAAATCTGTTGCTCGACAGGAAAGAAAAGCCCTGCGTTTGGAGTGAATTGTTCCTGTATTTTGCAAGCAGGGCACAGCTTTTAACCGAAGTCATTGAAAGGCAGGCAAAGGACGGAAGGATTGTGCTTCTCGACAGGTACATAGATTCCACTTCTGCCTATCAGGGATACGGCAGGGGAATATCCGTCGAACTGATAGCTGAGATACATGAAGCTTTTATTGACGGGATGTTTCCCGATTTGACTTTCCTGATAGACGCTTCTGCAGAAAGTCTCATGACGGTGCTGGAAAAGAAAGATAAAGACAGGATAGAACAGGAATCTGTCGAGTTCCAGAAAAGAGTGAGAGAAGGATACCTGATGATAGCAGAGAAAGAAAAAAACAGGATAAAAACAATAAAGAGAAAAAGTGTACAGGAAACCCATAAAGATATTGTCAAAATAACGGAAGATTTCTTGAATGGAATTGAATAGAACAAGGAAATTTCTCGTAAACGCCAGGCAGAAAAACAGGACTTCGAATGCTTATATAGTATACGGTGGAAATAAGCACGAGAGAGAAGAAACGGCTTTGTTCTTATCCTGCCTTTTGAACTGCCCGAAGATTCCTCCCTGCATGGATTGCTCTTTATGCAAAGCCATAGAAAGCAGGGTGTATCCTGACGTTAAATGGATTGTCCCTTCCAAGAGCGTTCTTTCCATAGACGATGTCAGGAATGTGAAAGAAGATATCTACATAACTCCTTATGCGGGCAGTAAGAAGATATACATTTTCGATATTAATTACATGAGAGACGAATCTGCAAATGCTTTACTCAAAATTCTCGAGGAACCGCCTGTTCATTCCGTTATGCTCATATTGAGCAGGAATATAAATTTTTTCCTGCCCACCATAGTATCAAGATGCCAGAAATTGAGGCTTAATTATGAATTGCCTTCTGATGCTGAAGGATTTGCAGATGCACAAAAAGAGTTCGTGCTGATTTTGGAGCAGCTGAGAAAAAACAGGTTCTATGAATTTTTCAAGTCGGTGGAGGCGTTAGTAAAGAAAAGCGAGAGGGAAGACGTGGAAAACTGGCTGGAAAAAGTCGTATATATGTACCGGGTCATGTACCTTGGAGAACACAAGGTTGAAGGCAGACTTCTTCTTTCAACAGGCATCGAGACGGGAATTCCTCATGGAGAGGGCAGTGCGGTGAGAATAATAGAAGATGTTATGGAAATCAAAGAAAGAATAAGGTATAATATAAATCTGAAGCTCGGGATTGAAAATCTTTTTTTGCAGATAAATCAGATGCAGCAGGTACACAGCAAATAATAATAAGGTTTTCTAAACCGGCAGTTGCATCATAAAAAGAAAAAATTTAGACAGCCGAAGTGGCGGAACTGGCAGACGCGCAAGGTTCAGGACCTTGTGGTGGCAACACCGTTGGGGTTCGACTCCCCACTTCGGCATTTTACCCCTGACGTACTTCGAACCACAACGGTGCAAAGGGGTGCAGGGGAAAGGATTGTCCCCTGCGGTTTTCGGTTGGAGGGGAAAATTAAGGGGAGAAGCCCTCCCCTTAAAGAGCGAAAGCGAGGCGTTGGGGTTTCCGCCACTGATGCTTTGGCGGACAAGCGACTCCCCACTTCGGCATTTTATCCCGGACGCACTTCGAACCACAACGGTGCAAAGGGGTGAAAGAGGTATTTCAAAAGGAATAAAAAAATGGATACAATAAAAAAATTCAAGTTTGCCTGTTATCCCGAAGTAATTTACGGTGAAAATTCCATATCCTGTCTGCCCCAACTGGTAAAAAGCTTCAAAGCTGGCAGGCTTCTTATGGTGGTTGACGGAAATTTTGGTGCCACGGGCGTTTTTAAAAAAATTACAGGCATGCTTGAGAAAGAAAATACAGAGTTCAGGGTATTTGACAAATTGTCAGGAGAGCCTTCTACCGAAACAGGGGATGAATGTGCGGCTTTCGGAAAACGGGAAAACTGCGATGCGGTGTGCGGAATTGGCGGAGGCAGCGCTCTTGATACTGCCAAGGCTGCATCGGTTCTGATAACAAACGGAGGCAGTATCAGAGATTACCAGGGACTGAACAAGGTTCCCGGTCCCGGGTTGCCCAAGATAATGGTTCCCACGACAGCAGGTACAGGAAGCGAAGTTACTTTTACCGCAGTTTTCATCAGAAGAGACGAAAAGAAAAAAGGCGGCATAAACAGTCCTTTCCTCTATCCTGAAGCGGCTATCCTGGACCCTGCACTGACGGTCTCCCTTCCTCCTGCCGTAACAGCTTCCACGGGATTGGATGCCCTCTGCCATGCCGTAGAAAGTTTTATTTCGAAGAAGGCGAATTTTATTAGCAGGCCGGTATCTATGCATGCCATAAAACTTATATGGGATAACCTTGCCAGCGCCTGGGAAAACGGCAAGAATATGGATGCTCGGTCTTCCATGCTTTTCGGAAGTTTCATGGCAGGTATCGGGCTGGCAAATGCAGGAGTGACTGCAGTTCATTCAATATCCTACCCGCTCGGAGGAGTATTCGGTGTTCCCCATGGTATAGGAAACGGACTGCTTTTACCCCATGTGCTTGAATTCGAAAAAGATGCGATTGCAGGAGATATATCTCTCATTTATGATTACATAAACGAAGGGGTTTCATCCTCTGACGACGCATTCAAGACGGAAAGATTTATAGAGGGAATAAGAAATTTTCTTCAAAAATTCAGCATTCCTAAACTCAGGGATTTGAATATAAGTCCCGATTTTTTCCCCCGGCTTGCCAGTGATGCTCTGCAGGTAGCTGTCCCTATTGAAAATAATCCCAGGAGCGTAAGTAAAGAAGATATAATTGGAATATATAAGAAAGCTTATTAAATGAAATCTGTTTTGTCCAAAGCTTTCAAAAGAGGGGTTTCAATATGATAGCTCCCAGGGGCGGCAGGGTAATATTTATCGAATATGGATTGTTGTGAGCGGCAATTTTCTCTGCTTTTACTTTTCCCCAATTTCCCATATTGCTTCCCCCGTAAAATTTTGAATCGCTGTTCAGAATTTCCCCGTAGAACGTTTTTACAGGAACGCCTATTCTGTAATTGTATCTCGGAACAGGCGTAAAATTGAAGACTGCAATAATAAAATCACCTCTTTCCCTGCCTTTTCTCATAAAGGATACCGTGCTGTTGTCAAAATCCGAAAAGTCTATCCATTGGAAGCCTTCATGCTCGAAGTCCAGCTCAAAAAGGGCTTTTTCTTTCATGTAGACGGAATTTAGAGCCGATACGTAATTCTTTATGCCTGCGTGCTCCTTTTTTTCAAGAAGATTCCAATCGAGCTCTGTTTGATGGTTCCATTCGTTAACCTGGCCGAATTCACTGCCCATGAAAAGCAGTTTCTTGCCGGGGTAGCAGTACATATAAGCAAGCAGCAGTCTCAGATTGGCAAACTTCTGCCATATATCGCCGGGCATTTTTGACAAAAGGGACTTTTTCCCGTATACCACTTCATCGTGAGAAAAAGGAAGCAGAAAATTCTCGGAAAATGCGTACAGCAGGCCGAATGTAAGAAGGTTGTGATGAAATTTCCTGTGGACGGGGTCTGCAGAAAAATAATTGAGAGTATCGTGCATCCAGCCCATGTTCCATTTAAAGCCGAAACCGAGCCCTCCTGCGCTTACGGGACGGCTTACATTGGGCCAGGACGTGGATTCTTCGGCAACAGTAAACGAATGGGGGAATATCCGGTAGACGACGGTGTTCAATTTTTTTAGAAATTCGGTGGCGTCCAGGTTTTCATTCCCCCCGTAAATATTGGGTGTCCATTCACCTTTTTTTCTCGAATAATCGAGATACAGCATGGAGGCTACCCCGTCTACCCTCAGGGCGTCAATCCTGTACTTTTCCAGCCAGTTTAACGCACTGCCCATAAGAAAATTGCCAACCTCGTGCCTTCCGTAATTGAATATTGCGCTTTTCCAGTCCGGATGCTCTCCTTTTTGCGGGTCAGAATGTTCATACAGGTGTGTTCCGTCAAAATTGTAGAGTCCGAAAGAATCCTTAGGAAAATGGGCGGCTGTCCAGTCAAGGAGAATTCCAATGTTATACTTGTGAAGCATGTCTACAAGGAAACAGAAATCTCCCGGCGTTCCGTGCCTGCTTGTCGGGGCAAAAAAACCCGTTGCCTGGTATCCCCATGAAGAATCGAGCGGGTGCTCGTTAAGCGGCATGAACTCTACCCAGTTAAACCCTGTTTCCTTCAGGTAGGGCACGAGTTGCTCTGCCATTTCCCTGTAGTTAAGAAAATCTCCGTTTTTCTTTTTCCATGAACCCGCATGCATTTCGTATACAGCCACAGGTTTAGCATGAATATTTTCAGTCTGAAGCCGTTCACTTTCCCATTTATATGATAAATCGTACGTTATCGAAGCATTGCCCGGCCTCTTTTCAAAGTAATTCCCTAAAGGGTCGCTTTTCACAAGAAGCAGGTTTCCTTTTCTTATCTCAAACTTGTAGAGGTTTTTATCTGCAATTTCAGGAATAAATATCTCCCATATTCCGGAAGAACCGGTGCATCTCATCTGGTGTATTCTGCCGTCCCATCCGTTAAAATCTCCCATGACGCTTACTCCCCTTGCATTGGGAGCCCATACGGAAAAATTGTATCCTTCCACTCCTTCAACGTTTCTCTTCCTTGCCCCGAGTTTCTTGTATATTTCAAGATGGTTTCCTTCACTGAAAAGATGGAAATCGTAATCCGTGAAAAAAGACGTTTTGAAACAGTACGGGTCCATCAGTTTCAGACAGTTTCCGTTGCCGAGCAATATTTCCAGCTTGTAAAGGAATTTCTCAGGAAATTTTTTTTCAAACAGGCCTTTACCCGCGGCCCGCAAAAGATGCGTTTTTCCATTGCCGGATGTTTCAACTGCACTTAACTTAACGGCGTCGGGCCGAAAAACCCGCAGTAACCACATCTCCTTTTCCCTCTGCCATGAAAGAACTTCAAAGGGGTCATGAGACTCGCATTTCAATATTCTTTCTATACTATCCAATTCTCTTTTTCCTTGAATATAATTTTGAAAGAGTCATGAGACGGTATTTTGAACTGCGTGCCGTCTTCAGTTATAATCCTTATGCTGAAAAACATATTTTTTCCACTTTCTTCAGAAGTTTCCCGGGGAATACTTATTTCCAGTATTTCATCCATGGCAAAGCTCAACGGGATTTTTTCCTTAATCCCTGTATTTATGATTAAAGGCTTTCTTTGGGAATTGTGGAATATGACATGAATCTCAAAATCTCTTTTCTTTTCCGTGTCAATCCTGAAGAAGATATGCGTATCGTCATATCCGTAATATAATTTTTTAACGGGGAAGTTTCCTGGCCTGAAGGTTGCCCAGAGATTTGACGGGTCAATCTCCACGGCATTGAGCCATTCGTAAAAATGGGTGTTTCTTCCGTCAAGCACAGGCCTTATGTATGGAAAAACTTCTTCTTCTATAAGGTTTTCCACGGGATGAAAAAGAAATTCCGGAATTTCAATGCCGGTGATTTCGTACATCCTTTTTACGCAACTCCGGAAATAAGAGTCAAATTTCCTTTTGATTCCGATATCAGCCGGCAGGCTGTACCACCAGAACCAGTCGCTGCTTTCCGCAATCATGACAGTTTCCTGAAGCATTTTCTGAACGTCCTGCGAAAGAGAATTGAAAGATTTCCACGTTTTTTCCCTTGCCTGCTTCAGTATACTCCACGCTTTATTTGCCTGTTCCTTTCCTATCCAATTGTCGAAATTATTGCCCATCCAGCTGCCGGGATATATCTGTTCAAGCTTTTCCCTAAAAATATTTTCTTTAAGAGCCTGTGAAAAAGTTGTCGTTTTTATATTGCTGTTTTCGCTCAGAATGGCGTAAAGAGACGACAGGAAATTTGCTCCGTAGTCCGGATAAAAATCCCACGGGTTTTCTCCGTCAAGGATTATGGAAATTATTCTCCCTTCCGCTTCCTTGCCTGCATTTTCAACCCTTTTTACAAAATCCGCCGCAGCTTCTTTTTCTTCCATATCCTGGTATGAAAAACCTATCAGGTCGGATATTGCATGGTCCCTGAAAAAAAGCGAGATTTTGTCCCTGAAATTCCATATGTTATGCTGTTCTCCCGACAGGCTGCGGTCAAGCGTTCTGGCCAGCAAGTATTCGTCTGTTGCCGTCCAGGATATTCCTGATTCGGAAAGCAATTCCAGGATTTCTTCGCTCAGACTGCCTTCCGAAGGCCATATGCCGGCGGGTACAGTTCCGAAACTCCTTTTGTAAACTTCCATTCCCTCGTCAATCTGCATTTTAGCATCAGGGGGGCAGGAAAAAATGCCTTCGGCTACAGGGAAAACTGTTGATGTTTTTCTCGCGCTGTCGGTGTTAAAAATCAGCGGAAGTATGGGATGTGCAAACGGACTCGTACTTATCTCAGCCTGTTTATCATCCTGTAATTTTTTATACAGGGGAATCGTCTTTGAAAAAATTTCTTTTTCTTTTCTGTACAGGCATTCCTGGTCTGACAGGTCGAAATTGCGCCCTTTTTTCAAAATTGCTTTCAATTCTTCATCCATTGCAAGAGGATGGAAAGATATCAGGTGCATGTATATCTTAAGGTCCAAAATATCCTGGTCGGAATAAGATTTATCCCTCAATTTTTCTTCAAGAAGACCTATTATCCTGTACCTTTTTAATGCGAACTCAGGCAATTCCTGAAGGAAAAGCCCGATTTCTGCAGGGCTTGCGTCCTGATTCCCGAGAATGTCAAGAAAGTTGTCTTTTATCTCCCCCCGGGCTATGCCTTCAATCTGTTTTATCAAAACGGGAGTGATGTTGAAATTTATTTTTGCGCTTGGATACCTTGAAGCGATAAGGGCCATCGGATAATAATTGAACAGCGTGCGGAAAACTATTGTTGGGGAATTCAGTTCCCCGCTTTCAAGGTTTGCGTAGTAGGGTTGGTGCATATGCCAGAGGATAGAAAGAAAGACCATTTTTATTCTCTCGGCCCTGTAAGGCTTCTGTAAATGGCAGCATATTTTTCCACGGATGCCTTCCATGAAAAATCAAGCTTCATTAATTTTTCTGAAAGCCTGGCCATTGATTCCTGGTTTTTGAAAAGCCTCAATGCCCTTTCCATGCTTTCAAATAATTCCCTGCTTCCACCTTCAAAAACAAAGCCTGTACCTTCTTCTGTGGCAAAACTGTAATCTTTTACCGTATCGGCAAGTCCTCCGACATTTCTCACTATGGGAACAGTACCGTACTTGAAGCTGATGAGCTGTCCCAGTCCGCACGGTTCAAATCTCGACGGCATGAGGAAAAAATCGCTTGCGGCATATATCCTGTGGGCAAGCGTTTCGTTAAAACCGAAGTTTACTGCGACCTTCCCTGAATATTTTCTGCTCAGTTCCAGCAGGCCATTTTTGTAAACATCGGAGCCGTCACCCAGTACAACAAGTTCCATGTTACGGGCAAGGATTCTATCAAGTATATCGAGCAGTTCGTCAATGCCTTTCTGTTCAGCCAGCCTTGTTACCATGCCGAAAAGAGGTATTTCTTTTCCTTCGTTCAGGCGAAGTTCTTTCTGCATGATTAACTTGTTGATTATTTTGCTTCTGTATGTCCTGTATTTTTTTGATATGAGCCCGTCAAAGGAAGGGTTCCATACGGCGTAATCTATCCCGTTGATAATACCCGTGAGTTTTCCTTCATTTTTTTTCAGCAGCCCTTCAAGTTTGCTGCCGAATTTTTCCGTGAGTATTTCCCCTGCATATTTCGGGCTGACGGTATTTATGCTGTCTGAATGTATTATCCCCGCCTTCATGAAATTTATGCTTCCGTAAAATTCAAGTTCCTCCATTGAGTAATATTTTTCATGGAGTCCAAGTATATTGAATTTTTCAGGAGGAAAAATTCCCTGGTATGCAAGATTATGTATGGTGAACAGCGTTTTTGCCCCGGGAAATGAGTCTGCGTAGTATTCCCTCAGGTAAACCGGGAGCAGGGAGGTATGCCAGTCATGGCAGTGGAATATATCGGCAGATATTCCTGCTTTTACCGCGGATTCCAGAACGCCTTTTGCAAAAAAGGAAAACCTTTCGGCATTATCCGGGTAATCCATTCCTCCGGGGCCGTACAGTTCTTTTCTTCCGAAATATTCTTCTTTTCCCAAAAAATAAACTCCGGGGTATTCGAGGCTCCTGGCAAGAAATCCTGTTTCCTTTCTGCCTGATGAGAAATTTACTGTAATATCTCCCAGGACTTCGGTTTTAAAGTTATCCTGAAGCGTCCTGTAAAAAGGCATGAAAAGGTAAATGTTGTGTTTATTTTTCAGGTACTTGTAAAGCGAACCGACTACGTCTGCCATTCCTCCAACCTTCACAAAAGGAACACCTTCCGCCGAAACCAGGCATATATTTTTTCTTTCCATCCATTTTTCTCCTTTTCTCTGACCGGCCCTTTTTCCGTGCTGCCTGCCGGGCAATTGGTGTTAATCTGTCTGTTTTGTTTCTGACTGATAGCAGGATGATTGATTTTCCTGCACGGGATATCTGTCTATAACCCTTGAAATAGCCAGAAGGTTTTCCTGCCAGCGGTTTTCAGGTATGTCTTCCGTAATTCCAATAATCAGGCGATTATCAGGCAATGAATCATTGATTAGCTTTTCAGCAGTTTTCTCTATTTCCGGTATGGTTGCCAGGTGAACCGATGAAGGAAAGTTTATCCAGACTGTTTTATTCTGCCAGATGCTGAAGGCTTCGTAAAGAGACATGTCTGTATCGGGTTCAGGCGTGAAAGCTTCTATATAATCCAGTCTGCAATCCCTGATTAAGTCTGCCCAAATTTTATTATTGCCGTCGAGATGGGTGCCTGCAAACTTGCCGTATCTGTGGAATACATCCGCTACTTCATTCAGCAATGGGATTACATATTTTGCAAAACGCTCCCTTCCCATGACATTTCCCGTTTCGTTTCCCCCAAAATTAGCGTGAAGTGCAGGCGACCGGGCTGCTATCGGAAAAATCTTTCTCAGGTTTTCCGCCATCGCATAATAGAGCTTTTCTATCTCGTCCCTTCTTTCCGCCCACTCTACTGCAAATGTCTCTATTCCCATCCATGAAACCATAATCTCATGAAGAGGATTAGCTCCCACTACAGCCCTTTGGATAAAGTCCTCGCCAAGCATTTTCTCGTCTTTCAGAAATGATTCGTAATCCGGCTCAAAAATCTGGTTTTTTACCAGAAACATCAGTTTCTTATAATCTTCCGGCCCTTTGAAAATGCGGGAGATTCGCCACGTGGTAAAACCTGCAGGACGGGAAATGGTGAATAATTCCCCCATGGGCGTTTTTGTGGTATGCCTGGTATACTGGATGCCTTTTTCCCAGTATGTCCTGCTTTCGCTTGATACGTTTAATGCATGTGTTTTTACCACGGAACGCTTCCTGACTATGCATATCCCTGAGTTTCTCAATTCTCTTTCTATGGTGCACTGAGGCAACTTTTTCTCGTATATGGTGAAAGGTATTTTATCAGGTTTTTCTCCCCTGAGGATGCTTTCCACTCTTTGCTTTGGTGTCATTGAAGTCATTTCTGTTCCTTTCTTTACACGCTCAGCGATTTAAGAAATTCCGCCGCTTCTTCCGGCGGCGTGGGATTTATATAAAAACCCGTGCCCCATTCAAATCCGCCCTGCTTTACCAGCCTGGGCATCAGCTCCATGTGCCAGTGGTAATCTTTTTCTATTGTCTGCCAGTATCCCGGGCGCGGATACCTGGATGGAGCTGTATGGAGCATGAAATTGTACGATGGATTGTTAAGCCCCTTTGAAATTTTCTTAAACAGCTCAAGCATGAGTTTTGAAAGCAATTGCCTTTCTCCCGCCGTTATTTCTTCAAAATCGGGAGAGTGCCTGAAAGGGAATATGGAAATTTCAAAGGGGAATCGCGACGCAAAAGGGGCTATTGCAAGAAAAGATTCATTCTGGGCGATAATCCTTTTATTGCTGTCGAGTTCCTGGTTTATTATGTCGCACCATGCGCATCTTTCCTTGTATTCATAATACCATTTTGACCCTGTCAGTTCTTCCTTCACCCTTTTCGGGACTACGGGAGTGGCAATTATCTGCGAATGGGGATGGGCGAGAGAAGCGCCTGCTTCCTTGCCCGAGTTTTTAAAGACGAGTACGTACCTGAATCTCGTGTCTTTTTTTAAATCAAGGCATCTTACTTGATATGTTTCAAGAATCTGGTCTATCTTGAAATGGTCGTAGTCTTTCATATCTGCGAGGTTGCCGTCAGATGTGAAATGCTCTGGTGTTTCTATTATAACTTCATGAGCTCCTATACCGTTCATCATATCATAGAGCCCTATGCCTTTTTTGTTCAGTTCACCTTCAATTCTCAGTGCCGGAAACTTATTTGAAACCACTCTTATTGCCCATCCTTTTGTGTTTGGAGCTGAAGAGTCCGGCCTCACCGCAAAAATTTCGGCGGGTGTCTTGTCTTCATTTCCGGGGCAGAAAGGGCAGAAGGTCTGTTTCGGCATTTCAATTGGTGCGGAAAAATCCGAAGGTCTGAGTTTTCTCTCTGTGGCTATGACAACCCATCTGCCTATAACAGGGTCTTTTCTCAATTCTGACATATTGTCTCCTTTACTCCGAACTCTTACCTGATAAACTTTCACGGTGAGGAGTTTCGATTTATCTCTTTTAATTTCGCACTATCTTTTTCCCGGGCTTCTACGGGAAACTCTTATCTGATAAACTTTCACGGTGAGGAGTTTCGATTTATCTCTTTTAATTTCGCACTATCTTTTTCCCGGGCTTCTACGGGAAACTCTTACCTGATAAACTTTCACGGTGAGGAGTTTCGATTTATCTCTTTTAATTTCGTTCTATCTTTCTTAGTCTTTCAATTGTTTTAAAAGTATTTATAGCCCTCCCCCATTTTTACTTTTGTTTTTGTAGCGTGTCCTCCTCCTGCGTTAAAACTTCGGCGGACAAGAATTTATTGGATGCTTTTTACATCGTACGATATATATACAGTAAAAGGCGTCTGATAAATCAGACCCGCTACAAAAGCTACACCTATCCTGTCACCCTGAACTCGTTTCAGGGTCTCGTTTTCAGATTCTGAACAGAAGCATTTCAGAATGACAAAATTTAGATAAAAAACTTTCATCTGTTTCTTGACACAACTTCCGAACTCTTACCTGATAAACTTTCACGGTGAGGAGTTTCCGGTTTGCTTTACCATTTGTAATTCTTGGGTATTACAACGATTCCGTTCGGTGAAACGTGAAATTTTTTTCTATCGGCTTCAGGGTTGTATCCCACCTCCGTCCCCTGGGGCACCTGTACATTTTTGTCGATGATGACCTTGTGAAGTCTGGAATACCTGCCCACGTTTACATTATCAAAGAGGATGCTGTCGGTTATCTCGCAGAAACTGTTCGCTCTTACGTTGGAAGAAAGCACGCTGTGTGTTACTTTGCCTCCGCTTATTATGCAGCCTCCTGAAAGCATGGAATCTGTCACGGAAGCTTTTCTCTCCTCGCCTGAAAATACAGTTTTTGCCGGAGGATATTGTTCCTGGAATGTCCTTATGGGCCATGTCCTGTCATAAAGGTTTAAAAGCGGGTCCAGGTTTACCAGGTCCATGTTGGATTCCCAGTAAGCGTCAATCGTTCCTATGTCTTTCCAGTATTTTGTGTCTTTCTTATTTTCGTCTATGAACCTGAACGCGTATATATTCTCCTTTCCAATCATTGACGGGATAATATCTTTTCCAAAATCGTGAGAACTGTCGGTTCTTTTTGCGTCTTCGATTGTCCTTTTTATCAGAATGTCAAGGTTAAAAATGTATATTCCCATGGAGATAAGACATACATCCGGATTCTTGGGGTCTGCAGTGGGTTCAGAAGGTTTTTCTCTGAATTCTACGACTTTTTCATCTTTTACACTGAGCACTCCGAATCTGTGCGCATCCTGTCTTGGAACCTCAAAAACACTTATAGTCAAATCCGCTTTATTTTCGATATGCTGCTGAATCATCCTCTTATAATCCATTTTATAAACCTGGTCTCCGGAAAGAATAAGGATGTGTTTTGGACGTTCTTCCTCAAGGATATTCATGTTTTGCATTACCGAATCCGCGGTTCCCTGGTACCAGTCTTCTCCTATCCTTTTCTGGGCCGGCACCATGTCTATAAACTCTCCAAGTTCTCTTGAGAAGATATTCCATCCCTCTCTTATATGCCTCTGCAGGGAGAGAGACTTGTACTGGGTAAAAATGTAAATCTTTCTCAATCCGGAATTTATGGCGTTGCTCAAGGGGAAATCTATAATGCGGTATATTCCTCCGAAAGGTACGGCAGGCTTCGCCCTGTCTTTTGTAAGAGGGTGGAGCCTCTCGCCTTTTCCGCCTGCGAGTATAAATGTGGTTACGTCTTGTGGATTCATTGTTATTTCAGTATTGCCGCAACTTTTTCCTTTAAAAGAGTCAGGTCCGCAGATTTTATAAGGTATGCGTCTGCCGCCCAGGTAAGGAACTGGTCTTTGTACTGTGGATACGCAGTATATATGATGACCGGAAGATTTCTCTTTTTCATCAGGATGCTTCCCAGCGTTTCTATCCCGTCCATCATGGGCATCTGCAGGTCAAGAATAATCAGGTCAAAATTTTCTTTTTCAATAATTTTTAAGGCAAGCTTTCCGTCGGCCACAGACTTGATTTCAAATCCCTCTTTCTCCAACTCTTCGGTATAAAGCAGTCTTTCGTTTTCTTCATCTTCCACCAGGAGTATTTTTTTTGCCATTTCAACCTCCTTGAACACTTTTCTGTTCACAGTACGTTGCTTAAGCAGAAACTTTGTCACTTTTTATTCTGATTGACTGCTGATAACCGTAAACCATGAACTTTCTTCTTCGCGGATGGTTTGGATTAATCATATAACAAGGTCCACTTTTACTTCGGTGCCTTCTCCCTGGATGGAAGATATTTCAATGTTCCCCCCGTTGTTCGAAAGTATGTTTTTCACAATGTACAAGCCCAGGCCGAATCCTTCTGACTTGGTGGAGAAAAACGGTTCAGTTATCCTCGGGAGGTCCCTGCCTGCAATGCCCCTGCCCGTATCTTTGACAAAAATAGATGCGAAAGGCGGATTTATTTCAGAACTGACGCTTATCCTTCCTTTTGTCGTGTTTTCTATGGCATTGGATATAATGTTGAAGAAAACCTCCGTCAGCTGGACTCTCTCTGCGGTTACCTTGAGATTTTCGGGGATATTGATGGATACTTCTATCTTCTTTCTTGAAAACTCGAGTCCGAAAAATTCCACTACCTCTTTTATTACTTCCAAGATGTTAACTTTCTCTTTCCTGGAAGGCGACAGGAACGTGAACCCTGATATTTTGCCCAAAATCTGTTCGAGTTTTTGTATCTCTTTGAAAATAATTCCTGCGTCCCTTTTCATGATAGCAATGTCATCCGACTCTTTTATATGTTTTGCAAAACCTCCTATGGTTACCAGGGGGTTTTTTATTTCATGTATGAAATAGGAAGCCATTTTGCCTATAGTTGAAAGTTTCTCCTTCTGGACCAATTCTTCCTGTAGGTTTTCCAAAGCGTTTTTCAACTCCTTCACTTCCTCGAGCTGTGTTTTTATAATGCTGTAGTTGGAAGAGTTTTCGAGTGCCAGGCCTGCCTGTATGGTTATCAGAGATAAGAGAAGCATTGTGGATTCTTCTATCGGTTTATGATGGAAAGCATTGTCCGCCATTATTATGCCCCTCGTGTTTTTGGGAGAAGAGAGAGGCAGTATTATCATGTCAGAGGGAACAAATACATTTTTTATCTCTTGTGGAAGAAGGGCAAGATTTCCTGTATCCTTGAGATGAAAAAGTTTTTTTTCCTCTATCACGCGCCTGAAATAATTTTCGGGCGGAAGTTCATCGAAATTAATCACTATATTCTTTATCAGGGAAGGATATCTCTGGTGGCGGTCGGGCAGGTCGGTGTCGTGTTGAAGATATGTTTCAAGGGAAATGAGATTTTGTCCGAGGTCATCCCATATTCTGAAAGCTTCCTCCTCGTCAAACGGCCCTATGCCTTTCTTGCCGTAGATGACGGCTTTTTCCGGGCTGTAATAAAATACGGCGGCCCTGCTTAATCCTAACGCCGCATTTGCTGTCAGCCCTGTAAGGATAACGGAAAGAATTCTGTTCTCGTCAAGGGATTCTTTTATCGACTTGGAAACCGTATGAAGAAAAAACAACTCATAATTCAAAATACGGCATTTTTCTTCAAAATTTTGCATTATCATTTACCCCAAATCCCTTTATTATAAATCCTTCTGAGATTCTTTCCCCGCAGGAATATTATAACCTTATCAGAGCATTTTTTCAAGCCTTCAGGAGATTCCCTTTTTCAACGGGCCTGCCCCAAAGAAATCCCTGGCCAAAGCCACAGCCAAGCTGTTTCAGATAATCCGCCTGTTCTTTTGTCTCGACTCCTTCAGCTGTCACAGACATCTGGAGAGTTTTGCCCATGGCTATTATTGTCTTTACAATCTCTGCGTCTTTGCGTGATTGAAGCATGCCCGAAACAAAAGAATGGTCTATTTTTATTCCGTCTACAGGATATCGGTGGAGATAAGAAAGGGAGGAAAAACCTGTTCCGAAATCGTCAATAATCAGTTTAACTCCCATCCCTTTTAGTTCCACGATGATATCGGCCATGCTTTGTAACATGAGTATGCTTTCTGTAATCTCAAGGCAAAGAGATTCTGAAGGGAAACCCGTTGTTTTGATAACATCTCTAACTTTAAGGATAATATCCCGCGAGTAAAGCTGTCTTGCAGATATGTTTATATGCAGGTTGAGAGGCTTCTCTTTTTTCCCTCTCTGCAGCCATTTCTGCCTGCAGGCTTCTTCCATAACCCATTCTCCAATGAGTACAATGAGTCCTGTTTCTTCGGCAAGCGGAATGAAAGCTCCCGGCATAAGCAGGCCTTTTTCGGGATGTATCCATCGGAGCAAAGCTTCATATCCCACTGTTGTTTCCGATTGAAGTTCCACAAGAGGCTGGTAATATACTGATAGTTTTTTGTTTCTGACAGTTTCCCATAGATAGGTTTCTTCGGTAAGTTTTCTTATTACTGTTTCGTGCATGGAAGGGCTGAAATAAGCAAACCTGTTTTTACCTTCATTTTTTGCCTTATACATTGCCATGTCAGCGTTTCTCAGATATTCGTTCGGTCCTGAAATTTCTTCCGAACTGTAGCATATTCCCATGCTTGCTGTTATGGAAATCATGTGCCCGGAAAGTTCCATGGGTTCTCTCATGGCAGACAGAATGCGTTTTGCTATTTGTGTGCCCATCTCAAATTCCGGCAGAAATTCAAGAAGTATGGCAAACTCGTCTCCTCCCAGCCTTGCAAGAGTATCGTCAGGCCTGAGGCATCCTGCAAGTTTTTTTGCCACATCCCTGAGAAGCTTGTCTCCTTCAGAGTGTCCCAGGCTGTCGTTGACCTTCTTGAAATCGTCGAGGTCAAGAAACATCAGGATGAAACGGTCGGAAGGTTTTCTCCTGTTATGCAGTATAGCCCTTTCTATTCTGTCGAGGAGAAGCGTTCTGTTGGCAAGGTTGGTAAGAGAGTCATGCAATGCGTCGTAACGCAGTTTTTCTTCTATCTGCTTGCTGTCCGTAATATCTTCAAATATACCCATTACGCCTATGATTATTCCACCGTCGGTAATACTTTTGGCGGTGCCTCTTATATATGTTGATTTACCTGTGATGACGGAAGTGTAATTGCCTTCGTATGAAGATGTTATGCCTTTCAGGGCATTTCTTATACATTTTTTCATCTGCAGGTCTTTTATATCCTGAAGTGTATTCATTCCCACTATTTTTTCTTCAGGCGCACCTATTATTGAAATGAATTTACTGTTAACCTTGATTATCCTTCCGTTGCCATCCAGGTGCACTATCCCGAGCGGAGAGTTTTCAAAAAAAAGGCTGTATCTGTTTTTGCTTTCTTTCAGTTCCAATACATCTTTTCTCCTCTTCTCTGCATTGGTAAAAATTTCTGCCAGGATTTTGAGCAGGTTTATTTCTTCTTCAGTTAATTCTCTTTTTTCTCTTACTGCGTCCAGCCCCACAAATCCCGAGCATTCGCCGCCGAGCATCATTGGAAGAGTTACCAGGGTTTTAATTTGCTGGTCTTCCATAAGAGCTCTCGAGTTGCTGCCAGAGGGCAGCCTGCGCGTGTCGGGTATATGTATTATTTTGCCTTCCAGGTGCGGCAAAAGGAGTTCCGGCACTGTGTCGAAAGGAATATTTTGAAGCTTTTCAATGCATGGATTTATGCCTTTTGCACACCATTCGTACGTGTTGCTTGCCAGCCGTTTTTGGCAATCGTAACTGAATATATAAACCCGGTCCAGACCCGTAAATTCTCCTATCCTGGACAGTGATTCATTTATTGCCGCTTCCATGTTTTCCACGGGTATGTTTATGAAATTTGTTGCAAGGTTGGAAAGTAAACTGCGCAGTTTTTCGTTTCTCTGCAGATTTTTTTCTATCACTGTTTTTTCTGTTACATCTTGAAACAGTACCAGCTTGCCGAGATAGCGGCTATTAAGATTTTTAAGGGGCATTACCCTCACATTGAAAAACATCCTGTTATTCAGAGATACTCTTGTATCAGCTGTTTCCTGCCTGCATACGTCAACTATCGACGGAAAATTGACAAGCGCTTCCTCGAAAAATTGTCCCAGTAAATTTTTTCTTTCTTGTGAAAGTATTTTTAAAAGAGTATTGTTTGCGTCGGCTATCTTTCCCCGGCTGTCTATAAGCAGGAAACCGTCGCACATGTTTTCCCGTATTGCACAGCGGGCTGCCGGCATGAGTTCCGAAAGCCTGAAACGGAACATCCCTGTGAAGGATAAAATTCCAGACATGAAAAGCATTTTGCCGAAAATATTAATATCCATTTCCGTACTCCTTCAAACCTGTTACCTCAAGAACAAAGAGAGCCACAAGGGAATAGTTACAAGGGAAAACAAATGCGTTGTTAAAACTGAAGACGCCGCGAATTGAGTGTCGGATTTATATACTTCGCTCAGAAAAACACTTGAAACTGCCGAAGGCATCGTTGCAACAACAAGGAGAACTATTCTTGTTTCCATTGAAAAAGGCAGGATGTACAACAGGGAGATTGCGAATAAAGGAATTACAAGAAGCCTGAGGATTACAAGGTAACCCTGTTTCAAAGTCATAAAATGATGGCTTTTCAAATCAGCCATCTTACTGCAGGCTATAAACATGGCTACCGGTATGGCTGCCTTGCCAAAAATTTCAATTACTGAAAAAAAGGAATTCCCTATCTCGTAATATATACTGCCTGCGGTTGGAAGGTGTCCGGCCTGCTGTAAAAGTTCTCTCGCTATTATTACAGCTATGGCTGAAAATATTGCCATCATGGGTACGCTGATAATATTTTTGAGATTGTCTCTCCGGAACCTGTTGCCCGTCAATGCAAGGATGCCAAGAGTCCATACCGATATTTCCGACCCGAGGGTTGAAAAGACAAGCTTGGCCACTCCTGTTTCGCCCCACAGCAGTAAAATGATAGGAAGTGGCAGAAAAGAATAATTGTTTGTCGTGCACTGGAACATGAACTGGTTTTTTTCTTCCGCAGAAGAAAATTTTATGAACCTTGCGGAGAACAGGCCTGTAAGATATCCTACAAACATAATGACAAACATTCCGGCAGGCAACATCCAGTTTGATACAATGGTTCGAGGCGTGAAGTTGTTTACAAGGGAAGTGAATATAAGAGCAGGATAAAAAAAAGAGGTAACGAGTCTGGACATCTGGCTCGAACTGTTTTTATCTATGACATTAAGTTTGCGCGCTATAATGCCAAATGCTATCATGCAGAAGATTGCAAGTATTCTTATGAAAAGTTTTATGAACATAACATTAGATTATATCACATTGCAGGCAGGAACGGCGAACAGGTCATGTTCATCGGATGAAATGATTCTCAGTCTGCAGAAATCTCCTGCATTGTACGTCTTTGTCCCTTTTTTGAAATAAATTTTCCCGTCTATTTCCGGCGCGTCAAATTGAGTGCGTCCTGCATAAAAATTTCTTTCCATCCCTTCTACGAGAGCCTCAATTTCTTTGCCGGCAAGTTTTGAGAGCGCTTTTTCTGAAATTTTTTTCTGCTCTTCCATGACCAGCTTTTCTCTTTCGAGTTTTATTTCTTCCCTTACATGTTCTGACATGGCGTAAGCATCTGTTCCCTTTTCCTTTGAATATCTGAATACCCCGAGCCTGTCAAACTGTTTTGCCCTGACAAATTCAAGGAGCCGTTTGAAATGCCCATCTGTTTCGCCGGGGAATCCTACTATGAATGTGGTTCTCAGCCTGATGTCCGGTACGCTTTTTCTTATCGTGTCCACAAGTTTTCCATAGTCGATGAGAGGCCTGTTCATTTTTTTCAGTATTTCGGGGTGGATATGCTGAAGGGGAATGTCCAGGTACCTGCATATATTCCTGTTTTCGGAAATAACTTGAAGCAGACCCTCGTTAATATGCGCAGGATGGGCATACATCAGCCTTATCCATGGAAAACTGATTTTGGCAAGCCTGTCCAGCAGTTTCTCAAGTCCGTTTTTTCTGCCTGAGTCGCTGCCGTAACCGGCTGTATCCTGCGCTATCAGTATGAGTTCCTTTATTCCCATTCCGAAAAGGCTTTCGGCCTCTTCAAAGATATCGTCTTCATTCCGGCTTCTGAGTCTTCCCCTCAATTTGGGTATGAGGCAGTAGCTGCAAAGATTGTTGCATCCTTCGGATATCTTGATATATGCATAAGGATATGTGGAAAGCATCCTGGGAGCGTTGATATCCTTTGTGTCAGGCACGGGTGTAAAACACGCAACGCGGGAATTCTTGCCGGCTTTTTCTACAGCTTCGACCACTTTTTGGGGACTGCCAGCCCCTGCAATGGCATCTATCCCGTGCATGTCAAAAAGTTTTTCCCCAAATCTCTGCACAAGGCAGCCGCATACAATAACCTTTGCGGCTTTGTACTTTTTCTTATCAGTGAATTCTTTTATAGCTGTCTTTGATTCTCTGACCGCGGCTTTCAGAAAAGCGCATGTGTTTACAATTATTATATCGGCTTCATCGGGAGAATCAGTTATAATATACTGCTTCTCACCGAGAAGCGCCAGTATGTTTTCAGAATCGACAAGGTTTTTGGGGCATCCGAGGCTTAAAAGAAATATTTTTTCCATTATTCAGGCAAAATGTAAAGGATAAGAAAAAAGATTATCAGAAAAATAACTGCCAGGAGAAGAAGTGTATAGATAGTTTTTCTTTCCGATGAGTTTAAAAAAAGCCTGTTTTCTTTCACGTTTTCTTTCACGCAGTCCGCATTATCTCCGTTGGTTTTCTTGTCTTCAGAAAAAATCTCGTCAATGTGACGGTCAATAATCTCTCTCTCTATTTTAAGGTAGGAAGAATAAAGTCTCAGGTATCCTTTGAGGTGTGCTTCGCTTGGGAATTCCGACCAGTTGCCGTTTTCCATCATATTGATGAACTTCAGGGGCATATATGTATCTTCGAAAACTTTTTCCAATGCAATGTTTCCGGCTATCCTTGTTTCTTTCAATAATTCGCTCAGTTTTTTGTCTTTATCCATTTTGTTCTTTATTTGCTATGACCTGCCTGGGCTTGCCCTCTCTGTAAGGTCCGAGAATACCCTCTTCGTCCATTTGTTCTATCAGGCGTGCGGCCTTGTTAAAGCCTATTTTCAGCCTTCTCTGGAGCATTGATATGGAAGCTATGCGTGTCGTGAGGACAATCCTTTTGGCTTCCTGGTAAAGTTCGTCTTCCCCATTTTTTCCTTCCGATAATGAGATGTCAAATTCCCTTTGTGTTTCTTTCCCTTCCACTATTTCCATTTCATAATCAGGGGATTTCTGGCTTTTTATGAAATTGCATATTGCTTCTATTTCTCCGTCTGATATGAGGCATCCCTGAATTCTTGTAAGGGAAGAACTGCCTGGGGGTATGAAAAGCAGGTCTCCCCTGCCGAGCAGTTTTTCTGCGCCAATGGTGTCGAGAATCGTACGCGAGTCGAATTTGGAGGTAACCTGGAAGGAAATCCGGCACGGCAGGTTGGCTTTTATAACTCCCGTAATGACATTTACAGAAGGCCTCTGCGTGGCAAGTATCAGATGTATGCCTGCAGCTCTCGAAAGCTGGGCGAGCCTTATTATGCTGTTTTCTATTTCATTGCGTGCCACCATCATTAAATCAGCAAGTTCGTCTATGACAACAACTATATAAGGCAGGTGTTCTTTCTTTACCGCAGCGTTGTATCCTTCTATGTTTCTGACCTTTGCTTCCGAAAAAGTCTGGTACCTTCTTGCCATTTCTGCAATAAGCCATTTGAGGGTGTTGATGGCTTTTTTTGTTTCTACAACCACGGGGCACAGCAGGTGAGGCAGTCCGTTATATGAAATCAGCTCGACCATTTTAGGGTCAATCATTATGAATTTGACTTCTTCGGGAGTTGCCTTGTACAGAATTGACGCGATAAAAGAATTAAGGCAAACCGTTTTGCCTGACCCGGTTGCTCCGGCAATCAGGATGTGGGGCATATTTTTAAGGTCGCTGATAACAGTTTTGCCCATTATATTCTTGCCTATTGCTATGGTAAGCTTGGAAGCGCTTTTCTGGAATTCCCTGTTTGTCAGCATTTCGCTCAGGTAAACAATGGATATCTGCCTGTTGGGAACCTCTATTCCCACCGTGGATTTGTTGGCAAGTGGAGCGACAACTCTTACCGTTGTGGTTTTAAGGTTCATCGCAAGGTTGTCCTGTATCTTGTAGACCTTCTGGAGGGCAACCCCTGGTGCGAGCTGTACTTCGTACATGGTCACTCTCGGTCCCTGGTTAATCTGAACCACTTCGCCTTCTATTCCGAATTCGAGAAGAGTTTCCTCGATTACCTGGGCATATAAATCAAAGTCTTCGTTGGTTTCCTGCTGTGTCGGATTTCCCGCTTTGAGAATAGACAGCGGAGGTATTTTATAATCTTTTGCCCTGGTAATAGGGCGGGGAGGTTTTATCTTAACATCCTCTTTTTCTTCTTTCACGGGAAATTCTTCTTTCTTCTCACTCCTGTCAGGCGGGACCTCTATTTTTCTTGCTCTCCGAACAGGCTTTACAATATCGGCTGCCACTATATTTTCCTGTGGCAGAGGTATTTTTTCCTGCCTGGATACTGCATAATTTTCAAGTACCAGCCTGAAAGGATTTATGAAAATCCTGTGTCCTAAAGCAACGGAACCTATTGCTGCAAGCAGGAGCATGAGAAATACTCCTTTTTGACCGAAATATTCCTGAAGGTAAGGGCCTGCAGTGAAACCAATGATTCCCCCTGAAAAATCTCCGCTGTTTTTTATGGCAAGAAAGACGGACATGCTCAGGACAAGCCCTGCGGAACTTAAAATTTTGCGCCATAAACCTTCACTTTCTCCCCATATGGCGTTTATGCCCACGAAAATCAAAAGGAAGACGATAATGTAGGAGCTTTTTCCCAGCAGGAAAAATAGAATTCCTGAAAAATAAGCTCCCAGTTTGCCTCCGAAATTTGAGACATTTTCGTTAACCGGAGAGGCAAGCCTTGTAAATGAAAACGAAGGGTCATAGGGGCTGAATGAAAAAAGGCACAGAAATACGTAAAGCGCAAATCCAAGGAGCAGTAATCCTTTTATCCATCTTTCAGCAGTTTGTTTCTCCATTAAATTTAATTTACCACTAAACGGCGGAAAAAGCAAATATGCAGAGGAGCTATTGAAAACTGCAAGGGAAGGTTATATAATATGCATGGGTATTTCACGCGAGTTTCCTGCTTCGTGCTTTCAATGTTGTACACTGCATTTTTTCACAGACAGGCACAAAAGGAGGATTATGAACAAAGTAAAACTTGGCTTGCTGATATTGATGATTATTACTGCAACTGCATTTCCTGATTCAAAGAAAGAGCTGGCAGTCCGTATAGAACAGGCGGAAAAAAACCTGAAATATTTCATGGATGCGCCTGATGCCGGGGTTCCATGCCAGCTGCTGCATGATGCCGATGCCATTATCTTCCTGAGACAGTACAAGGCCGGGTTTGTACTGGGAGCCAAAGGCGGCAACGGCATAGTTCTTGCCAAAGACAGGGAAAACGGAAAGTGGAGTCCCCCGGCATTCATAGCAACTGCGGAGGGGAGCCTCGGGTTCCAGGTAGGCGTAAAGGTGGTAGATGCCATTCTGCTTGTAATGAACAAAGAGGGTTTGGACCTTCTTCTCAAATCGAGGTTTAAAATAGGCGGAGAAATTTCTGCCGCCGCCGGACCTGTTGGCCGTGAGGCAGGTGCGAAAATAGGAATTCCTGCTGCGGGAATACTTATATATTCAAATGCCAGGGGGCTTTTTGCGGGGATATCTTTTGAGGGCGGAGTGATAGCAAGCGATGACAAGGCGAATCAGGTATTTTATGCCGTTGAAGACATAAAGATAAGGGACATTCTTACAAGAAACAGGGTATCAATGCCTGAAGAAGCGAAAAACCTTGTTGATATGCTTAAAGAATATGAAAGCAGGTACCTGGAATCACGGGATCCCGTAAATTAGTAGTTCATTCTTCTCCTTCTGAGGGAAAAAGGAGATTAAAATTAAAACGAAAAGACAGAAACAGATAGAAAATCTCTTGAAAAAAGATGTAGATGAAATAATCAGGAAGGATGTTTCGGACCCCAAGATAGGTTTTTTTACAATTACTTATGTAAATCTTGCCAGGGACCTTAGAAACGCAACAATAGGTATAAGCGTTATGGGAAGCAGTGAAAAACAGGAAGAGTCTTTTTCAGCCATAAAGAATGCCTGCGGATACATACATCATAAGCTGGCACAAAAATCCCTGTTGAAATATACCCCTGATATTATATTCAAATATGACGAAATGCCTGAATTGAGGGTAGAGAAAATTCTTAAGGAAATAGAAACGGAAGACAATGAAAAACATAAAAATCAGGATTAAGGAAATGGTTAGGGAAGCTTTCAACAAACTTCCCGGTTATGAAAACATGGAAGAAAAAGAAATCTCCATAATGCCTGCCAGCAGGCCGGAATTCGGAGATTTTTACACAAACGCGGCATTAAAGGCTGCAAAGGAGAGAAATGCATCTCCTCAAAAGCTGGCTTCTGACCTGTGCGGCAAGTTGGCTGAAATGAAACCGGACTTCCTGGCAAAGGCCGAGGTTAAAAATGGCTTTATAAATTTCTTCGTGAACAACTCCGTGTATTTTGATTTTATAAAAAATGTCCATGAAAGTTCCGGCAGTGTACTGCAGATGCCCTGCGCAGGAGAGAAAAAGGTGCTAATAGAATTTGTAAGCGCCAATCCCACGGGTCCCCTTACCATAGCACACGGAAGACAGGCCGCTTTTGGAGAAGCCCTTGCCAGGATACTTAAATATGCCGGCTTTGAAGTTGTAAAGGAATACTATCTCAATGATGCAGGCAGGCAGATAAAGCTCTTGGGCCAGTCTTTAAAAGCCCGTTACATGCAGCTGAATGGGAAAGAAGCTTCTATTCCAGAAGAAGGTTATGAGGGCGAATATCTGATAGAACTGGCAAAGAAACTCAAAGAATTCAGGGAACAGGAAGACGTTTTTTTTGACAGGTTTGCCTCCGAAAGCATTCTTGGCGGGATAAAGGAAGACCTGCGTGCTTTCGGCGTTACGTTTGACAGCTGGATAAACGAAACTTCTTTTATCAGAGAAGGCTCTGTTAACAGGCTGATTGAAGAATTGAAAAAAAAGGGCCTTTTGTATCTTTCGGATTCGTCATGGTGGTTTAAAAGCTCCGCATATGGAGACGAAAAAGACAGGGTAGTGATAAAGAGCGACGGAAGCCTTACTTACCTTGCAACCGATATTGCATACCACGAAAATAAGATAAAAAGAGGGTTCGATACGCTGGTAAACATTATAGGCCCGGACCATCACGGTTATATTCCCCGGTTGAAGGCGGCCGTTGAGGTTCTCGGGGGCAACCCTGAAAATTTTACTCCTATTATTGTCCAGCTGACGACGCTTTACAGGGGCAAAGAAAAACTTTCCATGTCTACAAGAAAAGGGCAGTTTATTTCACTTCGCCAGCTCATTGACGAAGTGGGCCCGGATGCTTCCAAGTTTTTCTTCATATTCAGGAAAACGGACAGCCACCTTGATTTTGACCTTGAACTCGCAAAGAAAAAATCCCTTGAAAACCCTGTTTACTATCTTCAGTATGCCTATGTCAGGATGAAACACATACTGAAGTTTGCAGAAGAAAAAGGAATGGATTTCAGCGGGATGAAGCCGGATTTCTCTTTGCTGAAGGAGGAAGAAGAGATAATCATTGCGAAAAAAGTGGCAGGTTTTTCCGGCATTGTGGAAAGTGTTGTCCAGACTTATGGAGTCCATCTCCTGGCAGAATACCTGCTTGAGCTTTCCAGGGCGGTACATTCATACTATCAGAAACACAGGGTGGTCAACGAAGGGGAAAAAGACATCACTTTTGCGAGGCTTGTTCTGATAAATGCCCTTTTCGAGGTTTTTTCGCGTTCACTCGAGCTTCTCAATATTTCTTTGCCTGACAGCATGTGAAAAATGGAAACTACTTGCTTTTTTATACATAGTTTTGGCGTAAGGAAAAAGCAGCGCTGTTCCCATTTTATTTTAATCTGAAAACGCACTCTTCCGGGATATCATGAAGTTTCAAGCCTTTTATCTGCCGCAAGGTCTTCCTGTCATGGTATCCTGAGATATCACCTTCAATATTAAGGCTTTTTCTAATGCTCAACATTGAAATTTCTCTTATATACTTGCCTGCAATGGAAGAAAGGGCCGCGGGGAAAGACTTTTTCTCGACATCCATGAAAAACCCGACTCTCATGCTGGATTCCTGCCGGTTCAGGATATAAATGGACTCGCTCTCTTTTTCCGTGACAATCTCCGCCTGGAAATCATCCATTGAGTATCTTATGTAAGGCATGTAAAACTTGAGTCCTCCTATCTTTCCAGCCTCCACCTCAAGCTTGTCTTTTCCATTTACCTCTTTTATGAGACTGCAGAAAGAAAGGAAGTCGAGAAAAAGTTTTGTATTGTTCCTTGTGAATGAATTAAGTTTCCTGGGACATATGAAGACACAACTTACGTTCTTTATTCCAACGTTGTTATGGGATGCCCACTGTGAAAACTCAAAACACCTTTTTTTCGCTTTTTCAGAATCTGCCCATGTGAATTCACGCGGTATCCTGCCCGTACAGATATCGTTTCCGGCAGTACACCCGTTATTGCTGCAGAAAGCTCTCAATATTTCCAGGGGCGAAGAAGGCATTTTTTTCTTTAAAAGATAAAATATTGATATGGCTGTTTCTTCGACAAGCGCGAAATTGTTCATGCTGCGCGTCCTGAAAAACATCTTGCTGTCAGAAATATCTCCGAACCATAGATCAGAATGAGTATCGGATTCCAAAAGCGTACCTGTCACAACCATGGGGCCAAGCAGTGGCCCCAGTCCGTTTTCATCTATGCCCAGTATCCTGTGTTTCATTATCCTTCCTTATCGCAGCAGAATTGAAAGGCCGCTCAATATCAGTATAAGGGCGAAAATTTTTCTCAGCCTTTCCTTTGGGGTTTTGATGCTTATACCTGAACCCAGCGGCGCCGCTGCCATCGAACCTGCGGCAAGCAGTATTGCTATTTTGAAATTGACCAGTCCTCTTATTATGTAACCTATGCCTCCGGAAAGGGAATTGAAGAAAATAACTATAAGAGCTGTGCCTATGCAGGCATGCATGGGTATTTTGAGAAAAAGGTAGAAAAGCGGGATTATCAGGACCGCTCCCCCCACGCCGCACAAGCCGGAGACAAAACCTGCAATAGCGCCTATTATGATAGCAACAGCCTTGTTATATTTTTTCCCTTTCAGCTCGCATGCAACGGTATTTTCAGACTGGAAAAACATTTTTATTCCAAGGGAAACCGTGACAAAGACAAAAGCGTACCTTACAAGGCTGTCTGGCAGCCGGCTTGTCAGAAACACTCCCGCCTGGGCTCCGGCTATGCCGAAGGGCAGTATCAGGAAGGCAAGCTTTGTGTCAACCTGGTTGCACCTCCTGTAATTGATGAGGCCTGAGACGGAGGTAAAGATGATAATGACAAGGCTGGTGCCTATGGCCTGTTTCATGGGCAGTCCAAAAACGTGTACCGTCACGGGTATAAGTATAGAACCTCCGCCCATCCCGAACATCCCGCATAGAAAACCTGTTATAATTCCAGCAATCAGTCCCTGCAGAACCAGTACCATAAGCACCCTCCTGAAAAATAAAACTTATTTATTCAACCTGCGAAAATTGTCTGCCGTTCACTGAGGACTTACACCTTTCAAGCGGTTAAAGATTGTCTGTAAGCCACAAAAAAGCTGTAGTGAAGTTTTCCTTGATGTATCTTGAATAATAAAATAAAAAGAACCCGGGTTTTGCCGACTTGTATCTTTCAAGTATATACCTGCGTGAAGGGAAAGTCATGCAAAGAATAAGGCGTATTTTCCTGACGGTTCGGAAGCCGAAAAAGAGTTTGCCGAGGTTTGCAGGAAGGGTTTTCCTGCTTTTCATAAGTTTAAATATGAAATTTTCCCGCCGTCCGTTCTTAATTTCAGCCAATTTGCCGAGGACATAAGCGGGAATGGGAATTTCAAACAACTCCATTGCCTTTTCAAGAGCAAATCTTACCGGCATGGCCAGCCTGTAATGGTCCACTTTTTCAATAAAAACTTCCCAGTCGATATCATCTCCGCAATAAGTGACAATCTGTCTTATGTCGCAGACGCTTACAATGCAGGAATTCGGAATATGGCTGAATATATGCAAGGCAAGGTGAATGAGCAAGTCTTCGTACGACAGAACCCTTGCGTCGACATTTCCTATCCTAACCGTTCTGGAATCCCTGAAGAGCCTGTATGGTTCAGGTCTGTCCATGTAAGGGCAGGGCCCGAGGCGGTAGTGGCATTCCACAATTACGGGAACCGCACCTTCCTTCGCATATCCTGCGTTTTTTCTTATATTGACAGCTTCCTTCCGGGGTTCTGAGTTCTCTGAATACCCGAGCCGTTTCAATATCATGCCGGCTCTGCACATATCTTCTTTTCTTACCAGCAGGTCTATGTCTGAAAAGGTTCGAAGGCCGTCCGGATACATCCCTTCCATCATGAGACCCTTGAGGAGGATTACACTGATGCCTGCCTGTTTAAGGTTTTCCAGAATTTGTTCGAATTCACTCAGAAAAAGAGCATTCCGGACAATAATATTAATCCTGGTTTGCCTGATTTTATTCCCCGTTTCTTCAGGAAAAGAAAAATAAGGATTTTTCTCTTTCAGAAAATATTCGAGAAGGGGAAGCAACTCTTCCCTGTTTCTTAATTCTTCTTTTATATTGGAACCTTTAGACATGTATATCCCGGTATCAGAACTGTGTAAGCGTCCCGTCTTTTTTTGCCTTTCTGACAGCCTGCGAAAACAGGAACAGGCTTAAAGGCAGAAGGACTGCGGTCAGGAGCGAAAGCACCTTTATTTCTCCAGATAAACGCGCTATTGGAGCTCCCATCAAAAGAGATTTTCTTATGCCTTCAAGGCTGTGAGTAAGAGGTATCCACTGGGCGGTTTTCTGCAGCCAACCGGGCATTATTGCCACGGGGTACATAACTCCGCTTAAAAGACCCGACGCTGAACTGAAAAGCCACATTACAGGGTCGCCCTTTTTAAAAACCATGATGAAACTTGCTGAAATAATGCCTATGCTGGCAAAGCAGACAACCGTCAAAATCGAGATGATAAGCAAACCGGCAATATTCGGATTGACAAAATGAACATTGAAGAACAAAACGCCTGCAGCCAGGTATAGCAAGACGTTAACGGCCCCCCTTATGAAAGGAAAAAGGGAAGCGGAAAGCAGAATGACAGGCAAATCTGTCTGCGTGCAAAGCAGGGCTTCGAGAGTGCCGTTTGTCTGTGCTGTGGATATTATTCCTGTAAATGAATATAAGGCTATCATCAGATATGAGGAGAAAGCTATTCCCACAAGCACAAAAGGGAAGTAATTGCCTCCGTAAGGAGCCAGCGATTCAATTTTTGACCCTTCCATGAGCTTTGAAACAAAGAAAAATGTGAGTAAGGGGAAGATTATTCCTAAAAGTTCGCCCATGAAAGCAATTTTGTAACTCAACATCTCCTGGACATCCCTTTTCAAAAATGCAAGTATTTTCGCCATTATTCCTCTACAAGTTTGTCAAAGGCTTCCTCAAGCGTTGTTTCCCTGGGTAAACAGGCTGTTACAGTAAAACCCATGTCTGCTAATTCTGTAACAATACCTGATATGCCGGCAGAAATATCATATTTTTCAATCGACAGTTTTATTTTTTGACCCTCTTCAACCAGGCCCGCAGGATTATACCCCTTTCTTCTGAACATTTCCATGACAGAATCTCCACTGCAAAGTCCTTCTTTCATAATCCTGATTTCCAGGACCCGGGTTGCAGGCAGCAGGGATTTTATATCACGGGGAGACCTGCAGGCAAGAAGCCTGCCCTTGTGCAAAATGGCTACGCGGTCGCATAAATCTTCCGCTTCGTGGAGATTATGGGTGGACATGCAGACAGTTTTGCCTCTTTTCTCAACGAGTTCCTTTCTGACAAAATCCCGCAGGCTTCTTGCCGCAGCCGGGTCGAGGCTGCGCGTTGGTTCGTCCATGATAAGAATATCCGGTTCAGCAAGAAGGCTGCGGGCTATTGCCAGGCGTTGTTTCATACCGGCAGAGTAATCCTTGAACATGCGGTTTTTTTCCTGTTTCAATCCTACAAGTGCCAGAACTTTATCAACCCTTTCAGGTATCAGGTACCTGTTTATATTGTTCAGACAGGCGAAAAATTCCAGGTTTTGCAGTCCTGTCAGTCGCCAGTAAAAACTTCTTTCCTCGTTTACCACGAAACCCATGGAACGCTTGATATGCCCGGGTTTCTTCTCTACGTCGAAACCGTTTACTCTGACTCTGCCTGCGTCGGGCAGAATGAGAGTTGCCAGAATTTTTAACAATGTGGTTTTACCCGCGCCGTTAGGTCCAAGCAGGCCGAAAAGTTCGCCCCTGTATATGGAAAACGAAATATCCACAAGGGCAGCCATCTTTTCCTGGGTAAGCGGGTGGAGTATTATATCCCTGTATCTTTTTACAAGCGGATATTTTTTTGAAAGATTCTCAATCTCGACAGCGTATTCCATTTTTTGACATCTCCTTAGCCAGCAAAAGTATATATGATATTTGAGCTCCGGTCAAGGTAAATATATGCAAAAAATTGTATATTTCAGGGTTTTTCTGTATAATCTGTTAGACATAATGTCAAAAGAGATTTTCCCGCAAAAATAGCATATAGAGAAAAAATGTATTTCAGAAAAGAGAATATATATAAAATGCCTTTGAAAGTAGGCGCAAATTCTCTTCTCGGAAGCCTGGATGTCGAACTTACCGAGAGGTGCAACAATAATTGCATTCATTGTTATATCAACAGGCCAATCGGGGACATTAACTCCAAAAACAGGGAGCTTTCTGCTTTCCAGGTTAAGGAATTATTAAAGGAAGCGGTTTCACTCGGCTGCTTTTCTGTCAGGTTTACAGGCGGGGAACCCCTTTTGAGGAATGATTTCGAGGATATTTACGTATCTGCCAGGAAAATGGGACTCAAAGTTCTCATTTTCACGAATGCATGCCTGATTACGGAAAGACTTGCGGAACTTTTTGCCCGCATTCCCCCGTTGGAGGAAATAGAAGTAACTGTCTACGGCATGAAAAAAAGCTCTTACGAGGCGGTGACAGGCACTCCCGGTTCATTTGAAAAGGCATGGAAAGGAATAAAGCTTCTTATAATGAAAAAAGTTCCTTTTGTTGTCAAGGCTCCGATGCTTCCGCCTTTCAAGCCGGAAATAGAAGAATTCGAAAGATGGGTTCATGAGAATATAAGTAAAGAAGGTTACGGCAATTATGCAATTTCTTTTGACCTGCGGGCGCGCAGGGACTCGGAAGAAAAAAATACAAGAATAAGAAAACTGAGGCTTTCTCCGCAGGAATCACTTGAGATACTTGCAAGGGACAGGGCAAAATATGTTGAGTGCATGAGAGATTTCTGTGCGAATTTTACGGATGTACCGGGGAGGGATCTTTTTTCCTGCGGTGCAGGCTTAAAAGGCGGCTGTGTTGACGCATATGGGAATTTTCAAATGTGCCTGTTGCTTCGTCACCCCGATACCGTGTATAGCCTTGCAAAAGGGTCATTGAAAGACGCCCTGGTTAATTTTTTCCCAAAAATAAGAAAAATGGAAGCAACTGACACTGAATATCTCAAAAGGTGCGCACGGTGTTTCCTGAAGGCGATTTGCGAACAGTGCCCGGCAAAATCATGGATGGAGCACGGCCTTCTTGACAGGCCGGTTGAATACCTTTGTGAAGTTGCCCATGAAAAGGCAAGGTTTCTCGGAATGTTGGATAAAGGCGAAAAAGCATGGGAAGTTAACGGGAAGGAAAGAGTCGAAAAGTTTCTTGCCAAAGATGAGAAGCAACATTAATGATTGCTTAAAGAAACTTTTGTATTTCAACCTGGAATTAATGTTTAAAGGCGGTTTGACAAAATGGATATATTTGAAGAAGATATGCCCTGTCCTGAAAAAAACGAAAATGCCATGAACAGGCAGTATTTCACGATTGCAGGGATTACAGTATGTGTCGAAAGCGATACTGATTCCGGCCGGATAGAATTCAGCAAAAAGTTCAATTCTTTCAGGGTTGCCGGAAAGGGTGAAGACAACGTGGTGTTGAGGCATTATTTCAATATGCCTGAAATTAAGGGCAGGTATCTTGGGAAAGAGGTATACCGCAAGGTGCCCTGGGCAGTTTACCGCAAAGGGAGAGAATGGATATACCTGGGCATTACACGGCAGGAGAGCAACGAAAGATTGTTCAGGATTGCAGTTTTTAACGATGGCTATACGTGCGGAAAGATTTATGACAACCCCATTGAGAAGGAAACCTTATATGAAGGGGGCAAGTCGGCGCTTTCTTTTTTCCCTACAGACCAGGTATGGCTTGCTCCACTGCTTGCAGACCGGAAGGCTTTTTTCCTTCATTCCTCTGCCGCAATACTGAACGGACAGGGCCTTATTTTTGTAGGCCATAGCGAGGCGGGCAAATCCACTACATTGAAAATGTTGAAAGGAAAGGCTGAAATTCTCTGTGACGACCGTAATATTTTAAGGCGTTGGGATGATGGTTGGCGCGTTCACGGAACATGGAGTCATGGAGAACTTCCTTACGTTTCTTCCTCTTCTGCCAAGCTCACGGCAGTGCTTATTTTAAAACAGGACAGATGCAACAAGATTGTGCGCATGATTGACCGCAGGGAAATATGGAAGAAACTGCTTGTCACTCTGATAAAACCGATGGTGACAGCCGAGTGGTGGATGAAAGAACTGGACGCTCTGGAGCTGCTTGTAAAGGAGGTGCCAGTTTTAACGATGCATTTTGACAAATCCGGAGAAATTGTTGAAGAACTGGAAAAACTTGACAAAAAAAAATAGCATGTTATAATTTTAAGGTAAACTTGACATAGATGATGATGGGAAGGTAAAATATAAAAGCAAAATATCGCAAACAAAAGATAAAGTCATCCATTAAAATGTAAAAAGGAGGAAGTTATGAAGAAGGAAATGTGGAAAACTCCGGAACTCGTTATCCTGGCTAAGGGTAAACCAGAGGAATCCGTATTGGCCCCCTGCAAAATGATAGAAGGATTTCTTTCTGAGATAAAACCGGGCAGCCGCAAATGCATTATCAGAGAACTTGGTGTGTGGGTAGACTGTAAAGCACGTGCGATTACATGAATTATTTTACAGGTATTTTAAAATAATAAAACCGGCAAAGGCATCTTTTATAAAGGTGTATTTGCCGGTTTTTTATTTAGGGGTGTTTTTCAGCATTTCGGCACGTGCATGGGCCACATCGCAGAAAAAATCCACAGGCTCATCCAGTTTTCCTGTTTCCAGATGGGCATGCGCAGGGCACCACATGCAGAGATTTATCAATTTGCACCGGCCGCATTTTTCCATGAATTTCCTGCTTTGTGTCTTCATGCTCCTTATCATGGGAACAAATTTCATATATGCTTCTGTAAGCGACCCTTTAGTAAGGTCGTATATACAGTCTTTTTGCCAGAGGGATGAACATAGACGGAATGTGCCGTCATACCCGATGGTGCAGGAGTTTTTTCCTGCTCCGCACCTGAATAGAATACTTTCATCTTCGTGTGCGTCATTCTGAATAAGCAGATCGCAGTTTTCCTTCATCAGATTGAATTTCTCGGGGTCTTCTTTCTCCAGCCTGGCTATTTCAATAGGAGTAAGCCGTTCTGCTTTTATCTCTTTATTTCGTTTTTCATCGCCGTCAAATCTCAGGTGCAGTAAGGGATCGAACCTGAAATAATCTTTTGTCCTCTTTCGGCAGAATTCCGCAATAAGGGGCATTTCCTGAAAATTGGAGCGCATGACAACTGCTTTGAACCTTATTTTAATCCCGTTTTTGATAAACATGTCAACTCCTCTCATGAAAGAGTTAAAAGAACCCGGTTTGCGGGTAACTTTCTCGTATGTTTCCCTTGTCACCCCGTACACTGATACTTCTATTTCCCTGGGGGGATACTGTTTAAACATCCTGATGTGTTTCTCGCTTATCAGAACGGCATTGGTAAAAACGGAAAGGAGCAGGCCTTTCTTCTTGAGAGATAGATATATATCGGGAAAATCCTGCCTCAAAAGGGGTTCGCCTCCTGTAATGAGGCAGCTTAATGCACCCATGGAAACTGCCTCGTCGGCAATGGCGTTTATGCGTTCAAGTGAAAGTTCTTTTGCTTCGGCCTGCGCATCTCCCGCGGGAAGATTGATATAACAGTGCCGGCAATTGTTGTTGCAGCGTGCCGTGATCTCAAGTTCAAAATCGAGCAGATTCCCTTTACTGTATATTTTGCCCCAGAGGGGAAAATCAGGCAGAGGGATATTTGTGACATTTCTTTTCATGTTTAAATTTCCTCGTTTATCTAAAATAAGCTACAATCCTTTTCTTCTCATCAAAAACATGTATTTTCTGACTGAAAAAATCATTGAAATGAAATACCTGTTTCGGGACAAAGCTGCTATTACAAATTTTTCAGCCCCCAACCCAAAAAGTTTTTTTCTTTGGCTTCTTTCAATTTTTGTCACTTTTCCCATTATGTTTTCACGCGGGAACATTCCGTCTGCTTCAGGGCAATTATCTCCCTTAAGAAGATATAAATTACCAATTTTTCTGACAACCCTGTGAAGAAAAACCTTCCTGTTGAGAGAATGAAAAGCGGCAACAACGTCTCCTGTTGAAATATGTCCGTTTTTCAGCGGGGAAACGGTTATCACATCGCCGTCCCTGATGAAGGGAGACATGCTGAACCCGCCGGCCCTGAACCTGAAAGGTATTCCTTTACCCAGGACCGTTCGAGCTATTGTCAGCAATGCTTCGGGAGACAGGGTTATTTCAGATTGTTTTTTCTGGTAAAGCAGTGGCTTGTTTATATTTTGATAATTCAACAGCCGTTCTCCTGTAGAAAAAAGGGACAGGCTACTTTTCTTTTTTTACGACCATTTTTCTTTTCAGAAGTTCTTCCATGAGACCCATCACATCTTTTTCTATGGTGTCAGAAGTGGCATCAAAACGGGAAGATAGCTCCAGGGAAATAACTTTCAGGTTTTTTTTGCCGTCAAGCCCCGTCCAGATAACTTTTCCTGTTTCGTTAAGTGTATAAAGTTCGTCTTCCATGTCACCTACTCCGGAAGTCAAAGGTATTATAATAATTTCGCCTTCAATCTCTCTTGCCACTATATTCTCTGAAGGGATATAAACTGAATTTATGTCAACCTTGCTTTCCGTATCGCCCATGATTAACCTCCCGGGAAAATAAAGGAAAACTCCTCTTCCTTTTTGAAAAGAGGCTATTAATCGTTTACTTCGATTCAGACAAAGGTGTCCACTTGCTTTTTATCCTTCTGAAAGCTTTCCCATTATTATAGCACAAATTCGGTGGGAATTGCAGGTATTATTATATTCAATGTGATATAATAATGAAATTGTGAATGGAAAAACACACAATACAGTTGCCACTTTACGGCTATGGGAAAATCCAGTTACTACAATTCTGCCTTGAAAAGGGGCGTTGATATTTTCGGAGCCATGGCGGGAGTTTTAATTTCTATTCCGCTTTATGTCATTGTTCCCCCTATTATAAAACTTACATCGAGAGGACCTGTTTTTTACTTTCAGGAAAGACTCGGAAAAAACAAGATGCCTTTTCACATCATAAAATTCAGGACAATGATGGCTGATGCTGAAAAAGAGAAACCTTTATGGGCTGAAGAAAACGATACAAGAATAACGGCTGTAGGATATTTCCTGAGGAAAACAAGGATAGACGAATGGCCGCAGTTTATTAACGTTCTTAAAGGAGAGATGAGTCTGGTGGGGCCCAGGCCTGAAAGAGAATATTTTGTGAAACAGTTGACGGAACATATGCCTTTTTACAATCTCCGGTTCATACTGAAACCAGGTATTTCGGGTTGGGCTCAGATACACCACAGGTACGCATCTACCCTCGAAGATAACAGGATTAAATTATATTATGACCTGGTTTATATAAAGAACAGTTCTTTTTCCCTTGACTTGCTCATCTTATTGAAAACGGTCAAATGCATATTTAATATGCGGGGAAGATAATTGAGCCAGAAGAATAAAAGTTAAAAGTAACGGAATATATTGAAATTTGATTCGCAGGATAAAAAAACTTGACAAAAATAGTATTATATATTAACATTTAGTTAAAAAATAAAGGTATAATAAAGGCAGGAGGACAAAATGAAAAAAGCGCTATGTTGCATCATTATAGCGGCGTTACTTATGACAACTGCCCCTGTAACTTTGCGAGCAGCAGAAAAAGATGCATCTGTAGGGTTGCGAAACATGAAGTCGTATACCTTAACTGAAAAGCAGTTTGAGTTTTTGAAGGTACAGCCCGGTATGACGTATTATTCCGAATTGCCTGCAAAATTGCCTGCAAAGCATATTGCCGTGGTCGTTCCTAAAGAATTTGGAGGCGGCTTCCTTGTAGGTACGGCCGAAGATATTGCTTCTGCTTTCAATGCCGCAGGCATAACTGTAGGTCTCAGAGCATCCTCGGTTTCCGGATTGACATCGGGAATTGTGGGAGGGGCCGCATCAACAATCCTTGGAATTATAATGGCTTTTGCGACCGGAACGTCAAAGCCCCTGATTTCTCAGGTTTATGATAGAAGCACCATGAAGGATGGAGGGAATGAGGCTGAAGGGGGGAAACTGAAGAAAACGGTTTTCAAGCCGGAAGATGAAGGCTCGAAACAAACTGTGACCGACCATCACGCGGCAGACCACCACGTTGAAATCATATTGCCTGAAGGGCAGACCGAAGTGAAAGATACGGAAGCCGGGAATATCAAGAAACTGGTTTTCAAGCCGGGAGATGACGGTTCGAA
>Ga0116144_10001006_pt1 | contig 35825 bp, 28 predicted proteins | sample AD_UKC035_MetaG_FD_89746 | JGI IMG/M metagenome (GOLD analysis project Ga0116144, IMG submission 89746) | Active sludge microbial communities of municipal wastewater-treating anaerobic digesters from USA - AD_UKC035_MetaG | ecosystem: Engineered > Bioreactor > Anaerobic > Digestate | place: USA...
AATCAAAACCAGTCTTAACTTCCTGGTCCTCTGATTGATCTGTTTTCTTTTTCATGGTCAAAGTTTTGTTTTAATTTGTTATTAATCATTTTAAACTTTGACACACTTTTCTGAATACTCTCGGGTTAAAGGTCCCCCTCACCCCTCACTCCTCACTCCTCACTCCTCACTCCTCACTCCTCACTCCTCACTCCTCACTCCTCACTCCTCACTCCTCACTCCTCACTCCTCACCTTCCTATTATGTCTGATTGTATTGACAATTTTCAAAACTTCCAGGTATTCGTTCATTAATAAGTTTACATCCGTACCCCCGGAAATACCAGACTCTTGCAGGATTTCCAACCAAAAAAGAGTTTCATCCGCTTCTTCCACAACAATCGAAATCTTACTAAAAAACTCCGGACCTGAACGTGCACGGCAGGCAGCCCTGTAATTTGCTGCTACAGAAGTTGAAGACCGCAAAAGTTGTTTCCCAACAATTAGTGTCTCGTCCCTTTTAGGGAGAGACTGATATAGTTTTATGGTCTTAAGCGCTAAATTCTTAGTCCGTTGTTTAAAATTATTGATCCGTTCAAGTGTGCTCATATATTAAGTGTGTTATTTCTCAATCCTCAACCCTCACCCCCAATCCTCACCCCTCACTCCTCAATCCTCAATCCTCAATCCTATTTTATCTGCTTGAGGTACGCCAGACTCTGCGGCACCTGCTCCATTGAGCGTGAAGATTCATCTTCGATAAAATAGTATTTCACGCCGGCTTTACGGCCCGCTTTGAAGATGGCTTCGATGCCGAGGTCGCCCTTACCCAGGACCACATTGGTTTCCACATCAGCGCGGCCGAGCATATTGCCCGGAGTGCCGGGTTTGCGGTCTTTCAGGTGCATCAGCAGGAAACGGCCCGGATATTTCTGTAGCAATTTGACCGGGTCCTGGCCGGGATGGCTTATCCAATACACATCCATTTCGAAATTGGCCACTTTAGGATCCATGTTTTTGGCCATGTAGTCGAATACAGTGCCGTCCTCATAGGGTGAAAATTCATACCCATGGGCATGGTAGACCAGGTCGATGCCGTTGTCCTTGAGCACCTTGCCGGCGGTATTGAAGACCATGACGGCTTCTTTGGCGAGTTCGATGGTGAGCGGGCCTTCGGGATGCGGGATCCAGGGACACATGGCAAAGGAAGCGCCGTAGGCTTTGGCTTTTTCCACCACGGACATGGGATCGGTCTTCAGTTCGTTGTAATCGCAACCCACGCTGACGACCTTGAATTTGTTTTCCGCCAGGAGCATCTTGATGTCTTTGATGGGCAGGCCGTAGCTGTCGCCCCCTTCCACGTAGGTGATGCCCATTTCCCGGATGGCTTTGAGCGTGCCGGGCACATCCGTCTTAAACTGGTTCCGGAAACTGTAAAGCTGCACGCCGACCTTGTCCTGGGCGGTCAGGCTGAAAGCCATGAAAAAGACCAGGCCGAATAAGGATATTTTTTTCATTATACTCTTGTTTTTAGTTTCAATGCAAAGTTGTGAGAAATGGCGGATTAGATGGTAAATATTTTACTTGCAAACAAGCCTAAGCCTGGCCAATGAAAAATTGGCCAGAGAACTATTGATTTCCTAACTTAGCCTGATATATTACCCGAGGAATTGGAGCTGTCACCCCATTCGATCAATCAAAACCATGTGTCTGGATACGGCTCCCCGGAGATCCATTAAATGCCGTCAAGATGCAGGAGAAAATACCAGAACTCGAGAAAAAAATTGAGTTTTTCCAGGCCATCGCGGATAATACTTATGATTGGGAAATATTCAGGGATGCAAACAACAAACTGATTTATTGCAGTCCAGCCATTGAAAACCTGTTAGGATATACCGCCGACGAATACCTGCAGGGACTTCCCCAGGAACAAATCTTTCATGCGGAGGACCTGCCCAAAGCGATCCATGATTTTAACCGGGCCTTGAAGGGGGAAACGGTTCCCTCGTGCATCGTGCGCATGATCACCAAAGAAAAACGGATCATCTGGGTCGAAATCGCCTCCAAACCGGTTTACTCCAAATCCGGGGAATTTATCGGCTTCCGGTCCAGTGTCCGCAACATATCCCACCTGAAGAAGATCGAGCAGGAACTGAACGAGAGCAAGGAAATGCTGAAACTGGCCTTTCATTATTCAAACGACTGGGAGCTGTACCGCGATAAAAACATGAAGCCGGTCTATTGCAGCCAATCCATCGAAAAGATCGTCGGATATACGCCTGAAGAATACCTTTCCGAAAAGGTTAAACCCAAAGACGTGATCCATCCCGAGGACTGGCCCAAATTCCAAACGATCTACGACCGGATCTTAAACGGGGAAACCGTAAATTCCCTGATCCTCCGGTACCTGCATAAGAATGGGCATCTCGTATGGGTCGACCTCTCGGCGCGCGCCGTATATTCTTCAGACCATGAAATGATCGGCATGCGGTTTACCGCCAAAAACGTTACCGACCTGATGGACCTCCAACAAAAACTTGAAAAAAGCGAACAACAATACCGCAACCTGATCGATTCTTCGACAAGCATCGTTTTGGAGTGGGACACCAAGGGCCATATCCTTTTTATGAACAAGTACGGCCTGGATTTCCTGGGTTTCACCATGGATGAACTGCTTGGAAAAAATGTCCTGGGGACCATCGTTGAACCCTTAACGGCAACCGGTGAAAATCTGGCTGAAAAAATCAAAGAAATTCAGAAGCAGCCCGAAGCGTTCTACAGCAGCGAAAATGAAAACATCAAAAAGAACGGAGAACGCGTCTGGATTGCCTGGACCAACAAGGGGATCTACAACGACGAAGGAAAATTAATGAAGACCTTAAGCGTCGGCATCGACCGGACCAAACAACATGAACTGGAGAACGCCCTTCAGAAATACCTTCAGGAACTGAAAACCGCCAACTCGACCAAGGACAAATTTTTTTCCATTCTGGCCCACGATCTCAAAAACCCCTTTTCCTCCCTTTTGCTGAGCGCCGAACTCCTTGAAAAAATGCTTGAAACCAACAATATTGTAAAAGCCAGGGAAAAAGTCGACCGCATCTACCATTCCACGGTAAAATGCCACGATTTATTGGAAAACCTGCTGGAATGGTCCAGGATGGAACAGGGCTTGCTTCATTTTAATCCCGAAAAAATCCATCTGCTCGCCACCATTTTTGAATGTGTTTCGCTGCTGAACTTATCGGCGGAAAATAAAAAAATCCAGTTGACCATGGATGTGGATGACCGGCTATACCTTCTTGCAGACAAGAATATGGCGACCACCGTGATCAGAAATCTGATTTCCAACGCAATCAAGTTTACCGATCCAAACGGGAGGATACAGGTCCGCTCTTCGATGAACGGCAAGCTGGTGGAAATCGCCATTTCAGATAACGGAGTGGGGATTGAAAAATCAAAAATTGAAAAATTATTCCGGATCGGTGAAAACATCAAATCCGTCGGGACCTCCGGAGAAAGCGGGACGGGCTTAGGCTTGATCCTCTGCAAAGGATTTGTGGAAAAGCATGGCGGAAGGATCTGGGCGGAAAGCGAAGTGGGCCGGGGTAGTGAGTTCAAATTTACTATGCCGGTGTATGAGGAGTGAGGAGTGGGGAGTGAGGGTCTGGAATCTCATTCCAGCATGAAGGAAGCTTCCATCTTCACTCCCGAATCCCCTCCGATACCCAGGCTGAATTCCCCGGGCTCGGCCAAATGGGCCAGACGGTAATTATAAAATTTCAGGTGCTCCGTACGGATTTCAAACTCCACCTTTTTTTCTTCGCCCGCACGCAGGAAGATTTTCTTAAATCCTTTTAATTCCTTCACCGGCCGCGTCACGCTGGCCACCTGGTCCCGGATATACAATTGAACCGTTTCCTCCCCGTCGTAAGGCCCGGTGTTTTTAAGGGTCACCGAAGCGGTAAGTTTTTCACCCGCTTTCATTTTGGTTTTGTCCAGGACAGGGGCTCCGTATTCAAAACGGGAATAACCCAGCCCATATCCAAAGGGCAACAGGGGCTCGTTGGACACATCCAGGTAATTGGATTTAAACTTGCGGAAAGGTTCTCCCCGGTATGGCCTTCCCGTACTGCGAATGCTGTAATAGATGGGAATCTGGCCCGCGTTTTTCGGGAAAGTCATGCTGAGTTTCCCGGAAGGATTGTGTTTGCCATACAATACGTCTGCTACCGCGTTACCGGATTCCACCCCACCAAACCAGGAAAGGAGAAAACCCTTTGAGGCGTTTAGTTCGGGCTCAATGGTCATGGGCCTTCCGCTCATCAGCACGATGACCAGGGGTTTGCCGGTCGCTTTCAAGGCCTCCACCAATTTTTTCTGGCTTGCGGGCAGATCAATATTGGACATGCTCGACGCTTCCCCGGTAAACTCAGAAGCTTCGCCGAGGACGGCGACGATCACTTCGGATTGCCTGGCCGCCGCGACCGCTTCATCAATCATGGCCTGGGCGCTGCGCCCGTCGCGGGTCACGCGTTCACCAAAGACATTGGCCTGGCCGGCAAGGAAGTCGTCTTCCGTAATATCACAACCTTTGGCATAGTGGACCTGTCCAGGTCCGGCGGCCAGGTTCCTGATGCCTTCCAGTACCGTCACGGAATGCTCCCAGTTGCCGCTGACCGCCCAGGTGCCCAGCATATTCCTTTTATCGTCGGCCAGGGGCCCGACCAGGGCAATGGATCCACCGGGTTTCAGAGGGAGGATTTGATTTTCATTTTTGACCAGGACCATGGAGCGGGCAGCGATGGACCGGGCCTCGGTGCGGTTTACGGGGGTGAGGATGCGGCCGGCCGGCCGGCTTTCATCGATATATTTATAGGGATCTTTGAACAGGCCCAGTTTGTATTTGGCTTCCAGCACTTTTCTGCAGGCGCCATCGATCTGTGCCAGGCTTACTTTTTTTTCCTTCAGTGATTTTTCTAAAGTAGTCAGATAACCTTCCCCCACCATATCCATATTGCAACCGGCATTCAGGGCCATTGCGGATACCCGCTGCAGGTCGCCGAGGCCGTGATTACTCATTTCATTGATGGAGGTATAATCGCTGACGGTCAGGCCCCTGAATCCCCAAAGGTTTCGAAGGACATCCGTGAGCAACCATTTATTGCCCGAAGCAGGAATGCCCTCGACGTCGTTAAAGGAGGTCATCACGCTGCCCACTCCGGCTTCCACCGCGGCCTTATAAGGGGGCAAATAATCGTTGAACATCCGGCCCCGGCTCATATCCACGGTATTGTAATCCCGTCCCGCTTCCGAAGCGCCATAAAGTGCAAAATGTTTGACACAGGCCATGATCTCCTCACTGCCCGACATATTGCTTCCCTGGTAGCCCCGTACATAGGCCTTTGCGATTTCACTTCCTAAAAACGGATCTTCCCCGGCGCCTTCCGCCACCCTGCCCCAACGCGGATCCCGGGAAATATCCACCATGGGTGAAAAAGTCCAGCAAATGCCATCGGCGCTGGCTTCCCTGGCCGAAAGCCGGGCAGCCCGCTGGATCAGCGCGGTATCCCAACTGCAGGATAAGCCCAGCGGAACCGGCAGGACCGTCTTGTACCCGTGGATCACGTCCAGCCCAAAGATCAGGGGTATTTTCAGGCGGCTCTGCATGGCCAGATCCTGGGCTTGTCTCACCTTATCCGGGCCGGTCAGGCCGAAAATGCCACCCACTTGTCCTTTTCGGATCTTGGCTTCCACATCGGTGCTCACCGCCGAACCGGTAGGGATGGTCCCACCCTGGGTCAGCAAATTGAGCTGGCCTATTTTTTCCTCCAGGGTCATTTTGGCCATGAGGGAGGAGATATAGGTGGACATCGAACCGGATTGGGCCTGGATCAGGGGGGTTGGTAGTAAGGTTAAGGCTAAGGTTAAGGTTAAGGCTAAGGTTAAGGCGGAGGTTAAGGCGGAGGAGACTTTTTCCCGTTTCATAATCATTAATTTCTGTCGGATATAAACCTACGGAATATTTAATTTAAATGGTCCCTGACCGGAAGGTTTAATCCAAATGATCAATAGACCATATCAGTCCATGTACCAGGTATTATAGCCCACGATCCCTCAAGGCCTGCCCCTGGAAGAAACCGATTGTTTTAAACCCCGCTACCTGCAAAAAAATGAGCTCCATACGGGATACCACCCGAAGCTGGTGGCTTTGCAGGAGATCAGGAATTTAAAAATCCGGCAAAGTGGATGATGAAAAGAATTGGTTTTACGCCCGATCGCTGATTGCTGAATGCTGACTGCTGATTGCTGACTATTGACTATTGACTCCTGACTATTGACTCCTGACTATTGACTCCTGACTACTGACTCCTACCCCGCCATCTCCAGCCACTCATCCTCCTTGCTGGACAATTGAGATTCTATCTCTTTCAGTTCCGCCGACCACTTGATCAGGTCTTCGGTGGCCACCTGCGGGCGGTCAAACCGGTTCTGGATTTCTTGCTTTTTTTGGTTCAGCTGTTCCAGCTGTTTTTCAATTCGGCGCATCGCCTTCTGATTTTCATGGTCCTGCCTGGAAGCGCTGAGAGGTCCTGATTCTTTGGGCCTGAGGTCGTCGTATTGTTTGGCTTCCTGCTCCAGCCGGTATTGGGTATAATTCCCGTTGTAATCACGGATATGCCCCTCCCCCTCAAAAATGAACAAATGGTCCACCAGCTTGTCGAGGAAAAAACGGTCGTGCGATACGATGAGGAGGCAACCGCTGTATTCCGCGAGGTATTCCTCAATCACCTGGAGGGTAAAAATATCGAGGTCATTGGTCGGCTCGTCGAGGATGAGGAAATTGGGTTGTTGCATCAGTATGGTGAGCAGGTAAAGCCTCCGTTTTTCCCCCCCGCTGATCTGGCTGACATAGACCTGCTGCTTCTTGCGGTCAAAAAGAAAACGTTCCAGGAGTTGAGCTACGCTGATCACCGATCCGTCCGGTTGTTTCCAGTTGTCCGCGATATCCCGGATCACATCGATGACTTTCTTGTCCTCCTCCAGTTGCAGGCCGGATTGTTCGTAATAAGCAAATTTGACGGTGGAGCCGGTGATGATCTTGCCATGGTCCGGCTGGATCCTGTTCATGATGATATTGAGCAGGGTGGATTTTCCCGCCCCATTGGGGCCGACGATACCGATACGCTCGCCCCTTTTAAACGTGTAATGAAAGTCCCTGATCACGGGCTTTCCCTGAAAAGACTTATTGATATAATGCAGTTCGAGGATCTTGGAACCCAGGCGGGCCGTACCAAAATCAATCCTTATTTTCTGTTGCTCCCGGCTTTGACGGAGGGCGTCTTCAATGACGGCAAACTGATCCACCCGGCTTTTGGCCTTGGTGGTGCGGGCTTTGGGCTGGCGCCTGACCCAGTTCAGTTCCTGTTTGTACAACTGCCGGAGTTTGTCGTGGCGGACCTGGTCGTTCTCCAGCATGAGGTCCTTTTTTTCCAGGAAAGCGGAATAATTTCCCTTATACCGGTGAAGCGATCCGTTGTAAAGTTCCAGGATGGTATCGCATACATGGTCCAGGAAATAGCGGTCGTGAGTCACCATCAAAACGGTAAGCGATTCCTGGCTGAGGTATTCCTCTAGCCATTCGATCATGTCGAGGTCGAGATGATTGGTGGGCTCGTCGAGGATGATGAGGTCCGCCTGGGCCAGTAACACATGAGCCAGGGCCAGCCTCTTGACCTGGCCTCCCGACAGGGTTTTTACTTTTTGCTCAAGTTGCTGAAGATTGAGTTTGAAAAGAATCTCCTTGACCCGGGCTTCCACATCCCAGGCTTTGTACACGTCCATTTCGTGCAGCGCCACTTCCAGGGCTTTGGGGTTTTCGGCCGCATGCAATTGGGCCAGTTCGTATTGGCGCACCGCTTTCACGGCCGGGATGTCCGCATCCAGCACACTGTCCAGCACGGTGGATTCCGGATTAAAGCCGGGATCCTGGTCCAGAAAGGCCAGTTTGACCTGTTTGGAAAGAAGGTAGGTAGCGTTCTCCCCTTCCGGCTTGTCGATACCGGCGATCATACGCAGCAGGGAACTTTTACCGCTCCCGTTCGGGGCGATCAGGGCGATTTTCTCCCCCTTGTTGATCATCAGGGAAACATCCCGGAACAGGACTTTTTCACCAAAGGACTTTCCGGCATGTTCGAGGCTGAGGTAGTGCATCGGGCTGCAAAGATAAGGGAAGGTCAAGAGTCAAGAGTCAAGAGTCAAGAGTCAAGAGTCAAGGGTCAAGGGTCAAGAGTCAAGAGTCAAGAGTCAAGAGTCAAGAGTCAAGGGTCAAGGGAGCGGCTCTCCCTGCTCAAACTTCTCCTGAGACCTCTAACCTCTGACCTCTAGCCTCTGACCTCTAACCTATTTCAAAAATTTAAGAGATCTTTAAAGATCAAAAGCGACCGATTTTAAGTTAAAGAAAGAGAAGATCAATTTATGAAAAAGTCCATTTTATTCCTTTCCCTGGTCCTTTTGGGGCTGGTTGAGTTCAGTACCCCTTTGAATGCCCAGTATTTCGGAAGGAACAAACCCCATTATAAAAGTTTCGATTTTAAATTGTACGAGACCCCTTATTTCAGCATCTATCACTACCTGGAAAACAAGGAAGCCCTGGACCGGATTGCGCTTTGGACGGAACAATGGTACAAAATGCACCAACATGTACTCCGGGACTCCTTTTTCTTCAAGAACCCGATGATCATATACAACGACCACGCGGACTTTCAGCAAACCAATGCCATCACCGGAGAGATCGGGGTGGGCACCGGGGGGGTCACGGAAGCTTTCCGCAACCGGGTGATCTTTCCATTTACCATGACCAACCAGCAGACCTGGCATGTGCTGGGGCATGAGCTGGTCCATGCCTTTCAATACGATATTGTCATCAACGGGGATTCTTCCTCGATCAGAAACCTGGAAAATCTGCCACTGTGGATGGTGGAAGGGCTGGCCGAATACATGTCCATCGGCAGAGTCGATCCCTTTACCTCCATGTGGATGCGCGACGCCGTACTGAACAATGACGTTCCCGGTTTCAAACAACTGCAAAACCCAAATTATTTTCCTTACCGGTACGGACAGGCGTTCTGGGCCTTCCTGGCCGGCCTGTACGGGGATGACATCATAAGGGAAATGTACTCCAATACGGCATTGTACGGCCTGGAAATTGCGGCCCCGGTGACCCTGGGCCTGAGCATGGACGCCTTGTCAGAAAGGTTTCAAAACTCGATACGCACTTATTATGAACCTTTCCTCGGCGATAAAAAAGAAAGACTGGTCGGCAGGGAACTGATCTCTTCCAAAAATGCAGGCAGGCTCAACGTCTCCCCCGCCCTCAGCCCAAATGGCAAATACGTCATCTTCCTTTCGGAAAAAGACTTGTTTTCGACCGATCTTTACCTCGCGGATGCCGCTACGGGAAAAATCATCCGGAAAGTGCTCAGCACGGTCCGGGATGGCCACCTGGACGACCTCAATTATATGGAATCCAGCGGGACCTGGAGCCCCGACAGCAAACAATTTGCCTTCATTGCTTATAAAAAAGGCATCCATGCCATGGTGATCAAGGATGTGGACAACGGCAGGACCGTCGATGAAGTCCATTTCAAGGAAGTGCCTGCCATGGCCAACCCAGCCTGGAGCCCCGATGGTAAAAGCATCGTCTTCGCCGGCCTCGTTCAGGGCCAGTCGGACCTCTACCAATATGAACTCCGCACTAAAAAATTAAAACGGCTGACGAACGATGTGTACAGCGACATCCAGCCCAACTGGTCGCTCGACGGAAAATCCCTGGTCTACGCCACCGATAAAATCAGTATGGATCGCGGGCGAAAACACGGCAAATTCAATATGAACTTGGCCATCCTCGACCTGGCCACCGGCCAAAGCCGTCAGCTGGATTTCTTTTACGGGGCCAACAATCTCAACCCGGAACATGACGACAACGGGAATATCTTTTTCCTCTCGGACCGGGACGGTTACCGCAACATATACCGGTATGCCCTGGCTTCGGATTCCATCTTCCAAATGACGGATTTCCTGGTCGGGGTGAGCGGGATCACCGAATGGTCCCCTGCTTTGAGCGTAGGTCGCAAAAGGGACCGGATCGTGTATTCCTATTACGCCAAAAACAGCTTTACCATATATTCCGCCACCGAAGAACGGTTCTTGAATAAACCGGTGGCCCCCGATGATGTGGACCTTGAGCCCGGAACTCTTCCCATGACCAACCTGGGCCAGAAAGACATCGTGAGCAACAACCTTTCCAAAGCCGACGGATATCCTCAATTGCCCCAGGATGCCGCAACTTATATGAAAAAATTCGCCGAAAAACCGGTACAGAATAAATTCAAACTCGATTACATCGGCGGAAGCACCGGGTTGGGTGTGGGGACGGGAAGTTTCGGTACCCGCACCGGGCTGGCCGGAGGGGTCCAGATGTTGTTTTCAGACCTGTTTGGCAACAACCAGATTTATTCGACCCTGGCGCTCAATGGGGACATCTACGACTTCGGAGGACAGGTGACCTATATCAATTCCAAAAACAAAGTAACCTGGGGCGCCACCCTCTCCCACATCCCTTTCCAGACCGGGGGGGTCAGTTACCGGCTGGATACCATTCAACTGGGCAACCAGTTATGGGAAGTTTTAAGGGAAGACCTGGATATCCTGCGGATCTTTGAGGACCAGGCCGGGGTCTTTGCCCAATTCCCCCTTTCCACGACCCGGAGGTTTGAAACCAGTATTTCGGGCAATTACCGTTCCTTCCGGCTGGACCGCTATCCCACCTATTACGATCCGTTAACCGGCCAGTTTATTGCCGAAGACCGCCGCGAACGGATCCCGATCGAAAGCGATATCATCAATATTGGAGGATACCTGATCAAAAGGACCGGATTTTTTAATACCGGCCTCGCCTATGTAGGGGACAATTCATACTTCGGCATGGCTTCCCCGATGGCAGGCTACCGCACCCGTCTCGAGGTGGAAAAATATTTTTCCGGATTCGATTTCTGGGCCGCAACCGTGGATTACCGCAAATACTGGTGGAAAAAACCGGTGAGCCTTGCCGCCCGGTTCCTCTATCACGCAAGATTTGGTGAAAGCGCCAATGAATTCAGCCCTATCCTGATCGGCAACATGGGCTTTGTCCACGGCTTCTATTATACCCAGCTCGACCGGATCCGCGAAAGATACGGTTTGACTTTTGAACAACTCAGCGGCCAGAAACTCCTGATGGGCAATGTCGAAGTGCGCCTTCCGTTCACAGGCCCTGAACGCTTAGCCGTGATCAAATCCAGCTACCTGCTTTCCGAACTGGCCCTCTTCCTGGACGGCGGGGTAGCCTATAATGACTGGAACAATATTATCTTCAAAGAACCCAGCGATCCCAATTATATCGGCCTGTCGCGCTTTGTCATGAGTACGGGCGTCTCCCTCCGGGTCAACCTGTTCGGCGCCTTCATCCTGGAACCCTATTATGCATTTCCTTTACTCAAAAACAGCAGGGCCACCTTCGGACTAAACCTGGTACCGGGATGGTAGATAGGGGTGAGGAGTGAGGGGTGAGGGTAGCTCAATCCTCAATCCTCAATCCTCAATCCTCAATCCTCAATCCTCAATCCTCAATCCTCAATCCTCAACCCTTAACAATGTTCCCCCGCATCAAAATCTGCTGCATCAGCAGTGAAGAAGAAGCCAAACTGGCCATCCGGTACGGGGCCTCGGCCCTGGGGCTTGTCGGGAAGATGCCCAGCGGGCCGGGAGTGATTTCCGACGAAATGATTTACCGCATTGCCCGGAAAGTCCCGCCCCCCATCGGCACCTTCTTACTGACCAGTGAAACCAAACCGGAAGACATCATCCGGCATCACCGGCACACGATGACCAATACCATTCAACTGGTGGATACCCTGGAGGAAAGATCGTATGACCAGCTCCGGGCAGCCATGCCCTATGTCAAACTGGTGCAGGTGATCCATGTCCTGGATGAAGGATCTGTGGAAGAAGCCATCGCCGCATCCGCCGAAGCCGATGCCCTCCTCCTCGACAGCGGAAACCCAAACCTGGACATTAAAGTGCTTGGCGGTACCGGGCGCACCCACGACTGGAAACTGAGCCGTAAAATCAGAGAAAGCGTGTCCATCCCGGTATTCCTCGCCGGAGGACTCAGGCCGGAAAATGTAAGGAGGGCAGCAGATGAAGTGCAACCCTATGGCCTTGACCTGTGCAGCGGCTTAAAGACGGAGGGTAAATTGGATGAACGAAAAGTCGAGGCGTTCTTCCGGGAAATATACTGATGATCCGATAATCTACTAACCGGCTACCTGTAACTGACTACTGACTACTGACTATTGACTATTGACTATTGACTATTGACTATTGACTACTGAAACACCGTCGTCCACTCAAACTTCTCCCCGTCAAACAATCCCTTATCCGTCATTTTCAGTGCGGGGATCACCGGAAGGGCCATGAAAGAAAGGGTCATAAAAGGAGCCCGCAGAGGGGATTTCAGGTCTTTGCGCACAAAATGATCGAGCATGCTGTATGCTTTGGCTACCGTGACTCCATCGTTTGGGCTCATGATCCCGGCTACGGGCAATTCCAGGCCGAGCACAAAACTGTTGAGGGAAGCGGCGATCCCTCCTTTCTGTTCGATGATTTTATTCACTACCCGGGCGATGGCATCATCATCGGTCCCTACGGCCACGATATTGTGGGAATCGTGGGCTACGCAGGATGCAAAGGCTCCGGTTTTGAGCCCAAAGCCCCGGACAAATCCGGTCGCAGGTTTGGCAGCCTGGTACCGGTTGACCACGGCAATTTTTAAAACGTCATTTTTAGGATCAGCCACGGCATAGCCTTCCCGGATGAGGGCCGGCGCGTCCAGCGCCCGGGTGATCAACTGGCCGTCGAGCGCTTCGATCACCGCGATCTTTTCCGAAAGCGCCCGAAGCCGGAAGTCTTCACCGGATACCGGCATCGCATGGAATGCATTGATCACAGGTACGGGCTTGGACGCCAACAGGCATTCCCCATCCTCAACCACCCTTTGCCCTTTTACATAGACATCCCTGACCCTGAAGTCCCGGAGGTCATCGACCAGGATAAAATCGGCCGGATCCTGGACCCTCAGCCGCCCTGAGGTCAGAGGATAGTGCAGTCTCGGGTTGACGCAGGCAATACGCAATACATCAAACAGATCAAAGCCATCGCCGACCGCCCTGGCCACCAGCTGGTTGATATGGCCCCGTTGGAGGTCGTCGGGATGTTTGTCATCGGAACAAAACATCAAGCGCTCCGGAAATTCCCCGATGAGAGGAGCCAGCTCCGTATAATTTTTGGCCGCACTGCCTTCGCGGATGATGACCTTCATACCCCGTTCCAGCTTTTCCCTGGCTTCATCATAGGAAAAACATTCGTGATCGGTTTGAATCCCTGCGGAAACATAAGATTTGAGCGCTTCCCCGCGAAGGCCCGGGGCATGGCCATCCACCGGCTTATGATTTTTACCGGCCGCCCGGATCATGGCCATCAGTTCAGGGTCCCGGTGAATCACGCCGGGGTAATTCATGACTTCTGACAAGTATCCCACGCGGGGATCGGACAACAAAGCAGCCACTTCCTGGCTGTCAAGGCGGGCGCCGGCCGTTTCAAAAGCGCTGGCCGGCACACAGGAAGGGGCCCCGAACAGGATCTCAAGGGGAAGGCCTTCCGCGTTTTCAATCATGTAATACACCCCCGGCACACCAAGCACATTGGCGATTTCATGAGGGTCGGAAACGGTCGCCAGGGTTCCGAAAGGGAGGGCCATGCGCGCAAATTCCGAAGGGACCAGCATCGAACTTTCAATATGGATATGGGCATCCACAAAACCCGGCAGGAGGAAAGGGCCTTTCGAGGACCTTGTTTTCTGGATGTTCTGGATACGGCCTTCCGAAATCAGGATTTCCGCCCCGTAAATTTTACCCTGTTCCAGGTCCACCATTTGTCCTTGCACTGTCCAAGTCATACTCACCGGGTTCTTTTTCGTTAAATCCTTTAATAGTAGGTCCAAATTATGTTATTCTTTTTAATGCAAATAACCGGTCCCGATTTCTAAAGATCTTGTTTTCAGTTTTTTACAAAATGGAGGGGGTTTGACCACCGGTGACCTGGTGTAACTTTTTGTAGATCAATACAGTTACCTTGTTAACCACATGAATAAAAATAATAACTTTGAATTTAAATCACCGATCATGAAAAAACTATTCTTTGTCCTCTTTCTGGCTTTTGGCTGGACTTTCGCTTCCGCGCAGAAGATCGCCATCGTGGATATTACCCAGGTCCTTGAAAACCTGACCGAATATAAAAAAGCGCAGGAACAGCTGGACAAACTGACAGCCACCTGGAAACAGGAGATCTCCGATGCCCGGGAAAAGATCAAAGTCATGTACAACAAGTACCAGGCAGAACAAGTCCTCCTCACGGACGAACAACGCCGGACCAAAGAAGAGGAGATCATGGCTAAAGAAAAAGAGGTGATGGAGATGCAAAAATCAAAATTCGGACCCGAAGGAGCCCTCTTTATGAAAAGACAGGAACTGGTGCAACCCATCCAGGATAAAGTTTACCGGGCTATTCAGGACTATGCCAATACCCGTGGATTTGACCTCATCCTCGACAAAGGGAGTTCGGCCGGCGTTATATTCTCAAGCGCGGCCCTGGACAAAACACCGGATATACTCAAAAAGTTGGGAATTCAATAGTACCTTTGCGGCCCAAAACAGTATACTCTACTAAACAGCAAAACAGACATGAAAGCCATTAAATACATACTCGCTGCAGCCTTCATCATTGCGGGCATGCAGGGGAACGCCCAGAAATTCGGCTATCTCAACAGTGCCGGCATCCTTTCCGAAGTCCCTGAAGTGAAGCAGGCGGAATCCAATCTAAAGGCTTACCAGGAGCAGCTGTCCAAACAGGGTCAGCAGAAAGTGGAGGCCCTCCAGGCCAAGTACCAGGAACTGGCCCGCAAGGAAAAACAGGGTGAAATTGCCCCGAAGGCCCTTCAGGAACAAGCCGATAAATTAAAATTGGAGGAAGAAGAACTGGCCAAACTCGAGCAGGAAATGCAAGGCCAGCTGGCTCAAAAAAGAGAAGCCCTGCTTCAGCCCATTCTCGACCGGGTCAATAAGGCCATCCAGGACGTAGCCAAAGAGAACGGTTATACCTATATTTTTGATTCCAGTACCGGGATCCTTCTTTATGCCGACGAGGCTTCGGATGTCAGCGCGCTGGTAAGGGCCAAACTTGGACTCCCCAACCTGGCTGCCGCCAAGAAAGATGAAGCGCCTGCCGGGGCTAATACTTCCGTTAAAAACTAGACCGGTCCATCTCTCAAAAAAAACGAATATTGCAAAACAAAAGCCCAGTTTCCTGGGTTTTTGCATTTCTTACGAAGTGCCCAATTTAAAATGAACCTGGAAGAAAAAATCAATAACGATATCCGGGACGCGATGAAGTCCAAAGATCAGGCCTGGCTGCGTGGTGCGCGGGCCATCAAAGCGGCCATATTGCTGGCCAAAACCGACGGAAGCGGGCTGGCCCTGGATCAGGACCGTGAAATCAAACTGCTTCAGAAACTGGTAAAACAAAGGCAGGATTCCCTGGCCATCTATGAAGCCCAGAACCGGGCCGACCTCGCCCAGGTTGAGCGGGAAGAAATTGAAATCATTCAACGCTACCTGCCCCAACCGGTGACGGGGGAAGAACTGGAATCTTTTATCAGAGGCCTGATCCAGGCTGAAGGAGCTTCCGGCATCAAGGACATGGGCCGCATCATGGGTCTCGCCACCAAAGGACTGAGTGGAAAGGCGGACGGAAAAACCATTTCCGAAATTGTAAAAAAACTTCTCACCGCCTGAACATTTCCTGTAAATTACCTTACTTTTGAACAAATTAAGTCGAACAAAAAGGTTAACCGCGGATATTTGCAGCAAATGATTTTCCACTTCAAATCCACCCTCCTCTAATATTTCTTAAAACCAACCGCACGTTTTTTTTCAAATCAGTAATCAATTTTCTTATTTAAATTTTTTTCAGAATGAATATTTATGTTGCAAACATCAGCTACAATGCTACTGATGCACAGCTGGAGGCCTTATTTGCCCAGTACGGGGCCGTAAAGTCTGCCAAAATTATCATGGATCGCATGAGCGGACGTAGCCGCGGATTCGGCTTTGTCGAAATGGAAAATGACGACGAAGCTAAAGCCGCTATTGCAGCCCTCAATGGCCAGTCCTGGATGGAAAAAGAATTAAATGTCAACGAAGCACGCCCTAAAGAAGACAGGGGCCCGAGACCCGGCGGCGGAAGCGGCGGGTTCAGGCCAAGACGCGAAGGAGGCTACGGAGGGGGTTACCGCTCCGGAGGCGATCGCGGTGGTTTCAGCAGGGGCGGTGACCGCGGCGGCAGAACCGGCGGCGGAGACCGTGGCGGCTATCGCGGAGGAAACCGTGACAGCAGCGGAGACCGTGATTTCAACAGGGATTCCGATTGATCTAAACTTTTTCTAGAATACCAAAAGGCCGCGGGTATCCCTGCGGCCTTTTTTATTGGGAGCATTCAATTAAAATCAGGCAGGGACAAACTTTCAGCTATCAGTTATCAGTTATCAGCTATCAGCTTTCAGCGCTGCCGGTTACTTATGCTCCCTTACCCATTAACCTTTCACCCTTCGCCCTTCACCTTTCGCCTTTTCTCCCTTTCTCCTAACAAACACTTAAAGTTGTAGTTCAATTTCCCACTCCGGTCGATTAAATAAGGGAAGCCACAATTTTCAACGATACCTTGAGGTTTATTCATAAAATCAAACCAAAAGCATGACTCCACTGGAACGGTTTTTCCTGATGTGTTCAGGATCCAACCCTGCCATTTTGAAAAAAAGCCCGACCGATATCAACAAATACATCGGCATCGGCGCCACCATCTTTTTCACCGGGGTACTGGCCTTCATCGCCAGCGCCTATGCTATCTATACGGTTTTTGATTCATGGATCGCCTCCTTGGCCTTTGGCCTTACCTGGGGTTTGATGATCTTCAACCTGGACCGTTACATCGTTTCGAGTATGAAACGCCAGGGTTCCGGGTGGCAGGACTTTTTCACCGCCCTTCCCAGGCTGCTGCTGGCCGTGATCATTTCCATTGTCATCTCCAAACCGCTTGAGTTAAAAATATTTGAAAAGGAGATCAATGCCGAACTGATCATTATGGAACAGGAAGTATACAAAACCCAGGAGCAGAAAGTCCGGGAAAGATTCGATTCCGGGATTACCGGCCTTCAGCAGGAGGTCGGCACCCTCAAAACCGAGGTCGAAACCCTCAGGGCCAAAAGGGACGAACTGGCCGAGGCCGCCAGGCAGGAAGCGGACGGGACCGGCGGATCCAGGCAACGCAACCTCGGCCCCATTTATAAAACAAAAAAACAGGACGCCGACCGGGCGGAAGCAGAACTGAATGAGGCCATCGCCCGCAACCAACCCCTGATCGCGGAAAAAGAAAACGCCATCAAATCGCTTCAGGAAGCCTCCTCCTCCGAGGTCACCGGACTTCAGCGGGCAGGCCTGGGCGGCTTTGCTTCCCGCATCGATGCGCTCTCCCGCCTTTCGGAAAAAAGCGGCGCCATCTGGATAGCCAGCCTTTTTATCATGTTGTTATTCATTGCCATTGAAACGGCGCCGATCTTTGTCAAACTGATCTCCAGCCGAAGCCCCTACGATTATGTGCTTCACAAGCACGAACATGTGTTTGAAATGAACCACCAACAGCTTACCTCCATCCTGGCCACCGCCACCCGCAATAAGATCGCCGAAGAAAACGAGATCAATACGTTCCGCACCCAGGCCACCGTCAAAGCCGAAAAACAATTGATCGAACATGCCATCCGGGAAGAAGTGGAAAGACTGAAACAACAACCCGCCGGCTGGAAAGCCTGGTGGTCCAAGGGCCGGTTTTTGGGAGCCGAAGGTTAAACCCGCATTTTTTCTGCGATCTGACCAACCTTTTCCAGGAGGGCTCCGGTCTTATTTAAAAAAGACGGAGTAATGAAATACTGGATGCGTTTATGGTTATTGCCTTTTGGCTTGTTTTCCTGCGAAAAGGCGGACCACCAAGATCCGGAGATCCTGGAAGGCAAGTACCTCACCAATCCGCTGCTTGACTTTCGTTGCATCGCCCTGCCCGCGGATCAACTGCCCACTCTGGAAATTGTGAAAAATTCAGGCAATACCTATGATTTCAAACTGCATCAGTATTTCCCAGAGAAAAAAATAACTGAATTGCGCCAAATCCTTCTGGCACCTTCGGCACAGGGTTTCAAGCTCCGGTATAAAAACCAGGACGCAGGCACCTGGAAAAATGAGGAATTCCTGGACAACCGTAAAATACTGACCCTGTCAGCACAGCTGGAAGATGAGTTTGTATATTTTGTTGGTGAGAAAAAATAGTTGGATGGTGGGTAGTGGCTGGTCCACCCACTATTCACCACCCACCCCTACTCCTTATTCGCCAGTTGGCCGCAGGCGGCGTCAATATCCTTGCCCCGGCTGCGACGGAGGGTGACGTTGACCCCATGATTATATAAATAGGAGGCAAACTCGTCCAACCGGCCTTTACCCGATTTTTTTAATTCCACCCCTTCCACCGGATTGTATTCGATGATATTCACCTTTACTGGAAAATTCCGTTTGCAGAGACGGGTCAGCATTTGGGCGTCGGCCAGGGAATCGTTGAACTGATCGAAGGCGATGTATTCATAGGTGATTTCGTTCTGGGTCTTTGCATAAAAATATTCCAGGGCCTCCATGAGCGCTTCCAAATGGTTCTGTTCATTGATCGGCATGATCTTATTGCGCTTGACATCGTCCGCCGCGTGCAGGGACAGGGCCAGGTTGAACCGGACCTGGTCGTCTCCCAGTTGCCGGATCATTTTGGCAATCCCGGCCGTGCTTACCGTAAGGCGCCTGGGGCTGAGGCCCAGGGCATTTTCGTTGGTCAGCAGGTCCACGCTACGCATCACTTCCCGGTAATTCAGCAGGGGCTCGCCCATGCCCATGTAGACAATATTGGTGAGCGGGGATCCGTAATGTTCCAGGCATTGTCGGTTGACCAGGATGTACTGGTCCACAATTTCGGCGGCATCCAGATTGCGAATCCTTTTCATTTTGCCTGTGGCGCAAAAACTGCAGGTAAGGCTGCATCCCACCTGGGTGGATACACAGACGGTATACCTGTGATCCCGGACGACGGGGATCAATACGGATTCGATCTTGTGGCCATCGTAAAGCGTAAAACGATCCTTGATGGTTCCATCCATACTGAATTGGGCCTTGTCGAGCACGAGGGGACGAATGACCGCACTGTTTTTCAATTTTTCCCTGAACGGCTTTGAAAGATCGCTCATCCGGTCAAAATCGGTCACCTGCTTTTTCCAAAGCCACTGATAGATCTGTTTTGCCCGATACCTGGGTTCCCCCAAGCCAAGGACCCAGGCTTCGAGTTGCTCAGGGTTCATGGCCCGGATATCGGTGCTAAGGGCTTGGGTCGTCATCGGCCTGCAAAGATAAGGGCAATTCAACGGGCTCCAATCCTCAACCTCAACCTCAACCTCAACCTCAACCTCAACCTCAACCTTAACCTCAACCTTAACCTCAACCTCAACATGCCATCCAATACCTTTTTACCTTTGCCCCATGAATCGACTGATGGCCGGTTGTTTGCTGGTGTTTTTAAGCTCCTGTGCCGCTTCCAGGTACAGTATCCAAGAAGAGGATGGGACCGATTATTCCAATGCAAGGAACTGGGCCGCTTTGCCTTCCATGGAAGACAAGGCCGACCTGATCCCCGATGGCCTGCAAACGGTGAAAGATGCCCCGGTGGATGTTTTTTTTATACATCCCACTTCGTTCAACAACAAAAATGACCACCAACAGTGGAATGCTTCCCTGGCGGTCAATAAAATTAACAGACATACCGACCGGAAGCCCATAAAATACCAGGCGAGCATATTTAACCAGGCCGGCAAGGTCTATGCTCCCAGATACCGTCAGGTGCATCTGAAGGCCTATTTTACGAAGGATACGACAAGGGCAAAACGCGCCTTTGAGCTGGCCTACCGGGACGTGCGCGACGCTTTCCGGTATTACCTGGATCATTATAATGCAGGCAGGCCCATCATCATCGCTACGCACAGCCAGGGCACGACCCACGGCCTGCGTTTGATGAAAGAATTCTTTGACGGGAGCCCGCTGCAAAACAAGCTCGTTGCGGCTTACCTGCCTGGCATTCCCGTGCCCCGGGATTATTTCAGTCATATCCCTGCCTGCAATGCACCGGATGCTACCGGTTGTGTCAACAGCTGGCGCACTTTCGAATACGGATACGAACCCCGTTTCCTGGCTGGGGAAAAGCCCATGATCGTAACCAACCCAATAAGCTGGCATTCCGACACCAACTACGTGGATAAAAGTTTCCATAAAGGCGCCGTCCTCTGGAAATTCAAGGGAGGCATCCTCCCGCAGATCGCCGATGCCCAGGTCCATAAAAACATACTCTGGGTCCACAAACCCAAATTTCCCTGGAGCTTTGTTTATAAAAGTAAAAACTACCACATCGCAGACTATAATTTCTTTTACCTGGACGTGCGGGAAAATGCAATACTCAGAAGGGACGTCTATTTGAAAGGAGTGAGGGGTGAGGAGTGAGGATTGATCCAAACCCCTCAATCCTCATCCCTCAACCCTCACCCCTCAATCCTCACCCCTCAACCCTGTTTTCCTTACCTTGTCCATTTTTCAGACCATTCGATCCTTCCTCTCATGTCTTCAGAAAAGCAAAAAATTGGCCTTTGGACCGGTACCTCCCTTGTCGTTGGCAATATGGTTGCCTCGGGCATTTTTATGTTGCCTGCCACCCTGGCATCCTATGGCAGCCTGAGCCTCCTGGCCTGGTTGCTGTCCGGTGTGGGTGCAATAAGCCTGGCCCTGGTTTATGCCTGGCTGAGTCGGATCATGCCTCTTGCAAGGGGAGGGCCATATGCCTATGTCCGGGACAGCCTGGGCCATTTTGCCGGTTTCCAGGTAGCCTGGATCTATTGGATCAGCATCTGGTGTACCAATGCTGCCCTGGCGATTGCCTGCACAAGTTATCTGACTACGTTTTTTCCTGTTTTGGGCAATAGCACCTTGGCAGCTGCCCTGACCTGCCTGGGAATGATCTGGTTTCTGACCTGGCTGAACACAACCGGGATCCGCAATGCGGGAAGAATGCAGTTGATCACCACCATCCTGAAAATCATCCCTCTGCTGATGATCGGGATCGGTGGCTTATTTTATATCCAGGCCAGTCATTTTTCGGACTTCAATCGCTCGGAAACTTCTGTCCTTTCCGCCATTTTGACGACCACAACCCTTACCTTTTTTGCTTTTACAGGTCTTGAATGCGCTACGATCCCGTCCAGGGAAATGGATCAACCGGAAAAAAACATACCAAAAGCGACGGTATACGGAACCTCAATCGGCACCATCATTTATGTACTGATCACCCTGACCGTCATGGGAATCCTGCCTCCTGAAATTCTGGTACAGTCCAATGCCCCCCTCGCTGATGCAGCCAATGAGGTCTGGGGCGGCTGGGCCCGGTACCTCGTAGGAGCAGGTGCTGTAATATCCACATTCGGAGGCCTTAACGGCTGGATCCTCATGCAGGGTCAAATACCCGCTGCGGCGGCAGCAGATCAATTGCTTCCCCACATATTCGCCAGGGAAAATAAATCCAAAACACCGGTTTTCAGCCTGGTCGGATCGAGCATCCTGGTCTCGGCCCTCATTTTCATGAATTACCAAAAGTCCCTGGCTTCAGCTTATGAATTCGCAATCCTGCTGTCTACATTGGCCATATTGATCCCCTACCTCTTTTCAGTGATCGCATTCCTCATCCGGGGCAGGGCCCCGGGTGTGATGAATTGGAAACCCATCCATTTGATCGTGGCAGCCCTGGCCTTTTTATTTTCCGTGATCGCTGTAATCGGTTCCGGGTCAGACATCGTTTACTGGGGATTCCTGTTGCTGATTGCCGGGCTGCCGGTATATGCCTGGATGAAGGCCAGTAATCAATAGTCAATAGTCAATAGTCAATAGTCAATAGTCAATAGTCAATAGTCAATAGTCAATAGTCAATAGTCAATAGTCAGGAATCAGGAGTCAGCTTTAAGCGATCAGTAATCACTTTAGCTAGTGTACTAATTATAAAGTTGATTAACTAATTGTTAGTGCGTTTCCTGTATACGTCCACGCAAAGGGTTTTGCCCTGGTCTGATTGTAGGTTGTAATATATTCAAGGAGTTGTGATACCAATTGTTCATCCGACTTCCAAACACCTCCTTTCAGTACATCTTTGCTAAGCATATTAAACCAAATTTCTACCTGATTTAGCCAGGAGGCGTATGTGGGTGTAAAGTGTAGTTTTATTTTTCGTTTTCCTTTCAGCCATTCATTTACCTTTTGGTTTTTATGAACCGAATAGTTGTCGACGATAATATGCAGCATTTTATTGGTGTAGTGCCTGTCTAATTTTCTCAAAAATTGGAGAAAGTTATCTGCCGTGTTTCTTTTCATGGGCTTTGCTAAAATTTCTCCGCTGTGTACGGCCAATGAAGCGATCAAGGCAACCGTTCCATTTCTTTTATACGTGGTTGTAAGCCTCTTGGGCATTTTTTCTTTCAACGGTAAAACGGGCTGTGTTCGATCCAAAGCTTGGATTTGTGTTTTTTCATCTACGCACAATACAATGGCATTTTCCGGAGGGTTTAAATATAATCCAACGATATTAATCATTTTGGCCTCAAATTCCGGATCTGGACTTTTGCCGCACCAGTAATCAATTTTATGCGGCTTTAAATCCGCCTTTCTTAAAATCTGATGAACCTTGCTCTGGCTTATACCTACTTGTTCAGCAATCCGCTTCTGAGACCAATTGGTATATCCTCCCGTTGGCTTTTCACATGCTTTTTTAATAACCAGGGCTTTTTGCTGCGCAGTAATCACCGATGGCTTTCCACTGCGAGCACCATCCTTTAAGCCTTCAATACCATACCGGCGGAATCGCTGACGCCATTTATTGACCACCGGTCTGCTCAGGCCTGTGTCTTGAATGATTTCCTCCAGGCTTTTACCCTGTAAACTTAATAGGATTATCGATGCACGTTGACTATATCGTTTCTCGATTTTGTGTGAACGAAACATCACCAGCAATTCCTGTTGTTCTTCAACGGTTGCTGTAATGGGTTGTGGTATCCTTGCCATGCAGCAAAGATACAAATAATAAGTTAATTAACTAAGTAATTATCACACTAGATTCAGGAAATAGTACTCCCCAAACAATTCAACAATTGGACAATTGGGCAATTCAACCCAATATCCCGACCTTTGCCCCGATGCTGGTCTTCCCGTTTTCCACGAGGTATTTGTTTGGCAAAAAATCCACCCAGGCCATCAATATCATATCCGGGGTATCGGTTTTGGGGATCGGGATAGGGACCGCTGCCCTCATCCTGGTCCTCTCCGTTTTAAACGGCTTTGAAGATTTGATCAAAGGGCTGTTCAACTCGTTTAACCCGGACCTGAAGATCACCCTTGAACGGGGGAAAACTTTTGAGCAGGATCCCGCGGAATACTCGGCCCTGTTGCAAACCGCAAATGTGCGCTCGGTTTCGGCCTTCCTGGAAGAAACAGCCCTCCTGGAATACAAGGACATCAAGGATTTTGCCACCCTGAAGGGAGTGGATACGGCTTATGCCCTTCATTCCAATATCCTGACCAAAATGGATGAAGGCGTCTTCGAATTGGTTTCTCCGCTCGGCTTCCAGGCGGTGGCCGGATTGGGCATCCGCAACAAACTGGCCATCAGCATCGACGATCCATTTGCCCGGATTTCCGCCTTCATGCCTGATCAGAAGGCAAGCCTGGTCCAACCGTTTAAAAGAAGATCGCTCATCCCGGCAGGCATTTTCAGCATTCAACAGGATTATGACAACCGGTACGTCTTCGTGGACCTGGGCTTTATGCAGGACCTGGCCGGAAAATACGGGTTGATTACCGGCTATGAAATCCAGTTGGAAGATTACGGCCGGAAAAACGAGACCGTTGACGCCATCCACAAAATACTGGGAAGCGGGTATAAAATCGCGGACCGTTATCAGCAGGATGCGGCTTTTTACAAACTGATGAAAATGGAGAAATGGGTGTCTTTTGCCATCCTGAGTTTTGTGCTGGTCCTGGTGGCCTTTAACATTGTCGGGGCCCTCTGGATGATCGTCCTTGAAAAGAAAAAGGACATCATGGTACTCAAGTCCATGGGCATGAAAGACGGCACCGTCGGGTCCATTTTCCTCACCACCGGCCTTTGGATTACCTGCCTGGGTGTCCTGCTGGGTTTCCTGCTTTCCATCCTTTTTTACCTCTTGCAGCAACGTTTTGGACTCGTGCCTATCCCTGAAGGATTTTTGGTGGACCGTTACCCCCTGAACCTGAGGTTGACCGATTTTCTGCTCGTGGGCCTTACCGTCACAGGCATTGGCCTGTGCGCATCCATTCTTCCTTCCCAAAAAGCCTCCCGCCTGGACGAACCCATACGCTACGAATAAAAAAAGATTGTCGTATTGCTACGACAATCTCCCAATAGGTGATAGGGCAGTCGCTTAAGCGTGAACAACCTCACCTGCACTCTGTGTATCCAACGCCCAAAATGTCACCTAAAACAATAAAAAATATTTCAACATTTGCAGATTGGTATTTGTTTATGCTATAATTGTTCTACTGCATGGATTTAAAACATCTTATGGATCTTCCGGCGGACCAGGAAAAGGCCATGCCGGTTTTATTTATCGGCCATGGGTCACCCATGAACGGGATTGAAGACAATGAATTCAGCCAGACCTGGAAATCCCTGGGTAAGACCATTCCTACCCCCAAGGCCGTCCTTTGTGTTTCAGCTCACTGGCTGACCCAGGGGACCTCGGTGACTGCCATGGCCTATCCGCGAACCATCCATGATTTCGGCGGATTCCCCCAGGCGCTTTACCAGGTGAAATACCCTGCCCCCGGCAGTCCCGACCTGGCAGCAGAAACCAAAAAAATCATCCGTAAGACTACGGTCCAGCTGGACCACGAATGGGGCCTCGATCACGGCACCTGGACCGTGGTCAGGCATATGTATCCCGGGGCACGCATCCCCGTGCTGCAGCTGAGCATTGATTTTTATAAAACGCCGGAATATCATTATTCCCTTGCCGCCGATCTGCAGTCCTTGCGTAAAAGAGGGGTGCTGATCATCGGCAGTGGAAACATGGTCCACAACCTGGGCATGGTCGCCTGGAATAAATTGTCCGAACCCGATTATGGCTATGACTGGGCCATAGAAATGAATTCCATTTTCAAGGAAAAAATCATGGACGGGGACCATCAGTCCCTGATCCACTACCAAAACCTCAACAAGGCCGCCAAACTGGCCATTCCCACCCCGGATCACTATTATCCCCTCCTCTATACCCTGGGCCTGAAAACAAAAAACGATCCGGTCCGTTTTTTTAATGACAAACTGGTGGGCGGCTCCCTGACGATGACCGGGGTACAGCTCGGTTAAATTAAAAGAGGCGGTAGCCCAGGAAAACAGAAATTTTTTCAAAGCCCAGTTGGCCCGGGATCAATTGGACAGAAGTAAATTTTCTGGTTTGATACCACCTGCCTTGTACCGTGAACCGTGAACTTCTGAATCCTGCCCCGAAGGCATAAACGAAGGCATCCTGGTTTTCATTGACTGTAATCTCCTTGAATTTGATCGCGTTGGTAAAAGAAAGGTCATAAACAAACATCCCTTCCAGGAACAGGCTGTTCTTAGGACTTAAATAAGAATAGTATCTGAAGCCCAGGGGAACTTCCAGCCCACTAAGTTCAAGATGCGCGGTGACCAGTGAAAATTCTACGGGGTCTGAACGGAAGGATTGGTAGGCAGGTGCGATGAAAACCGACAGTTTGGATTTATTTACCGGTAAAATGGCTTCCAGTTCCGCCCCTACGTTCAGCCCGGTTTTTGGATCCTTGCGGTGATTGATCAGCGCGGAATAAAAATTAATCCCGGTAAACACCCGGGCGGAAAACTTTAAGGGTCTTGCCTGTTTTTCATATTCTACGAATCCGCCGCCCGCACAAACATTATAGTCCTTTACATATTTTACCAGGGAGGTTCTTTCGTATTTCAAATCCTGGATGGACTTGGCAGAAGATCCACAGGCCATCTCCCGGTTTAATTGGCTCCGGTAGGTGAAATTATAAGCCACCCCCTTCCCCGGAACCTGGAAGGCCTTGTAAACCAGGGGTTCAATCAGACCCTGGCCGTTCATGATATAATAACGGACATTGTGCCGCCGATCCAGTTCATATAAGGAGCCCTTGCCCTCCAGGAGTACCCTGAGGAATACTTTTTCCCTTGAAAACCGGGGGGCTCTTTCCAAATCCAGGTCCTCAATCTCATCGCTGGATGCATCGACATCCACTTCCTGCATTATAAATTTTACTTCCCGGCCGATGCCAAAAGCCCGGGTATTGTGCGGGTCCCCGGTCTGCACCGGACTCTCCCCGGTCAGTTTATACTCAAAACGCTGTGGATTTTTTTTCAAGTCCTGATTTTTGATCAGGCAGGGAATGCTGTCGCCGCTTAAATTCACCAGGTAACCCTGCTCAAATAGGGCCTGGGTATGCCCCATGGAATAAAATATAAATACAAGGAGGAAAGCAGGGACTGTTTTCATAGCGTGTGATTGAAAAACCAATTTAGAAAAAATTTTTAAAATTCCAAATTGCGTATGGGCAGGGTCTTGGGCCGTCTCTCGCCTGCGGGAGCTTCCTGCCTCTTTTACCAAAAAGTTAATCCCGCCGGATGGGTTATTCGGACGGAGAGCTCAGGTAATAATTTTGCCCGATGCGAATCCAAATCCTCTCTCTTTTCCTTTGCAGCGTAATATCGCTTTCCGGGCAAAGTCCCCAATTGCTTCAGCCCGGAAACCTCAACAGCCGGGATCCCGAATTTGGAGCCAGTCTTCCACGGAATGAAAACCTGATCCTTTTCAACCGGACGGACTCTTCCCGTATGCGAATGAGCTTGATGCAATCCGTTCGCAGGGCCAAAAAATGGTTGCCCGCTGAAATGATTTCCTTTACTGAGCCCCCGGCCTGGGACATCGATCCTTTCATAAGCCCGGATGGTAAAACGATTTACTTTTCCTCCGACCGGGCCCATCCCGGCCTGGCTCCAGGTTTCAACCTTTGGAGCGTATCCTTCAAAAAAGGGAAATGGGGCCAGCCGGCCCCCCTCCCCAGCGCGATCAATACGGTACACGATGAGATCTATTGTTCCCTGGCCCGAAACGGCAATCTGTATTTTACAAGAATGACAGGACCTGCTTCCGGCATTTATTTTACCTCATTAAAACAATCCGGGGAAGCGGTGATCCATAAGGCAAAGATCCCGGTTCCGGATTCCATCCGGCTCAGCAATCCGGCCGTGGCGCCGGATGAATCGTTTATCGTATTTGTTTCCGGGCAATTGAAGGGTTCAGGCAGCGCAGACCTGTTTATCTCCCATCGCCTCGCATTTAATACCTGGTCCAAACCCGAAAATCTCGGCCCTGAAATAAATTCATCCTTTGCTGAATTCGCTCCTTTCATATCAGCCGACGGGCAATGGCTTTACTTCACTTCCGAGCGTCCGGGAGTGGTGGACCAGTTTCCTGCCGGCCATCGAAGACCGGGAGATATTTACAAGGTCAAGTTGAAGAAGTAAAAATAAAAATCTGTGCTCTCCTGCGCTCGCGTTATGAACCGGTTCTACTGAATAAAAAGACCTCCCCTTATCGCTGATACTGGTTCCCGGATAAGCCTTTTCACCTGTACATAGACGATCCCCTGAGATATTCGTACACGGTATCCGGCACCAGGTATTGAACGCTCAACCCCTTTTTGATGCATTCCCGGATATAGGTTGCGGAAAGGTCGATCAGGGGCGCCTCCACCAGTTTCACATGCGGGTGATGGATGAATGGCCCATCCTCAACCCTGGGTCTCCGGTACAGGTAGATCTCGTACCATTCCAGCAGCTTTTCATAGTTTTTCCATTTGTTCAGGGTGGCCAGGTTGTCCCCGCCCATGATCAGCACAAACTCATGTTCTGGGTGTTTTTCTTTCAGGTAGGTGAGGGTATCAATGGTATAGGAAGGTTTGGGCAGGGAAAACTCCACATTTGACGCGCGGAGGCGCGGATTGTCCCCGATGGCCAGTTGTACGAGATGCAGCCGGTCGTAATCCTTGGCCAAGCCGGCGGAAGGTTTTAAAGGATTGTGCGGAGAAACCACCATCCAGACCTGCTGCAGATCGATGTGGTAAGCCATGTGATTGGCGATGATCATGTGGCCGGTATGCACCGGGTTGAAAGATCCGAAAAAAAGGCCCGTTTTCATTTACCGCGGCTGGTTGGGAAACAAGGTTTATTCTTATTGGACCCTCTTTCCCCGGTATGGGAAAGCTCAGGATCCATTACCCTTGCCGGGACCCTGGAGGGACCCATGTCAATGGCCCTGGTTGATCAGTACCGGCATGATGAGCATCAGCAGGTCCTGTCCCTTGATCTCTTCAGCGGGGGTCAGGATGCCCGCCCGGTTGGGAGTGGAAAGGCGGATGCTGATTTCATCCGTGGACATCACGCTCAGCATTTCAATGAGAAATTTACCATTAAAAGCGATGGACATCGGTTTTCCATTAAAGGTGCAGGCCAGTTGTTCGGTCGCTTCATTTGAAAAATCGAGGTCCTGGCTGGTGATGGTCAGGCTGCCTTCATCCACCTGCAGGGCTACCTGGTTGGTGGTTTTATTGGCATAGATGGCGATGCGCCTCAGGGATTGCAGCAATTGGGTCCGGTTGACCGTCAGCACATTGGGATTGTCCACCGGGATGACCCCGTTATAGTCCGGGTATTTTGCGTCAACCAGCCGGCAGGCCAGCAGGCTGTGACCGAAAGAGAAGAAAGCGTTTGACTTGCTGAAGGAGATTTCGATTTCCGTATCCGGAGGCAAGATGTTGTTCAGCAGGGAACAGGTTTTTTTGGGAAGGATAAATTGGGTGGCTACATCGCTGGACACCCCCTGGAATACGTATTTGACCAGCTTATGCGCATCGGTGGAGACAAAGATGATTTTGTTGAAATCCAGCTGGACCAGGATGCCGGTCATGGCCAGCCGGAGCTCATCGCTGCTGGTGGCAAACAAGGTTTTTTGAAAAGCGTCGTGCAGGATCCCGGAGTTGATTTTGACCGTATCCTGGGTGACCGTGGATGGAAAACTGGGATATTCCCCGGGGTTTTCGCCTGCGAGGCGGTAACGGCCATAACTCGAAGTGATCTCTATGCTGTTAGTGGCTGTATCCACGGAAAAAGTAACCGGTTGTTCCGGCAGTGATTTCAGGGTGTCGATCAGGATCTTGGCCGGAATGGCCACGGCCCCATTCTGGTCGGATTTGACCTCCATCTCCGTTTTTACCGAAGTCTCCAGGTCCGTGGATTGAATGGTCAGGATTTTTCCTTTGACCTGGAAAAGAAAATCTTCCAGGATGGGAAGGACCGGGTTGGTGCCGATCGCACCACCGGCCAGTTGAATTTGTTTGAGCAGTTCGGCTGAGGAGACGCTGAATTTCATGAAGGCGGATTATTTAATTCGGGGGCAAAATTAACCAAAACCCCGAAGGCAGCCAATCTTTAATGACTCCCGGTTCTCCCGGGACATCTCTCTTGAGAAAGAACTAAGGACCCGTCTGCCTGCTCAGGCAGGTAAAAAATTTCCATAGAGTCCCGGGCCGAATAGCGAGGCCGCGGCTGGGTTCAACCGGCCCACGGCCCCATGAGAATAATAAACAGCGTAAGCGTAATCCTTAAAAAGATGAATTCCAGGGATCCTCCATCATTTGAGCGACAGGAATTGTGCAATACCCTCTATTTTTGCCTGCCAATCCAATGCGCTATCTGCCCGCAGGAAATCCATTTTCCGTCCCTCAACCCAAATTCGAAAAACTGGTTTTAGCCAATAAAGCCGAATTTTACCCGCTTAACAGAGGACTGGTCCCGGCTCTCAAACTGGAACTCACCTTCCCCGCCGGCCGCCCATTTGAGGATAAAATCGGACTTGCCTCCGCCACCCTGCAGGGGATAAAAGGGGGCACCCTTAAACGATCTGCCACCCGCCTGGCCGAAGGATTCGACTACTGGGGCTCCTCGCTGAATTTTGATTTTTATATCGATACCTGCGGCATCAAACTTTTTGTGCTGGAAAAATACCTTCCAAGGGTCTTGCCCCTCCTGGTCGAAATGCTCAGCAGCCCCTCTTTCCCTGAGGGTGAACTCCGGCTGTATAAAAGGCAGCAAGTCGAAAAACTGAGGAGCGATATGACCCGTGCGGATGTAGTGGCTTACACGAAGTTTACCGAAATCCTGTTTGGTCCCGGTCATCCTTACGGATACAACAGTACAGTGGAAAGCATCGAAGAAATCCACCGGGAGGACCTGATTTCCCACTACCGGTCACATTATGACATGAAAAGGTGCAAAATCTTTTTATCCGGGCAGTTTTCTCTTCAAACCCGGGACCTGGTAGCCCATGTGCTGGGCTCTGTCGAATTGAATGAAGGCCACGGCAGGCCCCATATCCCAAGCCGCAAACTGCCCCTGCCTTCCCAAAACAGGATAAGCCTGGAATACGCGGTCCAGTCCTCCATCCGGATGGGCAGGGTCCTTTTTCGCCGGAACCATCCGGATTATGTAAAAATGTTTGTGCTTAATACCCTGCTTGGCGGATATTACGGGTCCAGGCTGATGCAAAACCTGAGGGAAAAAAAAGGCCTGACCTATCATATCTATTCTTCGCTGGATACCTTCCTTTATGGGGGATATTTCCTGATCTCCACGGAGGTGGACAAAGAAAGGAGCGAACTGGCCCTGCAGGCCATCCGGCAGGAGATCGAAAAATTGCAAACCAGGCTTGTAGGGAGCGGGGAGTTGAGGATGGTCAAAAATTACCTCCGGGGCAGTTTCCTGCATTATTTTGAAAATGCCTTTGCCTATGGAGAACTCATCCGCACCCTCTCACTCGAAGGGGGGCTTGGGGCTTACCAAAAACTGGTGGACGGGGTGGAAAAAGTCACCCCGGAAGAACTCCGGGACCTGGCTATTCATTATTTTCAGGAAAAAGACCTCAGCCTGGTCCAGGTGAGCTGATTTTCTTTAAATCTTTGGAATTAAATTTATTATCTCTGGCCTAATTTCTAATATATTTGCTTCCTTTGCGTTTCAATCCTGTGAATTTCTGAAAGTTAAAATTTTAGGCAAAGTTTTTGCAAGGATATTATAATAGGGATAAGCATTACGAATGAAATGGTTTAATTTTTTTTCACAGGAGCTGGCGATAGACCTTGGAACGGCCAATACCCTGATCATGCAAAACGATCAGATCGTGATCGACGAGCCTTCCATTGTGGCCATCAACCGGAAGACCGGGGAAACCATCGCGGTCGGATCCAGGGCGATGCAGATGCATGAAAAAACCCACGAAAACATCAAAACCGTGAGACCCCTGAAAGACGGCGTGATCGCCGATTTCCAGGCGGCAGAGAAACTGATAGAAGGGCTGATCAATATGATCGGCACCAAAAGAAGCTTTTTTACCCACCTCAAGATGGTGATCTGCATCCCCTCCGGGATCACCGAAGTGGAAAAAAGGGCGGTCTTTGATTCGGCCGACCATGTGGACTCCAAGGAAACCTACCTGATCCATGAACCCATGGCCGCCGCCCTGGGCATCGGGCTGGATGTGGAGGAACCGGTTGGCCATATTATCATCGACATCGGTGGCGGCACCACGGAAATCGCGGTGATCGCCATGTCAGGCATCGTGACCGACCAGTCCATCCGTACCGCCGGCGACGAATTCAACTACGATATCATGGAGTACATGAAACGAGCCCATAATATCCTGATCGGTGAAAGGACCGCCGAACAACTTAAAATCAACGTGGGCTCCGCTTTAAAACAGCTGGAAAACGCCCCGGAAGATTACCCGGTAAACGGCCGGGACCTGATGACCGGCATTCCCAAGCAGATCACCATCGGGCATACCGAGATCGCCACCGCCCTGGACAAGTCCATCGCCAAAATAGAAGACGCCATCCTGAAAGCGCTCGAATCCACTCCGCCTGAACTGGCTGCCGATATTTATAAAAACGGACTTTATCTGACCGGGGGCGGCGCCTTGCTGCGCGGCCTGGATAAAAGAATTTCCGCCAAAACCAAATTACCGGTAAAAGTGGTGGACGACCCGCTTCGCGCCGTGGTCAGAGGTACAGGACTCGCCTTAAAAAACTCAGACCGTTATTCTTTTTTGATTGACCGGAAAAGTGTCTGATCTTTGAGGCCGGAATATGCAAAATCTCTTTGCTTTTTTTTACCGGTATGCCTTTGTTTTTTTATTTCTGATCCTGGAATTCGTCAGTATCCGCCTGATTGTCAGCCGGAATGAAAACCAGCGCACCATTTTTCTCAATTCCTCGAACCTCATTGTGGGCACCCTTTACGAAAGGATGGACGCGGTAAGGAAATATTTCGGGCTCCGGCAAGACAATGCCGCCCTGGCCGAAGAAAATTCCAGGCTCAAAAACCAGTTGGCCAACCTGATGAACGCCTCTCCCCTCATCACGGATTCCATTACCGATACGGTTTACCGTCAACGGTTTGTGATGCACGCCGCCCAGGTGGTCAACAATTCCATAGAACGGAGAAACAACGTCATGACGATCAACAAAGGCGCCCGGGACGGCATTGACAAATACGCCACCGTGGTAGAACCGACGGGGATTGTCGGCTTTGTGACCCACCTCGGTATCCGTTACGCCACGGTAATGTCCATCCTTAATTCCAATTCAAGGGTGAGCGCTATGGTCAAGAGGACATCGACCCGAGGCAACCTGGTCTGGCCGGGAAATTCCCCCCTGATCATGAATGTGGAAGCAATCCCAAAACATGCCGACGTCCGGGTGGGGGACACCATCGTCACCAGCAGTTTTTCCCATTTCCCTGCCGGCCATCCGGTAGGCGAGATCACCAAAGCCACCATTGAGCCCGGCGAAAATTTTTACCTCATCGAGGTCCGCCTTTTTAACGACCTGGCCCGAACCAACCATGTGTATGTAATCAACGACCTCCACAAGTCCGAGCTGGACAGTCTCAACCAATTTAATACCCAAAAATGAATTCCATCGGGTTTAGGCATGGGTTGCGGCTGGTTTTCCTGTTTTTTTTCCAGGTACTGGTCCTCAAACAGGTCCATCTCAACTGGGGCGATTTCAATTACATTTCGATCATCCTTTATCCCCTCTGGATCCTTTTACTGCCGGTGCAAACCGCCCGCTGGATCCTGGTCGCAGGCGGTTTCCTGGCCGGGCTCGGGGTGGATTGGTTTTACGACTCCCCGGGGGTGCATGCAAGTGCAGCCACCTTTACCGGCTTTCTCAGGCCTTTCATCCTCTCCTATCTTGAACCCCGGGGGGGATACAACCGGGTGCCTATCCCAAGCAAGGCCCACCTGGGGCTAAACTGGTTTGTGACTTATGCAAGCATTATGCTGATCGGCTATCTGTTCATTTACATTTCCATGGAAGTGTTTACCCCGGCCTTACTCGGCACCATCCTGGTCAAAACCCTGTTCAGTTTTATCATTTCCATCCTCATGGTCCTTCTGTATATGTTTATCTTTGATCCCAAATGAAAGGCAATGCGAGGCATATCATTGAGGCTACCGTAATCATACTTGCCGGGATCCTGCTGTTTCAGTCCTTTTATATCCAGTTTCTGGACAAGGATATCCGTAAAAGGGCCCAATATGCCGCCCTGGAAAAAGTGGTGAGTTATCCGGCCCGCGGGGCCATTTACGACCGCAACAGCAAATTGCTGGTTTACAACAACCCGGTGTACGACATCGAAGCCCTTTACCGCAAAATCGATAAAAACATGGACACGGCCCGGTTCTGCCAGTTGCTGGGCATTGACCGGGCAACTTTTATTTCTGAACTGAACAAAGACTGGTCCAACAAACAATTTTCAAAAAGTAAACCGTTCCCCTTTATCAAAAGGGTGCCCGTGGATCAATTTGCCGGATTCCAGGAAATGATGCATGAATTTCCGGGATTCTCCGCTCAGCTCCGGTATATCCGCGGCTACCCCAGGCCCATTGCGGCCCATGCCATGGGTTATATCAGCGAGGTGGACCCGGCGGAAATCGAAAAATCAAACGGAGTGTACGAGCGCGGGGACTATAAAGGCACCAGCGGCATTGAACGGGCCTATGAAAGTCAGTTGAAAGGGGATAAAGGATATAAATATCTCCTCAAAGACAACCTCGGGGTCACGGTGGGTTCATACCAGAATGGGGCCCTGGACTCCGCAGCGCGCAGCGGGGACGAACTGATGGTATCCCTGGATGCCGACCTCCAGGAATACGGGGAACGGCTGATGCAGAATAAAAGAGGTTCCGTGGTTGCCATTGAACCTTCGACCGGTGAAATCCTGTGCCTGATCAGCGCCCCCACTTATAATCCAAATCTGCTGACCGTGGACCGGGACCGGGGCAAGTATTTTTCAGCCCTGGTGCAGGATACCCTCAAACCGCTTTTTGACCGGACCGTCCAGGCTCAATATCCCCCGGGATCCATCTTCAAGACCGTGGTAGCCCTTGCCGGTTTGCAGATGGGCGTACTGGACCCCAATAAGGGGACCCACTGTGGGGGGTCCTATACCCTCGGCCGGGTCTATAAATGCAGCCATATTCATTACGATCCCCGTAACCTCGGCGATGCCCTGGAACAATCCTGCAACGTTTACTTTTATCAAAAGATCCAGGACATCATGAACAAATATGGATCGGACAAACCGGGCAAAGGCCTGGACGAGTTTGCCGGGTATATGCGCCAGTTTGGACTGGGTAAAATGCTGGGCATGGATTATTTCAACGAGCTCCCCGGCACCATCCCCACGGACGCCTATTATAAAAGGCATTATTACCGCTTGTTCAGGGACTCGACCTGGAAAGCGGCTTATGAGATTTCCATCGGGATCGGACAGGGTGTAATTCAGCTCACCACCGCCCAAATGGCCAATCTTTGTGCAGCGATCGCAAACCGCGGCTATTGGATCACCCCGCATTTTTACAAAGGCGTGATCAAAAATCACCAACTGCAGCCCCAGGATAAATTCTTAGAAAAACACAAAATCGATATCGATCCCCGGCATTTTGAGACCGTCATAGACGGGATGGAAAGGGCGGTACTGACCGGAACCGCGCGCATAGCCCAGCTCAAAGGGATAGAAGTTTGCGGTAAAACGGGAACTGCCCAGAACCCGCACGGGGCGGACCATTCCGTCTTCTGCGCCTTTGCTCCAAAAGACAATCCCAAAATCGCCATCGCGGTCATCGTTGAAAACTCCGGATTCGGCTCGACCTTTGCGGCGCCGGTGGCATCCCTGCTGATGGAGAAATACATCAATGGAAAGGTCGACTCTACCAGGACCTGGCTCGAAAAGCGTACCCTGGAACAGGACCTGATTCACAAACCCCAGCCTGCGCCTCCCACCAAACCCTGAATTCCCGGATGATCGTCTCAGCTATTGTGGCCATGAACCAGG
>Ga0116144_10001010_pt1 | contig 35801 bp, 28 predicted proteins | sample AD_UKC035_MetaG_FD_89746 | JGI IMG/M metagenome (GOLD analysis project Ga0116144, IMG submission 89746) | Active sludge microbial communities of municipal wastewater-treating anaerobic digesters from USA - AD_UKC035_MetaG | ecosystem: Engineered > Bioreactor > Anaerobic > Digestate | place: USA...
AGAAAGTGGCAATGACCGTCCCCATCCCCGTGAGATACATGTGGTGCGCCCAGACCAGCACGGAGAGAAAACCCAGCGCCAGCGAGGCATACACCATGGATTTGTAGCCCCACAGCGGCTTGCGGATGTTGTTGGCAATGATCTCCGCCACCATCCCCATCGCCGGCAGAATCAACACGTACACCTCCGGGTGCGCCAGAAACCAGAACAGATGCTGCCACAAGATCGGGCTGCCCCCGCCCGCCGCATGTGCGGCCGGACCGCTGACCGCCAGCCCGGTCGGCAAAAACATGCTCGATCCCGTCAACTTGTCCACCAACTGCAGCAGCCCGGCGGCTTCCAGCGGCGGAAACGCCAGCAGCAACAGGAACGCCGCCACAAACTCCGTCCAGATGAAAAACGGCAGACGCAACCAGGTCATGCCCGGCGCGCGCAACTGCACAATCGTCGTGATAATGTTCACCGAACCGAGCAGCGAGGAAGTAATGATAAACACCATGCCGATCAACCAGAACGTCTGGCCGTCGGTGGGGACAATCAAGGCCAGCGGCGGATAGGAGGTCCAGCCCGATTGCGCCGGGCCGCCCGGAATGAAGAAACTCGCCAGCATGACGATGCCGCCAAACAGGTAAAACTGATAGCTCATCATGTTCAGCCGGGGAAAGGCCATGTCGCACGCCCCCACCTGAATCGGCACCAGGTAATTGCCAAACGCACCGGTCAGCACCGGGACCACCGCCAGAAACACCATGATCGTCCCGTGCATTGCGCCAAACATGTTGTACAGGTCGGGCGAAACCACCCCATTGATCGCCGCATCCTTGAACACCGTTTGCAGAAAATGACCAATCAACGGCACCGCCTCACCCGGATGCGCTATCTGCCAGCGCATGATCCCCATCAGCAAAAACCCAAACAGCATGAACGCCAGTGACGTGAAACCGTACTGGATTCCGATCACCTTGTGATCAATGGAAAAAACGTATTTGCGTAGAAAACCCGGCTCGGCATGAGGTTCGTGGCTCGGGTGAGCTTCAGGCTGCGACATAGACGGTATGCAAGGTCAATAATAGTTCAAATTCGATCTGCTAAATCAGAATTCGTAAAATGCGGGTAGGAGTAAATGACTTCGGAAGTTTGGTGTCAAGGGATTTATCCGGGCGCCGTCGCCGCCGCCGCCGGCATCACCGGCTCCGGCGGAAAAATTTGGCGATCTCCTTTTGCGCTTGGCCCCACGCCTGAACCGTTCTTAAGTTTCCATCAATCCTTGAGTTGCCCGCGAATGCGGGCAACTCAAGGGGCTTGAGAATTTCCTGGTTTGGGACCATGACGACCGAACGCGATCTCAAAGCTCCCAGCCAGCGGGAATGACATGATGTACACTGAATTTTTTCATCAGGCCACGAACCATTCCAACGGACCCTACGGTTACCAATGTCGGCTGGCCTGCGGCCCGCAGGCTGATGCTGGCAAACCTGAGACTTTGCAAAATGGCACGCCCTGCCAATCGCAACTCATCAATATCCCCACTGGTCTCGGTAAAACCGCTGCCGTGGTACTGGCGTGGTTGTGGAATCGCCTCCACCTCAAGTGTGAAGCCTGGCCGCGCCGACTCGTTTATTGCCTGCCCATGCGGTCGCTCGTGGAGCAGACGGATGCGGAAGTCAAAAAATGGCTCACCGCTCACGAACGGCTATGGGATGGTGACCCCGCAAACCGAGCAGGCAAAGTTGGCGTCCACATCCTTATGGGCGGAGAGGACGCCGGCGAATGGGACATTTATCCCGAGGAAAACGCCATCCTCATCGGTACGCAAGACATGCTTCTCAGTCGCGCCCTCAATCGCGGCTACGGCATGAGCCGCTACCGCTGGCCGATGCACTTTGGTCTGCTCAACAACGATTGCCTTTGGATCATGGATGAAACGCAGTTGATGGGCGTGGGTGTTGAAACCAGCGCGCAACTGGATGGTTTCCGGCATAACGAAAAGATGCCGACCTTCGGCACGTGTCCAACCTGGTGGATGAGCGCAACGCTTGAAGAAAAGCGTCTGGAAACGGTGGATCACCAAAAGCCAGCGCATACGGAAAAGTTGAGCGAGCCCGAGCAAGCCACCGGCAGGCCGCATGAACTCATCACCGCATCCAAGAAGCTTTCGCCTGCTCCACTCACGCTCAGTTCGGGAACAAAAGACTACACCGGGCAATTTGCCAAACTTGTCAAGGACCGCCACCAGCCCGGCACGCTGACCCTCGTCATCGTGAATCGCGTCAAGCGAGCGCGGGAAATCTACGAGGCGCTTACAACAGTGGAGAAAAAATCCGAACAACCGCTCTACGACCCCACGAAAATCGCCCTCCTTCATTCACGCTTCCGGCCCGTGGATCGCGAACGGCACACAAAACTTCTTTTCGGCGACAAGGACGGAAAAGGCGACCGCATCGTCATCGCCACGCAGGCCGTCGAAGCCGGCGTGGATGTTTCTGCGCGGCTGCTCATCACCGAACTTGCGCCGTGGTCATCGCTCGTCCAGCGCATGGGCCGCTGCAATCGGCGTGCGGACATTTCCGATGCGGAAGTGCTGTGGGTGGACATTCAACCCAAGGATGACAAAGACGACGTACTCTGGCCCTATTCGGAAGCGGAACTCAAGAAGGCGCGCGATGCCATTACACCCCTCGCCGATGCCAGTCCGGCGGCGCTGGCAGAACGTGGCAAAACGATTGCGCCGGAAAAAATCATCCGCCCCGTCATCCGCCGCCGCGACCTCGTGGATTTGTTCGACACCACACCGGATATATGCGGGCAAGACTTGGACATCTCCCGCTACATTCGCGACGGCGAGGACAATGACGTGCAACTTTTCTGGCGCAACCTTGAAGATGGAAAGCCACCTAAAGACAATGAGCCTTTGCCCAGCCGCAATGAACTTTGCCGTGTATCGATTCGCGACGCGGCGGATTTCTGGAAAAAGAAAACCACGCGTGCCTGGCGTTGGAATCCCTTGGAGAAAAATTGGGAAACCGCTGAGAAGCCGCGTCCCGGCGGAGTTTTTCTCGTGGATGCTGCCAGCGGCGGTTATGAAGATGCTCTTGGCTGGACTGGTGAGCCAAAGGTGAAAAAACCAACGATACACCGGCCTCCTGACCAAGATAAAGATGCTCACGACGGCGACCCCGACACTTATACCCGCTCGTGGCAAACTCTCGCCGACCACACAAAGTTCGTTATCGAAGCCACCGACACTCTGGCCGCCACGCTCGCATTGGACGACAAATACAAAGCCGTCTTCCACACCGCCGCGCTGTGGCACGACATCGGGAAGGCTCATGACGAGTTCCAAAAAATGCTTCGCAATGGCGATGCCGAACGTGAAGGGCAGCTTTGGGCGAAGTCTGCCGACCAAAGCGGCAAGTGCAAGCGCCCCGGCTTTCGCCACGAACTCGCGTCCGCGCTCGCGTGGCTGCAGGCTGCGCCACTCGATGCACCGGAGCGCAATCTTGTCGCTTATCTCATCGCCGCGCATCACGGCAAAGTCCGGCTCTCGATCCGCTCGCTGCCGGATGAGCAAGGCGATGAGAAGAATCCAGCCAGACTTTTTGCGCGCGGCATTTGGGATGGTGAAATTTTGAAACCGGTTTCGCTGCCCGGATTGACCACCCCGGAAATCCCGCTCGACCTCAGCTTCATGCAAATGGGCGAAGGCAAACACGGCCCATCATGGCTGGCCCGCGCCATTGCTCTGCGCGACCGGCTTGGCCCATTCCGCCTTGCCTATCTGGAAACCCTGCTACGCGCCGCCGACGCGCGCGCTTCCCGGCAATGAATTACCCCGGTCTCCTTTCCGCCATCAGCGATGCGCACAGGCAAGCCCAAGCTGGTGCTGCCGGAGCGGTCAACCGTCACCTCATTCTCCGCAACTGGCTTGTCGGCGCTTATCTCGTCGAGTTTGAGCAGGCGGGAGACGACCGGGCGAAATACGGCGCAGGATTACTGAAACGGGTGGCGGATGACCTCAAGAGTCGCGAAATCACCGGGTTGGGTGTCAGCACATTGAAGGATTGCCGCACTTTGTATCGGCTTTACCCGCAGATTCGCCAACCGGCGGTTGGCGAATTGGCGACTGGCGCGCTCCTCCCGATTGGTCAACCGCCGGTTGGCCAATTTGACCCCGAACCCATTTCCTCACCAGCGGTGAGCAAACGCCACCGATTAACCGCCATGCCCACCATCATCATTCGCTACCGACACCTCGTGCTTATGAACTACCCGATCAAATTCTCATACTCATCATGAGAACCAATCCAGAACCATTCCACCTTGTCGCCATGCCACAGGGCCAGAGCACGATGGTTGCTGCCGACACGGGCGGACCAAAATTCGCCGACTTTTTTGAAATGCAGGGAAGGATGCGCCCGATTACGCAGCCAGAGCCGGAAATTCTTCCGGGCGATTTGCTGGATTTCAGAAGGAAGTTTCCTGAACCGGTCACGAAAGCTTTTTGTCGTCGAGGAAATCATCGAGCGGAACGACGGGCTGGCCTTGGTTTTCTGACTGCAACCGCTCATAAGCGTCGCGCAATTTGCCGTTTTGCGCGTCTGCCTCGATCTGGCGATCCCACTTGCGATTTCGCTCGGCGTCGAACCAGCGCTCCAACTCGACAAACTCCTGAGCGGAAAGTTTGGCAATGGCCTGCTCGATCTCGACGACTGAACTCATGCCGGGAATTTACATTCATGCTGGATAAAAATTCAAGTTTCAACATCAAGGAGGATGTCGAATGAAACCTCTTTCACTACCCGGCTGCGCTCCCATCCCGCTTGCTCACTATTTGAAAGCGTTGGGCGTGCTTCGCGTAATCGCGGAACAAGTTGACCCTGCTGCGGCAGGCTACTGGCGCAATGAACGCTTTCACTTGCGCTCTACGCTGGACCAAAAGGCGTTTCTTGATTTTTTTCTGAATCGTTACCAACCAACGCCAATCGTCGCTCCTTGGAATGGCGGCAGCGGTTTCTACGAAGGAGATGACCAGTCTGCCGTTGAGGCGATTCGCCAAAGTCCTGCGCCTCGTTTTGATGCTTGCAAGCATACGATTCAGATGATTTTCACTTGGTCGCAACTTGGCCCGACCAAACAGCCCTTGGCTGAAATGACTGCCACCTTGGAAAAAGTGGCTGCTCAATCCGATGGAAAAGCGGCCAAAGTTATCCGCGACAAACTTGCTGAATTCCTAAAAAGTCTTGATGCCTTCATCGCAAAGACAGGCCAAGAACGTGAAAAGATTTTGGCGTGTCACATTGAACAAATTGAGGCGTTAGACGTTGGTTCATCACAGCCATCAAAAAAGGCGTTAAGGGATTTGCTTAAAGCGGGGAAGAAAGTGCGAACGGATTTCAAGAAATGCCACCGAGCTTCAGGCAAGGAATTGCTCGTTATGCTGGCGCGCTCTTCTCTCGCTGATACAGTCATTCCTGGCATTGATGCGATAGTCCCGACGCTTTCCGATGGGACAGTTGCTTATCCGCCTTTATTCGGAAGTGGTGGAACAGATGGACGATTGGAGTTCACCAACACGTATCTTCAATGCCTCTGTGAAATCATTCAGGCTCAAAGCGGACTGCCGTCAGCACAATCCGCCACTTGGCTGCAAGCTTCCCTGTTTCAAGAAATAACTTCCGGCCCACTCAGTGAAGCTCCTATTGGTCAGTTTTTCCCGGGTGCGGCAGGCGGAGCAAATGCCACAACAGGCTTCAATGGCAATTCAACCGTTAATCCGTGGGACTATGTTTTGATGATGGAGGGTGGGATGCTTTTTGGCGGCGCGGCTGTAAAGAAACTCAACGGCTCTGGCAACGGCTCAATGGTCTGCCCATTTTGTGTCAGCCATAATGGGGCAGGATTCGCCAGCGCAACGCGCAGTGATGAAGCGAAAGCAGGCTGTGAAATCTGGACACCATTGTGGGAACAGCCCACAACGTTCACTGAATTGCTATCCGTCTTCGGCGAAGGCCGTGCACAGTTGCGCGGCTCGACAGCGCGCAACGGCGTGGACTTTGCCCAAGCCGCCGTGACGCTCGGTGTTGATCGGGGAATCACAGCTTTTCAGCGATACGCGCTGCTTGAACGTAACGGGCAATCAACCTTTGCCACTCCACTTGGAAAATTCGTAGTTCGGCGAAACGCACGGGCGGACTTGCTGGCTGATGTGCAACGCTGGATTGAGCGGTTACGGATAAAGACTGACCCGGAAGCGAAGCCCAAAGCTCCGAATTCCGTGCGAGCGGCCTTTGCGCTGCTCGAACGCCGCATCTTTGAACTCTGCGAAGAAGATTCACCAGACCGTTTGCTGGCGGTTCTTGCGGCGCTGGGAGCGACAGAACGCGCGGTTGCACGCAGTTTCAAATGGGCGACTGCAAAAGACAAAAGCCAACGAGAAAACGTCAGCCCACTTCGCAGATTAAGACCCGAGTGGTTGACGCAAATCGCTGATTGCCCCGAAACGCGTCTCGCAATGTCATTGGCCAGCCTTCGTGCCTCGTTCGGAAAAGGAATGGAGAAGCTCTGGTTTCGGCAACACCTTGAACCCTTGAAACGAATGGAACGAGGAGAGTATTTCCGTCCCGCGTGGACGGAGATGAGTTCGGAAAATGACGTTGCATGGCATGACGGAGATTTGACCGACGCGCTCAATGCCATTCTCGCCCGTCGTTTGGTGCGGGTGCAACAATCGTCTGCGAAAGGCTGGCCTGATTGGTCGCCGCGTCCGGCGCGATTGGATGACATCACCGAGTTTATTGAAGGTCGCGTCAATGAAACGCTGCTCGCTGACCTTATTTGGGGGCTTTCGCTGGTGGATTGGGAAAGCGTCATCCGGGATGAACGACGCGAGGCGAAAACCCGTTCAACCGAAATCTTGTCATCCGAAGAAGAAATCAGCGCGACGGATGACAATGATTCAAGCGAAGCTGAAAACGCCTCTGATTTCGAGCAGCGTGTTGTACCCTCAGCGTTCTATGCCCTGTTGCGGCTCTGCTTTCGTCGCGCCAAGAAAGGCGAAGAACAGGAAGCCATTCCGCTCGTTCCGGCGATTCTGCATCGTGCCATCAATGAACAAGGTAAAGAGGCTTCGATTCTCGCCGCCCGCCGTCTCCGTGCCTCTGGCAAAGCTCCGCTGGTGAGTGAATTGCCAATCGCCGGAGACATCGCCCGGCGCACGGCGGCGGCGATGCTTTTCCCCATCAGCGGTCACGAGTTCCATCTCCTGGAACGCATCATTCTTCAACAACAACAAACACAAAACACATGAACCTCGACAAACTCAATGACCAACCGCGCTTGCTGCTCAAAGCGGCGCTTAAACCGATTCAAGGCACACGGTTTCAACCGACCGGCTTTCCCGATCTTGGCGCGGCCACTTATGACGGTCCAGAAGGACGGAAGATGCTGCTGGTGGAATCCGCCCAAAGCATGGCGAACCGGCTTGAAGCGGTTTGTTGGGACGCTGTCGCTGATGATTGGGTGAAACCGCTAAAAGGTTTGCCTGTTGTGAAGGTGAAAGATAAAGCTGGCAAGCCACTGACAAACTCCGTGCTCGAAGCGCATCGGTTGAACAGTCCGTATATTCTCGAAGGCAAGGACAAGAGTTTCCTGGACAAACTCAAGACGGAACTCGCCATCGCCGAAAAGGGTATCGTGGACCTCAAGAAACTCACCGCCACACTTTTGAAATACGACACCAACGCGCTACTGCATGGCGTGTTTCTCGCCAAAAAAGAAATTGCTGGTGGCCGGATGCGCCTGCCGCGCGCGCTCACCGCGTTCATCGAAGCCGAGAATGTCACCGTTGCCGCAAGCGGCGGCGTGAAAAACGACGCGGTTGATCCATCCGGCGACACTGCAAAGGGCTTTGGCAACGTCCCGTTCCACCGCGATGAATACTGCGGGAACATCACTGCGTTCTTCAATCTCGACCTCGCGCTCATTCGCGGCTTCGGTTTCGGCGCAGATGTCGAAACATTGCTCGTCGCCATCGCGCTTTTCAAAACCCAGAAATTCCTTCGGGAAGGTCTGCGCCTGCGAACGGCGTGTGATTTGGAAATTGACGGCAATCTTGTTGTGCAGCGTCCCGAAGGTTTCGTCGTGCCGACGCTTGACGAACTTGAAAAGACACTGCCCAGCCTCATCAAAAAGGCGTCCGGCGGTTTCGCCAATCCGCCAGAAACCGACCTCACCTTTGAGGAATAACCATGACTGTCCTTGAACTGCGCTTTCCCGCCGGGCGTTTCCACGCCACGCCGTGGGGGCGGCATGTGAACGAGGGCGCGGTCGAATGGCCGCCTTCGCCTTGGCGCATCGTTCGGGCGTTGATCGCGACGTGGTATTTGAAAGCACGTCGAGACGAAGAAATTTCCGAGCCTGCCATTCGCGCGCTTGCTGACGTATTGAGTCAACCGCCCGTTTTTCACCTGCCGAGTGCCACCACCGCGCACACGCGACATTATATGCCATACAACGAGGGCAAAAATGAGAAGACCACCAAGGTTTTCGACACGTTTATTCAAGTCGCAGAAAACGAAGCCGTGTTTGTGGCGTGGGAAAACGTGGAGTTGCCGCCGGAGCAACTGGCTGCGTTGAAAACGCTCGCCGCGCGACTCGGCTATTTCGGACGCGCGGAAAGTCTGGTGGAAGCCAGTGTGCGAACCGACTTGCCGGAGAAAATCGAGCGGACTCATTCGGTTGCAAAATTGTTGACCGAAGATGTGCCGCAGCCGCCGAAAACTGAACTCGTCCGGCTCCTGGCGGCGATGAACCCGGCCGATTACCACCAATGGCGCGCGGCGTTCCTTGCAGCCAACCAACCTGCAGGGGACGGCAAAAAGAAATCAGGCAAAAAATCCAAGCCGGCGGAAGCGCCAGAAGTTCCCGAAGATTTATTTGCCGCACTCCATGCCGACACCGGCAGACTGCAAGCCGCCGGTTGGAATCTTCCTCCCGGCGCGCAATATGTGAATTACCTCCGCCCGGAAAATGCGTTCGCCCCGGCGGCCAAGCCGCGCCTGCGGCAAAGCAAGGAATTGCCCACCGTGGCGCGTTACGCCGTGGTGAGCACCGTCGCGCCGAGCATTACCCAGGCGATTTCCGTCGCGGATCGCGTGCACGACGCGCTCTGTAAATGGTCGGATCAGGGCAAAGGCCGCGCCGCTGTGTTCACCGGTTTGGGTGACGATGGAAAACCGCGCGGCGACCACGCGCACACTCACATTTTCTGCGAGGCCAATGGCGAGCGCGATGCCATCACGCATATCACCATTTGGGCAACGATGGGATTCAACGGCGATGCCTGTCTTGCGCTCCGCAAATTGAGAAAAGTTTGGGGGCACGGCGGACACGACATTCGCCTCGTGCTTCATGGTATTGGCCTGCCCGGTGATTTCAACGACTGCGCGCTATTGGGTTCATCGAAGATTTGGCGTTCGCTCACGCCATTCGTTCCCACGCGCCACGCCAAAACCTTTCGCGACGGTCGCCCAAAGATGGCCGACAACGGCTGGCAGGAAGGTTCCGCGGCGGATGATTTGCTCCGGCTGCTCGCGTTGAACCCAAAATGGCAGGGCGCAAAAATCCGCAAGCAACTTATGGAACGCGATCGTCCGTTTAGTTTCGGTGAGCGGAAGGAGCAAAAATTTCGCTCACTCCAGTTCCAGACCGTTCGTCATCACGGTAATGGCAAGCGCGGCCATGACAGCGGCGCGGCTTTTGTCATCGAGTTTCCCCAACCGGTGACCGGCCCCATCGCGCTCGGCTACGGCGCGCATTTCGGCCTCGGGCTGTTCGCCCCCGAAACCGGCTGTGGAATCGGTCCGGCATGAAAGTTGCCATGCAAGCGCACAGTTGGCACACCAATGAACGATGCGCAAAAAGCCGCCGGGGTCCAGCCCTTGTCCGGCAACAGCAGGAAGGCCTCCAGTCCGAAAGCCGGATCCACCGCCGCCGCGAAGGACATCCGCCATAAATCTGCCCCAACTCTCGTCCAGTCTCGTGGCGAGCCGTCCAAGCTGCCAACCCGCGCGCGATTGCCCCGCAGAAGGAGCCTGCCGCCCTTGATCGGCGTCACCGCCAGGAAAGGCCGGCCGCCAGCGCGCCCCACCGGATCCGCACCCCCATCACTCCCGGTCGCCAGCCCGCCTGCCGCCGGCACGGCGACCGCATCAACACCGGCCCGCAACCGCCATGACCCCACCGCCGGCGCGCGGCCCCGAACCTCTCCCCAGTCCGCGGAGCGGGACACCCTGCCCGCCCGGATGCTCAACGAGTTCGTTTATTGTCCCCGACTGTTCTATTACGAACTGGTCGAGGGAGTATTCGTTGACAATGCCGACACCCGGCGCGGTGCCGCCCTGCATCAACGCGTGGATTCCGGTAACGGCGCCCTGCCTGCTGTCCCAAACGCGGAGGCAACCCGCCGGCAGCAGGATCAGCCACCGGCGCCCGCGCCTCACCCCGCCGTTTCTCCAGACCAGGCGGAACCAGCCACACCGGAAACCATTCATTCGCGTTCAGTGCAAATGGGCTCTGAACGTTTGGGCGTGGTGGCCAAGATGGATCTGGTGGAGGCACGGGTCATGCACGCGAACGCGGCGGAGGCGGATTTATTCACCGCCCTGGAGGTTTGTCCGGTGGATTACAAGGCGGGCGCCCCTCGCCAGGGAGCCGAGGCGAATGAGCTTTGGGACACGGATAAAATGCAGTTGGGATTGCAGGCGCTGATCCTGCGCGACAACGGATACACCTGCTCCGAAGGCCTCATCTACTACCGCGCCACCAGGCAACGGGTGCGCTTGCCGATCACCCCGGAGCTGGAACAGTGGGTCCTTGCGCAAATTGCCGCCGCCCGCCAGGTCCTCGCCGGACCGATTCCCGCGCCGCTCGTCCATTCCCCCAAATGTGTCCGCTGCTCCCTCGCGCCGGTATGTTTGCCGGACGAAACCCGAATGCTCGCGCCCGCGCCCGTCGCCCCCCACCTCCAGGATCGCGCCCGCCCGCCGGCCCCACCGTCCTCCCAACCGACAAGCCCGGCACCCGCCGCCCGCAGCATCCGACGGCTGATTGCCGCACGCGACGACACCCGGGCCTTGTATTTGAACACCCCGGGTCTCCGGGTCGGTTGCCAGGCCGAGGTGTTGACCGTCAAAGACAAGGACAAGCTGGTTGAGGCAGTGCGGACGCGCGATGTTTCACACGTCGCCCTGTTCGGGAACATCCAGATTTCCACACAGGCCATTCACCTGCTGTGCGAACAGGAAGTGCCCGTCACCTATTTCTCGATGGGCGGCTGGTTTTACGGTCTCACCCGCGGGCACACGTTGAAAAACATTTTCCTGCGCATGGAACAATTCCGCCGGGCGGGCGATGCCGCCACCTGCCTCGCGCTCGCCCGCAAATTTGTGCAGGGGAAAATCCGCAACCAGCGGACGCTGCTGATGCGCAACCATCTCGAACCACCGGCGGAGGCGGTCGGCAAACTCAAACGCGCCGCCGCCGATGCCCTGAACGCCCGTTCGTTGGAACAACTGCTGGGAATTGAAGGCGCCGCCGCCAGCCTCTATTTCCAGCATTTCAGCGGCATGATCAAAGCCGAGGATGACCTGCCCGCCATGGGAGAATCCGTGGAAAACACCCAGCGACGGTCGTTCCCGTTCAATTTCACCCAGCGCAACCGCCGCCCCCCCACCGACCCCGTCAATGCACTGCTTTCCCTCGTTTACAGCCTGCTGGCCAAGGATTGCACCCTCGCCGCGTTGGCAGTGGGATTTGATCCCTATCTCGGATTCTTTCACCAGCCACGCTTTGGCCGGCCGGCGTTGGGCCTGGATTTGATGGAGGAGTTCCGCCCCCTCGTCGCCGAATCCACCGTGCTGAGCTGCATCAATAATCGCATCATTACGGAGAAGGATTTTGTGCAGGCCGGCCAGGCGGTAAACCTCTCGGCCCCGGGCCGCAAACGGGTTTTCCAAACCTACGAACAGCGCATGAGTGCGCTCCTCACCCACCCCCTGTTCGATTACAAGGTCAGCTATCGCCGCGCCCTGGAACTTCAGACGCGGCTGCTGGCCAAAACCCTGACCGGAGAGATCGCCGAATATCTCCCCTTGCTGACCAGATAACCCATGCGCACCACCTATCTGGTCTGTTACGACATCACCGACGACAAGCGGCTGCGCCGCGTGTTCAAGACCTGCCGCAACTTCGGCGAACACCTGCAATTTTCGGTGTTCGAATGCGACCTGAACCCAACGGAAAAAATTGAATTGGAAACCCTGCTCGGTGATATCATCAAGCACGATGAAGATCAGGTCCTTTTCGTGGGGCTGGGCCCGGCCGAAGGACGCGGAGACCGGGCAATCACCGCTTTGGGCTTGCCCTACGTGAAACTGGACGCTCCTTGTTACGTCGTTTGAGATTTCTGCGCTCTTTGACAATTCAACCCGCGAGCGGCGAGGTGACGCGCAAAACCCCGCCAGCACTCGCAAGTCACAAACACCTCTCCGCGAACGAATAAGGCCCAACAACCCCTTGCTTTGCAGCCACGAATGTGATGCCATTTGGCCACCGGTCGCAAAGCAGCGATGACACCGCTGGGACCCAACAGATAAGAAAGGCGGCATCTCCGCGCTCAATTGAGCGCGGCCCCGTTGAAGCAAGCAGACTTTTCCCGTTGCCGGGAGGACCGGAGACAATCTCCGCGCTCAATTGAGCGCGGCCCCGTTGAAGCCGCACAAAAAATCGAGCGACCTCAAACCGCATGAGTGATCTCCGCGCTCAATTGAGCGCGGCCCCGTTGAAGCGCGGATCAGGATCAACCGCTTACCGATGTCGTCGGCATATCTCCGCGCTCAATTGAGCGCGGCCCCGTTGAAGCTTGCGTCGGAATGAATACACCTTGACGCGAGCCGCGCACATCTCCGCGCTCAATTGAGCGCGGCCCCGTTGAAGCGATGCGGCGATCCCGGCTTACGAGATTCTTGACGCCATATCTCCGCGCTCAATTGAGCGCGGCCCCGTTGAAGCGCGTCACGTTCCACACGGTGCCCACATCTGGAGTACCATCTCCGCGCTCAATTGAGCGCGGCCCCGTTGAAGCAGTTTTCTGACGGCCACGCATCGGCATAAACGCCGAATCTCCGCGCTCAATTGAGCGCGGCCCCGTTGAAGCCCGGACATGACCGGCGTTGTGGATTACACGAATCTGATCTCCGCGCTCAATTGAGCGCGGCCCCGTTGAAGCCTCGTGGTGCCGATGGATTGCCAGAGCGTATTACTGGAATCTCCGCGCTCAATTGAGCGCGGCCCCGTTGAAGCTAAGTGAGTAGAACCCGTTCGCCAAATGGTACTCCCCGATCTCCGCGCTCAATTGAGCGCGGCCCCGTTGAAGCGCCTTGAAATTTGGGATCAAGTCCACTGCCAGCCAGCATCTCCGCGCTCAATTGAGCGCGGCCCCGTTGAAGCATCACCCAGGACGGCGGCATCTGCGCGCCGCTTAATATCTCCGCGCTCAATTGAGCGCGGCCCCGTTGAAGCCTCCTCAATCTCCGCCTGTGCCGCGTCGAGCGCCTGATCTCCGCGCTCAATTGAGCGCGGCCCCGTTGAAGCGTCTGCGTGATTGTCTTTGACGGTCGATTGATTGTGATCTCCGCGCTCAATTGAGCGCGGCCCCGTTGAAGCTTTTGAGTGGCGCCGGCCCTCAACCGACCGGCGCCAAATCTCCGCGCTCAATTGAGCGCGGCCCCGTTGAAGCATTTCTGTTTCCTTTCTTGTTTTGAGTGGCGCCGGCCATCTCCGCGCTCAATTGAGCGCGGCCCCGTTGAAGCACTTGGTTGGGGTTCTGCGGTTGCCGATTGCCAAGCAATCTCCGCGCTCAATTGAGCGCGGCCCCGTTGAAGCGATTTTTCTCTTCATTCCGTCACCTGTTACTGTCGGATCCTCGCACCTGCAAAGGCACATCCAGCAATCGGATCGGCTACGTGAATCTTGTCAGGCACGCTGGCGTGCCTGTGCCCGCCAGCAGCAACCCTTCCGTGTTGCAGCCGCAATCTTGCACGTGAACACGTTGATCGAACCGGATACGTGCCGTGTGACGGAAGGCATCCTGTTGGTCGCCTCCCGGCAGAGCGTCGGTCCTCCGGCCACTGTTCTGAGTCGTGCGCGTCTGGGAATCCAGCCGTTGTTCAACGCAGGTTGCCTTTTGAGTTTCTCACATCATTGCTCCGCGTCCGACGCGGTTGGTTCGTCAACCAGTGTTGCTTGGGGGAACCGGGCCGAAACCGGTTGCCAGCCATTCCCGGTCCGGACGAAAATGGGGGGGAAACCCTGGATTTTACTGGCGCACCCATCAGGAGTTGAACCTGAAACCTTCTGATCCGTAGTCAGATGCTCTATCCAATTGAGCTATGGGTGCGCCCAGGAAGCGGCAGGCTAGAAAATTCACCCCGCCGCTGACAAGCGATTTCGCCGTCTCTGTCGGCAAAGGCCCCTTGCTGTCTCCGCTTGGTTCGGACAGAATTCCGCCGAACAAATTTCAAGCGTTCGCGTCCAACCCCGAAAAACGATTTATGAAAAAGACCCGTTCGATGCTCACCGCCCTCGGCACGCTGATCACGGCCGGACTGCTTTCGCAGCCGGGTTTTGCCGGGCAAAACCAGTTTTATCTCAAGGCCGACCTGGGCGGCAGCCGGGCCAGCGACGTGCAGTTGCACGAGTTTTTCGGTCAGCCAATTGCGCCGGGGAGCAAGATCAAACTGGACCCGGGCTGGCGGGGGGGGTTCTGCGGAGGTTACGGCCTGACCGACTGGCTCGATGCGGAGGCGGAAGTGGGGTTCACCTCCTACCGCATTGATTCGATCACCGGCGCGACGCGGTCAGATGGCGCGCTCGCCAACGTCCCGTTCTTTCTCAATGCGCGTTTGCACCTGCCGGACACGTATCATTTCAGCCCGTATGTCGGCGCGGGATTCGGCGTCTCCAGCACCATTCTCACGGGGGACAACGTGAGCATCGGCGGGACGATTTTCGATGGCACCTCCGCCGACGCGGTCTTTGCGTACCAGGCATTTGGCGGGTTGCGGTTCGCCCTGAATGAGCGCATGGGGCTCAGCCTGGAGTATCATTACTTCCACGGCGAGAAATCCAGCCTGTCCGCCGACGTGGTGGTGGGCGTGCCCTCGGACCGGGTGAAACTCGGCCGGACCGAATCCCACAGCGTTTCCATCGCCTTCGATTTTCATTTTTGAAACGGCTCACGGCTCGACAAAACGCCGGCGGCGGCACAGATTGAGCGGCATGTCGTTGCAGAACCAACCGCTCGTCATTGCGGGCCGCACCTTCCAATCGCGCCTCATTCTCGGCACGGGCAAATTTTCCGCTCCGGAAGCGATGCGGGATGCGCTGGCGGCCAGCGGCACGGAAATCGTGACCGTGGCCCTGCGGCGGGCGGATTTGTCCGGCGGCAAGGATCCGTTTGCCAACATCCTGGAATTCATTGACCCGGCCAAATACCTGTTGCTTCCGAACACCAGCGGCGCCATGAACGCGGCCGAGGCGGTGCGCCTGGCGAAACTGGCCGCCGCCGCCGGATTGCCCAAATGGGTGAAACTGGAAATCCATCCCGACCCGCGGTATTTGCTGCCGGACCCCATGGAGACATTCGCCGCCGCGGAAATTCTGGTGCAGGAGGGGTTCACCGTTCTGCCCTACATCAACGCCGATCCGGTGCTGGCCAAACGCCTGCAGGAAATCGGTTGTGCCACCGTGATGCCGCTGGGCGCGCCCATCGGCTCGAATCGCGGCCTGCAAACCCGCGACCAGATCCGCATCATCATAGAGCAGGCCACGGTGCCCGTGGTGGTGGACGCCGGCCTTGGCGCGCCCAGCCATGCCGCCGCCGCGATGGAAATGGGCGCCGCTGCGGTCCTGGTCAACACCGCCATCGCCGTGGCCAGCGACCCCAACCGGATGGCGGCGGCGTTCAAATCGGCAGTGGTCGCCGGACGCGCCGCGTATGAAGTTGAGCTGGCCCCGCCCTCGGAACAGGCCCGCCCCACCAGTCCGCTCATGGCGTTTCTCGACTGTGCCCGCTCATGAACTCCTTGCACCTTTCCGCGGCGCGGGTCAAAAAATTGCTCGAGGCGGCGCGCCGCAGCCGCCTGCTCGTCATCGGCGACGTGATGCTGGATCAATTCATCTGGGGCAGTGTCACGCGCATTTCCCCCGAGGCCCCGGTGCCGATCGTGGATTTCCAGCAGGAAAGCTTCATGCCGGGCGGCGCCGCCAACGTGGCCCGCAATCTCAACGCCCTGCAGGCGGAGGTGGAGCTGTTCGGCATCGTGGGGACGGATGCCGCCGCAGACGCGTTGCAAACCCTGCTCACCACCCAACGGATTGGCTGCCGCGGGCTGGTGGCCACGCCGGCGCGGCAGACCGGTTTGAAGACACGCATCGTGGCGCAAACCCAGCAGGTGGTGCGGATTGACCGGGAATCGCGCAACGAGGTTTCGCCCGCGTTGACCCGCCGCCTGCTCGCGAACCTGGAACGACACGTCCACCAGGCGGACGCGGTGATCGTTGGGGACTACGGCAAAGGCGTGGTGACCCAGAACCTGCTGGAGGCCCTCAAACCCCTTTGCCGCGCGCGCGGATTGTGGCTGAGCCTCGATCCAAAGCCGGTGCATCCGCTGCAGCTCGCCGGCTTGTCCCTCATCACCCCCAACCGCCGCGAAGCGTTTGAACTGGCCGGCGTCGCCGACGCCACCCGCGACGCGGACCCGCTGGCGGACGCCAATCTGATGCAGGCGGCGGCGGGTCTGTTGCGCGAACTGCGGCCGGCGGTGCTGCTGATCACCTTGGGGGAGCAGGGCATGTTGCTCTGCACGCGCGGTCAGGCGCCCGTTCACATCCCCACGGTGGCGCAGGAGGTTTTCGATGTGTCTGGCGCGGGCGACACGGTAATCGCGACTTTCACGCTGGCCATTGCCGCGGGGGCTTCCCCCTTGGAGGCCGCCATTTTCGCCAATCACGCCGCGGGAATCGTCGTGGGCAAGGTGGGCACCGCCACCGCGACCCCGGACGAATTGCTTGCCCGCTTCCGCTGATGAACCCCGTCAAAATCACGCCCGACGCCATTCGCGCCCTGAAGCGGCAGGGCGGAAGAATTGCCATGCTGACGGCGTACGATTATCCCACCGCCAGACTGCTCGACGAATGTGGCATTCCCCTGCTGCTGGTCGGCGATTCGCTCGGCATGGTGGTGCTGGGTTATCCCGACACCACCCGGGTGACGATGGCGGAAATGGAACATCACACCCGCGCCGCCGCCCGCGCCCAAACCAAAGCGCTGCTCGGTGCGGACCTGCCCTACCGCACGTATGACACCCCCGCGGAGGCATTGGCCAATGCGAAGCGACTCGTCGCGGCGGGCGCGGAATTCGTCAAAGCCGAGGGGGGGCGTGAAATTCTGCCGCAAATCCAGGCCATTCACGGCGCGGGCATTCCGTTTGTCGGACACCTGGGCATGTTGCCGCAGCACGTCCTGGAAGAAGGCGGCAAGTACCGCATCAAAGGTCGCGACGCGGCGGGCCGCGCCAAACTCTGGGAGGATGCCGCGGCCCTGGCGGAGGCCGGAGTGTTTGCGGTGGTGCTGGAATTGGTGGCCGCGGACGTCGCCCGGCAAATCACTGAGAATTTTCCCTTCGTGACCCTCGGCATCGGCTCGGGCCCGCATTGTGACGGGCAGGTCCTGGTGACGCCGGATTTGATCGGCACGTTTCCGTGGTTCACGCCCAAATTTGTCAGGCCCGAGCTCAACGCCGCGGAGCAAATCCGGGCTGCGGTCGGCCGCTGGCAGGCCGCGTTGCCCTCCGGGGTCACGCGACCGGCGGCAACGGATTGACGGCAAAGGTGAATTCCTGCACCGGCCGGCCTTGAATCAAATGCTCCTGAATGATGCGCTCCAGCACCGTCGGGGTGCAGGAGTGATACCAGTTGCCCTCGGGGTAAACGACGGCAATCGGCCCGTCCCGGCAGACGCGCAGGCAATTGGCCTTGGTGCGATAGACCATCGCCTGCGGCCCGGACAGGCCCAGCTCCTTCAGCCGGCGCTTGAGAAATTCCCACGCCGCCGTCCCCTGGTCGCGGGCGCAGCAATTGGGGATCGTGGGGTCCGCGCACAAAAAAATGTGCCGCTGAATTTTTCCAATTCCCAGCCGGGCCGCCTGGGCTTGCAGTTCGTCATCCCCGGGTGTCACAGCGCCGGCCCGTCAAAGTTCGTCCGGATGCATCATCAGGTGTGTGACCCGGGCCAGCAGCCGTCCCGCCGCCCCGCCATCCAGCACGCGGTGATCGAAGCTCAACGTCAGATGGGCTTCCGTGACCGGCACGAAAGTTTGCCCGGCTTCATCCCAGCGCATCGCTTTGCGCCCGGCGCCCATGCCCAACAATAAAGTCTGTTCCGGCAGGGGAATCGGCGTGCCCACCGTCAGCCCGAACGTGCCGTAATTGGTGATGGTGGCAATGGACCCGCCGGTGGCGCCCGCCGGGAGTTTGCGCGCCCGCGCCAACCGCACCAATTCATCATACTGGGCCACCAGGTCCGGCAGCCGGGTCCGGTCCGCGTTGCGAATCACCGGTACCAACACTCCGTCCTCGGCCTCCACGGCGAAACCCACGTCAATCGCCGAAGGATGCACGATCCGGTTGCCCACCAGGCGCCCTGCCGGGGCGCTGTTCTCCGCCAAAGCCAGCGCCAGCGCGCGCAACCCGTACAACGTGGGGCCGGGTTTCGGCGTCCTCGCCTTGCGATGCGTCAACAGAGGGTCCATGTTGAGGGGCATCCCGACGGTCGCCAGCGGACGCGTCCAGCTCCGGCGCATGGCATCCGCCACAGCCACGCGCATGGACGAGGCGGGGGTGATTTGGTGCTGTTCCAGGCTGGCGATGTATTTCTCAAAATCCTCGATCGTCACGCGTCCGGCCGCGCCGCTGCCCGCCACCCCCGAGAGGTCGGCAGCGTGCAAACCCAGTTCCTGCATCCGGGCTTTCAACCGCGGCGACAAGTACCCCGCGCCGGCAGCATGGGCCGGCACCGGCAGTCCATGCACAGTGGGTTCGACCTGCGGCTTGGTTCCGGCCTCCTCCACCACCAACCCGGTCCCGGGCTTGAGCAACTGGCTCGTGTCCAGGCCGGAGCGGGCGGCCTCCTCCCGGGTCACTTCGATGTACCCCAGAACTGCGCCCACGGCATAGCTCTCCCCCAGTTGCGCTTCGAAACGGGCGATGGTGCCGCGCACCGTGGCGGCAACGTTCATGTTGGCCTTGTTCGTCTCGACTTCCATGACGTCCTGATCGGCCTCGACCGGATCGCCCGGCTTCACGAGATAGCTCACGATGGTGGCTTCGGCGATGGACTCACCGAGCTGCGGCATGATGATGGGGACTTGCGGCATGTCTTAACCTCCAAAATTCCAGTTCCAGAAATGTTGCGGGCCGCGACCCCGCGTCCGTGCCGCCCGGAAACGCGCCGGGCGCCCGGCCCGTTCGCGATCCGGCAAGCGCCGGAGATGGAGCCTGGATGAAGTCATCAGCTGTGCAACACTTTACGCGCGGCCATCGCCACCGTGCGGGCGGTTGGGCGATGGGCCGACCAAAGATTCGGATGGTAGGGCACCGGCGTGTCTTTGGCGTTCAAACGCATGGGCGGAGCGTCGAGCAAATCAAAGCCCTCGCTCACCACGCGGGCCACCACCTCCGCGGTGACGCCTCCCCAGGGAAACGCCTCGCCGACGCACAACAAGCGCCCCGTCCGCGCCACACTCGCCATCACGGTGTCCGTATCCAGCGGCTTCACGGAACGCAGGTCCACCACCTCGACCTCCCACCCTTCGCCGCGCAACTCCTCGGCGGCGGCCAGGGCTTCATGCACCATGGCGCTGTAGGTGACGATGGTCAGATCGCGCCCCGTCCGCGCGATCCGCGCCTCGTTGGCCGGCAGGGCCTCCGTCGGCAAGGCCTCCGCCTTGAGGTGGTAGTACAGAAATTTGTGCTCGCAAAAAATGACCGGGTCATCAATCGCCACCGCCTCCAGCAACATGCTGTAGGCGTCTTCGACCGTGGCGGGCGTCAACACCACCAATCCGGGATAGTGCGCGTAAATCGTCTCCAGCATCTGACTATGGAACGGCCCGCTGCCCGCGGTGCCGCCACACGGGAGGCGCAAGGTCAACGGACAGGGAACATTGGTCCGCCAGAACAGGGTGGCGGCCTGATTGACGATTTGATTGAAGGCGAGGGTGGAGAAATCGGCGAACTGCATTTCCAGAATCGGGCGCAGGCCATCCAGTGCCGCGCCAATTGCCAGGCCGGCCATTGCGTCCTCACTGATGGGCGCATCCACCACGCGCCCGGGAAATTCCTGGGCCAGCCCTTTTGTCGCCTTGAACGCGCCGCCAAACGCGCCGACATCCTGCCCGTAGATGAACACGCGCGGATCCTCCGCCAGCGCCCTGGCCTGCGCGGCGCGAATGGCTTCCAGATAGGTGATGCTCATGACCCTTCTTCGCGCCGTTCCCAGCGGTGTTGGCTGGCCAGTGCGGACCAGTAGTGGGGCGCGAACGGATCGGGAGCGGACTCGCGTTGCGCCGTCACGACCGCAGCCTCAATGGTCTGAGCCGCCTCCGCCCGCCAGTGGGCGATCGTGTCCGCCCCGGCCCATTCCTGCTGCAGCACGTACTGCTCGGCCACCTTCACACAATCGCGCCCGGCGGGGGACGCCTTCAATGCGGGGCTGATGTACTGGGCGTCATCATGTTCGCCGTGTCCGCACAGGCGCAACAAACTGGCCACGACGAGTTGCGGGCCCCTGCCGGCGCGCGCCTGGGCGATGGCCCGCCCCACCACCTGCAAACACGCGCCCAGATCGGTGCCATCCACCGCGGCGCCGGCCACGCCGTAGCCGGTGGCGCGGGCCAGCAGCGAGTCGCAGGCAAACTGGCGCACCGTGGGAGTTGAATAGGCGAATTGATTGTTGGCCACCACGACGACGAGCGGCAGTTGCTCGACCGCCGCCTGATTCAAGGCCTCATGGAATGAGCCGGTGGACGTGGCCCCTTCCCCGTACGAAGCCACTCCGACCGTACCGTCAACCCCGCGCATCCGGCGGGCGAACAAAATTCCGTTGACCACGGAAATCATTGCGCCCAGGTGGCTGATCATGGCCAGCTGCCCGCTTTTGGGGCGGCCCCGATGCACATTGCCGTCCCGGCCGCGCATGGGCCCCTGCACCGAGCCGAGATACGTGCGGGCGGCATCCAACACCGGTTCGTGAAACGCCAGCCGCCCGGCCAGGTCACGAATGAGGGGCGCAAACACATCGCCGGTCCGCAAATGGACGCCGATGGAAACGCTCAATGCCTCCTGGCCGCGCCCGAGAAAAACTCCGCCCATGATCTTGCCGGCGCGGTAGAGACTGGCGAACTTTTCGTCAAACAACCGCGCCAGCAGCATGAAGCGGAAGGCCCTGAGATATTGCTCCCGAGGTGTCGTCGTTGTCTCGCTGGTTGCGCTCTCCACTGCCGCTTGAACCATTGGGAGATGCTACAAGGCGAATCGAAACCGGTGCAATGATTCTTTCATCCCGCAGGGTAAGCCATTCTGAACGCGAACATAACGGCGACGGATTTCCAGTGATCCGGCCGCCCCCCGCTCGGGCGGGCGGGTTTCCGGACCTGTGCGCTTCGCGAACCGGGAAAACAGTTGGCGTACCGGCGCGCAGCCGGTAAGGTTGGCGCATGAAAACCACGGGAAGAACACGCCGCGCCTTCACCTTGATTGAGCTGCTGGTGGTGATCGCCATCATCGCCATTCTCGCCGCGATGTTGCTGCCCGCCCTCTCCAAGGCCAAGGAGAAAGCCACCGGCATCGGTTGTCTCAACAACCTCAAACAACTGCAGCTTTGCTGGGTCATGTATGCGCAGGATAACAACGACAAACTGGTGCCGAATGGTGACGGAGCGGTTTACACAGGCTGGATCGGCGGCCAATTCAACGTCAACCCGCTGGACGGCACCAATGTGAACCTCCTCAAAACGCCGTCCGGTCTGTTGTGGAATTACAATCAATCCGTGGGCATTTACAAGTGTCCGGCGGACAAAACCCTGGTCAAAATCGGCAACGCCGTGCTGGGACCGCGTGTGCGCAGCATGTCGCTCAACGGCAACATGAATGGGAACAGCTGGTACACCGACCAGACCAAGAACACCTATTTCACGTTCCGGAAGCTGTCCGAAATCATCCGGCCCGCGCCGTCGCAGGCCTTCGTGTTTCTGGATGAAAGCCCCAGCACCCTGGATGACGGCTATTTTCTCGTGGTCTTCAACACCATCATCTGGGGCAACGACCCCGGCAATTTCCACAACGGCGCTTGCGGCCTCTCCTTTGCCGACGGCCACAGCGAAATCCACAAATGGCGGGATCCGGACACACTGGCGAAGACCAAGCCGCCCAGCCCCAAGGGACCACGCGACGTGCCCTGGCTGCAAGTGCGCACGTCCGCCCCGATCAATCCGGCCATGCCGTTTCCATAATCCCGCTGTCATCGGCCCGTGCAACAGCTGACCGCCCTGCCGGGCCCGGCTGGCAGGACCAAATGGTGCAGGTCCGCCGGCAGCGGGCCCAACAGCCGGTGGACCATCCACCTCATCGTACGCCTCCCGGCCCGCCGCCAGCCCGGGATCCGGCTGCCGGACCGGCGCCCCAATGTCCCGAAGGCATTTCAAGTTGTCCTGAATCAAGCCAACGACCGCACGGCCGCGCGGTCCGGGCCCGGCGGGCTTCCGGCTTCGCGCCCGAACCGCGGCCCCCCATCTCCACTCCGCCCCGCCGCCGGCCCCGGTACGGGCAGCCCCCCCGGAATCCAGTTGGTGTTGAACCTGCTGAATTTCCCGACATTCGGCGCCCGTTGCACTCGGTTGGCAGGGGTTGAACCAGAATATTTACGATGTCCGACACCGCACATATTTTATTGGTGGAGCGCCAGGCCACGATTGCGACGCGGCTGGGAACATCGTTCGACTCGCCGGACCTGAAACTCGTCCATGCGCCCACTGCCGAAGAAGCGCTGCTCCGGCTGCATGACCATCGCACCAACATGGTCCTGCTGGACTCGGAATGGCCCGGCCTGCGCGGTTCGGAACTGTGGCGTCAGCTCAAGCAAGCGTCCCGGACCCGGAACATCCCCGTCCTGGTCGTGCGCCAGCATCCTCCCGCTCCCGGCGACCCGGCCGCGGAGCGGCTTGGACACACCGACCGCCTGGGACCACCGTTGCTGGACACCGAGTTGAAGACCCGCGTGACCGAAATCGTCCAACACCGGCGTGAGCTCCTGGCGGCCCAGCGCCAGAGTCGCGCACTGGCCGCCGAACGCGATGCGGCACTGCTGAACCTCCGTCACAAATCGGATTTCCTCGCCAACATGAGCCATGAAATCCGCACACCCATGAATGGCGTCATCGCCATGGCGAGTTTGCTGCAGGAGACCCCGCTGACCTCCGAACAGCGCAGCTATGTGGAAACCATTTACACGAGCGCCGAGTCCCTGCTCCGCATCATCAACGACATCCTGGACTTTTCCAAAATTGAGGCGGGCAAAATGCAATTGGAGCGGTTGCCGCTGAGCGTGCCGCACTGCATTGAAGCCGCCCTGGATCTGCTCGGGCCCAAGGCGGGAGAAAAGCATCTGGACCTGACTTACGAAATTGCCGATGCCATCCCGCACCATATCTACGGCGACGTGACGCGGCTGCGTCAGGTGCTGGTCAACTTGATCGGCAATGCGGTGAAATTCACCGCCCGCGGCGAAATTGGCGTCGAAGTCCGGCCCTACGGTCTGGGGCCGGAGCCGGGTGCCGAATCCGGATATTTGCATTTCCGGGTGCGGGACACCGGCATCGGCATCGCGCCGGATCGTCTGGACCGGTTGTTCCGCCCGTTCATGCAGGCAGACGCCTCCACCGCGCGCCAGTTCGGCGGCACGGGCTTGGGCCTTTCCATCAGCCGCAAGGTGGTCGAATTGATGGGGGGGCGCATGTGGGCGGAAAGCGCGCCGGGCATTGGCTCGGTTTTCCAATTCACCCTGCCCTACCAGGTCGCTCCCGCCGGCAAGGCGGCCTGGGAAGAACAACCCCACCCGCAACTGACCGGACGGAAAGTGCTGATTGTGGATGACAGCGCGACCAACTGCCGCATCCTGGCGCGGCAAACGGGCAAGTGGGGGATGACTCCGCAAACGACGACGCAGGGCGAGCAGGCGCTGGCCTGGTTGCAGGCCGGGCAACAGTTTGATCTGGCCTTGCTGGATCAACACATGCCGGCTCCGGACGGGTTCGCGCTGGCCCAAGCCATGCGGAAACTTCCGGCCGGAAGGGACCTCCCGTTGATTTTGCTTGTCTCCATGACGGAACGGACGACCGCCCCCGCCACGCAGGCGGGCGAATTTGCCGCCAGCCTCACCAAGCCGCTCAAACCAGCGCAGTTGATTGAAGCCCTGGTCCGAGTGGTCTCCCGCCGCGCCGTCACGCCGGTCCCAACCGTCAGCACCGGCAAACTGGATCCGACGCTGGCACAACGGCTGCCGTTGCGCATTTTAGTGTGCGACGACAATCTAATTAATCAGAAGGTGGCCACCCGCTTGCTGGGTCAGATGGGATACACCCCCAAGGTGGCCGGCAACGGTCGTGAAGCGTTGCGCGCGCTGGAGGAAAGCCCCTTCGATCTGGTGTTCATGGACCTGATGATGCCGGAAATGGACGGCCTCGAAGCCACGCGGCAAATCCGCGCCCGGCAGCAAGACCCGGCAAACCATCCCTCCTACAAATCCCCCCTGGTCATCGTCGCCATGACGGCAAGCGCGATGCCGGGCGACCGCGAGAAATGCCTGGCCGCCGGCATGGATGACTATCTGGCCAAGCCCGTCCGCCCGGAGGAGGTGCGCCGGTTGCTTGAGCGCTGGGGCGCAAAAGCGGCGCTTGATTCGCGTCCGGCGAGCAGCGATTCTTCCACTGCAACACTGAATCTCCTCACCCAAACACAACCCCCCATGAACGAGCTGCCCGCCGTGGACCTGGATCGATTGAACGAATTCTCCGAAGGCGACCCCAACAACCTGGCGGAACTGGCCGCCTTGTATCTCCGCCAGACCGAAAAACAACTGGAAGAGTTGCAGACCGCCATCCAAGCAAACGACCCGGAGGCCGTCCGGCGGCTGGCCCACAGTTGTTCCGGCGCCAGCGCCACGTGCGGCATGAAGCGCATCGTCCCGCTCCTCAGCACCCTGGAACAGCAGGGGGAAGCCGGACAACTGGTCAACGCCGCCGCGCTGTTCACCCAGGTGCAGTCCGAATTTGAATTGATCCGCACGCTGCTCAAGCCCTACGTGCAGCCCACGCCCGACTCCTCCGCCCCGGCATGAAAAAAATTCTGATGATCGAGGACGACCAGGTCGTCGCCAACACCTACCGCAACAAACTGGGGGTCGAAGGCTTTACCGTTGAAACCGCCGCGACTGCAGAAGCCGGCCTGAAACGGTTGGAGGATTTTTGTCCCGACGCCATCCTGCTGGACTTGATCCTGCCCAAAATGAACGGACTGGACCTGCTCAAACAGCTCCGCGCCACCCCCCAATACCAGCAGCTGCCCATCCTCATTTTCTCCAACACCTATCTCAGCCGCCTGATCCAGGACGCCTGGAAGGCCGGCGCCACCAAGTGTCTTTCCAAGGCCAACTGTTCGCCCAAGGAAGTGGTCGAAGCCCTCCGGACCACCCTGGGCCTGGCCGCCGGCACCGCCAGGACCTCTGCGCCGGAACCGCGCGCCAAACTCACCCCCGTCACGCCAACCAAACCCGCCAAAACCGAGTCGCCTTTCGTCAAGGAAATGCGCCACTCGTTCGCGCAGTCCTTCCCGGAAACCCTGATGAAACTGCGGCAGGCCATCACGACGCTGGCCAAGCTGCCACCGTCTGCGAAACGCTCCGAACCGATCCAGGACATCTACTACCACCTGCACGCGCTCATGGGGGTGACGCATCTGGCCGGCCTGGGCGAGTTCGCCCGCCTGGTGGAAATACTCGAAGCCCTGGTCATGGAACTGCACGAGAAGCCGGAATCCATCACCGCCTCCACGTTGCGCACGCTGGCCGCCGCCATTGACTTCCTGCCCGTCCTGTATGAACGCCCCGCCGCGACCGCCCCTCACGACCTGGCCCGCGCCCGGATTCTGGTGGTGGACGACGAGCCCCTCTCGCGCCGCGCCATCACGCGCGCCCTGGAAAATGCACGATTACGATCGGTGGGGGTGGACGATCCCAAGGCGGCGTTGCAAATGCTGAATGATTCCACCTACGACCTGATCTTCCTGGACGTGGACATGCCGGAAATGAGCGGACACGAACTGTGCGCCCGGCTGCGCTCCGTGCCGCGCTACCAGCAAACTCCGGTTGTTTTTGTCACCGGACTGAACGACTTCCAAAACCGCGCCCACTCCACCATGAGCGGCGGCAACGATTTCATCGCGAAACCGTTCCCGTTCCTGGAGCTGGCGGTCAAATCCCTCGTTCACCTCCTGCGGGCCAAATACCCGCCGTCCCCGGTGCCGGTCGCCTGACGCGCCCCCCGTCCGCGCGCCAGCGCACCCAGTGGAAATTCCCCGGCCAGGCGGCGCAGGAGCCGGTTTTCCTCCCGCTTCATCAAGCGCCGCGCGGAGGGAGTTCGATCGTCATAGCCGCATAGATGCAGAATACCATGGACCAGGTACCGGACGACTTCCACCGGCCACGAGGTGCGGAACGTGTGCGCCTGGGCGACCGCGACGTCCATGCAGATCAGCAGTTCGCCGTGCAAATGCGCGGGGGGGCGGGCCAGCCGCGAACCCGCCGGCCACACCTGGCGGTAATCGAAAGTAATGACATCCGTGCTGCCTTCATGCTGTAAAAACTGCCGGTTCACCCGGGCCATGCGCCGGGCCGACACGAAGGTGATGCCCAGTTCCACTGCCGGAATTTGCAGGTGTTCAACCACCAGCGCCCGGACGATTCGCCGCACCAAACGCAGGTTCAACCGGCGGGCGCGCTGCCGGTTGTGGAGATGCAATTCCAGCTTCACAACGCCGCTGGTTTGCCGCGCTGCGCCTCGTAGGCGGCGACAATGCGCTGCACCAGCGCGTGCCGCACCACATCCCGCCTGCTGAATTCAATCATCGCAATCCCGTCCACACCCTGCAAAATCCGGTGTGCCTCCAGCAGCCCCGACTGCCGGTGCGGCGGCAGATCAATCTGGGTTTCGTCGCCGGTGATCACGGCTTTGGAGCCGTAGCCCAGCCGCGTCAGGAACATCAACATTTGCTCCGTCGTGGCGTTTTGGGCTTCATCCAGGATGATGAAGGCGTTGTTCAAAGTGCGGCCCCGCATGTACGCCAGCGGGGCGATCTCGATGGTGTTGCGTTCCGTGTGCTTCTGAATTTCCTCCGCGGGCATCATGTCCCGCAACGCGTCCAGCAGCGGCCGCAGGTACGGCATGATTTTCTCGTTGAGGTCCCCCGGCAAAAATCCCAGCGCCTCGCCCGCCTCCACCGCCGGCCGCGTCAGAATAATCCGCGAGACTTTTCCCTCCCGCAACGCCACCAGCGCCATGGCCACCGCCAGATAAGTTTTCCCCGTCCCCGCCGGCCCGATGCCGAAAGTCACGTCGTGACTCCGGATCGCTTCCAGATATTTCTTTTGCCCGACCGTTTTGGCCGTCACCCCCGGACGACGCTCGTGGGTCTGCACGCGGTCGCTCATCAAGTCGCGCAACGTGGTTGCGCCGTCGTGCTTCACCACGTTCAGGGCATGAATGAACTCACGGTTGCGAATCGCGCCGCCAGCCTTGAGCGAAGCCTCCAGCGACACGAACAATTGCCGGGCGCGCTCCACGGCCGCCGCCGGGCCTTCCAGCTTGATCCAGCCATCTCGCGCGGTCGCCTTGACGCCCAGCTGTTGTTCCAGCGCGGCCAGATTGCGCGGTTCGTTGTTGTAGAGTTGTTGCGCCAGCCGCGCGTTGTCAAAGTGCAGGGTTTCCGAAGCCATGAGTCGAATTATTGGGCCAGCGCGGCGCGCAGTTGTCGCGCCAGTTCCGTCAGCGCCTGCGGCACCACCCCGACGCCCGCGATCACCGGCATGAAATTCGTGTCACCATTCCAGCGCGGCACAATGTGAATGTGAACATGCTCCCGGATCCCCGCGCCCGCCACCTGGCCGAGATTGATGCCGAGATTGAAGCCTTCCGGCCGCATCTCCCGCTTCAGCACGGCCACGCAGCGGCGCACCAGCTTCCATAAATCCGCCACCTCGTCATCAGTCAGGCCCTCCAGATCCGGGGACTGCCGGTACGGCACCACCATCAAATGCCCTCCCACGTACGGGTAACGATTCAACAACGCAAAACAGGTCCGGTCGCGCGCAATCACCAGATTCCCTTCATCGTCGCTGGATTGGGCTATGGTCACGAACAGGCTCCCGTCCAGCCGGGGCTTGGGCGAGAGAATATATTCAATGCGCCACGGCGCATGCAGTGAATCCATGCCCCAGCTTAAAAACGTGTCCGGCGAAAGTCAAAAAGCTGTTGGGGCCGGCCCCGCGTCACGGCACGGCGCCGCTGACCGGCGGGGGGCCGATCACCGGGGGCACGCCGGTTGCGGGGGCGGAGCGCCCCGGCCAACCGGCCGGCGGCAACACCGCCTGCACCGCCGTGGTGCGAAAGCCGCCGACCATCCGCTTCCGGGCCACAGAATAAAACAACCAGTTCTTGATCAGTGACATCGCCAGGGGCAGCACGGCGGTGAACAGCGAATACACCTCCATCTGCGCCAATATTGTCGTGGCGCCTCCTCCCTGGCCGGACCGGCCCACAAACAGAAATCCTGCCGCCAGCAGCAGGCTCGAGCCAAAAGCAATCACCAGCCACGGCAGGACCTTCACAAACAGCAGGGTTTTCAATGTCGCGGAAAGGCTGTTGTGCGACACCAGGCCCATCCAAAAACCAAACCATGCGAGCGCCACCCAATCCGTGATCCACACGATGACGCCCCCCAGCGCGAGGCCCGCCTGGGTCGCCGTACTCGACCGCCAGGACAAAGCGGCCGCGGAAGTGCTCAGCGATGCGGCCGCCGGGTTCGTGAAACTGACGGCCAATCCGAGGAGCAAAACCACCATGACCGGCAGGCCAAATAATCGCAGCCCTTCACGCCAGATGGTCGGGGTCACGCGGGTGAAATCCAGCGGGGTCACCAGCAGCAATTCCACCCATCGGGTGCGGCGCCACTCGGCAAACAGATGAGCGGCAAGTGAAGCGATCCAGAGACTCGCCGCAAGGGGCACCAGTTGCAGCAGCAGGAAAGCGAACAACCCGCTCGCCACAGGCGACTCTCTCCGCAGCACAAAGATGACGCCGCCCAGCAGGATCAGCACCCCCCCCCACAACCACGGCACCTGCCCACGCCAATGTCCCGTCAGCCCCAAAACGGGATGCGCCTCCCGCCAGCCATCCGGCACCCGGAATCGCCGCCGCGCCGCGGATCGCCGCCAGCGCCAAAGGCGCCAGACGCGGCGGGGAGTGTCCGGTTGCCCCCGCTCGCGCCACGTCCGCGAAATCAGCAAACACGTCACGGCAAACATCCCCCAAGCCACCCCCTGGCTGGTCAACAGTGCCAGCCAAAATACATTGGTTCCGTGGTCCGCCATCCAAAATACCAGGAACGGACTGACCAGGGACAGACGCGGAACAAACGCCTGTCCCCACGCATACGCCCACCAGCCATCCACCACGAGGCTGCCGGCCAGCAAAACCAGCAGCAGTCCCAAAGTCCCGAACAAGGCTCTTTGTGGCTGCCGGCTCAAAGCTGAGACAAACAACCCGCAGATCAGCGAAAAAAACAACGCATGCGACAGGGCCAGCATCACGCGCCAGAAGACCCCGCCGGCCACGCCTCCCAGCAACTGCGTGGCCGCAAAAATCGGGAAAATCGCCAGCAACGGGAAGAGGGACCGGCACGAAGTCGCCAATAGCTTGCCGAGGGCCACGTCATAACCGTGCAAATCGGTCAGAAACAACAACCCCAGCGTTCCATCCCGCTTCTCGGCGCTTAACGCATCCGCGGTAAAAAACACGCCCACCAGCGAAGCCGCGATCAGTGCCATCCAGGTCAGCGTTTCGAACAGGAGCCGGCCCGCGTGGGGAACCGAGCCGGCCGTCATCACGTTCAGCAGGCCGAACAAACCGCCGCCAATCCCGCACGCCGTCAACGCCGCCACCAGCCGCAGCCAGAACGTCGCGCGGCGCTGGGCGGCCACGCGCAATTCACGCTCCACAATCGGCAGGAAAGTCACGCAGCGGGTTTAGCCAACCGCTTGCGCCACAGCAAGACCGCATTTCAATCCCGCCAGGCTGCCCGCCGGAAGCGGCGTTCCCATATTCGCCTTCCACCCAAAACCCGCTGCGACGGAACGAACCGACGACGACGACGGCCGAAACACTCCCCCGTCCCCCCTTGAACCAGGAGGACGCCTCCCGGCCAACGGGCATGAACGGTGCAGAAATCCAAGGCGGATGAATAACTTCACCCGGGATTCTTTCATGATCCCCACGCCCAGACTTATCCATTGACGGAAGATAGCTTGATGATATCATCACGATAACATTCCGGAAGAGGATTATATGAATGAAAACCACGCTAAATCCGCCAGTGTTGAACGCGAAACCACCGCGGTCAACGGCTGGGTCATGTTGATCTTCAACCTCGCGTTGCTCTTGGGAGCACTGGCAGGCCTGATTTGGACAATAGTCCAGACCGCTCAGGCGCAGAACCCAGCGCTTTTGTGGTGGCTGATACCCGTGACGCTGGCGGAAGTGCTGGCGGTCGTTCTTCTTTGCGGTCATTTCACGCTCCAGCCAAACGAGGCGCGCGTGTTGATCCTGTTCGGCGACTACAAGGGCACGGTGCGCACCAGCGGGTTTTGGTGGGCCAACCCGTTTTATTCGCGCTGTCGCGGCAGGGTACCGCTGCCGGCGGACGCGGTGCCGGCGGAAAAACTGAAGAGCATCGGCACGCGTCAACAGCTGCAGAATTTGTTGCAGCGCCCTTTGCCCGTGAAGCTTTCACTGCGCGCGCGCAACTTCAACAGCGACAAACTCAAGGTCAACGACAAGCGCGGCAACCCGATTGAAATCGCCGCCGTCATCGTCTGGCGGGTCGAGGACACGGCGAAAGCGGCGTTCGACGTGGATGATTTTGAAAGTTACGTCCACATCCAGAGCGAGTCCGCCATCCGGCATATTGCGAGCCTGTTCGCCTACGACCGGGGCGAGGAACACGAGCCGACGTTGCGCGAAAGCGCGGATGAAGTTGCCGCCGCGCTGGGGCGGGAATTGCAGGAGCGCCTGGGCAAAGCGGGGGTGGTCGTTGAGGAAGCGCGTTTGACGCACCTGGCCTACGCGCCGGAAATCGCCCAGGCGATGTTGCGCCGGCAACAGGCGGAGGCGGTGATTGCCGCCCGGCAGAAGATTGTGCATGGCGCCGTGAGCATGGTGGAAATGGCCTTGCGCGATCTGTCGGAGAAGCAGGTCGTGAAGCTCGACGAGGAGCGCAAAGCGGCGATGGTGAGCAATCTGCTGGTGGTGCTCTGCAGTGATTCCGACGCCACGCCGGTCATCAACACGGGAACGCTCTACTCCTGAGTCATGGCGGTTGAAGAACGCAAACCATTCCTCCTGCGCATCCCTCCTGACTTGTGGAAGGAACTGGAACAATGGGCGGCGGCTGAATTGCGCAGCGTGAACGGGCAGATCGAATACCTCTTGCGTCAGGCGGTGGCTAAACGCAAACGCACCCAATCAGAGAAAGGGTGAAAGCCACCCTCCCCTTTTGTCCGCCCACCCGGCAGGCAGAGTACGAGCGCAAACCGCCGCCGTCGCGAGGGGACGAACGCTTTGGTGCAATCGTCGAGTCCACCTCGTCACCCGGGCGCGGGTCACGAAAAAAATCGGCGGATTTGCCGGTCATTCAGCCGGCTGGACTTGCACCCGAAACATGCGCGCCCCGGTGGAAACCAGAGTGCGGAATTCGACGTCATCACCCGTGCCATTCGTGACGGCGGCATCTGCCCACGGAACAGCGGTGGCCGGGTCGCGCGCCTGCACGCGATACGTCCGGCCTGTCACCGTGGCGTAGCGAAACGAAAAGTCGCCGGCCGCAAGCTGCGGCGCGCGCAGCGCAAACACGGATTGCGGATCGTTGGGATTCGTGCCGGCCAGATACTCGCCGTAATTGCTCAGGGTGTCGTTGTCCGCATCGAGCGCGCCGTCGCCGGGATCGTCGCGGTCCAGACCGTTTTCCGCCTCCCACAAGTCAGGCATGGAATCACCGTCGGCGTCCGCGCGGTCGGAGGGCGGCGGCTTCGCCTCAAACGCACCAATCGTGGGCGGATTGGCGTAGCAGCGCTCCAGGTGGTCCGCCCACACCCGGGGCAACCGCCGACCATTGCCGACGGCCGGACTGTTGGTGGCCACCGCATAGTCGCCTGTGGCCGGCGACACAAACAGCGGGTTCAGTCCGTAAACCCCGTTGGTCTCCGCAGCGGGCAGTGACGGCTGCGATTGACCCGGCTGGTTGAACGCATACCAGAGGTTGTTTGCAAACTGAAAGGACGCGGCGTCGGTGTTCGGTCCGACGTTCACAAACGTGCTGATTTGCGAGCGATCAAAATAGACCAGGTTGTTGACGAACTGGTTGCTGCCGCAGGGCAAAAAAGTGTAGCCGCCGCTGGAAACCGTTTCCTGCAGGATGCGCAACACCCAGCGGGTTGGCTCGACGATGGTGTTGTTCGCCACCAGCGAGTTGACCGCGCCGACAAACGCCACGGGCGTCTCCGATCCGCGAAACAGATTTGCGATCACCCGGATGTTGCGGGCCTCCGTGTTCGGCAAGTTGGTCACGAGCGGTGGACGAAAGTATTCGAAGCCGGTCGAACCGCCGATGTTGACGGCGCGGGCACCGCCGTTGACGAAGCGATTTCCCCGGATCTCGAGGTCCTCGCTGCCGCCCTTGCACTGGATCGAGTTGCTGCCCGCGTCGGTGAACGTGCAGCGCGCGATCAGCCCGCGATGACATCCCACGTGATCAACGCCGCTCCCGCCCGCGCTCATCCGGGCGAAATCGCAATCCAAGACGAAGTAATCGTTCAGGCCGGAAAGCTTCAGGCCGTCATTGTTGCCGCCCGTGCCGATGTCGTGGATGAAAAGATTGCGAAACAGAACGTGGTGCGTCGCATTGCTGTTCGCGTAATCGCCGCCGTCGTCGCAGTTGATGCCATTGGCCGTCGCGCCGGCGACTTCGAGATTCTCGAGAATCACGTAGCGAATCCTGGAAAGCTGAATGGCGGTGCCGCCGCCGCTGATCACCGGTCGCGGTTGCCCGGGCACGCCACCGATCCAGATCGGCGCTTCCGCCGTCCCGGCGAAATTCCCGATCGAGTTGCCGGGGGCATGATTGCCGGGCAGCAGCCGGATGGCGTCGCCGGGCTGCACCCCCGGCAACGCGCGGGCGATGGTTTGGTAGGGATTCGCCTGCGTGCCGTCGCCCGTTGTATTGCTGCCGGTGGGCGAAACAAAAATCTCGCGCAGGGGTTGTTTGCCGTCGGCGAATGTCCGGATTGGATCGCACGAGTTCGTGACCTGGCTTGTGCCGGTCAATGTCACGAACATCAATGCCAGCAGCCACGGGATGGGGCGCAGTGTGGGTTGCACAAAATCATCGTGCCGCATCCACCTGCCGGCGACCAGCCGGATTTTTCGGATGTCCAGCACCGGGCGGCATGTGGGAATCCCGGTCACGCCCGCCGGCCTGTGGGTGGCCGCAGTGACGGGGCACACCCGGGTTGCGAAATCCGGAGCGTGCCTGAAGGTGACGAGCCGCAGCGCTTCCCGGAGCCGGGGCTCTTCAGCCAGGCTCCGAATCGGCAAGGCGACCCCTCGCGGAGATGGCACGGAAGTCCGGAGTCGCACGCACCGGACCGGCGCGTGACTCGTCCACGCCAGGTGGATGCAGACCAGCCAGGCTGCATCGTCACGCGCGGTTGCCGCGCCCGCGGAGCCGCGCGGAGTAAAGGCGAAGCCGGATAATTTGATGGTTGCCGCCACGGGTTCAAACGCTACACACTTTCGGAGCACACCGGGCGGACGTTGGTTGTGGTCGTCCGAAATTTTAATGTTTCCTTGCAATGTATGAAGCTCAAAACCATCTGGGAGAGAATTTACACCATTGTCACGGCCTGGCCGCCCTTGGCGGCTTCCTTCGTGGTGGCCTCCTTCGCCTGCACCCTCTGGTGGTTTTGGAGTGCGTATTCCGGCCGCGACACGCCCGGCTGGCTCGAGCCGGCCGCGTCGGTGTTGGCGCTGACGGGGGCGTTTCTGCTGGCGGCGCTCGTGATCCTCGGACGGAAGGAAAACATCCGCCAGGAGGCCGCCACCTACGGGCTGACCCGGGGACTGGCAACCGGTTACTACTTCAACTATGTCCGCCCGTTGTTGATGGCCATCCGCGATCCGCAACATGAAATCCACAAACTGGTGGCGGAGCACGGCCAATTCCACATCGGCGGGCTGCTGGTGGGCATTCCCTCCAGCCTGGCCGAGTTTGATCCGGAACAGCATGAGCGGCTGATTCAATCGGCCCTCCGGGGCCACCGCGCGGAAATGACGCTCCGCGAGCTCAAGGTTCCCATCCAGGGGCGTCCGCGTCCGATCGTCACCCAGCTGGTCACCGTGCCGAAAAGCCAGAAGGCCATCCTGCTCGATATTCCCACGACGCTTTCGGTGGTGAAGGACTTTTCCGAATTTATTGCCACACACGAGGGCGCCGCCGCCGCAGCGGACGACGAGTTTATTATTGAAGCCAGCAAGAAGATGATCGCCAAATCAGAAGCGGCGGACTTCGAGCGCCGGCTCACCGAAATGATTGCAGAGTTTCAAACCGTGGTGGGTAAAGTGGGGGCCATGGATCCGTTGGAGACCTCGGCTTCGGCGCTGGTGCACATCGTTTCCACCCGGAAATTGCAGCAGCGCCTGAGCGAGCTGGCGGATTAACCGCGCGGCAGACTGGAGCGACTGGCCCTCCACCGCCTCGTTCGGCGTTGCGTCTGCGCAGCCATCATCTCGCCCTCCACTCCGTCACGCCCGCCGCTCCTTGATATCCGCCAGAATCTTCGCGACGACCTCCGCCTTCGGCTTCGCGCCTTGCGGGCCGCCGTGATCGAGACGCACGGAGACGTTGCCGGCTTCCATGTCCTTGCCGCCGATGATGAGCATCGTGTGGACGCGCAGTTGTTCCGCGTCGGCGATCTTCGCCTTGAACGGCGTGGCGCTGAAATCCGCATCCACACGCACCATGTTCGCGCGGAGTTCGTTCACGATGGGCTGGGCGTAATCAATCAGCGCCGCGTCACCCGTTGCCTCATGGAAAAATGACACCGAAGGAGTCTGAGCAGGCAGGCATGGTAGACTCGTGGTTTCAGTTTCCGCTTGGGAGTCTACTTTGGGTGTCAATCCCCCTGGCGGGGTTGCGCCCTGCGGGCGGTGGGCGACTTCCGCTGCCCCCGCCAGGATCGGCTTCAAGCGCCGTTCGACTTCCGCCTTCAACACGAACGGATCCAGGCTCTCGTAGCGCTCCCGCAA
>Ga0116144_10001013_pt1 | contig 35714 bp, 36 predicted proteins | sample AD_UKC035_MetaG_FD_89746 | JGI IMG/M metagenome (GOLD analysis project Ga0116144, IMG submission 89746) | Active sludge microbial communities of municipal wastewater-treating anaerobic digesters from USA - AD_UKC035_MetaG | ecosystem: Engineered > Bioreactor > Anaerobic > Digestate | place: USA...
ACGACACGCCAGACAACACAACCTCGCAACCCCGCACAGAACCACAAAGCAGCTCCGCACCAAGCCACAAGGCGCCACAGCACTCGAACGCCCACGCTTATCGGCTGTAGATTTTTAAAGAACCGGGCTCCTGCCCCTTGATCGATGCGCCGCCTGTAGCGTCGAATCAAACAAGTCTGCTGTAATCAGCAAAGACATCTATTATGGCATCGTTTTGAAGACCCTGTCAAGTCTTCGGTCTTTCGACCTGCGTGATCGGGTCTGCTTCGCGTCGCCGGAACTGCGGTCTCGACGTCCCGCCTCGTGTCGTCGCCATCCTTAGGAAGTGACGTCAGCGCACTCCCTTGCAACGGCAGTGCCCGTCTCGAGGCGGGGCCGTGACTTTAGCACGAGTTGATGCATGCGCGAAGGTTTCGCGTTCCTGCGGGCGGCTCGCAAGGGGGCAAGAGCGGTGGACTACGGCGCGGCCGTGCGCAAGGCTTCAGCCCACGCCGTCGCGCAATCGTCGGCCTCGAGAACCTTGGGCAGCAGGGCCGCGAGGCGTCGGGTGTCGGCACGCAGGATCCTCTGCTTGATGGTCGCGATGCGCGACGGATGCATCGAGAAGCTGCGCAGCCCCATCGCCAGCAGCAGGTCGGTGAATTCCGGGTCACCCGCCATCTCGCCGCAGATCGCAACGCCCCGGCGCATGCGGGCCGCGGTCGCGATCGTATGGGCGATGAGCTGCAGCACCGCCGGATGCCACGGATCGTAGAGATGCGCAACGGCCTCGTCCGCGCGGTCGATCGCGAGCATGTACTGCACGAGATCGTTGGTGCCGATCGAGATGAAGTCGAAATGGCGCAGCAGCGAACCGACGCAGAGCGCCGCTGCGGGCACCTCGATCATCGCCCCCAGTTCGACCTCCGAATACGGCTTGGCGGCGTCGTCGAGCTGCTGCCGGGCGCGCGCCAGCGCTTGCAGCGTCAGTCGCACCTCGCTCAGGTGCGCGACCATCGGGATCAGGATGCGCAGCTTGCCGTAGGCGCTGGCGCGCAGGATTGCACGCAGTTGCTGCCTGAACATCCCCGGCTCCGAGAGGCTCCAGCGGATCGCGCGCAAGCCCAGCGCCGGGTTCAACGCGTGACCATGGCGCAGCTCGGCGGTGCTGAGACGGTCCAGGGGCTTGTCCGCGCCGATGTCGATCGTGCGGATGGTCACCGGCAGCCCGTTCATCGCGATCACCGCGGCGCGGTAGGCCTCGAACTGCTCGTCCTCGCCAGGAAGATCGTCGCCGCGATTCATGAAGAGAAACTCGCTGCGAAAGAGCCCCACGCCGACGGCGCCCGCCTGGAGCGCCGCGGGGGCGTCGGACGGCAGCTCGATATTGGCGAGCATCTCGACCGCATGCCCGTCCATCGTCACAGCGGGCGTGTTGCGCAGGCGGTCCAGGCGCGCGCGCTCGAGCTCGCTGTGACGCTGGCGGAAGCGGTACTCCTCGAGCACGATGCGCGGCGGGTCGACGATGACCACGCCCGCGTCGCCGTCGATGATCAGCCAGTCGTCCTGGCGCACGATGCGGCTGGCTTCGCGCGCACCGACGACGGCAGGGATGTCCATGCTGCGGGCGACGATCGCGGTATGCGAGTGGGTGCCGCCGACGTCGGTGACGAAGCCGGTGAAGACGCTGCGCTTGAACTGCAGCATGTCCGCCGGAGCGATATCGCTGGCGACGAGCACCAGCGGTTCCTCGCCGCCGAAGTCCCGCACCGCGCCGTTGCGCAGACCGGCGTCGAGGCTCGGTCGCATCCTCCCCGAGGCACGGGCCAGCGCCTGAAGCATGCGCTCGACCACCTGTTCGACGTCGGCCTTGCGTTCGCGCAGGTAGTCGTCCTCCATCTCGTCGAACTGACGGGCGAGTATCTCGAGCTGCGCCGTCAGCGCCCACTCGGCGTTGTAGTGGCGCTCCGCGATCCACTGCTTGGTCGCCCCGCTCAGGGTCTCGTCCTGCAGCAGCAGCAGATGCACGTCGAGCAGCGCCGGCAGTTCGGGCGGCGCGTCGGGCGCGAGGTCGGCCTTGAGCGCGGCCAGCTCGGCGACCACTGCGTCGCGCGCCTGCCGCAGGCGCTCGATCTCGGCCGAGACCTGCTCGGCCGGGACGAAGTAGTGAGCAACGTCGATCCGGCTCGACGCCACGAGCACGGCGCGACCGATCGCCACCCCTCGCGAGACTGCCATGCCGAAGATCTGGATGCTCATGGCGCGTAGGGTGGTGGCGGGGCGTCACGACCCTCTTATTCGCCTTCTCCGAAACGGTCGTCGATCAGCGCGCGCAGCGCCTGCATCGCGGCGTCCTCGTCGGGGCCGTCGACCTCGATCTCGATCTCGCTGCCGATGCCCGCAGCCAGCATCATCACGCCCATGATGCTCTTGGCGTTGACGCGCCGGCCGTTGCGCGCCAGGTGCACCTCGCTCTCGAAGCTGCCGGCGAGCTTGGTGAGCTTGGCCGAGGCGCGCGCGTGCAGCCCCAGCTTGTTCACGATGAGGATGTTGGACTTGATCATCTGCAGGTCAGGCCTTGCGGGACCGTTGCATCGGCGTTGCCCGCAGGCACGCGCATCACGCCCTGCGCCGCACCGGCCAGGGCGCGCTCGATCAGTGCCTGCAGCGGCTCCTCCCGGTAGCACAGCGCACGCCAGAGCATCGGCACGTTGACGCCTGCAACGACCTGCGCACGCAGGCCGTCGCAGGCCCGCTGCGCGGCGTTGCAGGGCGTGGCTCCGAAGGCGTCGACGAGGATCAGCGTTTCCTCGTCGGAATGGGATTCCAGCCGCTGCCGCAGCAGCGCCTCGATCTGCGCGGCATCCTGACTCACCTGGACATCGACGACTTCCATCGTCGCCGCGCACTCGGGGAAGACGTGCATCGCAACCTCGCGCAACGCCGAGGCGAGCGGTGCATGGGCCACGAGCAGGATGCGGGTCATGTCTCAGGTCGGTCGTGTTCGATTATGAGCAGACTGCGAGGCCAGGCCGAGGAACCACAGATAGCCGAGCAGCGCCAGGACGCCGAAGCCGGCAACGGTCAGGCGAAAGGCGTCGACGACAGCGACCCCGGTCGCCTGCAGCAGGTCCACCCCGGCGCCGATCCCCCATTGCAGCAGAAAAACGCCGCCGAAGATCACGAGGTTGTAGGCCGAGAGCGCACGGCCGGCCATCTGCACCGGGAAGGCCTGTGCAAGCGCCGGCTGGCCGAAGGCCACCACCGAGGTCGCGACGCACCACAGCATCCAGTGCCAAGCCTGCGCCTGTTCGCCGAGCCAGGCGTTGAGCAGCAGCAGCGCGAGGCTGATCGGCACACCTGCGCTCAGCAGGCCGTGCACGCTCCAACCCCGGCGCAGCAGCCGCGGCAGCAGCCAGCCCCAGCCCAGGAAGGCGCAGAGCATGCCGACGTTGACGAGCAGCAGACCCGCGCTCGCCTGCTCCGGCGACCAGCCGCAAACCCGGGTCAACCAGGGGCCGATCCACAAGGCCTGCAGCGCCAGCAGGCCGCCGTGCAGCAGCAGCCCGATCGGCGCCAGGCGCAGGAATTCCCGATGGCCGGCGATCGCCCAGTAGCGGCCGCGCGCCCGCTCCTCGCCCAGCGCGCCTGCCGGTCTGTCGGCGGGCAGACGCAAGGCCAGCAGCACGGCGCCCACGGCGAGCAGCACCGCCATGAGCCAGAAGAGGCCGCGCCAGCCCAGCGCCGGCAGCGCCAGCTGCACCGGCACGGTCGAGGCAACCATGCCGAGCGAGCCCGTCATCAGCATCCATGAATTGCACTGCAACTGCAGCGCGTCGCCGAAGTGCAGGCGGAAGTAGGTCAACGGCGCCATCAGGCAGGCCGCAACCCCCATCCCGATCAGCAGCCGGCCAAGCACCAGTTGCGCGAAGCCGCTGGATGCCGCGAACACCGCACAACCCAGGATCGCGAGCAGCAACAACCCGATCTCGACGCGGCGCGGTCCGTGACGGTCGAGTCCGCTGCCCAGCGGCAGCTGCAGCAGGGCGAAGCCCAGGAAGTAGGCTCCGGCCAGCAGTCCGAGATCTGCGGCACCAAGCCCGAACTCGGCGCTGAAGCTCGGCGCCAGCGTCGCCGTCACCGCGCGCAGCAGCGCCGAGAGGAAGTAGGCCAGCGCGAAGACGAGGAAGGCACCGAGCCAATGGCGCTCCTCGGGATGCGGTGGTGCGGTCATGGCTGCGCGCTGGCCCCGGCGAGGAAGGCGTCGACAGCCGCGTCGTCCAGCTTCGGGCCCAGCGCCGTCAGCTGCACGACGACCGTGCCGCGGGCGTAGAGCAGCAGCGCCGATTCGATCGCCTGCCCGTCCGGCCGACGCCCGGAGAGCCGATAGCGGCCCGCAGCCGCATAGCCGCCTGCGCCCGCGACCGTCTGCGGCTGCGCCGCGCCGCGTTCCGCACCCAGATTGGCGTGCGCCGCGGCGGCAAGCGTGTCGAGCACGGCCGGGACTTCTGCCGGTTCGCCGACCTTCAGGTAGGCGAGCCCCCACGTCACCCCTGCGGCGTCGCAAAGCTGCAGAACCAGCGTCCGGGGCTGGCCAACAAGCTGAATGGTGCGTTGCTGGCGCCGGGGCTTGCAGGGAAAGAGCTGGCTCACGCCCGCCTCGTCGAACTGCACCTGACGCCAGTTCAACTCGGGCGCGCATCCGGCAAGCCCCAGGCAAAGCCATGTCAACACCAGAAGGCGGGCCATCGTGGCATTATCCGCGCCCGCTTCGCCAGCGCTGTGCGCCGGCAGCGGCGAAGACACTCATTCGCACGCTCGTCCCTGGATCACGGGGTGGACGGCCGGAGGCCGCATCGCGAACATCCTGCCTGCGCCCGAGGTCGCGCACGCGCATGCAGGGCCCGCCTCCGGCAGCAAGGATTCGACCCCGGGTTCCAACCTGTTTGAGCCCCTCCCCAGGCCCTCGCCCCTCCGGTCCGCAAGATGAACTCCGCCGCCCTGCCCGTTCCCGCCGCCGCTGCCGGCGACGACGCGCGCCCTGCTGCGCCGCAAGGTCCGGCAGCATCATCCGGGCATGCGCTGCTGAGTCAGCTCGGCGGCGAGGTGGCCGCGGCACTGTCGCAGGCGCTCGAGCATGTCACCGCCGTCGCCACGACCGGCAGGATCAGCCGTCAGGGCTTGCTCGAGCTGCGCGGGCGGATCGAGCAGGCGCGGCTGGCCGGCATCATGGGCCAGCAGATCGAGCGCCTGGCCAGCGGCCGGGTGCGCCAGGCCCCCGAGCGCGTGGACCTGACCGCGCTGCTGCGCGAGACCGCTGTGCAGCACCGGCGGCAGGCGCAGGCACGCGGCATCGAGATCCGGCAGCTGCTCGGGCCCGCGCAGGTGATGGCCGATCCGGCGCTGATGTTCACGCTCGCCGAGGCGCTGCTCGCCTGGGCGCTGGAGCATGCGCGGGCACGGCTGGAGATGCGCATCGAACTCAACGAGTGGCCGGTCTACGCGCGGCTGCTGTGCAGCTTTCGCTTCCTCAGCGACGAGGAGGTCGACGCGAGCCTCGTCGCCTTCGGCGATCCGCCGCTGCGCACGATCTCGTGGCGGCTGCTGGAACAGGCGGCGCGCACGATGGAACTGCCGATCCGGCTCGACGAGGACGGCGTGACCGGGCGCCTGACGATCGAATTCCCGCGCACCGTCAACGACCCGAGCGAAGTCGCGGCGCTGCGCGACCGCGCCGATGCCGAGCGCATGGGGATCAACTCCAAGCCCCTGGCCGGCAGCCACCTGCTCGTGATCGCGGCGCGGCGCGAGACGCGCAGCCTGGTGCGCGACGCGGTCCGCCACATGGGGCTGATGATCGATTACGTGAACACCGTCGAGGAGGCACGCGAGTTCTGCCGCGGCGGCATCCCGCACGCGGTCCTGCACGAGAGTGCACTGGGCGGAGAGCGTTTCGAGCGCCTGCGCCTGGATCTGTTCGCCGAGATGCCCAAGCTCGTCTTCATCGAGCTCGCCGAGGACGGCCAGGGCCTGCAGACACAGCGCGTCAGCGAGCGTGAGTACAGCCGGGTTGGTCGCGACGCGATCATCGAATCGCTGCCCGCGGCGCTGATGTACGAGCTCTCGCGCCCGCGCTGAACGACCGCAGGCGGGCACGCCGGAGGCCTTGCGACGGGGCCCCGCGACAGTAAGGGGCCGTTAGGGCCCGGCTCCTAGAATCGCCGCACATGCACATCCACGTCCTGGGCATCTGCGGCACCTTCATGGGCGGGCTCGCGGCGCTGGCGCGCGAAGCCGGCCACCGGGTGACGGGCTGCGACGCCAACGTCTACCCGCCGATGAGCGAGCAGCTGCAGGCGCTGGGCATCGAGCTGATCGAGGGCTGGTCGAGCGAGCAGATGCGCCTGGCGCCCGACATGTTCGTGATCGGCAACGTCGTCAAGCGCGGCATGCCGCTGCTGGAGGCGATCCTGGACGCTGGCGCGCGCTACACGAGTGGGCCGCAGTGGCTCGCCGAGCAGGTGCTGCACGGTCGCCACGTGCTGGCGGTGGCCGGCACCCACGGCAAGACGAGCACGAGCTCGATGCTCGCCTGGATCCTCGAGGACGCGGGCCTTGCGCCCGGCTTCCTGATCGGCGGCGTGCCGCAGAACTTCGGCGTCTCGGCGCGGCTGGGCACCGGGCAACACTTCGTCATCGAGGCCGACGAGTACGACACCGCACTCTTCGACAAGCGCAGCAAGTTCGTGCACTACCGGCCGCGCACCGTCGTGCTCAACAACCTCGAGCACGACCACGCCGACATCTTCCCCGACCTGGCCGCGATCGAGACGCAGTTCCACCATCTGGTGCGCACCATCCCGGCAAGCGGCCGCCTGGTTGTCAACGCGCAGGACGAGGCGCTGCGGCGCGTCTTGCAGCGCGGCTGCTGGACCCCGGTGCAGCATTTCGGCGGCGCCGGCGACGCCCCGGGCGTGCTGCGCGCGCACGGAGAACCGCATGCCTTCGAGGTGTGGCGCGACGGACAGGTGCTCGGTCATGTCGAGTGGACGCTGCTGGGCGAGCACAACCAGCTCAACGCGCTGGCCGCGATCGCCGCTGCCGAGCACGCGGGGGTGCCGCCCGCGCGCGCGGCGCAGGCACTGGCCCGCTTCTCGAGCGTCAAGCGGCGGCTCGAGCTACGCGGCGAAGTGCGCGGCGTGCACGTCTACGACGACTTCGCCCACCATCCGACGGCGATCCACCTGACGCTGCAGGGGCTGCGCCGCCACCTCGACGGCGATCGCACGAAGGCCGGCGCGGGCAGTCAGCGCGTGCTGGCGGTCTTCGAGCCGCGCTCGAACACGATGAAGCTGGGCGCGATGAAGGCGCAACTGCCCTGGGCGCTCGAGGACGCGGACCGCTCCTACTGCCTGCAGGGCGACTACGGCTGGAGCGCACGCGAGGCGCTGGCGCCGCTGGGCAAGGCCGCGGTCGTCGCCGACACGGTCGATGACCTCGTCGCGGCGATCACGCAAGATGCGCGTCCCGGCGACCACATCGTCTGCATGAGCAACGGCAGCTTCGGCGGCATCCACGGGCGACTGCTGACCGCGCTCGCCGCCGGGGCGGCGCAATGAGCGGCGGTTCAGGCGACGCGGCGGACGCGCCGACGCATCTGCTCTACCTGCACGGCTTCCGTTCGTCGCCGCGCTCGTTCAAGGCCCTGCGCCTGCAGGACTGGCTGCGGCGGAATCGGCCCGAGCTCATCTGGCAATGCCCGCAGCTGCCCCCCTCGCCGCGCGCCGCGATCGAGGCGGCGAGGGCGATCCTCGACGCCTGGCCCGCAGGGCGATTCGCGGTCGCCGGCAGCTCGCTCGGCGGCTTCTACGCGACGGTGCTCGCCGAGGCCACCGGCTGCCGCGCGGTGCTGCTGAATCCGGCAGTGGACCCGGCGCGCGATCTCGCACCACACGTCGGCGAGCAGACCCTGTTCCACGACCCAAGCCAGCGTTTCGAATTCAGACCGGAATACGTGGACGAGCTGCGCGTCCTCGCCCCGACGGCGATCACCCGGCCCGAACGCTACCTCGCGATCATCGCCAAGGGCGACGAGGTGCTGGACTGGCGCGAGATGAGCGCCCGCTACGCGGGCTGCCCGATGCGGCTGATCGAGGGCAGCGACCACGGCCTCTCGGACTTCGACGATCACCTTCCCTTCCTTCTGGACTTCCTGAGACTGAAACCATGAGACTCGAGAACAAGATCGCCATCATCACCGGCGCGGCCCAGGGCATCGGCCTGGCCACCGCGCTCAAGTTCGTCCGCGAAGGCGCGATCGTCCACCTCTGCGACATGCACGCGGGCGCGATCGACGAGGCCGTCGCCCAGTGCGCCGACGCCGCCGGGCGAACCGACCGCGCCTTCGGCCATCTTGTCGACGTCACCCGGCGCGACCAGGTCGACGCGATGGTCGCCAAGGTCAAGGCCGCGCATGGGCGGATCGACGTGCTCGTCAACAACGCCGGCATCACCAAGGACGCGCGCCTGCAGAAGATGAGCCTGCAGCAGTTCGATGCCGTCGTCGACGTCAACCTGCGCGGCGTCTTCCACTGCTCGCAGGCGGTGGTCGACACGATGGTCGCGCAGGGCAGCGGCGTGATCCTGAACGCGAGCAGCGTCGTCGGCATCTACGGCAACTTCGGGCAGACGAACTACGCGGCCACCAAGTTCGGCGTCATCGGCTTTGCCAAGACCTGGAGCCGCGAGCTCGGCCCCAAGGGCGTGCGCGTCAACGCGGTCGCGCCGGGCTTCATCGAAACGCCGATCCTCGAGACCATCCCCGACAAGGTGCTGCAGCAGCTGCGCGATCAGGTGCCGCTCAAGCGCCTGGGCCGGGCCGAGGAGATCGCCAACGTCTACGCCTTCCTCGCCAGCGACGAGGCCAGCTACATCAACGGCGTCGTCATCGAGGTCTCGGGCGGCATGACGCTCTGAGCCGGCCGGGTCGCCGCTGGCGGCACGGCCCCTCGGCGACAATCGCGGCGTGAGCTACGCACTCTTCGACGAGGCCGGCAAGTTCCTGGCCGGCCGCGTGATGTCCGAGACCGAGAGCTCGGTGCAGGTCGAGCTCGATTCGGGCAAGCGCGTCAAGGTCAAGGCCGCGAACGTGCTGCTTCGCTTCGACAAGCCGGCGCCCTCCGAACTGCTGCAGCGTGCGCAGGCGCTGGCGCAGGAGATCGACCTGGATCTGGCCTGGGAATTCGCGCCGGCCGAGGAATTCGGCTTCGGCGAGCTGGCGCGCGAGTACTTCAGCGAGTCTGCGGGCGCCGAGCAGCAGGCAGCGGCGCTGCTGCGCCTGTTCGAGGCGCCGCACTACTTTCGCCGCGCCGGCAAGGGACGCTTCCGAAAGGCAAGCGCCGAGACGGTCAAGGCGGCGCTGCTTGCGATCGAGCGCAAGCGGCAGCTGGCCGCGCAGATCGACGGCTGGGCCGACGAGATCGCGGCAGGCAGCTGTCCGCAGCCGGTGCGCGAGCAGATCTACCGCATCCTCTTCAAGCCCGACAAGAACAGCGCCGAGTACAAGGCCGTGGTCGAGGCCGCGCGGCGTACGCAGCGCTCGCCGCTGGCGCTGCTGCAGGCCGCGGGGGCGATCGACCGCCCCTACCAGTTCCACTGGAAGCGCTTCCTCTTCGAGCAGTTCCCGCAGGGCACCGCATTCCCGCCGCTGCCGGCGCCGGAGATCCGCGAGGAGCTGCCGCTGGCGCCGGTGCAGGCCTTCTCGATCGACGACGCGCACACCACCGAGATCGACGACGCGCTCTCGGTGCAGGGCCTGGGCAGTGGCCGGGTGACGCTGGGCGTGCACATCGCGGCACCGGGCCTGGCGATCACGCCCGATTCGGCGCTCGACAAGCTGGCGCGCAGCCGCATGTCCACCGTCTACATGCCGGGCGGCAAGCTGACGATGCTGCCCGACGAGGTGGTGCAGGGTTACACCCTCATCGAAGGGCGCGACTGTCCTGCGGTCAGCATCTACTTCGAGATCGACGAGAGCACGCTCGAGATCGGCGAGAGCCGCACCCGGCTCGAGCGCGTGCCGATCGCCGCGAACCTGCGCCACGACGCCGTCGAGGCCCTTGTCACCGAAGCATCGCTGAACGGCAGCGACGAGGCACGCTACCCGCACGCCGCCGAGCTCGCCTTCGCGTGGCGCCTTGCGCAGGCGCTCAAGGTGCGCCGGGAGATCGTGCGCGGCAAGCCCGAGACCTTCACGCGGCCCGACTACAGCTTCGCGCTCGAGCCCGACACCGGCGCGCCGACCGGGGACGAGCGCGTGATCATCACGACGCGCAGGCGCGGCGCGCCGCTGGACCTGCTGGTGTCCGAGATCATGATCCTCGCCAACAGCACCTGGGGCGGCTGGCTGGCCGACCTCGGCGTGCCGGCGATCTACCGCAGTCAGGCGAGCCTGCTGCCGGGCGTCAAGGTGCGCATGGGCACGAAGCCCTTGCCGCACGCGGGAATGGGGGTCGCGCAATACACCTGGGCCACCTCGCCGCTGCGCCGCTACGCCGACCTGGTCAACCAGTGGCAGATCATCGCCTGCGCTCGTCATGGGCGCACCGCGGCCCTGGCCGCACCCTTCAAGCCCAGGGACGCGGCGCTCTTTGCGATCGTCTCGGGCTTCGATGCCACCTACGCCGCCTACGCGGACTTTCAGCGCACGATCGAGCGCTTCTGGACGCTGCGCTGGATCGAGCAGAACGAGTGCCGCGAGCTCGACGCCGCGGTGATGAAGGAAGGCCTCGTTCGCGCCGAGAGCCTGCCGCTGGTCTTCCTCGTCCCCGGAACCGAGGGCTTCGAGCGCGGGACGCACGTGCGCGTGCGCGTGCTCGGCGTCGACCTGCTGACGCTGGACCTGCACGTGCAGCTGCTCCAGCGCCTGGACGAGCCGATCGGCATCGACGAGACCGCGGCCGATGAGGACGACGAGGAGACGTCCGGCAGCGGGCCGCTGACGCTGGCGATCGAGCTCGACGACCAGACGGCCGACCCATCCGGCACGGATGCCGACGCGGGTGCCGGCCCGGTCGAGAAGCCGGGAGCGGGCGACGCTTCCTGAGCCGTGAGCAGGGCAAGCAGCGGCAAGCTCGCGCTGGCGCCCCTGCACTGGGCGCTGCTCGCGTCGCTGGCGGTGCACGCCGGCCTGCTGACGCTGCGCGTGGCCGATCCCGAGCGCTTCAACCGCGTGTTCCGCGACACGCCGCTCGAGGTCATCCTCGTCAACGCGCGCTCGAACGAGCCGCCGCTGAAGGCGCAGGCGATCGCCCAGGCCAACCTCGCCGGCGGCGGCGAGGCCGATCGCGGACGCGCGCAGTCCCCGTTGCCGGCCGAAGCGACCATCGAGATCGGCGACGCCGCCCAGGAGGCGCGCCGCAAGATCGAGGAGCTGCAGCAGCAGCAACAACAGCTGCTGGCGCAGGTGCGGCGCGAGCTGGCGCTGCTGGCCTCGCCCGAGCAGGCCCGCGAGGCCGGACAGGCCAACGCGCACGAGCAGGAGGAGCGCAGGCGTCAGCTGCTGCGCTTGCTGGCCGAGATCGAGAAGCGCATCAACGAGGAGAACGCGCGGCCGAAGAAGCGCTACATCAGCCCGGCCACGCAGGAGCAGATCTACGCGCTCTATTACGACGCGCTCAAGCGCCGCATCGAGGAGCGGGGCACGCGCGACTTCCCCGAATACAAGGGCCGCAAGCTCTACGGCGAGCTGACGATGAACGTCACCGTCGACGCCGGCGGCCGGCTCGTCGAGGCCGAGATCGTCCGCCCCTCGCGTTCGAAGGTTCTCGACCAGCGTGCGCTGGCGATCGTGCGCGCGGCCAGCCCCTTCGGCGCCTTCAGTCCCGCGATGCGGCGCGAGGCCGACCAGATCGTCGTGACCTCGCGTTTCCGCTTCACCCGCGACGAGGGGGTGCAGGCGCGGATGCTCGCCAACCCTCGAGAGCCTGCGGAGATCGAGTAGTCCCATGGCGCACGCCCCCCCGTCCCGTTACGCCGTCATCGGTCACCCGGTGGCGCACAGCCAGTCACCGTTCATCCACGCACAGTTCGCCGCGCAGACCGGCCAGGCGATCGACTACGGCCGCATCGATTGCGGGGCCGACGGGTTCGAGCGCGCGCTGCGCGAATTCGCGGCCGGCGGCGCCGGCGGCTGCAACGTGACCGTGCCCTTCAAGTTCGAGGCCGCAGCGCTGGCGGCGACGCGAACCGCCCGCGCGCAGCTCGCCGGCGCGGCCAACACGCTGCGCTTCGACGCCGGCGGTTGGCTGGCCGACAACACCGACGGCTGCGGCCTCCTGCGCGACATCGAAGGCAACGCCGGATTCGCGCTCGCCGGCCGCCGCGTGCTGCTGATCGGCGCGGGCGGCGCCGGTGCCGGCGTGCTCGGGCCGCTGCTCGGCGCGCAGCCGCGGGAACTCGTGCTCGTCAACCGCAGCCCCGCGCGCGCAACTGCGCTCGCCGAGCGCCACGCACAGGCGGCGCAGACCGCCGGCGTACAGCTGCGTGTCGCGCCGATCGAGGCTCCGGGCACGGGTTTCGACCTCGTCATCAACGCCAGCGCCAGCAGCCTGCAGGGTGCGGCAGTGCCGGTCCCGGACGAGGTCATCGGCGCAGGTGCGCTTGCCGTCGACCTGATGTACGGGCCGGCGGCGCAGGGCTTCCTCGACTGGGCCGCGCAGCGCGGCGCGCGAGGGCGCGACGGGCTGGGCATGCTGGTCGAGCAGGCGGCCGAGGCCTTCTTCGTCTGGCGCGGCGTTCGTCCCGACAGCGCCCCGGTGCTGCAGGCCCTGCGCAAGCGGCTGGCGCAGGGTTGAAGGGCAGCGTCCAGGACAGCGCCGATGGTCTCGTCGTCCACTTGGGTCCAAGCCCGGTGCCGTGCGGACGGGGAGCCCGCCGCGTGAGCAGGGCGAGCACCGGCGCGGCGCGGAGCCTCGGTCCGCTGCTGCGCTTCCTTGCCCTGCTGCTGTGGTGCGCGCTGGCGCTGCAGCTCGCGTTCGCGCTGCGCATCGCCTTGATGGCCTGGATCGACCCGGCGTCGACGAGCTTCCAGCGCAGCGAGATCGTGCGCCTGCTGGTCGAGAAGCATCGGGTCGAGTGGAGCCAGCGCTGGGTCGACTACGCGCAGATCTCGAACCACCTCAAGCGCGCCGTGATCGCCAGCGAGGACGCCGAGTTCGCGGCCCACGGCGGCGTCGACTGGGACGCGATCGACAAGGCCCGCGAGCGCAACGAGCGTGTACAGCGACAAACCCAACGCCGGGCCGAGCGCCAGGGCGTGCCGGCGGCGCCTTCGCGCCTGCGCGGCGGATCAACGATCACCCAGCAGCTCGCGAAGAACCTGTTGCTGTCGGGCGAGCGCACGGTGCTGCGCAAGGGCCAGGAACTGCTGCTGACCTGGATGCTCGAGCTGCTGCTGGACAAGCGCCGCATCCTCGAGCTCTATCTGAACCATGTCGAATGGGGCGAGGGCATCTTCGGTGCGCAGGCGGCGGCTCGCCACTACTTCCGCGTCGACGCCGAGCGTTTGACGCCGGCGCAGGCAGCGCGCCTGGCGGTCATGCTGCCCGCGCCCAAGCGCTTCGAGCGGCAGCCGCGCTCGGCCTACCTGCTGGCGCGGAGCCAGACCATCATGGCGCGCATGGATGCGGTGGAGCTGCCATGATGCGCAACCGCTGCCACCGACGACGATGAACGCACCCCTGTCCCAACGCATCGCGGCCGCCGCGGCGCGGCTGGTCGTCGAAGACGGCCTCGAATACGGCGCCGCACGCCAGAAGGCCGCGCGAGAGTTCGGCGGTCGCCGGGTTCGTCCGGGCGATCTGCCCCGCCATGAGACAATTGAAGACGAAGTGCTTGCTTACATCTCGACCTTCCTTGCCGATACCCAGCCGATCGAACTGCGTGCCCAGCGCGAGCTGGCGCTGCGCTGGATGAAGCGCCTGCGGGCGCACCGGCCGCACCTGTCCGGTGCGGTCTGGCGCGGCACGGCGACGCGTCACTCGGCGATCCTGATCGAGCTCTATTGCGACGATCCGAAGAGCGCCGAGATCGACCTGATCAACCAGGGGATCGACTACGACGCGGCGGGTCACGACGTCGGCGACGGCGCGGGCCCGTTGGTGCTGACGGTCGCCGATCGGGCGCCAGAGCTGGACGAACCGGTGACGCTGCACCTGCTGCTGCGCGACTTCGACGACCTGCGCGGGGCATTGCAGACCGATTCGCGCGGCCGCAGCTGGCGCGGCGACCTGGCTGCGGTCGAGCGAGAACTCGAGGCGTCGGCACGATGAGCCGGCGGCAGCTTCTGATGCTCGGCAGCGCCGGCGCGGTCGCGGCGCTGGCCGGTGTCGGCCTGGCAAGCTGGCGGCTGCGACTCGCGCCGGCGCAGATCGACGAGAACCTGTGGACGCAACGCTTCGAGCGTCCCGATGGCGGCGAGCTGACGCTCTCGGCCTTCCGCGGGCAGCCGCTCATCGTCAACTTCTGGGCCACCTGGTGCCCTCCCTGCCTGCAGGAGATGCCCGATCTCGACCGCTTGCAGGCAGCCTACGCGCAAAGCGGACTGCAGATCGTCGGCCTTGCGGTCGAGGATGCCGCGCCGGTGCGCAAGTTCCTCGCCGAGCGCCCGGTGCGTTTCGCGATCGGCGTCGCGGGTCCGGCAGGTGTGTCGCTGGCACGGCGCCTGGGCAACGACAGGGGCGGATTGCCGTTCACCGTCGTCTTCGACGGCAGGGGCGAACTGCGTCATCGCAAGCTCGGCCAGACCTCTTACGCCGAGCTCGAAGGCTGGATTCGCAAGCTGTAGCGCCCGGACGGCGACAGCGGCCACACGCGGCGCCAAGCTGCACCGAACCGCTGACAATCGCATACAAAAATCAAAAAGAAGGCGTAAAGTCCGCCACTTCGTCGGACACCCCGCACCCGGGCACCCCGGCGCACTTCAAGAACATGAGCATCCTTGTCCTCAACGGACCGAATCTGAACCTGCTCGGAACACGCGAGCCGCAGGTCTACGGCAGCACCTCGCTTGCGCAGATCACGGCAGAACTCGTCGAGTTGGGCGCAAAAGCGGGCGTCGAGATCGATTGCTTCCAGAGCAACCACGAAGGCGCACTGGTCGACCGCATCCAGGCTGCGCGCGACGACGGCACCGAGTTTGCGATCATCAATCCCGGCGCGCTGACGCACACGAGCATCGCGATCCGCGATGCCTTCGCCGGCGTGGCGCTGCCGTTCATCGAACTGCACATCTCGAACGTCTTCCGGCGCGAGGCGTTTCGCCACCATTCCTACCTCTCCGACCTCGCGGTCGGCGTCATCTGCGGCCTGGGGGTGCACGGCTATCGCGCCGCGCTCGAGTATGCGCTCGCACACGGTCTGCGTCGTCCGCCAGCGGTCGCAACCTAGGACACCGACAACCTCTCCGGCGCAGTCGACACGTCGCCGGGCCCGACAAGGAATTCCGATGGACCTGAGAAAGCTCAAGACGCTGATCGACCTCGTGTCGGAGTCGAACATCTCGGAGCTCGAGATCACCGAGGCCGAAGGCAAGGTCCGCATCGTCAAGGGCGGAACCTCGGTCGTGGTCGCCGCACCCGCTGCCCCGGTGGCCGTTGCACCGGCTGCAGTCCCCGCCGCTGCTGCGGCGGCGGCCCAGCCCGCAGCCACGCCCGCGCCGGAACCGGTTGCCGAAGCGCCCGCGGCCCGTGTCATCAAGGCGCCGATGGTGGGCACCTTCTATCGCGCATCGAGCCCCGGCGCCAAGCCCTTCGTCGAGGTCGGCAGCGCGGTCAAGGAAGGCGATCCGATCTGCATCATCGAGGCGATGAAGATCATGAACGAGATCGAATCCGACCTCGAAGGCACGATCGCCCGTATCCTGTGCGAGAACGGTCAGGCGGTGGAATTCGGCCAGCCGCTGTTCGAGCTCGAGTGAGGCGGCGACGTGCTCGGGAAGATCCTCATCGCCCATCGAGGCGTTCAGGGCGTTCGCGCAGCGCGCGGGGGAGCGTTCATGCGCGCCCGCGCGCGTGAGCGCTCACCACATTGCAGTGCGTGCGCAGCACGCCAATGCAATTGAGCCGAGGAACAATGTTCAAGAAGATCCTCATCGCCAACCGAGGCGAAATTGCATTGCGCATCCAGCGCGCCTGCCGAGAGATGGGCATCAAGGCGGTCATCGTCTACTCGGAGGCCGATCGCCAGGCGAAGTACGTGAAGCTGGCCGACGAGGCGGTGTGCATCGGTCCCGCACCCTCGGCGCAGAGCTATCTCAGCATGCCGGCGATCATCTCGGCGGCCGAGGTCACCGACGCCGAGGCGATCCATCCCGGTTACGGTTTCCTCGCCGAGAACGCCGACTTCGCCGAACGCGTCGAGAAGAGCGGCTTCGTCTTCATCGGCCCGACGCCCGAGTCGATCCGCATGATGGGCGACAAGGTCTCGGCCAAGCAGGCGATGATCAAGGCGGGTGTGCCCTGCGTGCCCGGCAGCGAGGGCGTGCTGCCCGACGAGCCCAAGGAAATCATCCGCATCGCGCGCCAGATCGGCTACCCGGTGATCGTCAAGGCTGCGGGCGGCGGCGGCGGGCGCGGCATGCGCGTGGTGCACACCGAGGCGGCCCTCGTCAACGCGGTGCAGACGACGCGGACCGAGGCCGAGGCGGCCTTCGGCAATCCGGCCGTCTACATGGAGAAGTTCCTCGAGAACCCGCGCCACGTCGAGATCCAGGTGCTGGCCGACACGCATCGCAACGCCGTGTGGCTGGGCGAGCGCGACTGCTCGATGCAGCGGCGGCACCAGAAGATCATCGAGGAGGCGCCCGCGCCGGGCATCCCGCGACGGATCATCGAGCGCGTCGGAGACCGCTGCGCCAGCGCCTGCAAGAAGATCGGCTACCGCGGCGCCGGCACCTTCGAGTTCCTGTTCGACAAAGGCGAGTTCCATTTCATCGAGATGAACACGCGCGTGCAGGTCGAGCACCCGGTGACCGAGATGATCACCGGCATCGACATCGTGCAGTCGCAGATCCGCATCGCGGCCGGCGAGAAGCTGCCCTTCACGCAGCGGCAGGTGCAGCTGCGCGGGCATGCGATCGAGTGCCGCGTCAACGCCGAGGACCCGTACAAGTTCACACCCTCTCCTGGCCGGATCACGATGTGGCACATGCCCGGCGGACCCGGGGTGCGGGTGGATTCGCACGCCTACACCAACTACAGCGTGCCGCCAAACTACGACTCGATGATCGGCAAGATCATCGTCCACGCCGACACGCGGGAACAGGCCTTGATGCGCATGCGCAGCGCGCTGCTCGAGACGGTGGTCGAGGGCATCCAGACCAACATCCCGCTGCACAGCGAGCTGATGGTCGACGCCAAGTTCGTCGAAGGCGGCACCAGCATCCACTACCTGGAAAAGTGGCTGGCCCAGCGTCGCCGCTGAACGCCCGCAGGACCATGACGCAAGCGGCGCCGCGCTGCAAAGGGTCTTCGAGGCTCCCGTGGTGGCATGTCTGCAACAGGCCGCCGCGGCGAATCCGTTGAGATGTTCGAGCTGACGCTGCTTGCGCCGCAGGCCCTGGTCGAGGCGGTCAGCGACGCGCTCGGCGACGAGCTCGGCGCGCTGTCGGTTTCGGTCGAGGACGCGGACGCCGACACCGAAGCAGAGGAGGCACTGTTCGGCGAGCCCGGAATGGCGGTGACGCGCACCGCCTGGGCGAGGTCGACGCTGCGTGCGCTCTTCGAGCAGCGCGAGCAGGCCGAGGCCGCGGCGACGCTGCTGCTGGCGCAGGACTGGGCGCAGGGGCTGCACGTTCAGGCGCTGGAGGAGGTGATCGAGCAGGACTGGGTGCGAATCACGCAAAGCCAGTTCGAGCCGATCGCGATCACGCCTTCGTTCTGGATCGTGCCGAGCTGGCACGAGGCGCCGTCCGCTGCACAGCGCGTGCTGCGACTGGACCCGGGGATGGCCTTCGGCACCGGCACGCACCCGACCACCCGCATGTGCCTGCGCTGGATCGCCCGGCAGTCGGATACGGCCGGCGGCAAGCGGCTCGAGCGCGTGCTCGACTACGGCTGCGGCTCGGGCATCCTCGCGATCACCGCGGCGCTGCACGGCGCAGCTTCAGTGGACGCGGTCGACATCGATCCGGCTGCGGTCGCGTCGACGAAGGCCAATGCCCTCGCCAACGGCGTGACCCTGCGCGCAGGCCTGCCCGATCTGGCCCAGGGCATTTACACCACCGTGCTCGCGAACATCCTTGCCACGCCCTTGAAGCTGCTCGCACCCTTGCTCTGCGCGCGGCTGGCCCCTGGCGGCACGCTCGTCCTGGCCGGCATCCTGTCGCGACAGACGGCCGAGCTGCAGGCGGCCTATGCGCCCTGGCTGACGCTCGGCGTCGCCGACGAGCAGGAAGGCTGGGTGCTGTTGACAGGCTCGGCCGCCGCCTCGGCCGGGCCGGCCGAGCCGGGCTCCGTCCGAATGACCCCCGCCTGATGCTGGCGACGCGCTGCCCCGCATGCGACACGGTCTTTCGGGTCGTGCAGGATCAGCTTCGCGTCTCCGAGGGCTGGGTGCGCTGCGGGCGCTGCGGCGAGGCCTTCGATGCGCTCGACTCGATGATCCCGTGGCCTCCGCCGACGGAAGCGGCAAGCCCGCCGCGGATCGAGTCGCCTGCTGCGCTTCCGGTCGGCGATGAGACGCAGGCACCGGCAGCAGAGGTCGGGCCAGCGGCATCGGGACCGGATGCACAACGACCGCGCGAATCGATCCCGGAGGCGTCGGAACCGGAGGCGTCGGAACCGGGGGCGTCGGAACCGGACGGATCGGAAGCGAGGACGCCGCAAGCGCAGGGGTCGGAGCCGGCGACGGCAGGACCTACGCTGCAAGGTCCGGCAGGCGATGATGAGCCATGCTTCGGCGACGGAGATCCATGCGCCGACGATGGCAAGCGGCCCGGACCGAGCCAAGCCCTCGAGATTCCGCCCGAGATCGAGCTCGTCGCCAGCGACGGCGCGATGCATTTCGGACTTCCGCCAGGCGCGGCGGAGCTCACGCTCGCGGATTCCGATCCACGAAACGCCGAGCAGGCGCCCGACGAGCGCGTCGAATCCGTCCTGGACCTTGCCCCGCCGTCCTCGGAGGACGCAGTGCCGGTCGAAGAGGCGTTGCCGCCAACCGGCCCAGCCGAGGCAGCCGATCCGGAACCTGTGATCTCGTCCACCCCCATCGCCGCACCGGACGCGGCAGACCCGGCGAGCCCGGCGGCCGAGGCCATGGCGGAGCGCGCGGCGCCGGCGGCACCTTCGTTCGTGCAGCAGGCCGATCGCGCGGCGCGCTGGCAGCGGCCGGCAGTGCGCGCCGGACTGGCGGCGTTCTCGCTGCTCGCGGCATTGGCGCTGGCCACCCAGCTCATCTACGCGTATCGCGACCATCTGGCGGCCAGCATGCCGCAGGCACGACCGTGGCTGCAGCAGGCCTGCGCGATGCTCGGCTGCCGGATCGAACCCTATCGACGCATCGACGCACTCAGTGTCGACAGCAGCGGCCTCTCGCGCATCGAGGGTTCACAGGTCTATCGACTCACCGTGACGCTGCGCAACCGCGCTGCGGTCCAGATCGCTGCACCGGCACTGGAGCTGTCCCTCACCGATGCGCAGGGCGGCACGATCGCGCGGCGCGTCCTGACCATGAGTGACCTCGGCTTGCCGCTGCGAAGCCTCGAGCCCGCAAGCGTGCTGCCGATCGCGGCGCCGCTGTCGATCGATGGCCAGGTCAGCGGCTACACGGTAGAGGTCTTCTACCCATAGTCATCTTCGCACGCGCAGCGTGCGCGGCGCGGACGCCTCTTCAACCTGGAGGGAGAACATGCCTGCCCTGATCTGCGGATCGCTCGCCTTCGACACCATCACCAACTTCAACGGCCGGTTCGCGCAGCAGATCCTTCCCGATCAGGTCCACATCCTGAACGTGTCGTTCCTGGTGCCGACCTTGCGCCGCGAATTCGGTGGCTGCGCCGGCAACATCGCCTACACGCTGCGTGCGCTCGGTGGTGAACCGGTCGTGATGGCGGCGCTCGGCAGCGACGGCGGCGAGTACCTGGCACGGATGCAGGGCTGGGGTGTCGATACCTCGCTGGTGCTGCGCGACGAATCGCAGTACACGGCCCAGGCGATCATCATCACCGATACCGACAACAACCAGATCACCGCGTTCCACCCCGGCGCGATGCAGGAGGCGCATCGGATCGAGCTGCCGGCGCGCGCCGACCTGAAGCTCGCGATCATCGCCCCCGACGGACGCGAAGCGATGAGCCGACGCGCGCGCCAGTTGCACGCTGCCGGCATCCCCTTCGTCTTCGATCCCGGCCAGCAGCTGCCGATGTTCGACGGCATGGAACTGCGCGGCTTCATCGAGCGCGCCGCCTGGGTCGCCGTCAATGACTACGAAGGCCGCATGCTCTGCGACCGCACGGGGCTGACGCTTCAATCGATGTCGCGCCTGGGCCTGCGCGGCGTCATCGTGACGCTTGCACACGAAGGCTGCGATCTCTGGATCGATGGCCAGTGCGAGCGCATCCCGGGCGTAGCGGCCGAGCGAGTGGTCGATCCGACCGGCTGCGGCGACGCCTTTCGCGCGGCGCTGCTCTTCGGTCTCGAGCACGGGTGGCCGCTGCGGCGCTGCGTCGAACTCGGGAACCGCATCGGCGCGCTGAAGATCGCCTGCCGCGGAGGCCAGAACCACGTCATCGATCCCGTCGCCCTCGGGCTGTAGGCGCTTCGGCGCGACCGACGCGACAGGCCCGCCTGGCGCGATCGGTCGTCTCCCGGCCGCAGCCCGCCATGGGCCCGCGGCGCGCGGTCAGCCGCCTGTGTCGTCCGGTGCAAGCTGCTCGCGCAGCCAGGCAGCAACCCGCTGCGGCTGGCATTCCAGGCGGACGCGCTTGCGGCGCGCAAGCGTCCCGGCGACGAGGCTCACGTCCCGCCGCGCAAGGTCCAGTGCCTGCACGAGCCAGCGCTCGAGCTCTGCATTGGCCCGGCCTTCGATCGCGGGTGCGCGCAGTCGCACACGCAGCGCGCCATCGTGCAGCCCGGCGACGCCGGTGCGGCCGGCGTTGGGAACGACCTGGACCTGCAGCAGGCAGGCGCCGGCCCCGGTGACCGGCTGAAGACAGGGGAGATCGTCGAAGTCCTGCATGCGCCCGCAAAGCGGAGATGAGGCGAACGGGCAATCAGGATACCCGGCTGCGAAGGCTTCCGACCCGGTGCCCACTGTGTCACGGCCAAGGGCGGGTCCCAGTGGTCGACGAAGGGACGGCGCGGAAATCGCAGATGACGAGAAGAAGAAGGCGAACAAGAAGGGAGAACCCGACGCAGCCGGATTCTCCCTGCGAAGTCCCGGAACCGGGATGGTCGACTCAGCCCGAGGACGCGTCGCTCAGGGCTTGCTTCCGGTCGGGAACGGCCATGCCGCCGCGGGGCTCAACTTCGTCTTGGCGGCGGGCGCAGGGGCAGCAGCGGCAGCCTTCTTCACCGCGGGCTTCTTCGCCGGTGCCGCCTTCTTGGCCGGTGCAGCCTTCTTGGCCGGTGCAGCCTTCTTGGCCGGTGCAGCCTTCTTGGCCGGTGCCGCCTTCTTCGCCGGTGCCGCCTTCTTCGCCGGTGCCGCCTTCTTCGCCGGTGCCGCCTTCTTCGCCGGCGCCGCCTTCTTCGCCGGTGCCGCCTTCTTCGCCGGTGCGGCCTTCTTCGCCGGTGCGGCCTTCTTCGCCGGCGCCTTCTTCGTGGCCGTCTTCTTGGCCGAAACGGCCTTCTTCGCAGTTGCCATAAGGATCTCCTTGATCAAGTTGCAAAGAGCACCGTGCTGATGCATCCAGCACGACGTTTCACCACCCGCCGGTCTTCACTGCGGTGCATGCCCGATCGCTGCCGCGGTGTGGTGAACAGGGATGCGACGCCGGCGGCAGCATCTGACGTGTGCATGCGCGGCATCGCGGGTCTTGATCCGATGGAAGAAGCGACCGATCGCTCCTCGAATGCGGCCACCTTCGCTTCGATCTGCATGGCCGCTGCCATTGAGCGAACGGCGACGGTGTCGGAGTCGATGAGCGCCGAGGTCATGACTGTTGCGCTCCGATCAGTGCCGGAACGCCGTCGCGCGGATCGATCCGCGGACGCGCGACTGGCTCACTGAGCCGGTGCGTGCAACGGACGACGCGATCGCGTGCGTGTCGGTCTCGCTCGAACGAGGAAGGGGTCGGAGGGAGCGCGACGTCGGCCTGGTGGACGTTGCAGGTGCAGACGTCGAGGATGATTCGATGTTCTTGTTCCAGACGAGCATGTGTCTTGCGTCCCGTGACGCGCAATTATCCAAGTGTTGCTCAGCAACACCAAGCACTTGTTGACAGTGCATCGTGCTTGCTGTTGCGGGTGTGCATCGAAGCGATGCACGTCGACCGGCGCGCAGGCCCAAAGCCCACGACGTGCGCGTCATCGACGCGTCCTGCGCGCACGACGAACGCATCGGATCGGACGGCGAAACCACCGGCATCACGCCCGCCGACATCGCGCTTGACTAGACAAGTCGACTCCCCGATTCCGCAGCCGCGCTGCGGGGACTCGCGCCCGGGGACAGGAGCTGCGTCAGGGCGAGGGATCGAGCCGCGGCCAGATGCTCAGGCCGCAGCCGCCAAGCGCACGCTGCAGGCGCGACCATTCGAAGCGCGCGCCAGGGTCGTGCTTGCGGCCCGGCGCGACATGCTCGTGCCCGACCACCTCCCGGATCGGATGGTGCCGAGCAAGCGCGCGCAGCAGGCGCTGCAACGCGCGGTATTGCGCCGCGACGAAACTGCGTCCCTCGAGTCCCTCGAGCTCGATGCCGATCGACCAGTCATTGCAGCCTTCGCGTCCGCGCCAGCTCGATACGCCGGCATGCCAGGCGCGTTCGTGGGTGGAGACGAACTGCAGCACCTCGCCGCTTCGACGCACGAAGAAGTGCGCCGAGACGCGCAGCCCGCGCAGGTCCGCGAAGCTCGCGTGGCGACCGGCGTCCAGCGTGCCGAGGAAGAGGTGCTCGACCGCGTCGCCGCGCAGTACCCCGGGCGGCAGGCTGATCGAATGCACGATCACGAGACTCGGCAGCTCGCCAGGCGGCCGCGGCCCGCAGTGCGGCGAGGCGCAAGGCCGCGCGCCGGTCCACCAGCCTTCGCGCCATCGAGCCTGCAGCCGTCGAGCGTTCATCGTCGCCACCTCGCCTGCCCGCGATCGGCCGCCGCGAACCGCGCGGCCGATCGCGGCTTCACTCCGGGTCGGCGGTCGGCTCGGCCGCCGCTTCGCTGCTGCCGATGCCCAGCCGCGCCATGCGATAGCGCATCTGTCGCAGCGACAGGCCGAGACTCGCGCCGGCGGCGGTGCGGTTGTAGCGATGCCGCTCGAGCGCGCGTTCGAGGATGTCGCGCTCGACCTGGTCCAGGTGCGCGACGAGATCGGTCGGCAGCAGCGCCGCTGCGGCCGCAGCGCCCGCAACATGGGGAGCGGTCGCCGCTGCCGCGGCCGGCGCGGCGTCCGCGGTCTCGGTCGCAGGTGCGGCTTCGACGGCGCCGGCGTCGAGCGTGGTCTCGGACAGACCGAGGTCCTCGCACTCGATGCGCGTCCCGCCGGACAGCGCCAGCGCCCGGTGCAGCAGGTTCTCGAGCTCGCGCACATTGCCGGGAAAGGCGTGCCGACGCAGCTGCGCCAGCGCACCCTCGCCGAGCTCGGGCGTCGGTTCGATGCCGGCATCGGCGGCAACGCGGCGAATCAAGGCCGCGCAGATCTGCGGCAGATCCTCGAGCCGCTCCCGCAGCGGGGGCACGGTGATGCCGATCACGTTGAGGCGGTAGTACAGATCCTGCCGGAAGCGGCTGGCCGCCACCTCGGCCGCAAGATCCTTGTGCGTGGCGCTGACGATGCGCACGTTGACCGTCAGTTCGGCGGTGCTGCCCAGCGGGCGCACGGCGCGCTCCTGGATCACGCGCAGCAGCTTGCTCTGCATCGACAGCGGCAGTTCGCCGATCTCGTCGAGGAAGAGCGTGCCGCCGTGCGCGGCCTGGAAGAAGCCCTCGCGGTCCTCGGCGGCACCGGTGAAAGCGCCCTTGCGATAGCCGAAGAACTCGGCCTCGAGCAGGTTCTCGGGAATGGCGCCGCAGTTGACGGCGACGAAGGCCTGCCGCGCCCGCGGCGAGACCTCGTGGATCGCGCGCGCCACCAGCTCCTTGCCGGTGCCCGATTCGCCGCGCACCAGCACCGGCGCCATGCTGCGCGCGACCTTCTCGATCAGCGTGCGCACCTGCTGCATCGCCAGCGACTCACCGACCAGGCGCTGCAGCGCCGCGGCGCCGGCCTCGCGCGAGCCCATCGCTTGCGGCCGCGCGGCCGCGCGGGACGAGCGCGCCGCTTCGGCCGCATCGCCGGCACGATGCTCGGCGACCGGCGCTGGCGCCCGACCCAGCGCGGTGGCGACGACCGAGCGGAGCTGGCGCAGGTCCACCGGCTTGGTCAGGTAGTCGTAGGCACCGGCCTTCAACGCCTCGACGGCGTTCTCCGCCGAGCCGTAGGCGGTGATCACGATCGCCTTCTCGCGACGGCCTTGCTCGTCCATGCGCCGCAGCAGGTCCAGCCCGGTGCCGTCGGGCAGGCGCATGTCGGTGATGACGACGGCAAAGCGCTGCCGCTGCAGCGCCGACCAGGCTTCCTCCACCGAGCCGGCGCTCTCGACGTCGAATCCCTCGCGCACCAGGGTCAGCTCGTACAGGGTTCTGAGATCGGGCTCGTCATCGACGACGAGCAGGCGCTGGAGGGCGGTTTGGTTCACGGGGCAAGACCCAGGGTGGCGACGGTCGGCTCGAGCGTGCCGCGCGGCATCAGCACGCGGAATTCGTTGCGCAGCCGGGCCGCGCCCGGTCGCGCGCGGTATTCGATGCTGCCGCGGTTGCGCTCGCAGAGCTCGCGGCAAATGTACAGGCCCAGGCCCGTCCCGCGGCTGCGCGTCGAGAAGAAGGGCTCGAAGAGGTGGCGCTCGACCTCGTGCGCGATCGGCGCACTGTCGCTGGCCACCGTGAGCTGGGCACGGTGTGCATCCGCCGCCCCCAGGTGCAGCAGGATCGCTCCGGGCGCATCACTGGCGTGTCGGTACGCGTTGTCCAGCAGGTTCACGAGCACGCGACGCAGGTGTTCGGGGTCGAAGCTCACGCCCAGGGCCTGCGCTGGCAGCTCGACCTGCAGCCGGCTGCCCGGGCCCAGCGCCAGGCCGACGGTGCGCGACCATTCCGAGGTGACCGCCGCGACTTCGGCGCCGGCGTCGATCACGCGCACCTGCGGCGGCGAGCCGGGCGCCACCTCCATGACCTCGTCGACGATGCGCGCCAGTCGCTGGACGTTGTCGGCGACGATGCGCGCCAGCCGCTGCTGCGCAGGATCGAGCCCGTCCTCGGCCAGCAGCGCATTGGCCTGCGCGATCGCTGCCAGCGGGTTGCGGATTTCGTGCGCGATGCCGGCGGAGACCCGGCCCATCGCCGCCAGCTTTTCCTGCTGTAGCCGCGCCTCGGCGGTGCGCACGTCCTCGAGCAGCAGCACGCCGAAGGCGTCGCCCGCGCCGTTACCGGTGTCGATATCGCGCCGGCGCAGGAAGCGCATGCGCACCCGCAGCGTGCGACGCTCGCCGCCCTCGAACTCGAGCGCGATGTCGCGCCCGGCCTCGGGCCAGGCCGACGAATCGGCCAGCGCGGTCTCGACGGCCTGCGCCAGCGGCGCCCAGGCCCGCCGTGAGGCGAGCAGGAAGGGCGCGCTCGGACCCAGCCCCTGATCGGCGAGCAGCGTGCGCGCGGCCGGGTTGGCCGCGCGCACGCGCAGCCGGTGGTCGACGACGAGCACGCCGTCGACCATCTCCTCGATCATCAGCCGATTGAGCTGCGCCTGCTGCCGTGCCAGCGCCAGGCTGCCGCGCGCGGCCAGCTCCTCGCGCACCAGGCGTCCGGCAAGCTCACCCGACAGCAGCGTGATCACGAAGAGACCCAGCCCCGCCAGGCCCGCCTGCATCATCAGGGCGCTGAGGTCGCCGCCTCGCTGCGCCGCGTGCGCGGCGGTGAGCAGGAGCATCAGCGTCACACCCGCGGCGGTGGCCAGGGCCAGCACCCGGCGCGTCAGGACCCCGGCCATCAGCACGGGCAGCACGAGCAGCGCGGCGAAGTTGAAGCTCGACGCCGGTTCCAGCAGGTGCAGGCCGGCAAAGGCCGTCAGGTCGACGCCGATCGTCGCCAGCCACTGCACCCGGCCGTAGCGGCCGCCGCGAGCCCGGGCCGGCCCTCGGCGCGCGGGCGGCAGCAGCCAGAAGCTGATCGCCTGCACCGCGTAGGCCAGGCACAGCAGCGTCGACGCCAGCGATGGCTTGGTGCCCAGAAGGCCACTGGCCGCAAGCGCTGCGATCAGGATCAGCCCGACAACCGCGCGCGCCGCGGCGTAGGTCCGGTGCACGCGTGCCAGCGCCGTCTCCTGGGCCGTGGCCACGCGGCGTGCCTCGCGCGCAATGAAGCGGCTGTCGGCTGCGGTCTCGCCGCTGGCCGCCCAGGCCGGGTCGAAGAAGCTGTCCTCGGCATCGGCATGGCGGTCGCTGTCGACGCCGATGACGCCGAACCAGGACTCTTCCGCCGCCGGCGGCTGCGGCGCGCCGTGCCCCTCGCCACGCCGGTCGGACTGGCGACGGTCGCCGCGCCGGCGCTCGCCGACACGCCGGTCGCCCACACGCCGGTCGCCTGCGCGGCGCTCGTCCGGCGGCACTTGCGGTCGGCCGTTCCCCGGGCTCACGTCCGCGACGGCCGGGCGGTCGCCGTCATTGCGGGCCGGCCAGGCGGTGCGCCTGGCTGCAATAGGCGCGGCCCGCGGCGTCCAGCAGCGCCTCGTCACGCGGCAGGTGCACGCCGCAGTGCGCGCAGGCGAGCATGGGCGCGGCCCGGCCCCGCCGCGCACCGCGATCGGAACGGCCTTCGTCGCCGGTCTCGCGTCGCCTGCGCCCCGACATCGCGACGAGCACGATGCCGACGACGAGCACGATCAGCAGGTATTTCATGACGGTGTCCGCAAGGTGGGCAGGGTCGGGAGGCTCATGGACAGGGAAAGGGCAAACCTGCGGCACCGCGCTCAGACGATCGGCCGCGCCAGCAGCACCTCGAGCACGAAGCGCGTGCCGACATAGGACAAGAGCAGCAGCAGCGCACCGGCGTACAGCCAGCGCGTCGCGCGCCGCCCGCGCCAGCCCTGCAGGCGGCGACCGGCGACCAGGCCGGCGAAGACCGCCCAGCTCATCAGCGAGAACACGGTCTTGTGATCCCAGCGCCATTGCACGGTCTCGACAAGTCCGATCAGCTCGGTTGCCGAGAGCACGACGAAGCCCAGCTCGACGAAGCGAAAGGTCAGCCGCTCGAGCTGCAGCAGCGGCATGCCACCGGTACCTGCCGGCGCCGGACGTTTCTGCCGCAGGCGGCGCTCGGCCGCGTCGAGCAGCAGCCCGTGCAGCACCGCGGCGCCGAAAAGGCCGTAGGCGCCCACCCCGAGCACGAAGTGCAGCGCCGAGCTGGGCGTATCGAGGTGGTAGGGCTCGCCGGGATAGAACGCCGCCAGCAGCACCGACAGGGCTCCGACGAGCGCGAGCCAGCCGCGCACCGCCGGCAGCGGCACGAAACGGCTCTCGACGCCGTGCAGGCCGATCACGATCCAGGCGGTGAGCGAGAGCATCGGCGCAAACCCCAGCCGCGTGCCCGGACCGCTCGCTCCCACACCTCCCAGATCCAGGATCAGCGCGATCAGGTGCAGGATCCAGGCCGCCGGCAGGGCCTTGGCGGCCCAGCGCTCGCGCGGCCCCCCGCGCAGGGCCGCCACCGCGTAGAAGGCCGCGGCCGCGATCGCCACGACCGCCGCGCCGCTGCTGGCCAGGGCGCTGCCGGAGCCCGACGATAAAATCATCATCACAGTGTACTTTCGCGGCGTGCGCCGACACGCTGTCCGGCGATGGCCTCGACCCTATCCGACCGCCTGTCGCGGCTGGTCAAGACGATGCGCGGTCAGGCGCGCATCACCGAAAGCAACATCCAGGACATGCTGCGCGAGGTGCGCATGGCCCTGCTCGAGGCCGACGTCGCGCTGCCCGTCGTGCGCGACTTCATCGCCCGCGTCAAGGACAAGGCACTCGGCCAGGAGGTCGCCGGATCGCTCAATCCGGGCCAGGCGCTCGTGGGCATCGTGCACAAGGAGCTCGCCTCGACGATGGGCGAAGGCGTCGCCGATCTCGATCTCGCGACACAGCCCCCGGCGGTGATCCTGATGGCAGGCCTGCAGGGCTCGGGCAAGACGACCTCGACCGCCAAGCTCGCGCGCCACCTGATCGAGAAGCGCAAGAAAAAGGTGCTCACGGTCTCGGCCGACGTCTACCGGCCCGCGGCGATCGAGCAGCTCAAGACCGTGACCGCGCAGGCCGGCGCGCAGTGGTTCCCATCGACGCCGGAGCAGAAGCCGCGGGAGATCGCGCTGGCGGCGCTCGACCATGCGCGGCGCCACTACTTCGACGTGCTGATCGTCGACACCGCCGGGCGCCTGGGCATCGACGAGAAGCTGATGGCCGAGATCCGCGAGCTGCACGCCGCGCTTTCACCGGTGGAGACGCTCTTCGTCGTCGACGCGATGCAGGGCCAGGACGCGATCAACACCGCGCGCGCGTTCAAGGAGGCGCTGCCGCTGACCGGCATCGTCCTCACCAAGCTCGACGGTGACTCGCGCGGCGGCGCCGCGCTGTCGGTGCGGCAGATCGCCGGGGCGCCGATCAAGTTCGCCGGCGTCTCCGAGAAGATCGACGGCCTCGAGGTCTTCGACGCCGAACGCCACGCCGGACGCGTGCTCGGCATGGGCGACATCGTCGCGCTCGTCGAGGAGGTGCAGAAGGGCGTCGACATCAAGGCGGCGCAACAGCTGGCCGAGAAGGTCAAGAGCGGCGGCTTCGACCTCGAGGACTTCCTGCTGCAGATCTCGCAGATGAAGAAGATGGGCGGCCTCTCGGGCCTGGTCGACAAGCTGCCTTCGCAGATCGCGGCCAAGGCGCAGGGCGCCGACATGGACCGCGCCGAACGCGACGTGCGGCGCATGGAGGGCATCATCCATTCGATGACGCCGCAGGAGCGCCGCAAGCCCGAACTCATCAAGGCCTCACGCAAGCGCCGCATCGCCGCCGGTGCCGGCGTGCAGGTGCAGGACGTCAACCGCCTGCTCAACCAGTTCGGCCAGATGCAGGGGATGATGAAGAAGATGAAGGGCGGCGGGTTGATGAAGATGATGCGCCGCATGGGCGGGCTCGGCGGCCTGGGGGGACTGGGCGGCGGCGGCTTCCCCGGACTGCCGCCGCGCTGAGCGCGCCGGGCACGCGCGTCCGGCCTTCGCGCCCGACGCCGGCGACGAAAAGGCCCGCTGACGGCAGGATTTGGCACCCCAATCCGAACGCCGAAACGATTGGATACGACCTCGGTCTTGGACCGGTTGACCGCGGCAGGGCAAGGCGCTTAGCTTGCGTCCCCTGTGCGACGAAGGCGCTGCCGACCGGGCAGCGCAGGCGATCCTCATGAACCTGTTCGACTCCGCCTCGACGATGGTGCTGGCCGGCACGCTGGCGCTGCTGATCATGCTGCTGGTCACGCGCCTGCGCGGACGCCAGCAGCGCACGCGCCCGACGCGCGAGGCGCTGGACACCGTGCAGGACTGGCCCCCGGAACCGGCACGCGTGATGACGGTGCAGGAGCGCCAGGCCTACGAACTGCTGCGCCGCGCGCTGCCCGGCTACATGGTGCTGGCACAGGTGCCGCTGTCACGCTTCCTGCGCGTACCGACGCGCCATTCGTACAGCGACTGGCTGCAGCGCGTGGGCTCGCACAGCGCCGACCTGCTCGTCTGCGACACCGGCTCGCGCGTGCTCGCCGTCATCGACGTGCGCGCCGAGGACGAGACGGCGCGCAGCCGGCGCCGCCACGAACGGCTGGGCCGCGTGCTGCAGGCCGCCGGCGTGCGCGTGCACGTCTGGCGCGAAGGAAAGTTGCCGACCGCCGCGGAAGTGCGCACGGCCTTGGCTCACGACCTGGTGCGCGGCAGCGGTCCGATGCAGCCGGTCTCGGCGGTCAGCTCGCGCCCGATGCCGCTGATCCCGGTGCCCGAGACGCAGGAACTCGACGCGCTGCTGGCCGCGGGCGACGCCGCGATGCGCGACGCCGGGGCGGAGCCGGTGCCCTCGGCCTTCCTCGACGATTTCGAGGACTCGCGGCCGGCAGCGGCAGGTTGATCAGCCCAGCAGCGCGCGCGCGAACTCGCGGGCCTTGAAGGGCTGCAGGTCCTCCAGCGCCTCGCCGACGCCGATGAAGTAGACCGCCAGCGGCCGCTGCTTCTCGCTGCACCAGCGCGCGATCGCGACGAGCACGCCGCCCTTGGCGGTGCCGTCGAGCTTGGTCACGACCAGGCCCGTCAGCTGGAGCGCGTCGTCGAAGGCCTGCACTTGCGCCAGCGCGTTCTGACCGGTGTTGCCGTCGACGACCAGCAGCACCTCGTGCGGGGCATCGGGCTGCGCCTTGGCGATTACCCGCCTGATCTTCTTCAGCTCCTCCATCAGGTGCAGCTGCGTCGGCAGCCGTCCGGCAGTGTCGGCGATGACAACGTCGCAGCCGCGCGCGCGCCCGGCGTTGACCGCATCGAAGGTCACCGCCGCCGGGTCGCCGCCCTCCTGGCTGACGATGTCGACGCGGTTGCGGTCGGCCCAGACCGCAAGCTGCTCGCGCGCCGCGGCGCGGAAGGTATCGGCTGCGGCCAGCAGCACGCGCTGCTCCGCCGCCGCCAGGTGTCGGGTCAGCTTGCCGATCGTCGTCGTCTTGCCGGCGCCATTGACGCCGGCGACCATGATCACGGTGGGCGTGTGCTCGCCGACGACGAGGCCGCGCTCGAGCGGCTGCAGCAGGTCGGCGATCGCATCGGCGAGCAGCGCCTTCACCGCGGCCGTGTCGGTTGCCTTGGCCTCCTTGACGCGGCGTTTCAGGTCACGCAGCAGGAACTCGGTCGCGCCGACGCCGGCGTCGGCCATCAGCAGCGCCGTCTCGAGCTCCTCGTAGAGCGCCTCGTCGATGCGCGTCCCGGTGAAGACCTGCGCGATGCTGCCGCCGGTCTTGCGCAGGCCCTGCTTCAGGCGACCGAACCAGCCGCTCTTCGCGGCCGCCTCGTCCGCCGCCGCCGGCCCGGGCACCACTGCCGCTTCGACGGTCTGCACAGTCGTCGGCGCCGGAGCCTGCGCGGGCGGCTGCACCGGCTCCGGCGGCGACGTCGCGTCGACCTGAGGCGGGGTGGGCTCCAGCGTCACGAATCCCGGCGACGCGGCTGGGGGCGTCCCGGATTCCGGCGTCCCCGGCGCCGGCGTCGAGGGCGCTGGAGGCGCTTCCGCGGGCCTCTTCTTCCTGAAAAAGCTGAACATCTTGATCGACGTGGCGCGCGCTCTGTATACTTTTCGGTTCAGGCGCTTTAGCTCAGTTGGTTAGAGCGACGGAATCATAATCCGCAGGTCCGGGGTTCAAGTCCCTGAAGCGCCACCAGAATCCTTCCTGGATGCCTAGCTCGATCGGCCCGACCCTCGCGTCGGGCCGATTCGCTTGAGGCACCCTCTTCCCCTCTTCCACAGCCCCTGGATCCACACCATGCTTCGCTGTGCTGCCCTTGGCCTGGCCCTGCTGCTGGGCTCCGCGGCCGTCACCGCCCAGGTGCCGCGGCACTTTCCGTCCAACGCGCTGCGCGGCGAACTCAGCGGCGTCGCGCCACCGGACGTGCTGGTCGACGGCAAGCCGGCACGCCTGGCGCCCGGCGCACGCGTGCGCAATGAGGAGAACCGCTTCGAGGTGATGAGCCGCCTCGCCGGGCGCACACTGCTGGTGCACTACACGATCGGCAGCGGCGGCCTGCTGCAGGACATCTGGATCCTGCGCCCCGACGAAATCGCCAGGCAGCCCTGGCCGCGAACGCCCGAACAGGCCGCCGAGTGGCGGTTCGATGCAAGCGCGCAGAGCTGGAGCCGGCCATGAGCAATGCGCCCAAGGTCTTCGTGCGCACCTTCGGGTGCCAGATGAACGAGTACGACTCGGAGAAGATGGTCGACGTGCTGCGTCAGGCCGAAGGCTTCGAGACGACCGACGACCCGGAGCAGGCCGACCTCGTGCTCTTCAACACCTGCTCGGTACGCGAGAAGGCGCAGGAGAAGGTGTTCAGCGACCTCGGCCGCGTCAAGCACCTGAAGAAGAAGGGCACGCTGATCGGCGTCGGCGGCTGCGTCGCGAGCCAGGAGGGGCAGGCGATCATCGAGCGCGCACCCTTCGTCGACCTCGTCTTCGGGCCGCAGACGCTGCACCGCCTGCCGCAGATGCTGCAGGCGCGGCGCCGCGACGGCCGCGCGCTGGTCGACATCAGCTTCCCGGAGATCGAGAAGTTCGATCACCTGCCGCCGGCGCGTGTGGACGGCGCCACGGCCTTCGTCTCGATCATGGAGGGCTGCAGCAAGTACTGCAGCTACTGCGTCGTGCCGTACACGCGGGGCGAGGAGGTCAGCCGTCCCTTCGAGGACGTGCTCACCGAAGTCGCCGGCCTCGCCGACCAGGGCGTCAAGGAAGTGACGCTGCTCGGCCAGAACGTCAACGCCTATCGCGGCCGCATGGGCGACACGGACGAGATCGCCGACTTCGCGCTGCTGCTGGAATACGTCGCCGAGATCCCGGGCATCGAGCGGCTGCGCTACACGACCAGCCACCCGAAGGAATTCACCGCCCGCCTCGTCGAGGCCTACGCGCGCATCCCCAAGCTCGTGGACCACCTGCACCTGCCGGTGCAGCACGGCAGCGACCGCATCCTGGCGGCGATGAAGCGCGGCTACACGACGCTCGAATACAAGAGCACGATCCGCAAGCTGCGCGCGGTGCGCCCGGGCATCAGCCTCTCGAGCGACTTCATCGTCGGCTTCCCGGGCGAGACCGAGGACGACTTCGCGCGCACGATGGCGCTGATCGAGGAGATCGGCTTCGACACCTCGTTCAGCTTCATCTACAGCCCGCGCCCCGGCACGCCGGCGGCCAACCTGCACGACGCGACGCCGCACGAGCTCAAGCTGCGCCGCCTGCACGAGCTGCAGGCCGCGCTCGAGCAGAACGTGGCCCGCATCAGCGCCAGCCGCGTCGGCACGGTGCAGCGCATCCTCGTCGAGGGCCCCTCGCGCAAGAGCCCGAGCGAGCTGATGGGCCGCACCGCCTGCAACCGCATCGTCAATTTCGACGGCGGCCCGGATCCCAGGCGACTGATCGGCCAGATGATCGACGCGCGCATCACGCAGGCTCTGCCGCATTCGCTGCGCGGCACGCTGTTGCTCGACGAGGCGGCCTGAGCCGGGCGCGCCGCGTGCATGGGCCCGGATCGGCTCAGCCGCTCTTGCGCCGGCCCAGCCAGCTCAGCACCAGCGTCACCGCCAGCACCATCAGCGCATAGGTCGCGATGCGGCCGTCGCGGCCGAAGAACACCAGGCCCAGGATGGTCGCGATCGCCGCGGCGCCGCAGCTCCAGGCGAGCAGCCGCGCCCAGCCCAGCCCGGCATGGCGGCGGCGCCACAGCAGCCGCGCCCCACTCGCGGCCAGCGCGCCGTAGAGCAGGCCGAGTGCGAACAGGTTGAGCAGGTGCCAGAGGAAGTCGGCCGGGCCCATGCGACGAGCGCCAAGGAGGGTGCGATGCCTTGATTTCCGACAGCGCCGCGCCCAGGTTCAGGCATGAGACTGGGAAATCCCGGGCCGGCGGCAAACGCGGCCCGGATCCTACAATCCGCGCCGTGTCCGTCTTTGCCCTCGGCCTGAACCACCAGACCGCGCCGCTCGATCTGCGCGGCCGTTTCGCGTTCGCGCCCGAAGCCACGGGTGCGGCGCTGCGCGGGCTGCAGGCACAGCTGGCAAGGGTCTCTCCCGAAGCGGCGCTGGTCTCGACCTGCAACCGGACCGAGCTCTACCTCGCGGCACCGCAGGTCGCGCCGCGCGAGCTCGTCCCGCCGGTGATGGGATGGCTGGCCGGCCAGGGCGGCATCAGCGCCGATCAGCTGCAGAGCCACACCTACGTGCTCGAGGACCACGCCGCGGCACGCCACGCGTTTCGCGTCGCCTCGGGGCTGGATTCGATGGTGCTCGGCGAGCCGCAGATCCTCGGCCAGATGAAGCAGGCAGTGCGCCAGGCCGACGAGGCCGGGACGCTCGGCACCACGCTGCACCAGCTCTTCCAGCGCTCGTTCTCGGTCGCCAAGGAGGTGCGCACCGCGACCGAGATCGGCTCGCATTCGATCAGCATGGCAGCCGCTGCCGTGCGCCTGGCCGGCGAGCTCTTCGAGCGGCTGGACGAGGTCAACGTGCTCTTCATCGGCGCCGGCGAGATGATCGAGCTCGTCGGCACGCATTTCGCGGCGCGATCGCCGCGCAGCATGAGCGTCGCCAACCGCACGATCGAACGCGGCGAGCGCCTCGCGGCACGCTTCGGCGCGCAGGCGCTGCGCCTGGCGGACCTGCCCGGCCGGCTGCACGAGTTCGACGCGGTGGTCTCGTGCACCGCCAGTTCGCTGCCGATCATCGGCCTGGGCGCCGTCGAGCGCGCACTGCGCCAGCGGCGGCACCGGCCGATCTTCATGGTCGACCTGGCCGTGCCGCGCGACATCGAACCGGAGGTGGCGTCGCTGCCCGACGTCTACCTCTACACCGTCGACGACCTCTCGACGCTGGTGCAGACCGCCGGCGAGAAGCGCCAGGCCGCGGTGCAGCAGGCCGAGGCGATCATCGACGCCGGTGTGCAGAGCTTCGCCCACTGGCTCGACCACCGCAGCTCGGTGCCGCTGATCCAGGCGCTGCACCGCCAGTCCGAGGACTGGAGCGCAACGGTCATCGCGCGCGCGCGCAGACAGATCGCCCGAGGCACGCCGATCGAGGTCGTGCTCGAGACGATGGCGCGCGGGCTTTCGCACAAGATGCTGCACGGAGCGCTGGCCGAGCTGCACTCGGTCAACGGCGCCGAGCGCGAGCAACTGGCGCAGACGGTCTCGCGCCTGTTCCTGCGCGGCAGCAGCCGCAGCCCCGGCGGCGGCTCCCGTCGGCTTCCTGAATAGCCCCTGAACGCAGGCTGGGGGCTGCGTGCGCGCAGCCCTTGGCGACCTCACGGCATGAACCCGACACTCGTCGACCGCATCGAACGCCTGACGTTGCGCCTGACCGAGCTCGATGCCCTGCTCGCCGACCCGGCGGTGGCCGCGGACATCAAGCGCTACCGCAGCCTCTCGCGCGAGCAGGCCGAGGCCGCCGAGATCGTCGGCCTGTTCCGCCGGCGCCGCGGATGCGAGTCCGATCTCGCCGCAGCGCGCGAGATCCTCGCCGATCCGGCGACCGATGACCCCGGGATGGAGGCGATGGCGCGCGAGGAGATCGCCACCTGCGAGGCAAGGCTGGAGCAGCTCGACGCCGCGCTCCAGGCCGCGCTCCTGCCGAAGGATCCGGACGACGCGCGCAACGCCTTTCTCGAGATCCGCGCCGGCACCGGGGGCGACGAATCCGCGCTCTTCGCCGGCGACCTCGCGCGCATGTACCAGCGCTACTGCGAGCG
>Ga0116144_10001018_pt1 | contig 35606 bp, 45 predicted proteins | sample AD_UKC035_MetaG_FD_89746 | JGI IMG/M metagenome (GOLD analysis project Ga0116144, IMG submission 89746) | Active sludge microbial communities of municipal wastewater-treating anaerobic digesters from USA - AD_UKC035_MetaG | ecosystem: Engineered > Bioreactor > Anaerobic > Digestate | place: USA...
TGGTAATCGTTAGTGTAGTCCTTTTTCTTATCGTCCATAGGTTAATTCTAATCGGTATTTAGTGGATAACAATAGAGGGGTTTAAATGAAAAAATTACGTCGGCCTAGTAGATTTTTTAGGTTTGGGGCAGGTTACTGCACTGGGACTGACCCGGCTGGGCGGCATGGGGAGGCAAGGAATTACATTGAAGTGAACGGCGACGGGGCTCCGATTGAGCTTCGGGAGATGAAAAAGCTAGCGAAGTGGGTTGAGGCTAATATTAAATTCATTGAGCAGGAAAAGAAGAGAAATGTCTAAGTACATTTTAAAAGATGGCGAGCCGGTCTTAGCTACTGACATCATTCACTGGGCTACGTGGTTTGAAAAGGCTTCTACCAATAAGGAGCGCACTGTCGCCAAAGATAAAATTGGAGAGGCCGTGGTTTCAACTGTGTTTCTAGGGATTGACCATTCATGGGATGGTGGACCGCCCGTGCTTTGGGAAACAATGATTTTCGGCGGTAAGCACGATGACTATCAAGAGCGCTACAGTTCACTGAAAGATGCTGAGGCTGGCCACAAGGTGGCAGTCAATTTGGTGAAGGGGGATAAGTGAGCCAAGTATTTTCTATTACAGAAAAGCGCTTGAATGAGCTGCACTTAAAACTTTTTGAGTTTGGTAAAGTGGAAAATCTCTCACCGTCCGAGCTTTGTATGGTGCTTATGATGACGGTGAAATTTTTAGAGGAAAAGTTAGGGTTAGTGGTGAATGAGATTTCAGAAACAAAATATGAGGAAGAGAGAAACTAAATGGCCGACGAAACAAGTAAAATATCTGAGTACTATGTAAGCATGCTTCTTATGTGGGCTGACAAGCAGCCAGCTTTCTTTATTCACTGCTATGAGAATTTCCCCGAGGGTATTGATGGGAAAAATTTTCTAACTAAGGACCAAAAGGACGCGCTCACGGCTAAGTATGAGGAGCTTACAGCTTAGTATGTTGGAATTTTTACATTGGGCTGTGTTGGTATTCTGGCTTTTGCCCTTGGGGCTTGCGCTTTTTTCTTTTGGTTACTTGGTTTTAAAAGTGGGGCGCGAATGAGCGACGCCGCCGTAGACAACCTTTGTAGTACAATTTTGGTCGCACTAATTTTGTGGTTGATATTCAAATGACCCGCAAGGAAATACTCATTTCATTCTGGCAAGAAGTTATTAAATGCTGGGCCGTGCCCCCATCAGGTAGCTTTGATGGGGATCGTTCAGACCGGGTTCTAGCCGAAGCGCTGAGGTTGTTGGAGGAGGCTTCGGATGAGTGAGATTAATAAAGGAGGTAATTATGTTTGAAATTAAAGTAAGTCCAGAGGATGTGAATGCGGCTGTAGCCAAAACAATTTTGGATAGTACATTTGGAAAGAATTTTTCCGATGCCGTGAACAAGGCAATGAATGAAGTTCTCAACGGATATAGAAGTCCAGTAAGTGAAATTTGCCAGAGTGCTGTAAGGGATTATGTAAAGACGGTTTTGTCTAGCGATGAATATAAGGAAAGGTTAAAGCAATTGATTGCGAAACACCTGACTCAGGAATATGTCGACAAAGTTATGGGGCGAGCACTCTCTAGGGCTATTGAAGAATTAAAAGAAGAGCGTTACTAAATGACCAAGATTAAGACCTCACGAGAAATTGCAGAGATGCTCGTGTCTAGGTACTTGCAAGCAAACTCTGTCGCCTCAGTCGGAGGCATCACCGCCACGCTTAACAATTGGGTTTCACAAATCAAAGCACAAGTTCTCCGCGAAGAAGCAGCCTCCCAACTCGTGAGCGAGGAGGAGCTGTGTAGGCTCGCTGGGATATGGGGCAGCACTCGTATCGATGGTAATCCTGGGCTCAATGGCGCACCACATGAATTTAACTATGACCAAGACGCCGAACATGGTTATAAGGCTGGCTTTCGCAAAGCCTGCGAGATGAGAGCCACAGTGGACATCAAGGCTAGGTGGCCGAGTGAGGACGAGTGTGAAAGGGCTCGTTGGCATGAGCTGGCAAAGATTGTTTCAGGTGACCCTTATGGCAACTCGTGGACTGCCTGCTTTCACTGGATCAAAGAAAGGCTGGGCGTGTAAGTGAAAATACTAGACCTTAGTGCCGGCAACAGGGCTATTTGGTTTAACAAGAAACACCCATTAGCTATGTTTGTAGACATACGTGCTGAGGTGAATCCTACCATTGTGGCCGACTCCACCAAGCTGCCTGAGAGTGTTGGATCCGGCTATGACTTAGTTGTTTGGGACCCCCCGCACATGTGTTGCGGGCCAAAATCAAATATGGCTAAGTCTTATGGCTATCATAAAACTGGTGAGATTCTTTCCATTGTTGAAGGCACCGGCCGCGAGGCCCATCGAGTCACCAAGCCCAATGCCCTCATGGCTTTGAAATGGAACGACCACGACATTCGATTGCAGCGTATCTTTGATTTGCTTCCGCATTGGGAGCCTTTGTTTGGGCATTTAGTAAAAAAGGGTGGGTCGATCGGAGCATCACATACATTTTGGGCGATGTTGAGGAGATTAGAATGACTCTTCCAAATACCGACCTGCGCACGTTAATTGAACTGGCAGAAAAAGCCTTTATTGAGAAACATTGTACTATAGACATGCCTGTGGGTGAGGACGAGGCAGTTTTTTATCAGGCAGCCAACCCCACCACAGTCAAAGCGCTGTGCGAAGAGCTGCTCGCTCGCAGAGAGGTGCAGAAGCATTTAAAGGAATGGGTAGAAAAGATTAACGCAGATTTGCAAGAGATAGATAAGCACGACTTTAGTGACTACGGTTCTAGTGGAATGCCTGCGAAGAACGAGGAGGGAAAATGAAATACATTACTTTATTTTTATTCATGTTGTCGGCATGCAAGGAAGGGGTCGTTGAGGCTCCTCGCGTATATTCCGATATTCAATTAAAGGCGATTCAGACCCTTCCAGTTATTGAGCAGGCTTACATGGACGATTGTTTTTTGAAGACGGGTGTCTATAGCAGTTTTCAATATTGTTTGGATAAAATGCGCAATAGCCTATGCCCACAACCACAGAGTGGTAGCTCTGTCGGGAGTACGGCGGTCGGCACGGCTGTTGGGATTGGTGCCGCTAAACTTTTATTTGGTAAGTAACGGCACTGTTAAAATTTGCGGCGGGGAAAAATAAAATGGAAACCAAGGTAGAGTCTAAAGAAAAAGAAAAGCCAAAGCCTGTCCCACCTAAGAAAAAGCGCACTGTAGATGTTTCACTTTATAGCAAGGCGCAGCTCGCCAAAAGGCGCCGCGAGTAGCAAGAATTTTTGCTTGCACATTTGCTAACCCACAAATAGTGTAAGCACTTGTGGTGGACGGTGAAATGGTTTTAGACAAAGATAAACCCCTTAAACTCGTGGCTCTCGTGCATCCGCAGTACACGCATAAGTTAGACTCCACCACGCTAGAGTACGTTTTTTTGACGCCCACAGAATTCTTAAAGCTGAAGGCCATGATGTCGCCTAAGTCGAGCGAGGAAAGATTCTGGAATCGCTCAGGCCCCATGATTGTAGATGAGAGCATATTGCCTTTAATAAAAAACAAAAGGTGGTAGGCTAATCTTTGGAGGTTTTATGCCGCTAAGAAAAGGCGCATCCCGAAAGACATTCGAGCACAACCTAGAAAAATTGAAGGCCGAAGGGAAACCCATCAAGCAGGCCCTTGCAATTTCCTACAAGGTGAAGCGCGAAGCACAAAAGAAAAAGTATGGGGTGAAATAATGGAACTTCGAGAAATGCTAGCAATTGCTGATTGTGCAGAGTGTGACGACACGGGTCTAATACTTGTAGATTTTGCGCGACTTCTACCCTGCCCCTATTGCCAAGTTATGACGGTTGATGCTGTAACTGAGTGGGATGATTTTAGAGGGGAGTCAAAGAGAGTTTCCAGTTACATTCAAAGTGAAGCCTTGGGCGCATCAGCTCGAGGCTTTAAGGCGAAGCAAAGATAAAGCGGCTTTTGCATACTTTTTTGATCCTGGTACTGGGAAAACACTCACTGCTATAAATAGACTTAGAATTGCCTTCAACACAGAGAAAAAAATTCTTCCTACACTTGTTATTACTCCGCCGATTACATTAGAGAACTGGAAGCGTGAATGGCTCATGCATTCGAACATTCCGCCCGAGAAAATAATAGTTGTGACGGGCCAGAAAAGCCAGAGGGTTTTAAGGCTTATGCAGTTAGAAAAGGACCCCAACTGCATCGTGCTTATAAATTATGAGGCCATACTGTCGCCTGATATTTTCAGATCGCTCCTTATATGGTCTCCGAAGTGTCTCATCTTGGATGAATCGCACAAGGTTAAAAATCCAAGTTCGAAGCGTGCCAAACGAGTCGAGACACTTTCGGTCCTGGCAGAGTACAAGTTTCTTCTTAGTGGGTCGCCAATTTTAAATTCGCTCATGGATTTATTTTCACAATTTAGGATTATGGCTCCCGAAGTATTTGGGCGCAATTTTTTTGCTTTTAGGAATAGATTTTTCTTCGACAAAAATCGCAACATGCACCGATCAAAATATTACCCGGATTGGTGCCTAAAGGAAAAAAGTTATAGTGAAATTCAAAATATTATAGATCCGCATGTGATGCGCGTTAAAAAGGAAGATTGCCTAGACTTGCCTCCACTTATTCGAAAAAAGATTTTTGTTCCGCTTAGCCCCGACCAACAAGCAGCTTACAATGAGATGAAAAAAGATTTCATCACATTCATAAAAGATAGGGCCTGCTTGGCGGAACTTGCTATAACAAAAGCACTTAGGCTTCAGCAAATTGTTTCGGGATTTGTCACCGTGGAGCTTGGAGGCGGTGAGCGGGAAGCGGCTGACTTTAAAGAAAACCCTCGGGCCGCAGCGCTTCAAGAGCTTTTGGAAGAAATTACGCCTTCCAATAAGGTGATAATTTGGGCTGTTTTTAGGCGCAATTATGCGCAGATAAAAGAAGTGCTAGCAAAATTAAAGTTAGATTATGTGGAGGTTCATGGTGATGTTTCGTCAACAGATAAGCAGGCTGCGGTTGATAAATTTTCAACGGACCCGACCTGTAAGGTATTTCTTGGACATCCTGGTAGTGGCGGTATTGGTATTAATTTGGTCAGCGCTTCTTACAGTATCTTTTACTCGCGCAATTTTTCGCTCGAAAATGATTTGCAAGCAGAAGCCCGGAACTATCGCGGCGGGTCACAGATCCATGATAAAATTACGCGCATTGATTTAGTTAGTCCTGGCACAATCGACGAAGAGGTTTTAAAAGCATTAGAGGCAAAAGTAAAAATTGGTGAAAATGTTTTGAAGGAATGGGCTGAGAGTATATGAAAGTAATTTTTGTGCGTTGGATGTTATTCTTTATTGTGGGACTTCCTATGCAAGCGCTTACGATGCTTCTTTATCCGTTTTTTTATCTTTATTGGGCAATAAAGGTACTGCCTGAAATTAAGAAGTACGCGCTTAAAACAAATGAGCACACAGACTACCCGGACAATCCCGCATATTCTAGAATTAGGGATTTGTATTTCCATGACAATGACGACACACACAATGCGCTGACACATTACCCGCTCTTTCACATGCACCCAGAGCTTGGCCAAAAGGGATTAGAGCTTTTAGTGTCACCTGATGGGGCCTTTATTCGCCGCTACATGGCCGGAGTTTCAGAGGGAAGTAAAACCTCTGGTGATTGTGTTGTGGCATGGTGCTTTGCTTACTCACTTTTGCCGCCAGTTTTTCGCCCAAGGAAAGCCTTGCGTAGGGCTGCTTGGCACTATCTGAGAAACCTTGGAACAAAATCAATAAACGGGAGTGTACAGGGCTGGGTCTCAGCTCGCTGTAATAATCTAGGTGTGAACTACTGTCCCGACGGGTGGAAGGGTATAGGGCAGCCATGCACAGGCCCGCAGTTTTACACCACGAGTGCGCTACTAGCACTTGCCTACAGAGAGAACATTTTCTGGAAAGCAGTCTTTTGGCTGCACTGGCTAGTTTTTGGAGGCTGGTACTGGGCAATTTCGCCTATGATTTTTCCGAAGTTTAATAAATTGGGCTATGTCCGAGACATCACGATGAGAGCCCTCTGGGTGCACCAAACTGTTTTTGGTCCCAAGTGGTGGGTTATGAATCCAATAGAAAAAATAGCAATCGACATGGCAGAGTACGAGAACGCGCTCTTCTTTGCGCAGCTTGGACTTAGTACGCGTGTGCCGCTTCCTAAATATGCAAACTCTTGGTTTTCTCAGAATATCTCGGCATCGAGCGGCGGCGGCGATTCTATTAATGTTTGGACTGCACCAACAATTTCCTACATCAGACAAGAGGCCCAACGCCTAGGAGTAAAATATGAATCTAGATATAGAATGGTCTAAACAAGAAAAACCAAGTGAAGTGACGGTAGCGGAGTTAAAAACTCTTTGTGATTCGCTTTACAAAATGCGTGGGGAAATAGATATTTTAGAAGATACTGTCTCGCTCAAAAAGTCAGAATACAAACTAACAGAGGCCAAAGTACTAGAGTACTTAGAGCAATATGGTTTGAGTAATTTCGAATGCGAGCTTGGAAAAATATCAGTTGGGAAAAGATTTTCTGTTCGCCAGCCAGCAACGCCGGAAGCGAAGGAAGCTTTTTTCAATTATTTGCGTTCCAAGGGGGACTTTGAAAACCTTGTATCTGTAAATTCTAAAACCCTTGGGTCCTACGTGCGGGGTGAAATTGAGACGGCTGAGGCTAAAGGGGAAATTGGTTGGATTCCACCTGGGCTCGAAGCGCCAGAGCGAGTACCATACCTTTCGCTGCGGAAAAAATAATTTGCTTCATGAGAAGCATGTAAAAAGGAGACAAAAGAATATGGCAAATAAGGAAGTAGCAAGGCGAGAAACAGATAGTGTGGCAATTTTGCCGGCGGATTTAGCTGGCGACTGGGGTACTGAGTCAGTTGATTCAACTGATATAGTGATTCCAAAATTACTGCTCATGCACCCTACAAGCGAGTTAGTGCAAGGCGCCTCAGCGCAGGGCGGGGATTTAGTACGCTCTACGGATAATGTAAAATTGGGTGACAAAAACAAACCTGTAAAGCTTATACCATTCATGATGTTTAAAACTTGGGTTGAAAATAAATTTAAAGATGGCCAGTATCGCTGGGACCATGAGAGGCCTTACACGGCTGAAAATTCAAATGATGCTTGGGAGTATGAGTTAAATGGTGACAAGTGGAAAAGGCAGAAAGCATTAAATTTTTATGCTTTGCTTTTGCAAGATATTGCATCGTCTGACGGTTTCCCTCTACCTATAAAATTGCAATTTAAGAGCGCAAGTCTCAAAGCAGGGCGTGTGCTTGCAAATCACTTTGGTGTTTGTAAGATGATGAAAAAGCCGCCAGTAATAAAAATATTTAATATTGGGAGCGAGCTTGTGAAGGGTGACAAAAACACCTATCAAGTATTTACTGTAGCGGTAGGTGAAAATTCAACAATTGAGCAAATGCAGGCTTGTAAATCATGGTATACAACAATTTCCGAAAGCATTGGAAAAGTTAAAGACCACAATGTTAGTGACGCTGAGACTATTGCCGACGATGGCAAAGTTGATGTGGGCGACTACTAGGTTTTATTGTTTGCTACGGTAGTTTAGCGTCAAAACATAGAAAGTGACTCTGGGTCCGAACAACGCACCCTATTTCCTCTTTCTAGAGCTTGGTTCAATTCCAAGCCGTAGCACCTATGAAAAGGGGAAGACATGCGTCTTTTAGGAATCGACATTGAGACCACAGGATTAGATTTTGAAAAAGATGCAGTCACTGAAATAGGCTGGGTGCTCTGCGAGGCTCCCCTGTCACACGGTGTGACACCGCTGAGCATCCAGTCATTTCTTATTCAAACACCTGCAGTAATTAGTGCAGAGATAACCAAACTCACAGGAATTACTCGTGAAGCTGTTGATGAGTTTGGGCAGGATTTTAAGAATATAATTCATCTCTTAAATACTGAGATTGCAGTCCACAAGGTAGACTACATTGTGGCGCAGAATGGTGAGAACTTTGACAAGTTGTTTTTGCAAGCAGAGTGCAACAAGCACAACACTTCAGCTCACGAGTTATTTTCCAGGACTTGGATTGATACGGCATTCGATTTACCGCCAGGTAAATTTCGCTATAACAATTTAATGTCTATGGCTGCAGAAATTGGTGTTATCAACCATTTTAAGCACCGAGCTGTTTTTGATGTAATGACTATGCTTACAGTTCTCAGTCATTGTAATTTAGACGATGTGCTTGTACGCGCAAGCTCTCCTTGGGTTGTGGTGAAGGCTGAGGTTAATTTTGAGCAGAAAGAGCTAGCAAAGAAGCGCAGATATTCTTGGCAAATGCTTGGCTCTGAGCTATACCCTAAATCTTGGGTGAAAAAGGTAAAAACATGCGACCTCGAGAAAGAAAAAGCCGAGGCACCTTTTCCCGTTGTAGAATATTAGGAGATTTATGCCAAAGAAAATTCTTTACACGTATGTAGCCAAAGAAGACGTTAAATTTTTAAAATCAGTAGCTGAGAGGACGGGGCGCTCTGCAAGTTTTTGCATGGGCAAAATTCTTGGGGCTCTTCGCCAGAGGCGTAAAATCCTCATAACTAAGCACGCTAAGATTAAAACAAAAGGGCCTAAAACCATTAGTCTATGATAGTGCAGCGGGGAGATTTTACTAGGGTTTTAGAAAAACTCTCACAAGAGAAATTCCTCGCTTTAGATACCGAGACAACAGGTCTTTTTCCCTATCATGGCGACACACTTTTTTCTATATCTATAGCTAGCGAAAAAGAAGAGTTCTATTTTAATTTCCTGCATTACAATAATTTACCAGAGTCAATGTGTTTAGCTAGGGCTGAGATGCTTACTATGCAAGCATTTTTGTTCTCGGTTAAAGATATTTCTTGGTTCATACATAACGCGAAATTCGACATGACTTTTCTGCAGAAAGAAGGCCTAAGCCTTGCTGGGAAAATTTACTGCACTTATGTTGGAGCAAGGTTAGAAAATAATGATGAGTTAAATCTAGCGCTAGCAGACTGCGCAAAGCGCATTGGTATGGAAAAGTCCGATGCAGTAGAAGCATGGATTCAGGACCACGCGGCTACTGAAAAAAGGCTGATAAATGGTAGGCTTTTAACAGCTAAAAAATATGCTGATGTTCCGCTTGCTATCATTTCGGAGTATGCGGAAATGGACGCCAGGGTTTGTTATCGCCTTGGTAGAAAGCAGTTCGATACTTTTAATTTGTGGACCTTGCGCTCTGGCCAAAGTGAGTACAATATAAATAATGTAGTAAAGAATGAGGCAGAGCTTACAAAAACAATTTTTGCCATGGAGCAAATTGGGGCAAAAGTAGACGCAGACTTTTGTAGAAGGGCACTAGAGTATGAAAAAGAAGAAATGGAAAAAGCAAAAGCTAAGTTCAAAGAGCTTAGCGGGGAAGACTTTAAAACTAGCTCGGTGCTTTTCCAAAAAGTCTTTGAAAGCGACAAAGAACTCTGGGAATACACAGAAAAAGAAAACCCGAGCTTTGTCTCAGGCGTCCTTGAAAAATTTACTCTCGAAGCGGCTAAAGAAGTGCTTCGCTATAAAGCCAGCAAGAATAGTTATGATTTCTTCAATGGATTCCTCTTTGCCATGGGTGGGGATGAAATTATACATACCTCATTTAACCCAGGTAGAGCTAGAACAGGTCGCTTCTCTAGCTCGAATCCCAATCTCCAAAATCTTAAACGCGCGGCTGAAAAAGACGCGGACAAAAAAGAGTTCGAAGTAAGGCGAGCTATTGTCCCTCGCGAGGGTTATTTCTTCGCTATGCTCGACTATGACCAACTAGAGTATCGCATGATGTTAGACATCGCGGAATCGCATAAACTTATAGATGAGGTTTTGAGGGGCCTCGATGTGCATGAGGCTACAGCCAAAATTGCTGGCATCTCCCGTCGCGAAGCTAAGACCTGCAATTTTTTAACGTTATATGGCGGGGGAATTTCCAAGCTTTCTAAAGCCCTTGGTGTCACAGAAGAGAAAGCGCGTCTCATCCAACACTCAATTTTCAACGCTGCTCCGGAAGTTAGAAAATTTATCCGAAGCACTATAGGGCAGGTTGAATCGACCGGCACAATAACTAATTGGTTCGGTAGACGCTATCAGTTTTCGAACCTGAGTGTTGCCTACAAGGCTCCAAATTACGTCATACAGGGTGGAGCGGCGGATATTATAAAAATAGCCATGAATAAAATTCACAAATATTTAGAGCCTAAAAAGTCGCGTATGATTCTAACCATTCACGATGAGCTAATTCTGGAAGTGGCTTATGGCGAAGAGTACATTGTAGAGAAGTGTAAATACTTCATGCAGAATACTTATCCTCACAAGCGGCTTCCGCTCTTGGTGAGCGTCGAATACTCGACCCTTTCTTTGGCAGACAAAACTGATAAAATGCCTAAAAGAGGGAGTGGGGATGCAGCCAGAGACGCGGTTCAAGAACAGGGTACGGCCATTGCTTCTGTCACTACCAAACACGTGGCTAGTGAAAATACAGCAAATGGCGCTACGGGGTACGCCTGATTTCCTACTCTGCATCCATGGGCACTTTGTAGCGCTAGAATTAAAAGCCACCCCCAAGGATAAGCCCTCTGAGCTTCAGAAATACAATCTAGAAAACATCACAAAAGCCAAAGGCCTTGCGTTAATAGTGCATCCTGAAAATTGGGAAACCGTTTACAGCTACTTGCAAAAGCTTGCAGAGCACGGTTATATTCAAGGATACTTTGATACCAATTAATAGAAGGGGTACACCACATGGCCATTGAGCTAGAGTATAGATACATTTTGTCTGACAAATTTCATGCGGCACTCAAAAAACTAGCAGATTTTGCAGATTTCCCATCACAAAAAGCAGCCTATAATGTGGCTAAAATTATAGAGTTAGTGGAGCGTGAATTGAAAATTGCGCTTAAATCTCGCGAATCTTTATTCGCAAAATATAAAAAATACGACGAAACATACACCGCAGAGAACCCTGCACCTTTCACACCACAAGAAAAACTCGAAGCCACTGAAAAATTCAAAGCAGAAATTGACGAACTCTTATCTATGAAAGTTAGTATCGATGAGCGAAGAGAAAAAATTAAATTCAGTGACCTAGCTAAACTTCAGCTTGCCCCATCAGAGCTTATTTGCGCTGAGTGCATAATTGATTTTGAAGAATTACTCGATGGAAAAGCTAGTCCTCTGAAGGCGGTCGAGAGCCGCTTTGAAGAGCCAGCCGCTGCACAACCTTAAATAGGGTCATCATCTTTTTATCCTGCTCATTTATTTTACGGTGCATGATAATGATGTTGCCGTGAGTTTCCTTAATTTCTTGTGTTTTTGAATTGATGCCAGCATGAAATTCTTTTGTTAGGGTTTCTATAGCTTCGAGCCTAACAGACAGAGCATGAAGCTCTGGAAGTTTTTTAATGTCACCCATGAGCTGAAGCCGAAGACCCTTCACGCTGTCGCTTAGGGTTTCAAAATTATCTTTTAGCGAGCTGACTGACTTTTTTATGTCTTGGAACTTCTCTTCAACCTCTGCCAGCCACTTCTGAAAGAAGTAAGCGGTCAAGGCTATGAGGATAGTTATTATTGTCCCGACGACAAGCTCGCTCACGCGTATTCGTCGGCTTCGTCCATGTCACCTGGCTCGGGTTCTTTCTCAGCCATCTCCTCAATTTTAGCTTTGGCTTTAGCCTTTAAGCCATCAAGGCTTGTGATAGCGTCGAGGGCTGACTTTTTCTTAGCCAGTACGCCTTGGATAGCGGCCCATTTCTTGGGATCAGCTTTGTATTCTTCAACCTCTAGAACCTTGTCGGCACAATTTTTTAGCTCCCACTCATCATACTTGCCGTCTTCTTTTTTTACTTCTTTGACTTCCATTTCCATAATTTTACCTTTCGTTTTGATAGAGATTTTGCCAGGTATTTATAGCAGTCTGTGGAAGCCCTGCCCCGCCTGGGACTTTCATGTTTTGGATCATGCGGCCCGCAGCATTGGCTCTTGCGTTTGCTTGCATCACACGGCGAATGTTAGCAGGTGAGCCAGCTTTGGCGCCTGCGAATCCGCCAATAGCTCCACCGATGGGTCCGCCAGCTGCAAAGCCAAGGGCTCCACCAAGTCCCGCAAGTGCGCCAGTTCTAGATGTGGAAGTAGTGCCGCCCAGAGACAGAATATCCTCAGCCGGTTGTGCGAAGTAATTTATAGCGACCGATTCGCGGGCTGGGCCTTTTACGTCGATACCTAACTTTTCAGCCAAGCCGTAAACTTCTTTTCTCTGGGATGAGCTTTTGCTCTTAATAAGCGCGTTGATAGTTTTTTCAGTCGCCTTTTCATCACCAAAGTATTTATTCACAGCCTCAGAATCAGCTAGTGTCTGCTTGTACGCCTTGTTTAGTTCATTCAATTCCCCACCCTTGGGCGAGGCTTTTGTAATATTGCTATCAAGCTTCGAGAGAGCCGTCTTTGTAACGCGTTCTAAATCCCGCTCAACCTCTGACAATTTACCAGGGCGCATGTCGATTGGCCCTTTGGCTGTTTTCTTTATACCTGAAATTTCATTGAGTGAGCCCTTCAAATCAAATGCAGTTTTAGCATCTAAGCCCTCAGAGGAGTAAATATTTGGAGGCACATATTGGTCTATAACGTTAGTTATGTAGTCCAAGTCCTCTTGGGCAGCTTTTGTCCCGAGACGTTGGGCTCTCTCGGTGTATTTAGCTAAAAGCCCCTCATATTCCTTTGCGACATCATCGGCTCCTATGCGCACGTTCATTGCTTCCTTTGACTGCCCAATGGCTTCACCAATTCCAGACTTAGCTTTCTGGGCTGCATTGATAAATTCGTCTCTAAGCTCACCATAGATTGGGCTTATACCAAAGTTTTTTTCTGCTTCTTTTATTTTATCCAAATTCTGGGATGCATAGCGAATGATGTCTGAGTCTACACCTGATGCGATTTGGGCAGCCTTCGGAGCGATTGTGTTTTTAGCTCCGCTCCATGTGCGACCGAGAAGCCCGCTTTGTGCTCCAATCAAATCTTTTGTGGCTTCTTTTGTGCCCGATTTAAGCGCGCCTTTTGCGATTTGGCCCGCAGTGGCTCCCGTACCTAGAAGTAGAGGTGAGGCAGCTCCGAATGCACCAGAGAGCGCAATTTGGCTTGGATCTAATTCTTCTGCAACACCAAAGTATTTTCCAAGGCTCTGGCGCGCGGTCTCAAGTCCTGCCCCCGTAGCTCCACCTGCGAGTGCAGCGCCAGCCAGAGCACCGGGCGCAGCTCCTACAATAGTTGGGGCACCGGCCAAAGCTCCACCGACTCCCCCAGCGGCGGTCGCGGCTGATTCCAGTAATCCGGCTGGCACGTCCCACGCTACATCAAGTACATCTGGCAGAAAATCCTTCGAAAAAAATCCTGTGTCCGGATCTAACTTTTTCCATGCGGCCTCATCGGGGCGCTTTGCAAGAATTTCGCCTGATTTATCTTTTCTAAAGTTAAGCTTAGGGTATTGCTTTTGTAGAAAATTAAATCCTGCCTCTGGGTCGGCTGCGAAATTTTTATAAAGAGCCCTGTCTTTTAGTGAAATGTCAGGGTGCATTTCCTCTACTACTTGCTGCTTGGGAGCAGCGCCTAGAGCGGCCTCTTCATTTTCTAATTCTAAAAGTTCGAGTTCTTCAGCTTCAGTCATATTATTTACCTAATGTTCCGGCGGCTTTTTTGGCTCGCAGCTCTTCTAAGCGTGATTTTTTCGCGGCGTCCAGTCCTCCACCAGACTGACCTGCAACGGCTGAAATATTTGGAACTAGATCCCATGCAGGTCCTGAGCCTGCTTTTAGTGATTCAAACACCTGTCTTCTGTTAGCAGCTTTTTGCGCTAACACATCTTCCGTGTCACCCGGACGCGGGAAGTATTGTTTTTCTGCGCTTTTAAATTCAGTGTCAGAAATTGCAGCCCCAGACTCACGTCGTAAAACTGCGTTGACAAAATTTCTTTCAGCTTGGTCCTGCTCCCTGAGCGACTCGCTTTGAAATTCCCCAGGTAGTATGGATTTAAAAGATTCAGCACGCTTGGTTCTATCATAACCCTCATCACCCAACTTTTTGAAAACTTCCTCAGCTTGCGCCATACGCTTACCAAAGCCTGCGGCGTCAAATTGGTCTTTGGTAGGGGTTTTTTGCCCTTTGAGTGCTGCACCTAGAAGAGTTTTCTCTAAGCCATAGCGAAGCGTATCTTGGTTGTTTGCATTCTGCCATTGGAGCTTAGCTAGATCGATGTCGGTATCGGTGATACCTTGGCGCATTTTCTGAGCTGCTTGCTCTAACATGATTTGGCGCTGCTTTCGCTCAGAGGCTGACTCTGGTGCTTTGTAACTTTTAGCTAGATTGGACCCGGTCCATTGATCGGCAAGTGCAAGGAGTGCAGTAAGGTCAGCGCCTTGGAGTCCAGTTGGAGCGCCTTGATTGAGCGCTGCTATTTGCTCTTCGAATTTTTTCAAGCCCTCTTGCTGTTGTTTTTTGGAGGCAAGGCCTGCGCTATTTACTCTGCGAAACATTTCATCTGATTCAAGCATGGAGATAGGACGCTTCTGTGTGATACCTAAAAGTTTTAGAAGTGGCTCTGCACCTGCGCCGGATGGGGCAGCGTTTGCTCCGCCCTGCATAGCCTGCGCTTGTTGCTGCATAAGTGCTTGCATTGGAATGCCGCCAGTTTGTGCTTGCATGTTTTGTAGCATTGGAATGCCGCCAGTTTGTTCCTGCATGTTTTCTAGCATTGTTGCCAAATCGTATTCATCCATAGAATCTCCTAGTAAAATGTTTAGACAGGCACTTTATAATTAAGACCGCCCTTAGTTGGCGCCATAGCTAGTGCATTACTAGCTCCACCGCCAACGGTTGGGGACATGGCACCCCACAAAGAACCAAGTCCTTTATCGATTCCTGCGTTCATACCAGGAATAGATTGGCTCGCTGACAATCCGGCTAATCCGCCTTGAAGAACACTTCCCAAAACACCGGCGCGCTCTGGTTGACCTGGGTCGCCCATACCTGTCCAAGGTGAATACATGAGAGCAGCTTTTCTAAATGCCGCGTCTTTTTTATTTCTGGCGTTGTTTGAGATACCTTTTAGTGCCCCAAGACCTCCACCAATTAATGCCGCTGTACCTAGTGCCATTTGCTTATGCCCTCCATAAAACGTGTGTCATGTTATCGTCCGTTACCTTGAAGCCTTGTCGCTCATAGAGCTTTTGTAGGCCCTTACTTTTTACATAAGAGAAAATCATTGAATAGCCTTCGTTTAAAGCTGTAGATATTGCTGCCTCTACTATCGCTTTAATTCCCCGACCCACTTCCATAGTGCTAGCTTTTGGATTGGATACAACCCATTCTAGGATCGCAATTTCAGAATCAGTAAAATATAAAAAACCTGCGCAAACGCCAGGCACAACAAATCCGCTTGCGGGAAGAGCCGCCAAAGGAAGTACAGGCCATTTATGACCCACCCACCAATGAGCAACCATTTCATAATGTCTTTGTGGTTCGAATTTTTCAACTTTCACTTTTCTCTCCGCGCTCTAATAGCATTTCTAAAAGCAATTCTTTTTCAAATACGCGCATTCCGACTACCTTAAAGCTATTGTTTAAACCAAGCTTTATCATAGGCGTATTAGTATTTTCGGTGAGAAAATTGATACGCTTGTAACCTCTACCCCATAGCCATGCGACTATTTCGCTAAAGCATGCAGACCCTTTTCCTTGGCCCTTTATTAGCGGGAAAAGCCCGCCGTGCTGTATGTAAACTGATTCGCTATCTAACTCTCTTACAGTCACAAAATAGTGGGGTGTTTTTTCTTCGCCTCCAATGAGCGCAAAGGAAATTCTGTCCATGTCGCCAGGACGCCTGCACGCAAAAGAAATTACATGCGCATCAGGCGCCATTTCCTTCCACTCCTCAGCCGTGATGAATGAAATCTGCATTGTTACTTTTTTCCACCAGAGGGTGTTGCTTCCGCAGTCTTCTGCGCGGCCCAAGCTTTCATCTTCTCTGCATAATTTCCTGCGTCGAATCCTCGCTTTTGAGCCATTTCCTGTAGCGCATTTTGTATGTTGAAACTCTTTTGTTGTGATGCAAAGTTTCCCGCAGCCAAATCACCCTGCATAACTTGCCCGAGTTGATTCTGGCGGTTTGCCTCATCTTGAATGTCTAGACCCGTTGACTCTTGTGCGCGCTGGCGAGCCATTCTTTGCTTTTCCAAAAGCGCATTTGTGGCACCCTGCCCGGCGATACGCTCAGCCGATCCGCCTCTGAGACCGCCCGTCATAGCAAGGCGACCGAGTGCCTGCGATTGTTGGCCCGCTTGCTGTTGAGCAAGTTGGTCGCCCATCTGTGCATAGCGCTGCCCCATAGCAGTACCCGCCATTCCGCGCCATGCAGAAGGCCCGGTGCGAAGAGCCTCGCCCCGAAGCGCATCAAGTGCTTGCGTATTGAGCTGAGTAGTATTTTGTAAATCAGAGCCCAGTAGTTTGTTTAAATTAGTTTTAGCCAGCCCCTGCCATTTCGGCGCGAGCGGAGATCCGGCCATAGGGTCTACTTTAGCGCCCGACGAAAGTCCCGCAGAGTAAACTCCGTTCTTCATATTAGCAGGATTATCCGGATCGCTCGCGTATTTAGCGCCTGGTTTTTTCATGTATGCATATTCGGCTGGCGTCATTTAACTCATCTCCTCGTAGCTCGATGTGTCCATTTCTAATTCATTGTTTGCATCCGGAACCATTGCAGTAAGTGTAGAGGTCATCTGACTTCTTTGCTGCTCTAAATCAGCCATAGCTTTATCTATATTGGGGTGCCCTTCCTTCTCATAGATTCTAACCTTCATGTGCTGCAAAATAAAGGATACAAACTCAGGGATGTCACAAATATCATCGTCGTCAACCAAGCGATTGGCATTGCGCAAGTACCAAATATAACCCACTGCACCCGACTCTCTAGCTTTAGGTACAAGTAAAATCTGAGGACTACCAGGGGTAGAATTAACTGGGAAATATGCGTAAGTGTCGCCTGCTCCGTAGTTCTTCTGCACCGAATACTCTTCAAATTTGCGCCAATCTTTTAGGCGCTCAATTTCATAGACCTTCGAGCCATTGTCATAAACAAGCCTGCGAACTTTGTTGGCGTAAATGTCGGTGGGCATGTCTATTTCATCTTCATTCTGTACAAGTGTAAGCACCCCACGCGCCAGGAAATAGTCTTCATAAATGCTGTGAATTTCTGCTTCTGCCTCATCGATTGCTTCATTGGCGTAAGCTAGAAGCTCATTTGGGCGTACAAAATCCTCATCCTCTAAATCGAGGTCTTCCTCAATTTTTGTGCGAATCTCAGCCCATGTCCAATAGCGCATAAATTCCCCCTTTAAACGTCCGTAGCCCCAGCAAATCTAGGCAATGTTTTTAATTTAGTGTAACCAACTATAATCCCGCCGCTCGCATTTAAGCTCTCTTGCGGATAGTCCACGTCATCAAATGTGTAATCTTCTGTCACCACGGGAGGCTTCCCGTCTAAGCGGTGTTGCTGAGTTTTGTAGCCCTCGAGCCTGAGAAAAAGAATTTTATCTTTTCTGGCATCAATAATCTCAGAGAGCCTCCAATAGGCGGCTGTCGAGCCATTTGCTAATTCTATTTCTTTTCCCAGTGCCATATTACTCCTAAGCGTTCGGATGCCACATTACGACATGCGACTCCTCGGTTATGTCATTGTTTGAAGTTGCCTCCCCAGTACACTTTAATACTACAGTGCCAGAGAGTGTTTCAGCCGGTGCTGTATCATCAGTAAATGAGGTGAGCGTGGCTCCTGCTCTAAACCAACAAGCCGCCTTTTGTGTTGTGGCACCTGTTCTAATAACATACCCCTCAGCGCTCCAATCCACGTTATTGAATGCCAAAGCGCCAGTAGCTAATAGTGTCGTAGCGCCAAATTTTACTTTTACTTGTTTGTTATTGGCGTTAGCTGCAAATTTACCAGACATCTTAAAATCTATTCTATCGCCATTAGTTGAAAGAGTATTTGCGGGCACCGTGTAGGTTATTAAATCATCCTCACCCGTGCCTACGTTACCTACCGCCGTTGTGTTTACATTTATAGTTCCACCGACTCTTGCGTAGCTTGTTGAGGTGCCTGCAAGTGTTCTAAGCACTACCTCACTTGTGTTGAGTGTAGCCGTGTGTGATTGGACCTTGGTCCCCCCTGCGAATAGCTCTAAGGCCACATTCGCTGTGCTATAGGTGTGATAGTAGTTACCTTTAACAACTTTGACCCATGTGGTGGAATCCGTTTCGCTGTTGTCCCCATAGATAATTTTTGAGCCCGACTCGATACATAGGTCGTCCCCAAAATAACCGCCCACATAGGTATAAGTGCCGGTGCCAGTAAAGGCCGTCATCTTCTTTTGAAAGAGTCCCGTCGAATAGATATTTAGTGTTGAAGCACCGTTACTATGAGATCCACCTACACCCTTGCCGTTTGGTGCAAGCTTAAGACATGTGAGCATGTGATTCTCAGCCGTGCCCACGGGCGAGAGCGTTATTGTAGAGTCAATCCCAGTTGATAGGTTAAGAACACTTGCCTTTGTAGCATCGGTAGTAGTGTGGCTTGTGGACTTAAGCGTGTACTCCATTACGTTTGCCATAATGAAGTTGTTGCCGCTTGAGGTGTCTATAAGGTTACAAGAGAATGGAGCGCCCACGGTGCCGGAGTTCATTGTAAGCACGAAGTTTAGAGCAGCTCTGAGTGCCCCCGTTGTAACGCAGTTTACTGCTGCTGTTCCTAAGATATCCGAGCCAAAAAGCGCCATTCTGTACACGCGAAGATTTGAGTCATTTCCGCCGCTAGCACCTGAACTTCCGACGACAACATCATTGACACCAACGGAGCCAACAAGCCTTGGATTAAGAACTAAACTTGTGCCATCGCGGAATATTACGGCGTCGTTTGATGCGCCTAGATAAATACTATTTGCGCCATGAATAGCGCTAGCTCCAAAGTTAAAATCGTTGTTAGCATAGATGCCTCCAACTGCCGTGAATCCTATGCCAGCTGCAGAGGACAATATATTTACGTTTCCCGTCGTTGCAGTGAGATTTAAATCTACATCGCCTACAACGTCTAAGTTATTTATTGATGAGAGCAGGTTAGTTGAGAGAGTGGTGTCAGTTATTACAATTGAGTTGAGACCGGTTAAATTACCTGAATCGTCAAGAACACCAAGCGAGCCCTGCGCCGCTAGAGTTCCGTCATATCTCATTAGTTGGTTATCAACGCCTGCCGTGATTGTCGGAGTAGTTTGCCAACTAAGAGTGCCTGAGCCGTTTGTGAATAGTGCTTGGTTAGCTGCCCCATCATCTGCGGGAAGTGTAAGCGTGTAGTCTGCGGCAAGCGTTGCCGGAGCGCGTATGGCTGCGTAGTTTGTGCCGCCGCCTGAGCCCTCTCTAAAGCGTAATTCTTTTTGATTTTCTAAAGTGAAATGATCGGCTGAAAAAATACCAGTAGCAGCCGCTAGGAAAAAAGAACCAGAGGCACTCCCAAAGGTACAATCACCATCAGCTGCTATGTTGACCTGTCCTGATACAGATAGAAAATTTATGTTTCCACCAATGCCAGAAGTGAAATTTAAGTCAAAGGCACCAGTGGTGCTAAAGGACATAGATCCTGTTGCGTTGTTAAAATATTCGCCAGCTGCATTCCATACAATTCCACCCAGCTGAATCTCAGTGAGGCCAGTCAGTACTCCCGTATCGCTTAGAAGCCCGAGCGAATTTTGCACCAGGCGACCCGAGGTAGTGTCAAATCTTGCGAGGGCATTGTCCGTTACAGCGGACCCAACGGCCAGCATGTACTGTGTATGCACGTCCCCAACAGTAAGATTTGCAAGAGAGTTATGGTCAACCCCGCCAGGCAACACAGCGGCTGTAATCGTGTTGGCACCGTCATTGTAAGTAAAATCAATGGAAGCTGAATCAGTAAGTATATTGCCAACGGCATCCTGCGCGTCCTCATTTGTGTATTGTGTAATAGTGCTAGCAATCGTGACAGTGTCAGTGCCAGCCGTGCCAGTAATGGAAATTCCTGCACCGTTGGCGAATGTAAGCGTGTCAGATGTAGTGTCAGCTACAGGATTTGTGCCTGCAGGACATGCTATAGTTTGGAAAATTAATTGGTCGCCGGTATTTGTACCCGCAAGGTCCAACATTGTTTTTACTTGCGCTACCGTTAAATCAAGTGGGTTTGCAGTGCCCCCGGTATTATTTCCTTTAATTGTAAGTGTAGCCATGTCAGCAAGTTTAGCGTTCGTCACAGCGTCGGCTGCTATTGTTGCTGCAAACGACCCAGTGCCTGAGCCCGTGACATCACCCGTGAGAGTGATAGTTTGATCGCCAGTATTTGTTCCGCTCAAATTTGAAGCAGAGATTGCGCCCGTGAAGGTTTTAGCGCCTGCGAAACTTTGAACGCCGGTTGTAACGCCTCCCGGAAAGCTAGCGCTTGCTGGCTGCAGAGTAAGGACCTGTCCAGAAAGAGAAGCGCCATTGGCATTTGCAGTGCTACCGAATGCTGCCAGAGTCACATCCCCAGTATTAGTACCAGAGGTGCCGAGCATTGATTGCACTTGGGCAACGCTTAAATCGATAGGATTTGCAGTGCCCCCAGTGTTGTTTCCTTTGATAGTTAAAGTTGCCATGTCCGCTAACTTCGCATTTGTAACTGCATCGGCTGCGATTGTGGCAGCGAAACTTCCAGTACCAGAGCCAGTCACATCACCTGTAAGCGTAATTGTTTGGTCGCCAGTATTTGTCCCACTAGACGTGCCTGAGTGCGTTCCGGAATAGTTAGCCGCAGCTATGTTTCCTGTGAATGTGGCAAGTCCTGCTTGGTCAATAGTAAGGCGCAAAACTTGGGTGAGCGTTAAATCTGAAGTTGTATAAAACTCAATTTTACCTGGGGCAGAAGTGTCGCTAATTGTCCCAGCCCCAGACTTTAGGAAAATTGAAGCAAATATTTTATAGTTAGATCCGGCCCATCCGCAGCCAGAAATTCCCATCAGCTGCATATCTGCAGCAACATCAGCATGCGCACTCGTATCTGAATTAGAGCGCGAGCCAAACATAATGGAGCCAAAGCTTGTAGAATGCCTATGCATCATAAGCTGGCCCTGGCGGCCTCCGCCTATATCGTTAACTCTTAGCCCTAGAGCATACGTCGCCCCACCTATATTTACACCGGCTGATTCAGAGCCAAAGTCACCAACTTCTATTTTTGTTGTAACGTCTACTTCTGTAAGACCAGTTAAAAAACCCGCATCGGAAAGAACTCCAACGCTGCCCTGTACGGCTCTACCCGAGACTGAATCCCATCTTACTAATTGGTTATCGACAGAGCTTGGCTCAGCCAAAATGTACTGCGTATGCACATCTCCGACTGTTAAATTTCCCAGTAAGTTATGATCTACGCCAGCCGGTAGCACAGCCGCAGTAATAGAAGGTGTGCCATCTGAATAAGTAAAATCAATAGAGCTAGAATCTACAAGTATTGTACCGACTGCGTCCTGGGCATCTTCAGTAGTAAAGCCGCCCGTTGAAATTATTGTAAGCGTATTTGCTACGTCATTGTAGGTGAGAGTAATACCTGCACCTGCGACTAAAAGAGCTGCGACTCTGTCGTCCACTCTTTCGTCAGTGTAGTAAAGATTCGAGCCCTCAGCCAAATCGCCAGTGTCAAAGAGAGACAAGTCCACAACCCCTGGCGGGCCGGGAGGTCCTTGCGGTCCTGTGGCTCCCGTATCAATGATTAATTCCAGTTGATCTAAGTACGCCTTTAACTTGTAAAAGTTTTCTTGCGTGTACTTGTCCAGAATCTCATTGAAGAGAAGCCTGAGAGGTTTAATGTTTGCCATTATGTAGGATTACTCCCGAGGCTACTCGCCGTGAAAGGTGTATGAGTCTTCGACAGGTACGACCAATGAATAATGTAACCATTTAATTCTAAGACTTCGCCTTTTGGCATTCCCCTAACTACAAAATTCTGTGCGCCATTAGGCGCTAAGTTATTTGGGTCGTCAAAAGTAATAACTGTGGCACTTGTGCGCTCTGTTATTAAATACTGAATAGTGTAATTATCGTTTTCAAAAGAAATGTAATAACTGAAAATGTCCGTGGTCCACTGCGAGCTACCAGAAAGCGTTGCCGTTTTTAGCGCTGGGTCCACTACAGCTGTACCTAAAAGTGTAGATGTGAAAATCTGCACCTCAGCATTTGTGAGCTGCACCTGCTTGTAGTTACATCTCAGGCCTCGGGCCGGAAACCTTCGCCATTCCTCAATAATACCCTGAGCATCCCAGATTGCTTCTGCGTCTCCCCAGAGAGGAAGACTGTCGCCCCACGTGATGTTTGATCTATACCGTATAGGTTTAAGATCACCTGTGACTCTGTTATTGTCGTTGGAGCTTCTGATGGCAAGTGAGAGATTTGTCGTATTTGCAGCTGAAATAAGTATCCGAGGCACAAATTTTCGCACGAATTTAGAACCGAAATCAAGAAAGCAAGACTTGTAGTCATGCACGATAGTGATGTCCTGCCAATCAAACGGGTCAATTGTTGTATCAATTTCTTTATCTGTGAAAAAGCTTGCATTATGTTTTAACACGTACCCGCGCGTGTCCCCCCGATAAATTGTTTTATCTTTAAAGGCCATAGCGGTGGGCATGAAAGAGGCTCCACCAGAGCAAGTTTGAAAAGAGCAAGCTTCTGAAATTCCCCACTTCAAATCTAGAACTATCCACATGTCAGGCTCACCGCCGCCGTCTTCTTTAGAAACGGCCCAGTAAATTCTATCCTCACTTGGGTCATAGGTCCCAGTGATATGCTCTTGTCTGGTAGTAGTAGTGACAAAAGCTTTGTAGGTAGTTTTATTTAGATTGGTGGAAATCATTTGAACTTTAAAACCATCCGACCAATAAAATCCGTTGATCCCAGCCCAGAAAATTCCCTTGTGCGTTCTTACAATTGAATTCTGCCCCATACAGCCTGCATGGTCATCAATTCTAGTTGTAATAATATCCCCAGTGGAATCGTTAGCCCTGGCACCGTCTACACGGTACACATACTCTTCACAAAAAATGATGGGCCTATCGAAAATTGAAGAGAAACCTTTTATCTTTTGCTCAGTCTCACCAAAAAACTCTGGCGGTACTGCGTCGGGATCGCCAGGCACTGACTGCCTAAATTCATATTCCTTCAGCTCTGTGCCATCTTTTAAAGATGCATAGTAGCCAATGTCGTTTACAACGTGTAGGAATTTGCATTTAGGAGGTGTGCCATTACTAACAATGTCACCTGTAGTGTAAAGCGTCTCGTTATTTTCAAGAGTAGCATCAGGCACGTTATCAACAAATGGGGTTGTGCCAAGAGTCGTTTGACCTACTTTGTAAAATACATCACCGCCCGTTACCGTGCGATAAATTTCTATTTTGATATTAGCAGCGTCCCAGTTCTCAACTGTCGTGAGAGCGGTGGGGAGCGTAATCGAGACGGTATTACCGCCGCTGATAATTCCGCCAGTCACCGCCGTCGGATACAAATATACTGGCCCTCGGTCTAAAAATGAAACTGTCGCTACAGAATAATCATAGCGAAGAACAAAAGCGTAAAGGTATGTCTCGCCAGCCCCTGTAGGAGATGGCACCGTAATCCCAGAGGGTACGGCGGGGAGTCCTGCGTTTCTAACTTGGTAAACGCTCGAGCCATCCTTATAAAGTTTTTGCGGGCTCGCATACTCATCGTTTGAAGCGTAAATGTGGCCCTGCCACTCGGATGTGGAAATGACCATGTCATTTGCGCCGTTAGGAAAAAATCCGTCCGACGTTGGTCCTTCAACCTCAAGCCAAGCACCAGCACTCACATAATAAGAGCGTCTATTCTGAAAAGTAAATAAATCAGAGGCGTAAAAAACTAGGTGATTTACTCTGAATGCTCCTAGCGGAAGCTGCGCATCGACAATGGACTCGCACCCAGGACGTGTGACGGGCTTTTTATTTGCATTGATAAGTAAATTGTCACAAACCTGCGCCTGCTCTGGCCGCCCATCAATATAATAGTCAGTGATGCCGCCGCTAAAATCTATGACTTCAAGTGGCTGCGTGTCTATGCTCATGACAAAAAGTAAACCTCAAAGTTTTGTACGAAATTTGTATAAATATAAGCTTGCGTATCAGAGAGCTTTGCCGTGCGAAGATATATTGTGTCACCAGTAGATGGGTCCCTGCAAACAATTTGCAAAGTATCATAGTCTGTACCTGCAGGTAGAGAAACCGTCGCCCTATAATAGCCATCCCCTTGCGATGCAAAGGAGCCGCTTGTAACAGTTTGGTGCGTTGTTTCTACAGCGGTTGATGCAAGTTTGGCTGAGTTTGAGCCATCATGCGTGTGGTCGTTTAATTGCTGAATGTCATCTTCTAGAGCATCAAACCATACGTCGCCGAAATCCCCGTCCTCTGGAAGTTTAAACCCTTTTGAAAGTGTTAACATAATTTTTACTCCATTAACTCAAAGTGTGGAAGGTCAAATAAACTTTGGTCTTTGAGGTTGTGATTCATATTCCAATCCCCACCCCATTTGATTTTTATTCCCTTTGCGCGCGCAATCCCAAGGACGACGCCTGCAAAATAAACAAAACTGTCTTTATCACCCCAATTTAGCGGGTACGGAACAGCATCGACCGCCATTGAAGGTACTAGGTTGTGCTTTGATTCACCAAACTGCGCACGTGATGTGCCCATTTCAAAGGCTGCTTGCTGCTCTGCCTCGCCCCTATGCCCACATATAATTGAGCAATCAATATATTGAATCACGTCGTGGAAAAGCTCTTGGAGCTTTGGATGACATGTCTGAAGTTTTATCATGGAGGATTTTCCGAATTTTGCCATCAAAAACTCCATTTCACGATGCAGGACTCTAAAAGCTCCGCATACTCTCGCTTATCTATACAAAGAAATTTAAACATTTCCTCATTGGTATGAATTGGAAGAACCTGCTCTCTTACAGCATCCTGATCAATAATCCTAAAAAGCTCCAATTCATAGGGATCAACCTGCCAAAGCTCAACGTCTGCTTTTCCTATCTTGGATGCGCATCCCAGAATATTCATGGTCGCTAGGCTTACCACTATCGCCAGTGAGAGCCTCAATAGACCTTTGGTCTTTTTTGTCATCCGATTCTTTTACCGCCCCCTCTATTTTTTTCTTTGTCAATTTTACTTGTAAATCCTCAAACAATTTTAAGAGTAAACCTAAAACCTTTATGATTGTTCCAATCATGCGGGCTTTGCTGCTTCCTTGGTCTTCACTGCTTCAAGCTCAGCTTTAACAGCATGGTATGAATCAATAAGCGCTTTAGTCTGTGGGTTAATTCCCATAGTGGGAAGCCATTGAATCACTTTCCAAATCTTTCCACCCAGAGCAAGCACTGCCTCATCATCTTTTTTACTAGGTGTGAGACGAACTACTACCGTCGCAAGAATTGAAAGAATCCCTATAATGCTAGCTACCGCGTGAATGATGTCCTTACCTTGAATCAAAATGTTTTCCATAAATCCCCCTATCGATCTAATTTAGTTATGCAAATAAAATTCTGTGTAATGTCGCCATTCAATGCATGCGTGCCAGCACTGTTAATTCCTCGCAAGTCAACCGTATCGGCTGAGTTAAGCTGAAGCGTAATGGCCCCACTTGTTGATTTAATACATGAAGTTGTAGTCTCAGCTGTTTTAAGAGTCAGAAACGCATGCAATGAGCCGTTTTTAAAAAGCTTCAACCCATATTGATTACCTATAGCGCCAGCTGCAGCTGCAGAGGTCACAAGCTGCGCTGTAATTTGATAAGTACCTCTAGCAGGTGCCGTGAATTTCCATGAAGCCCCAGTAGTGACCGCATTATGCGAATCATACTCTTTTGTCGCATAGTCTATAATCGTGTCAGTCACTAAGTTTGCAGTGCTTACGGCCCCATACCTTGCACCCACAAATTCACTTGCTGCAATCTGCGCAGGACCTGAAACGCGCGTGACTTCGAAGTAATTTGATGAGGTATCGCCACTCGTGTAAACAGGACTTGTAATGTTTGTATTTAAGCGCAGCTCAACTGTGTCGCCAGCATTAAAGCTTCGCGTTGTAGACGCAGTGACAGTCCAATCTGTAGAAATAGACGAAACGTGCCTAACAATCGCGCCATTGGTTAAAACTGAACCATTCTTGAAAATCTGCAACAAAGTTCTATTGGGTGATGCAGCCGTTCCACCAACGTAAATTCCACCGTTGATTCTATATTCCCCAGCTACAGGTATTGTGTAAACACCTGTCGAAAGATTGTACCCGCCATGTGTGTCTTTGTCAGGCGTTGCACCTATGATAGTAGTACTCGCGCCGTTTGTTCCGCCAGTAGGGACGGCGACTTTAACCGCCATTTGCACAACCCTAGTATCGGATTCATTTGCTATCTTTACATTCGAACCCCAGCCAACAATCGGAACCCTTACGACAAAACCAAAAACGTCATTGTTTGCAAATTGATTTGAGTTAATGAGTGTGGCGCCGCCGTCAATTCTAAATGTAAAATTAGAAGTGTCTAAGAGGGTAACGCTGCCATTACGAAGACCAGCCGATGCTCCGGCGTCGTCATACCAACCCCAATAACCAATCGTGCCCGTTGACGCAGTTGTGTTTATTTTGGTTGAATCAATTACATACCCTGTCGGCAAAGACAAAGACAGCTGAGAACTATTACCAACGCCGCTATAAGCAACACGCCCATGAATTTCCATGGAGTCACCAGAGCGCCGCCAGTAAGAAACATTACTGGAAACGTTGGTATTACTATTTAATGTTGGTGTGTATGTAACAAAATCAGTTATCAAAGTACCCGCTGAATAAACTACGGGCGAAACAGAAACATTATCAATTTTCACAGTGTAAGCACTTGCAGAAGTCGTAGCTACGTGAATAATAAGTCTGTAACCTGTAGCATCTGAGTCAGACTGAAATGAACCTCGGTACTGGTATTTCTGCCCTACTACCGCCCCATCGAGTTTAATAGGAGTGGGCTCAATGAGCCTTCCTGTTGCAGTCGTGCGATAAATATAAGCAATAAGATCGCTATCAGTACTACTAGTGCCGCCAGAATAAGTGCCGCTTCCAATTTCATAATCAAATCCTATCTGCAGGACTTTCGCTTGGTCGGCTGCGCTAATTGTAAAATCATAAGACGCTCCTTCACCCTGCCTGTTAGCTGCATCTTTTGTAATAAGAAAGTTCGCAGTCCCTCGAAGTGGACTGCTTGTAGAACGTGTAAATGTAAGAGTAGGCGAGCCGCCTGTGCCGTCAACGGGGCGAGAAGCCGCTGCATCAGCGTAAGTCGCCCAGCCAGTTGTGTTTGATTCTGCATCGGGATTTAAAATGTAGTTAGTACTAGATCCGCCCGAGCCAACTTTACTCTCGGTGCCGTCGTCATTTAGTTGATAAAGAAAACCGTCGGATTTAAAATAAATCTTCCCATTTCCTGAGCTTGGTGTCGCAGGTGTCGACTGCTCTGGGATTGTAATCGGCCCCGAAGTAATAGTGGGCGAAGTCATAGAAGGCGTCGTCATCACTGGCGACGTTAAAGTTTTATTGGTAAGAGTTTGCGCTGTGGTAGTGTCTACAAGTATTTTTGGAGTGGCTGAGCCATCCGACACGGTAGCAACGTTAGTGTCTGTGCGATATTTCATCGTGCCCTTCGGTTCACTTGCTGTGTCCGAAGTGGCATTTTCCATTTGAGCTTTTTCTAGCTGGCCATAAATTTTTGCCATCTCAATTTCCTTTTCAATGCTCTAATCCCAGCTTAAATGCACTTCCAGTCAGTCTAGGCACCACAAGAACCAGGACAAACTTTTCTCGCGCACTAAAGCTGGGACTACAAAATTGATAAAAAAAATCTCGTGCGCAATTAATAAGCCTCCTATAAAAATCAGGGAGCGCGCCGCAGTGTCCTTCGGACACGCTCCCCGAAATCCTAGCTAGCTAGTAGATCACGGAATACCATACATTATGCCGCAATTTCCGGGTTTGTTGACGACTAATTCGCCAAACAAACAGGTGTCGACAATGTACTGATATCCAGTGGTATTACGAACCTCAAAATATTCGTTTCCATTTGGACCTTTTCGTTTCTTGAAGAAACCGTTTGAGTAAAACTTAACGGCTGACATATCAAGAGCGACGATGCTTGTGTCATCCCATTCTTGAATCATGACAATCTTCAAAGTGCCCTTCACAGAGCGAATGATGATTTCATCCCAACCGTAAACAGAAGCTTTTCTGTCAGCTACAGAAACTTGGTACTGCCCTTGGTAGGGAGTAGTTTCCATGAGCTTCATGCAAGCTCCACCCCATTTGTAACTCATGAGGAAGGTATCTGCTTTTCCACCACGTGCTTTCTTTCTGACATCTGTGTAGAAATCAAAAAGTTGGCTAAGAATGTTGGAAGTTGTAACAGATGCGCCAGAATAGTTAATTGCTTGCAAAAACGGATAGCTTAATTTCGTCTGTCCGAAAATCGTGGCCGACCCGCCGTTCGCTGCACTCAAAAGTTGGTCTTTCAAAGAGCTAAAGCTATTTGACTGAGCCCCGTCCTGATACAGTTTCGCATTTTGCGCTACAGTATAGGCCGAAATGTCAACCGCTGCTCCGCCTCGTGTTGCAGAGAAGGTAACAGCACTGGTATTTACGTTGATGGCAATTACATACACCGTGAGAGGTGAAGAGTTATCATCATCAATTTGGCATTTTTGTGCCAAGCTGAAACGGTCAACCTTATCTACAATCATGATACCAGTAGCTGCGTTTGTCGCATCGGTAACAGTCGCAAAATGAGGTCCAGTACCAAGTTGTACTGAGCAAACAAATTTCATGTACTCAATAAATTGGTCGATTTGGTCAGGCAATATTTTAAGGAAACTGTCTTCCTTGATGCGGCCTGAGTGGTCCATGAGGTCACGTTGATTAAATATAAGCGAGCCCCAGGCTTCCTTATAGTCATCAACTGAGCCACGGATGTAGCTGTATTCTGCAATGTCGGTTGAACCCGTCAAAGAGCCGAAAGCTACGCTTGAAGCTTGTTGTCCCATGAAGGGTACAATTAGTTTTCCACCCTTCCAAGAATTATTTTTTTCAACGTTTGTTAAAATCCAGTCGCGCTTGATGAGTTCTTCCATTAACAATTCGTTTGGCAAGAATTCATTTAACATCGCCTGGAAGGTACGAGTCGTGCTCATATTTTATCCCCCTAGTCGGTAGTGTTTAAAGTCAAAGTTTATGAACTAAAATTATCGCGAAGCTTGCGCAAATCGTCCAAGCTCTTGGGAGTTCTCTTTACAGGAGATCCACCCTGACCTTGTAAATTTGGTATCACAGGCTTCTTACTTTGTGCTTCGACTACCGCCGCATGGCTTTGCGGGGCGACATCGGCAGCGCCTGGCTGAGGCACTGTTCCGTTTTGTACCGATTGGCTTATCAGTGACAAAACTTCTTTCACGGCATTCTCAACTGGCAAATCTTCACCAGTCATCGTGTGATAAGCAATGCCACGCTTAATCACCTCTTCCCGAAACGCTCCCGGTCTCCCAGTGCGGCTATCAAAATGCTGAACTACGGCTTGCACTTCTGGCTTTGAAAGCTCGCCTTGTAATTCCCTGCTTCGCATTTCTACCTGGCTTTGGTAAATCTGCGTTTGCAGTTCCGCATTCTGTTGCTCAACGGTTTGTAGTCGCTGAGAGTCTTGTCTCTGCGCTACAATCTTTTGCTGCTCTTCGGGCGGGAGCTGCGAAAACTTGAGCTTCTCTATAGCATACCTTAAAATTTTATCTTCGGGTATCTGAAGAGCTTGAAAAAAACTCTCCATGTCACCCTTCTTTACTAAATCAGATACATAATTGAGACTTTTCTCAATATTGCCATACTTTCCTGATAGTTCTTCATGCTTGGCTTTGTATTCATCACGCAATTTCTTTACAAGCGGTAAACCCTTCTGCGCCTGGAAAAGCTCTTGAAATTTTTTCTCTAAATCTGCATTTGTTATAAGAGGCCTTGCCCAAGCGTCAAATTCTAACTCTTCACCGTTCGCATTGTACTTGTATGATGGGCTATAGGCAGGTGACGCTACTTTCGTAGACTCAGCCGTGTCTGAGATTAGAGGCTCTTCCCCAGTCGCTATCTCGGGAGTCCCCACTTTATCTTCAGTAGAGGACGCAGGGGCTCCGCCTTCACTAGGCGTCGTTGGCGTTTCAATTCCAGGTGTGGTGTCGGTCGTTTGTGGTGTATCCATGTGGTGTAAAATTTCCCTTCCTTAGAAAATTATTGTAACTCCTCTGGCGAAGGCATCATCTGCCCGGCGCCTTGTTGATTCTGAGTTATCATTTGCGAAATGTCAGCCTGCGCGCCTGAATTCATCGATTTTAATTGCTCTAAACTCATGCCCTGCGTCGAAAGCTGCTTTATAAGCCAATCAAGCGCCTGATACGGCACCTCGGCCCTAGCCACTTTTCCAGACTCATTCGGCACATACATGTCACATTTTATAAGCGCTCCACCAACTGGAATGTACTCATTCTTCGCGTCAATGATGGCTTGCTCTTTTCTCGCAATCTCTTGCTCATGCTCAGCTATCAACGTGTGATAATTTTGCTGAATCGTCTCATCCAAGAATTTGAAATCACCCTGCTTGGTTCTATGCGTGAGCTTGTCCACGTAATATTTATTGTCGGCATACATCTCAACCGTAGGCACCTCGCCTCGCTCAAGTGCTAGCATGTCATTTTCTACTGACTCATAGTTAATCGTGAAATCTGAGAAAATTTCTTTGTTATTCACAAAAGGCATGTTCTTCATGATTTTGCCAACATCTTCGCGATTCAAATTTGTCCCAGCATACTGCAGCAAGTGATTAAGCGTGAGCTGTCGCCCAAACTGCGTGTCTGCAGAATCAGTCTGCTCCTCTACTACAATTTGATACGCTAGCGGTGTGGTCTTTCTAAACTCAGAAATATTTATGAACTCAGCCCGACCCACGGCCCCTACAAGCATGTTGTCTGGCAAGTAAAATTTTGCCAGCTTCAATGTTAATTCGCAAATCTCCGATAAAAACTCTTCAAACTTCTCTGCATATTTACCAAATCTGGTTTGCTGCTTTATCGATTTAAACAAATTTGAATAAGGGTCCTGGTTTTGATTGTCATCAACCATGGACTCTTCCATCATCACGGCATCGTACATCTCTGAAATTTGCTGCTCAATGTAACCCATAAACTGGGAGCCATCGCGACCGGCTAAAATAGTTGGCGGCGCACCTTGGAAAGTAATCCCCCGCACACCAGGGAGCAAGGCGCCTGGCTGCAATTTTGTGCCCGCCTGGTAGATGACCTTATCATCTCCAACCGTCACCTGATGCGTTGCTAACTGTGAACTTGCGCGATTTATCTCTGCCTGAAACGGACGCGCTACTTTAATAATCGAGCGCGCACGAGGTGTTCCAGAAAATTCATCGAAACCTTTCCAAATAATCGGAAAAATCCCCTCTGGCAGCTCTCCCTCTTCCAAAATTCCAAACTCCGTTGCAATGTAAAAATATCCCTTCGGATAATCAAAACACGGGCGGTAGTAAGTCTCGCGCACCATGATGCGCTTGTCTTCCTTCTGATAGTTTTGATTATTCGAATCAAATATTACATAAGTCTCTTTATCGGAATCCTGAATCGATTTTAATTTCTCAGGACTATCCGCATACACACCCATTAAATATTTCTTATCTACCATTTTTCGGTAAATAAAATAAGGCGAGTCACTCATCGTGTGCGCAGAGCGCGAGCGTAGCAAATCATAACCAGGAATGGACTCGAAACCCCAATCCCCTTGAAAAATGGGCCGCCCCTCATCTGCAACCATGGCGCCCTTTTCGTCAAGCACCTCAGTTTTACCGTCATCACTCATCTTCGGGCTGTAACCTATAAGCTCACCCTTATTCGGGTCCCAGTAAACCTTACAAGCCACTTCCCCAATATCTACAAAATCCTTAACCCAGCGACGTATCTTGTCCTTGAACTTGTGGCGCGTCTTCACGTCCACCCACACCGCCTGATTTAACTCCGCATCTTTCCTGTCCTGCAGCTCGGATTCATTCTTCGGCCTTACTATTACACCAGGCGACTTAGATAAAATTTGCTGCTCATAATACCTAGTGATTTTATGAATGTGATTTTTTGTAAGGCGAAGTTTCGCGTTGTCTGAAATCTTATTTTGATCCCGAAGCCTTGCGTAAACTTTTGCAGAAGACTTTGAATAATGCTCGCCCGCTGCCAACAATATATTCGAGCGCATCTCAGAAAATACCTGAGTATCACACTCCTCTGAATCCGTATAAAGCTGATTCAAATCGCTAAGCGCTAATTTTTTCATCCCCACCACTTAACCTCTGCTCTTCAAGAGAGCCACGAATCTCTTCTTGCTCAAACCCATACGGGTCATCCATGAGCTGTTGAGCCCGCTCCATTTCCTGAATCTCAGAATTATCAAAGAGTCCAAGCTGCGGTTTAATTTCTTCGGTTGAAGTGGACGACAATGGCACCTGGCTTGGATGCACATCGGACGGCAATGCTTGGCTTTGCACCGCGCCACTCTCTTTAAATTCTACCGCTAAACCAGGAATGGTCAATGCCTTCACCCCGGTTTTTCTACAATCTCGGAGCAATTTAGAAATTTCTTTAATGTCAATACGCGTTATTCCACTCGTCGAAGTCGTCGTCCGCCCAACTCGCTTCCTCAAAACCCTTTTCTTCTCGCTCATCAAAAAATCCCCTCCGTCTCTCTTTTATCTCTTCAGCTAATAACTCAGCCTCTGTCATCCTCTTAGGCTTGTATTCCACTTCACTCTCTTTTGCAGGCGTGCGATTTAATTCCTCAAAATCCCAACCCACGGCCATCACCGCATACCTCAGTGCATCCGCTAAATCATCCTTCGATTTTGACTTGTCAGCCCCTTTGAGTAATGTAGCAAGCTCGGTCCCAAGCTTTCTTAACTCCACATTCCCATCCGCAATTGTAAGCATTCCATTTCTAAAAAGCGTGTTTAATATCTCCTCGCCACGCTCACGGTTCTTATCGGCCTTGTTGAAACTCTCACCCGCACGACTAGCAATCGTCTCAAAATCCTTCGCAGAATAATCATAGCGCTTATCTACTACATGCAAATCCCGCGATAGCTCCCTGTATTTTTCATACACATCACCCGCAGTAGTTTGAATCCCATCCCCACGCCACGCTCGAAACACAACACCCTTCTTTGCAGGCGGATCTACCGCTAAACATATTATCGCACTCGGATGCGAAGTCCCCCCGCCCCCCGGATCTACCCCCGCATACACTCCCCACCCCATCGGCGGCACCTGCATCGGCTCCGAAAAATGCTTGCCAATATCAAAAGCGTGAAACGTTCTACCCTGCTCAGTTACAAATTTTCCAAATACCCGCCTGTCAATTTCTGCCTGACTCTTACACTGAGCCATAATCTTCTTAATCTTTTCCTCAGTGTATAAACCAGGACTCCCGTCCTCATACACCAAGCAATCATACATACTAATCTGCACCTTGTGAGCCGCAGGAAACATCTCCTCCTCCCTGGTGCCTGACTGAATCGCACGCCGCCATAATTCCTGATTCAACGTCGCCGTAAATACCATGTGAAAGTACCCTTCAGTCGCTGCTAAGCGAATACTGATTTCAGAATACATATCCTCCGGCAACTCCTCATCAGCAAATACCGCGTGCACCGTCGCAGTCTGCAACGCTGAAAGCGCCTGCGAATGAGTCTTAAAAACTATACTCACACCAGATTTAAAATCTATCTGCTTTATATAACCCTTGTCCCGCTTCTCACTCCACCCATACACCGCATGGTCTTTTGCATGCCCACGAGGCATAAACTCTGTTACCCACTTTTTCTCAAACTCAATAGTGGCTACTTCCGAATTAGGATATATGTACCAAAAAATTCTGGGCGTCTGCCCAGGCCACAACTTTTTCCAGAGATTTGTTGCCGTCGCCCAATGTATACACTTCCTAATACTCGCTGCCGATTTTCCGATTTGGTTGGCTGCGCAAAGTAAATTCATCGAATTCACAGACTCAAAAAATGTCCGCTGCCATCTGTAAAATGTCTGCCCATATAAATGCGGAAGCTGACTCTTTATATTCCAGGATTTTTCCTCTAAAGACTTTAGACGCTTTAAAAGTGCTAGCTTTTTCCTGGCCTCTGACTCAGGCAACGTCTTCGTCTTCGTCATTATTCACATCTTCTTTAATCGGAGGCATCGCCACTACATCCTCGTAACTAACCTCCGCATACTCAGCCACTACCTGACTCTTCTCTGCCAACTGCCCCTGAAGTTTTTCTATCTCTAAATCAATCGCAGAAACCTCCTTCTCTGAAGGATTCATTGCCCGCGCATCAACATTCATCTGCAGAGTCTTCTGATTTATATCAACCGTCTGCCTCGCCCCACCCTGCACACGATTGTCCACAATCTGGAATATCTTCACCATTTCCTTTATCACTCCAAGCTGCGGCTTCCCCTTCCCATCAACTATCGGTAACGTCATCACCTCCCGCATCTTCGAAAGCGATAACTGCAGAAGCTCCCTCACACTCACCTGATAGTGCGCGTGCGGCTGCAACATGAAAATTAACTTGTGCGGATTCTTCAAAACCGTTGAGTAAAAATAATTCACAGAAACTGAACCCTTGCACACACGCTCCAAATTCATCATGCAATTTTCATCCTGCGCACGGTTGTACTCATCCCAGAATGTTAATTTTAGACGGTAGTCCCTCGGGTCCAAATGATGCTCGCAAAGCTGCATGAGATTTGACTCCGGATACTCCAACCATCCGCGCGGCAAATCAGGACGCAACATCGCCTCCCGCAATCGCTGCGGAACTATGTTGATAAGCGACCTCGGATTTTCCAGGTCAAACAAATCTATCCCAAACTGCTTGCCAAAACTCTGCTCTGACTTTTCTAAATCTTCCTTCGCACGCTGAATCGCGGGCGTCTGATTGCCTCTAGGCATGTGGTGCCCCCTTAAATCGACTTAATCGCTGGTTCCAGAGATTAGCTTCTCATAAGTAGCCGGAAAGGAAAATGCCCTGCGAATTTAAAATTGATGCGGGCGAGTAGGCATATTGATTTTTCCAAGCGGCCACCCCCCACCCCCCTCATAAGTATTTATTTTGATTATGAAACCAATAAAAACAAATACTTAGACTATTAAAAACTAAGGGGCGCGCAAGGCGTGAACTATAAGTTAAATTATCGCGCGTTGCAAGTACTTGATTTCCAATCATCTAGATTTTTTGTCAAGGCCCGATGCAATATTCTTAGATGCGGCGCGCGGGCTACACTTATAA
>Ga0116144_10001028_pt1 | contig 35320 bp, 24 predicted proteins | sample AD_UKC035_MetaG_FD_89746 | JGI IMG/M metagenome (GOLD analysis project Ga0116144, IMG submission 89746) | Active sludge microbial communities of municipal wastewater-treating anaerobic digesters from USA - AD_UKC035_MetaG | ecosystem: Engineered > Bioreactor > Anaerobic > Digestate | place: USA...
AACCTGATGCTGACGCCCGGAGCCGAGGGCATGAAGGGCGCGATCAGCCGCGCCGAAGCGATGGCCTCGGCCGACCCGGAGAAGTTCTTCATGCCCCAGCAGTTCAAGAACCCCGCCAATCCGGCCATTCATGAATCCACCACCGGTCCGGAAATCTGGAACGACACCGGCGGGGCCATTGACGTGCTGGTGTCGGGCGTTGGAACAGGAGGAACCATCACCGGTGTTTCGCGCTTCATCAAAAACACCAAAGGGAAGAAAATCCTTTCCGTTGCGGTGGAACCTGAAGAGAGTCCGGTGATCTTTCAGAAACTTGCGGGACAGGAACTCAAGCCGGCCCCGCATAAAATTCAGGGCCTCGGCGCCGGGTTCATTCCGGAAAACCTGGACCTGAGCCTTGTGGACCGCGTTGAAAAGGTGAGCTCGGCAGAAGCCATCACCATGGCGCGCCGGCTTGCGCGCGAGGAAGGACTGCTGACCGGCATATCCAGCGGCGCCGCGGCCGCGGTCGCCGCGCGTCTCGCGGCCAGTGAAGAATTCGCGGGCAAAACCATCGTGGCCATACTGCCGGACGCCGGCGAACGATATTTGTCCACAGTTCTGTTTGAAGGTCTGTGAAATATGACAGATATGAAGTATATTGCCGCCACTATTGCAGTGGCCGTGATTTGCGGCCGTGTCGCGGGAGAAGATATGATGAAAAATATTTTTAAGGAAGTTCCCTATACGGAAGGACGCATGGGCAGCCGGCAGCTGGTGAATGAAAAGCCCCTGCTGGTCATGCAGATTGCCCTGAAGCCCGGCCAGCAGGTTCCTCTCCACAAGGCCAACTCGAATGTTCATCTGCTGGTGCTTGAGGGCGATGTCATCGTGACGCTTGACGGCAGGGAATTTCCGGCCCCGCGCGGGACGCTGCTCCCGGTTGCGTTCCAGACGCCCATGACCATCAGAAACGATACGGATTCCAATGCTTCCTTCATCGTCCTGAAAACCCCCAATCCGTCGGAAATGTCCTCCAGCGGAATTTCGGTTCGCGAGGACCAGACCGTGGCCGAACTGGTTGTTGAGCATCCGGAGCTGAAGGAGAAGCTGGAGAAAATGGGCATAGACTACTGCTGCGGCGGCAAACGCCCTCTGGGTGAAGCCGTCAGGGCGGCCGGCATCGAATGGCCTGCCTTTGTCAGCAAACTGCAGGCAGAAGCAAAATCGTCCGCGCAGAAGGACTGGAACAAGGTTCCCGTCACCGAGCTGGCGGATCATATTCTGAACAGGCATCACACGTTCATGAAAGAGCAGCTCCCGCGCATGGACAGTCTTCTGACCAAAGTGCGCAGCGCGCACGGAGAAAATCACGGGCCCATGATTGACGACTTGCGCCGGGTGTTTGACTCGCTGCGTGCTGAAATTGAAATGCACCTGATGAAAGAGGAACAGATCCTGTTTCCGGCCATCAAGGCGGTGGATGCCTATGTGTCGGGCACGGGCGGGGTTCCGGAAATTCACTGCGGGAGCGTGGCCAATCCCATCCGCCAGATGGAATACGAGCACGACAGCGCCGGCGAGGCGCTGTCGGAGATGCGCCGGATCACCGGAAACTACACACTCCCCGAAGACGCCTGCCAAACCTTCGCGGCCCTCTACGACGGCCTGCAGGCCATCGAGGCGGATCTGCACGAGCACATCCACCTCGAAAACAACATCCTCTTCCCCCGCAGCGTCCGGCAGGAAAAGGAAATGCAGGAAGGGTGAGCGCCTCTTCATCCGGTTAAAAACTTCCAATGACTGGAACTTTCTGTCTGAAAACTTCCAATCATTGGAAGTTTTTGCGTGAAAAGTTCCAGTCATTGGAAGTTTTAATCCGCAAAATAGGACTGATTTAGTACTATTTTTTACAACGGCCGCCGGGCTTTAATCATTCAATCAATTTCGGTCTTTGCTCTTTTATTGCTGAGTGGATCAGGGGTAAATTGCGGGGAAAGGAACTGCGAGGATGTTTCGATGAGGGACAAACGTTTTATTGCCGCGCATCGCGGGGGGCCTTTGAGTCGGGAGGATCATGTTCTCCTTGCCCGGTGGGCCGCGGATTGCGCCGAAGGCGTGCTGCATCTGTTCACCAGAAGCAGTGATGACGAGCGTCCGCGGGCCGCTCTGGACACAGCCCGCAGGTGGGCGAATGGAGAGGTGAAGACGGGCGCCGCCATGAAGGCCTCTCTGGCCGCGCATGCCGCGGCGCGCGGGGCGGGCGATAAAGCGGCCGTCGCGGCGGCCCGCGCGGCGGGACAGGCCGTGGCGACCGCGCATTTCGCGGATCACTGCATGGGGGCGCTGCTGTACGCCATGAAGGCGCTGGAGACTTCAGGCGTTTCGGCGGATTCAGAATTCCGGCTCCAGATATCAAAACTCCCGGCCCGCCTGCGGGAACCTGTTTCCGAAGGGGTGCTGCTGAGATTCAGAAAGCTCGGGATCAGAAGGCCCGGTCCGCCGCACGGAAGATCATGATTTCCGGGGAATCAGCCCGGCTTCGCGGAGGGCCGCGGTGCAGCGGGCGAGGGCCTCTTCCAGTGTTTTGCGGGGGCATCCGAAGTTCACGCGCACGAATCCTTCGCCGCCCTTCCCGAACGAGGCGCCGTCGTTGAACGCCACTCTGGCGCGGCTCAGGAAGAACTCATACGGGTTTTCAAGGTTCAGCCCGCGGCAGTCCAGCCACGCCAGATAGGTGGCCTCCGGCAGAAACATTTTCACTCCCGGCCATTCCCGCCCGACATATTCGAACAGAAAGTTGCGATTTGATTCCAGCACCGCCAGCACCTGATCAAGCCACTCCTGCCCGTCTTTCAGCGCCGCCGCGGCGGCCGCCTGACCGAAGATGTTGACTCCTCCGACGAGGCCCGCGCGGGCCCTGTTGAAGCGCCGGCGCAGTTCGGGATTCTGAATGATCGCAAACGAACAATCCAGCCCCGCGATGTTGTAGGTCTTGCTTGGCGACATCAGCGTGATGGTCTGTGCGGCCAGCTCTGCGGAGAGCGATGCGATGGGAATGTGGGTCTGGCCGGAATAGATCAGGTCGCAGTGAATCTCATCCGAGCAGATGATGACATCATGCTTCAGGCACAGCTCACCCATTCTCAAAAGCTCTTCCTCCCGGAACACCCGACCGGTGGGATTGTGCGGGTTGCAGAGCAGAAACACACGGACGTCGCCGCGAAGGGCGGCCTCAAAATCCGCCCAGTCGATTTCATTGGAGCAGTCGGATGCAGGAAGCTCATTATCTCTGCGCGCAAGGCCGGCGTTTCCAGGCGCGCAAAGCATGGGCGGGTAAATCGGGGTTTGCACCAGCGCTTCGCCATCTGGTCCGGCGGCGCGGCAGGCCATGTTGAATCCGCGGATGACGCCTGGGATCAGGAGCACATCTTCCGCATGAATGCACCAGCCGTAGCGCTCCTGCATGCGGCCGACGATCAGTTCCTTCAGGTCAGCGCGGCTTCGGGGATAGCCAAACACGCCGTGGTCCACGCGTTCGTGCAGCGCGCGGATCACCGGCTCCGGCGAAACAAAATCCATGTCGGCCACCCACAGCGGAAGAACATCTTCAGGGTATTGCAGCCACTTTTCCGATTCTGTCGGCCGCCGGTCCGGGCACTCATTAAAATTGTACTTCATCTCAGTCTCCTGAAGGTCCTGTGATAGTGCGAACGGCCGCCCGCCATTGCAATCCCAAACATCAGCCCCGGGGCACGTTTGAAAAAAACGCGAAAGGTGATATATTCAGCGATTAAAAAAGGAGAAAACATGAAAAGCAAACTCAAGAAGACAGCACAGGCATTTCTGGTGATCATGATGGCGGCCGGAACCGCGGCGGCGGGTGAACCGCTGGAGTTCAAGCCGCTGCCCTATGCCTTTGATGCCCTCGAGCCGCACATAGATGCGCGAACGATGGAAATTCACTACACCCGTCATCATCAGGCCTATTTCAACAATTTGCTGAAGGCGGTCGAGGGCACAGAGATGGCCGGCCGGTCGCTTGAGGATATTCTGGCCTCCGCCGACGCGCTCCCGGCGGCGGTGCGCAACAACGGCGGCGGGCACTGGAACCACACGATGTTCTGGCAGGTCATGTCTCCGGAAGGCGGCGGAGAACCCGAGGGTGCCCTTGCGGAACAAATCATCAGGGATTTCGGATCTTTCGCAGAATTTCAGAAGAAGTTCAACGAGGCGGCCGCCACCCGTTTCGGCAGCGGATGGGCCTGGCTCTGCGTTGCGGAAGACGGATCGCTCTTTGTGATATCAACGCCCAATCAGGACAATCCGCTGATGAAGGCGGCGGACCGGCGGGGAACCCCGATCCTGGGACTTGATGTGTGGGAGCATGCCTATTACCTGAAATATCAGAATCTGCGGGCCAGTTATATTGAGGCCTTCTGGAATGTCGTGAACTGGCCGGAGGTCGCTTCGCGCTATGCCGCCGCGGGACAGAAGTCCGAATCATTGTCCCCGGACTGATGTTTCAGACCCGCCGCTGAATTCGGCGCAGTTCAGGAGGTGCCGGATGATCAGGCCGGCATGCTTCTCCCGGTCGTAGTGATGTTCCCTGGGGTTGGCGTTCAGAAGGTGTTCACTGACAAGGCCGTCCGGCCCTAGAGCCTCCCGGTCCAGCGAGACATGCCGCAGACCGTTTTCTTCGCAGAAAACCTGCATGCGCCGGTTGAACTCGAGCGTGAGTTCGGTGCGCTGCCGCTGTGTGGCCTTGACTTCCTTTCTGAGGTTGGCGATTTCGCCCAGATCCTGATCATCCCGGATGGTGGGGAGCGGGGCGCTGATGCAGACAACTTTTGATTTCGCGGCCACAGTGCGCAGCAGGTTCTGATAATTTTCGATCGCCCGGTCCATCATGATTTCGACCGGCGCGCTGTGCTTCTGTGCCTTGTACCAGAGCAGGAATCCTGTATCCACTTCGCCCAGCAGCACGATGGAGGTTTTGGCGTTTGATCGCTTCAGCGCTTTCATGAAGATGGGCATGGCCTGGGTTTTTGACATCGGATTTGAAAGGCCCGACACCGTTGCGCCCCGTACGGATACAACATTGAAGAAATGCCGCGGGAAAGCCTTTTTGAAATTCCGGTGTTCAAAAACCGTCGCATGGGAGTCTCCGAGCACCAGGATCTCCTCGCGGGTCATTCTCCGCATGCCGAGAAGAAGAGGCCGCACGGCCTGCTGAAACGCCTTTCTGATCTTAATTCTGCCCATGATGAACCGCGCCGGTTGCGCCTTACAAGAACCGCAAAGCATACTATGCTCTTTCAGACAGCTCTGCCAGCGGAAAAACTGCCGCCGGCTGTCAGAAAGGCTGATCCCGGTGCTGGAGCCGCTGCGCCAGTGTCGTGACACGGCGCCCGGCCTCCGCCGTGCGCGTGGCGATGGCCAGCGCCTTTCTCGATCCGATCAGAATCACCAGCTTTTTCCCGCGCGTGATCGCGGTGTAGAGCAGGTTCCTCTGAAGCATGATGTAGTGCTGCGTGTGAACCGGAATCACCACACAAGGATATTCGCTTCCCTGGCTTTTGTGAATGGTGATCGCATAGGACGGCAGCAGCTCGTCCAGCTCCTGCAGGTCATAGCTGACGGGCCGGCCGTCGAAATTCACGATCATCTCTCGTGCGCCTTCGTCTATCGCCGAAATGACTCCGCAGTCGCCGTTGAAAACATCCTTGTCATAGTTGTTCTGCTGCTGCATGACCTTGTCGCCGACGCAGTAGCGAACTCCAAAGCGCTCTATGCCTTCCGGCCGGGGATTGAGCGCCTGCTGCAGCCGGCGGTTTAGGTGATCCGCGCCGAGCAGCCCTCGCTTCATGGGCGTCAGGATCTGGATGTCGCTGAGGCGGTCCAGCCGGTAGCGGTTTGGAATGGAGGTTTCCACCAGCCCGACCAGTGTCTTGAGCACCTGCTCGGGATCATCCCGTTCAATGAACTGAAAATCGGACTCGCTTCCGGGCTCGCCGGGTTCGGCGGGGAGCCCCTGGTTGATGCGATGGGCATTGAGCACAATTTCGCTGTGCGTGGCCTGCCGGAATATCTGTGTCAGGCGGTGGACGGGAAACATTCCGGACGCAATGATATCCTTCAGAACATTTCCGGGGCCGACCGACGGGAGCTGGTCCACGTCGCCCACAAGGATCAGCGAAGCGTGGCCGGGAATGGCGCTGATCAGCTGCGCGGCCAGGGGAAGATCTATCATGCTGGCTTCATCCACGATGAAGATGTCGCCCGCGAGCGGGTTTTTATCGTTGAACCGGAAACGGCGGGACTTCGGATCATAGGCCAGCAGACGGTGAATGGTTTTGGCCGGATGTCGGGTGCTTTCCGTCATGCGCTTCGCCGCGCGCCCGGTGGGGGCGCACAGCACCACCTGCATTTTCTTTGCCGAAAGAATCCTGATCACGGCATTGATGAGGGTGGTCTTTCCAACGCCCGGCCCGCCGGTGATCACCAGGACCTTGGCGGTGATCGCGGCGGCGAGCGCGCGCCGCTGATCGTCGGACAGGCTGATCTTTGTCTTTTCCTCGGCCCATGCTGTGGCCTTGTCCACAAGAATGCCGGGGCAGGGGTGAGGGCCTGCGGCCAGCGCGGAAAGATGCGCCGCCAGAGCTGTTTCGGAACAATGAAGGCTGGCGAGATAGACAAGTTCGCGGTTGTAATCCTGATTCCCGGCCACAAGACGGCCTTTTGCAAGGCCATGGTCAATGGCCTCGCCCGCGAGGCACTCGTCAATCTGCAGCAGTCTGGCGGTTTCCTCCTGAAGCTGCTCCCGCGGACAGGCGCAGTGTCCCTGCTGCGTCAGTTCCATGAGCGCATACTCGACGCCGGCCCGCGCGCGCAGCTCGCTGTCGCGGGCTATCCCCATTTTTTCGGCGATCTTGTCGGCGGTCAGAAACCCGATGCCGTGGATGTCGCGCGCAAGGCAGTAGGGATCCTTCTTGACCTGCTGGATGGCCTGATCGCCGTAGACGCGGTAGATGCGGAAGGCGCGGGCGGTGCTGACCCCGCAGCTCATCAGAAAACTCATGATGGCGCGCACCGAGCGGGTTTCTCCCCAGCTCTCCTTGATGCGCAGCCTGCGCATCCTGCCGATGCCCTCGACCCGTTCCAGGAGCGCCGACCGGTTTTCTATGACGTCGAAGATGTCCTTCCCGAAAGCTTCCACCAGTTTGCCGGCATAGACGGGTCCAATGCCCCTGATCAGGCCGGACCCGAGAAACCGGGTAATGCCATCAATGGATTCAGGAGGGACCGTGCGGATGGATTCGGATTTGAACTGCCGGCCGTGCTTCTGGTCGTGGAGCCAGGTCCCCTGGGCCTGCACGATCTCGCCCGGAACCACATTGGGAAGCTGTCCGACCACGGTGACCAGACCGCGATGTCCTTTGGCTTTCACCTTCAGGACCGCGAAACCGGTTTCCTCGCTGTGGAAGGTTACCCGTTCAACGGGTCCCTCAAGATGTTCGGCAGGCTGCCGGGGTCCAATGGCTCCCGTCTCAAGCATGGCGCCGGTCAGGGCTTCTCGGTGCTGTCCCCGGTCGCCAGCGGATCGCCGAAGGATGCCGCGAGCGTGCTGTTGAGGCGCTTGCCTTTTGTGAAGGCATAGCGGGCCTCGGCCTGGTTCCCGAGCACGGCATGCGCGCGGCTGAGCCACAGCCAGGCCAGCGCGTTTTTGCGCTGAAGCCGGACCACGCGGTCAAAACTCTTTGCGGCCTTGTCTGCGTGCTCCTGACTGAGCTGGCTGATTCCCAGATTGTACCAGGCCTGCGCAAAATCCGGCACGCTCTTCGTGAGTCTCTCATACACGGCTTCGGCCTGCGGATACCGGCGCATGTTCAGGAACAGCTGTCCGGCGCCCGCCAGCCGGGCCGAAACGGGCCGGCGGATCAGGCCGCCTCCGTTTTCGTCGCCGGCAAATGCCCGGTCTATGCTTTTCAGCCCTTCGGCCTGAAGCCCTTCTTCCGCGATTTTTTCATGCAGTCCCGATGCCGGCGTGGCAAAAATGGCGGTGGTTCCGTCAAAATAGGCCAGCATCCACTTCCCGGTCATCAGCAGATGATGCGTGATGGAGCTGGCGGAAGGGTCGCACATATTCAGGATCAGAGCCTCGGGGTCCCATTTGGCCAGCAGGGCCTCCCACTGTTCCGCGTCTCCCCGCAGGGCGAGGTTGAGCGCCTGATAGAACGCGGCGCCGTAGAGATCTCCGCGGCCGTCGGTGAAAACCTTTCGCTCCGGCAGATGATAGGCCAGATAGGCTCCGTCGCGCACCATGTTCACAGCCTTTGCCGGGAAGCCTGCGCGGCCGATCACCGCCAGCGCCTGGGACGGGAACACATCCTGCTCCACTCCAAACCCGAAGCGGGAGCAGCTCTGCTCGGCATTGTAAAAGCGGTTTGTAATGAACTGGAAGATCGTGAAAAGGACCAGCAGGAGCGCCACGATGCCCGTGCGGGCCTGCAGCGCTGCGGGATTCGCGTTTTTCCGGCGCTCAAGAAAACCTCCGAAGCTTTCCCCGACTGCGCTCAGGCTCAGGCAGAAGAAAGGGAAGGCCAGCAGGGCGAACCAGATGAACGAGTCCAGCTTGAGGCGGAAGAAAATAAGGACAAATGCGCTGAACACGGCGGCGGTTGTGAGCGCCGTGGGAAGTTTCTTGCGCTGCATCAGCAGGCCCGCGGCGCCGGTCAGCATCGCCAGCGTGACCAGATGCCTTGTAATGGACTGCGCCGGGGCGTTGAACGGCGAAATCCACGTGCCGGTAAAGGCGGCGGCGGCGCTGGTCCAGGAGGCAATGACCGCGCCATGAAGCCGCAGGCCGGAAGGATTGATCAGCGTGGCGGCCAGCAGGATTACTGTCATGGCGGCAAGAACAACCGGGGGATTCTTCCCGCGCGCGGCGCGGGTGGCCGCATCAAACTGGAAGGCTTCAACGGTATAGACCATGCACAGCGCCGGCCCGATCAGGAATCCCTCCTGCATGTTGGTCCACAGAATCTGCGCCGGTATGAGGGCCGCCGGCAGCACCCACAGGCTGCGTTCTTTTTCCAGCAGCGCGATGAACAGCGCGGCAAAGAATACACCCGCCAGCGCCGGACTGACTTCAAAGCGCGGGGCCAGCAGCCATGTGCTCAGCAGGAGCGAGAGTGAAATGGATACAGGACCGCCCCATTCGCGCGCCGCGGGCAGCAGCAGCAGAAACGCCGCGATAACCAGGGCCACATGAATCAGCACGGCCAGCCACGGGTTGGAGTCACTCCATACGGCATTTAGAATGCGGTCGTAGAGCCATGTCGCATTGATCCAGTCTTCGCCTTCCCGCGTGAAGGACAGGGTGTCTGTCTTCACCAGCCCGGCCTTTCCCGCGGCGAGATGCGTCCAGACGGCGTCATTGGAGACCGTCCGGATGCCCGTGCAGGCCAGGGCGGCAAAGCTGAGCACCAGAAGCAGTTTTGTCCATGAAGGAGCGGATGTGCTGTTCATAATTTATCTCCTATACTTAAACTGAAGGCGAATTGTGTCGCAATCGGCACAATCAATCAAGGCGCAAAAACAGGCATGGTCAGAAATGCGATGGGTCGCGTTTCACGAAGCGGCCGTGCGTGCAGGATCCGGTGAAAACGCCGTTGCGGACGGCCACCTGGCCGCGCACGGTGACGGTGTCCGGCCGGCCGAGGATCTCGCGCCCCTCATAGGCGTTGTAGTCCACATTCATGCTGTGCATCTTGGCCGAGATGGTCCCTTTGAAGTTCGGATCATAGATCACCAGATCCGCATCGCCGCCCGGCTGGATCGCGCCCTTCCGCGGGAACATCCCAAAAATCTTCGCGGGCTGCGTGCTGGCGACATCCACGAAAGTATGCAGATCGATTTTGCCCGGGCAGACGCCATAGGTGTAAAGCAGGTTGATGCGGTCTTCAATGCCCGGGACCCCGTTGGTGATCTTTGTGAAATCATCCTTCCCGAGAGCTTTCTGCGTCGCGAAATCGGTGGGCGCATGATCTGTGGCCAGCGTGCTGATCACGCCGTCCCGCAGCGCGAGCCACAGATCCGCCTGCTGGTCTTTGTCGCGCAGCGGCGGCGATATGACGTATTTCGCGGCTTCAAAACCGCCCTGTTCGGCGCGGGTTTTGTCGAGCAGGAGGTAGTGAATGCAGGTTTCGATCCACGTCTGCACTCCGCGCCGCCGGGCGCGCACCGCGGCCTCGAGGGCTTCCCGGCAGCTGGTGTGCACGATGTAGGTGTGCGTGCCGTGCAGTTCCGCGAAGGTCAGCAGATGATTCACGCCTTCGGCCTCGACCAGCGGCGGACGCGTCCAGTAGTGCCATTCCGGACCGGTCTGTCCGCTGCGGATGAACTGCCGCTGCAGTTCCTCCACGATGGTCGCGTTCTCGCAGTGCGAGGCCACCACCACGCCGAGTTCCTTCGCCAGTTTCAGCGTGTGAAAAAGTCCCGGGTCGTCAAGCCCGGTTGAGCTTTTGTAGGCGAGGTAAACCTTGAAGGAGGGAATCCCCGACGCCACAATTTCCCGAAGCTGCGATTCCGCCCCGCTGTCCCAGCGCGGCACAGTCATGTGAAAGGTGTAGTCGCAGGCTGACTGCCCGGCGGCCTTCCCGTGCCAGATAAAAACGCTTTCGAGCAGGTCTTCTTTGTTTGTCGGGCTGATGAAATCAATGAAGCAGGTCGTCCCGCCCAGCAGCGCGGCCCGGCTGGCCGTTTGATAGGTGTCCCTGGTGAAGGTGCCGGAGAAGGGGAGATAAACGTGCACATGCGGATCAATGAAGCCGGGGAAAACATATTTCCCCTGCGCATCGATGACTTCGGCCTCCGGCGGGGCCTCCAGCCCGCGGCCGATGCGCGTGATCGTTTCGCCCTCGCAGAAGATGTCTGCGCAGTACCGCGAATCCGGTGTGACAATCTCGCCGTTTCGTATCAGAAGACTCATAACCGCTCCATTTCTGCGATGACCATCATAACCCGGCCGCCTTCTTTTGAAAAGCCCGTGTTCTGAATATTCGCTCCGGGGCCTGCTCTTTTTTTACCGATAGCGCTTGCTTTTTCCGGACCGCGTGTGATACCAACACGACTTCCTTCCGGCGGTGGTCGGGCTGCTGCCGGAAGGATTTGTACTGATTACAGCCCGGTGTTTAACAAAAAATATTAATGACAAAAACCAAACCCGCCAAAAAGGCCGCGGACAAGTACTCCGCCGCCGCCCCGCAGGATCCCATGGCCGCCATGTACGAGGAGACCCTCAAAAGCTTCTCGGAAGGCTCCATCATTCCCGGTAAAATTATTGAAATCCGCGACAATGCCGTGCTGATTGACATCGGATACAAATCCGAGGGCCTCGTGCCCATTTCTGAATTCCGCGAGCCCGAGACCATCAAGGTCGGCGACACCATTGAAGTGCTGCTTCAGAAGCTGGAAGACGACTCCGGAATGGTGGTCCTCAGCGTTCAGCTCGCCGAACAGCAGCGCAACTGGGACCGCGTTTTCTCAAGCTTTGAAGAGGGCGGCATCATTGACGGCAAGCTGGTGCACCGCGTCAAGGGCGGCATGATCGTGGATGTGGGCGTCGAGGCGTTCCTGCCCGGCTCCCAGCTCGACATCGTTCCCGTGCGCAACGCGGATGAGCTGCTGGGCCAGACCCTGCAGTTCAAGATCCTCAAGATCAACAAAGAGCGCCGCAACATCGTGCTTTCCCGCCGCGAGCTCCTGGAAGACCAGCGCCGCAGCCAGCGGAAAGACCTGCTGGCCGACATCAAGATCGGGCAGTCCCGCGTCGGCGTGGTCAAGAACATCACCGACTTCGGCGCGTTCATTGACCTTAACGGCATGGACGGCCTGCTGCACATCACCGACATGAGCTGGGGCCGGATCAATCATCCGTCCGAAATGCTCTCCGTCGGGCAGGAAATCGAAGTGCTGATTCTCGACGTGAACATGGAAAAAGAGAGAATCTCCCTCGGGCTCAAGCAGAAGACCCCGAATCCGTGGGACGGCATCGCCCAGCGTTATCCGGTGGGAACCCGCATCACGGGCCCTGTGGTCAACATCATGCCCTACGGCGCGTTTGTGGAAATCGAACAGGGCGTCGAGGGCCTGGTGCATGTCTCCGAAATCTCCTGGACCAAGCGCGTCGCGAAAGCTTCCGACGAGCTGGCCGTCGGCGACATCGTGGAGGCCATCATCCTCAGCGTCAGCGCCGAGGACAAGAAAATCTCTCTGGGCATCCGCCAGACGGAATCCAATCCGTGGGACGAAGTGCAGGACAAATATCCGATTGGCGCCCGCGTCAGCGGCAAGGTCCGCAACTTCACGACCTACGGGGCGTTTGTGGAGCTGGAGCAGGGCATTGACGGCATGATCCACGTCTCCGACATGTCCTGGACCCGCAAGGTAAACCATCCTTCCGAGGTGGTGAACAAGGGGCAGGACGTCGAATGTGTCGTGCTGGAAGTGGATGCCTCGAATCAGCGCATCAGCCTGGGCCTCAAGCAGGCCCAGGAAGATCCGTGGGCGGCGCTCACCTCCAAATACAGCATCGGCCAGATCGTCACCGGCAAGGTCACCAAGATGGCCCCCTTTGGCGCTTTCGTCGAGCTTGCGGAGGGCATTGACGGCCTCGTGCACATCAGTCAGATCAGCGAAGAGCGCGTGGCCAACATCCGCGACGTGCTCAACGTGGGCGATGAAGTCACCGCCCGCATTGTGAAGATTGATCCAGCCGAGCGCCGGATCGGCCTGAGCATCAAGGCCGCCGCGCTGCCGGACGAGGAATTCTCGGTCAGCGACGATATGCTTCAGGGCCTCCAGCCGGGTGAAAACCTGGTGGATCTGGCCGGAGCCTTTGATCAGGTCTTCGGCGACAGCAACGTGAAGCCCGAGGAGTGGCACCCCGGCCAGAAGTAATTCCGGCCTGAGAATACAGAAGCGGTGACGGCATCCGCCGTCACCGTTTCTGTTTTTCCGGGCGTCCGCTACTGCAGGCGCCGAACCACCTGTTCGAGGGGCACCTTGGCCGGACCGGAGCTCATCCGGGCGGCATAACCGATGGGAATCACCGCCATGAATTCACCTTTCGGTTCGCCCAGAAAATGCAGCACCTCGTCCTTTATCAGGTAGAGAATGCCGAGCCACACGGTAGCCAGTCCGAGGGATGTGGCCGCCACCAGAAGGTTTTCCGCCGCGGCGGCCGAATTCTGGATTTCCATGGTCCGGAAAAAATCATGCGCTTCCTCCGCGCCGACCTTGAACAGCTCGGTGCCGTGCGCGATCAGCTGGCCGGTGTTGGCGACCGCGATGACCACGGGGGCGCTGTCTATGCTGCGCGCGGCCATCCGCAGCAGCGCGGTCGCGGGCCGCGAAAAATTCCCCGCGCGCGCGGACACCAGCCGGGCCAGTTCATCCTTCTTGCCGCCGCTGACCACGATGAACCGCCACGACTGCTGGTTATGGGCCGACGGCGCCTGGTTCGCGGCGCGCAGAACAGCCCGGATGCATTCCTGCGGCACGGGTTGGTCAAGGAACACGCGCACGCTGCGGCGCTGTTCAATTGAGCGGAGGGTCTCATTCAGCGGAAAAGTCTGTTCGGTTTCCATCACATGGATCCTTTCTACCTGGAGCGCCTCATCGTAGCGGGTCGGAGGGGAAACTCAATGCCCGATTCAGCCTGCATATTCCCTGCAATAAAACCGCGCCGTGCGGGTTTTATGATCAGAAGAAGGGAGTATGACATGAAAACAATGAAAGTATTAATCATCACGGCGGCGATGGCCGCCGGGAGCGCGGCCGCCCAGTCATGCGGGAATGATGCCCGCTCGTCCCTGGGTTTCACGATTACATCGGACGGCCGGGTCGGATTCTCGTACAGCTATGACTCCAATCCGCCGTACGTGGTCTGTTCACCGCCGCAGGTGGTATACTGTCCCGTGCCCCGGGTGGTGTATTATTCCTCGCGCCCGGCGGTTTACTGGCCTTCAAAGCCGGTGATTATCCGGACGCCGCCCCGGACCCTTCAGGGATGGCATCATGACCGTCAGGGTTTCTCGAAGCCGTCCGGTTTCCGCCCGCCGCCCAGCGCGCATGGCGATCGCAGGCCGCCGCCCAAACCGCCCGATTCGAAACACAGAGACCGCGCCCGCCGCTGAATAAAAAGTTCCAATGATTGGAACTTTTCACGAGAAAACTTCCAATGGTTGGAACTTTTTCCCGGCGAACTTCCAATGATTGGAACTTTATGGTTATGGACCGGGCACCGGCTCTATCGCATAGAGCAGCGTGTTGCTGGGGGCGGTGGTGTCTGTGTAGACATTGGTGTGCACACTCCAGTCGTCTGCGTTCCAGGCCCCCACGGTCTGCGTGTCCATCTCGGCTGATCCGCCGGAGAAGTCTTCTCCCGCGGCGCGAATCCGGTAGGTCTTGCCCTCGCGGGCAACATAAGCGATTTCCTTGTTCCCGGCATTTTCGGTGATGGAAACGATTTGGAGATGGGCGTTCTCATCAGTGGGATCGGTTCCCGCCACGGCTTCGCCGTAATCCGTGATCCCGTCATCATCGCTGTCGGCGAGGTTGGGATTGGAGGCCGTCGCGGGAGAAAATTCGCTGCCCTCAATTTCGGACAGATCGGCTAGCGCATCATTGTCGTTGTCGGAATCCACTTCGTCTTCCAGCCCGTCGGCATCCGTGTCGAGTCCGGGCTGGAGAGAGAACGTGCCGAGGAATCCCGCATAGTTCACCATGCCGCCCGCGGAGGATACGGCCGTTCCGCCGGGCTGGGCAACGGCGCTGATGTTGGAATAGGCGCCGCCGGACGACCGGTCGCCGGCCCCGTCCAGGCAGGTGCTCGGCTGGGAGTACTGCCCCATGACGTTCAGGGAAATCAAAGCGAGAACTGCTAAGGCAAAAAGCATTCTGATCTTCACTGCATACCTCCCTGTACGAAATTAATCCCGATGCTGGATATTTGTCAGCTTTTCATTTGGAGCGCAAGCCCAAATATATGAAAAGTTGGAAATCCTTCAGACCCCCGCGGCCTTGCGCCGCGGGTGAATCAGGTCGGGTTGAGTGGATGGGCTGGAGCACTCCCTCTTGTCCTGACCTTTCGCTCCGGCGGGGCAAGCCCGCCGGGGGCGAAGATTTCGGCGACCTGGACCCTCGCGACCTTGTAGCCCGCCGGGGGCGAAGATCTCCGCAAGCCAGACCCCCGCGACCTTGTAGCCCGCCGGGGCGAAGATCTCCGCAAGCCAGACCCCCGCGACCTTGCGTCGCGGGTGAATCAGGTCGGGAGAGCAAACTTTTTGGGATTTCAGGGTTGTATCCAGTCGCTTTCAGCTTTTATACTCGCCGGCATCGGGCCGGGGAGCGTCCCGAAGGAGGAGAATAATATGAAAGCATTGAGCTTTGTCCTGTTGGTTGGTTTTGCACTTATCACGACATCTGCATTTGGTCAGGGTATAGATATTCCGAACCTGTTGAATTATCAGGGCCGTCTGGTGGACGGCACCAACCTCGTGAACGGGAATGTGGAGATGACCTTTCATCTGTGGGATGCGCCCACCGGCTCCGGCATGGGATGGCCCGGATGCACGGACTCCGGCACGGTCAGCGTGGTGGACGGCCTCTACTCGACCTATATCGGGGATGATGTGACGTTTGGCAGTCTCGACAATGCCCTGAACCAGACCTAGGTCTGGATCGAAGTGATCGTGGGAACCAATGTGCTTTCACCCCGCGAGCAGCTTCTTCCGGCGGCCTATGCGCAGTATGCCAAAAACCTGCCCGCAAACGCAGTCAAATCATGGCACATTGACAGTGACCAGATATACAGCTACCACATACCGGACGGGGAGCTGCGGGGGAACAAGCTCAGGAACGGCACAATTTCAAATGCCCAGCTGGCGGCAAACGCCGTGGCCAGCAATGTGATCAACTGGGCGAACATGCCTGCCGGCCTGCAGGATGGTGATGATGGGGAAACCTATACGGCTGGCACCGGTCTTGATCTGGTGGCCAATGAATTTTCCATTGCAGATGAGGGAGTCTCCAGCAATCTGATCGACTGGACCACCATGCCCTTTGGCCTCGAAGATGGTGATGATGTGCTCACCGCCGGGACCGGTCTGGCTGTGGTTGGAGGAGTGATCTCCATAACCAATGATTCCATTGGGGATGATCAACTGAAGAAGTCATACCAGTCGGGATCGGTTCCGATATCGATTCCGCCTTACGCGAGCGCAACGACCGTTCCCGTCACTTTCTCGCCGGCATTTGATACAATGCCGATCGTAACAGCCAGCCTGAATCTGAATCCGATGCCGGATGATCTGTCAGCATCTGTAGCGATCATCTCACAGGATACTTCGGGTTTTGAAGCAAAAGTGGTCAGCAGCGGAGATTCATTCGGGCAATGGACGTCGGGCATAACAGTGACAACGAATACTGTTCCTGCAGATGCTCGCAATTCGATTTGCGAAGTGAATGGGCGGCCTGCTGTTGCATTCATGCGCACGATGAGTAGTTCTGATTGGAGGCTCTACTACACCCGGGCAAACAATTCCGCGGGCACCTCGTGGCCGTCAGGCGCACGTATTGGTGTGCATACAGGGGTATATGCGGTTGCCATGTGCATGGTGAACGGGAATCCGGCCATTGCATATTTGGACGTATACTCCAGTGGGATATATTACGTAAGAGCTACAGATTCATCTGGAAGTGCCTGGAGTGCGCCGATCCAGATCACAGTGAATGCGCGTTTCGGGCAGCCATCCCTGAATATTGTCAACGGGAATCCGGCCATCGCATATATTGGCAAGACAAATGAACTGCGCTATGTCCGCGCTTCAAATGCGAACGGTTCTGCGTGGAACACGCCTGTATGGGTGGATTCTCCTACAAATTATCTTATGCAGGATTCACTATTTGTTGCTGATGGCCGTCCTGCGGTAATTACGAGAGTGAAAGAGGGGGCCGGATACAACGAGCCTTTTTTGTTTTTGCGGGCTCACGATGCAGACGGCACGGCATGGGGGGATTACGCATTTATAGGTGCTACGGATTCGCCCGAAGTATGGGTGGAGGGATTTTCCTGTGCTGTGATTGACGGGTATCCCTCCGTGGCCTATGTCAATACGGATGACTACAAGATTTATTATCGGCGTGCAATTTATCCTGACGGTTCTGCTTGGTTCGAGGAAGGCGTGCCGGTTACAGGCCTTTTTAGCGGGGGCTATCTGTCTTTAGCGGAGATTGGGGGGAAGCCGGCTGTCTGCTATTCAGATCTGCTCGCCGGCCTTTTTTATTCGTGCGCGCCGAATGTAGAAGGTACTGCGTGGGGTGCTCCCCAGCGGATCGGCTCACAGGATATTTCACTCAGCAGCACCATGGAAAATATCAACGGCATGCCGATGATTGCGTACGGCAATAATTCCACGGGCGTAAGTTTTGCAGTCGCCACGGCCACCACCGGCACGCTGAACTGGATCGCCGTCGAGCCGTAAATTGGCACATGGCCTTTCGCTCCGGCGGGACAAGCCCGCCGGGGGCGAATATCTCCGCAAACCAGACCCCCGTGATCTTGTAGCCCACCGGGGGCGAAGATTTTGGCGACCTGGACCCCCGCGACCTTGAGTCGCGGGTGACTCAGGTTGGGCAAGACCGTCGCGGATCTGATGAAGACCCCCGCGACCTTGCGTCGCGGGTGAACCAGGTCGGTTGAAATCGGACTTGACCGGGCCCCAACCCAGGTTCAGATTATTGCGCATGAATTTCCCTCTCATTCACAACATCCACTACACATGGACCGGTTGGCCCACACCAGATATCTCTTTCCCTCCGGAACCCGATGCGGCTTTTTTTGCGTCGCTCGTTCTGTTGTGGGCTAAGGACGGGCTTGAGCTTGTATCTCGCGAGTGGAAACAGAATCTGCTGCACATGAGTTTCCGGGCTGAGCCCGGGGTGTCGCCTGTTTTTTGCGCCAGCCGCGTAAAAGGCCGCCTGCAGCATGCATTGCGCGCCAAGGGCTTGCCAAATGCGTTCAGCCGCAAGGTCTCTGTGAGGGCACTGGGTATTAATGTAAGCGATATCGTTACTCGTTATTTGCGGAATCAGACCGTGCACGCGGATTATGCCGATCCCCGATATCTCAGGCAGTTTTCGGATGCAGCGGAGGAGGACGCATCGCTTGATCTGTCACAACCCATTGAAACCGGCAGCGGCCGCTACTGGTACAATCTGCACATGGTTCTTGTGACGGAGAACCGGGTGAAAATCGGCAAAGAGGATTTCCTGCCGAAAATTCCGGCTGCTGTGGAGAAGTGGGCATCCGGCAGCGGCTGTGCCGTGAAATCCGTGGCAGTCATGCCGGAACACATTCATCTGCTGTTTCGGGGAGCGCCTGACAAATCTCCTGCGGAGCTGGCGGAAAGCTGCTGGAGCATTCTCAATCGAGGCGCGGGATGCCGGTTGTACAGCGACCGGATATATATCGGGACATGTTCCGAATATACGCTGCGCGCAGTGCTGTGACCTTTCGCTCCGGCGGGACAAGCCCGCCGGGGGCGAAGATTTCGGCGACCTGGACCCCCGCGACCTTGTAGCCCGCTGGGGGCGAAGATTTCGGCGACTTGGACCCCCGCGACCTTGTAGCCCGCCGGGGGCGAAGATTTCGGCGACCTGGACCCCCGCGACCTTGTAGCCCGCTGGGGGCGAAGATTTTGGCGACTTGGACCCCCGCGACCTTGTAGCCCGCCGGGGGCGAAGAAGACCCCCGCGGCCTTGTGTCGCGGGTGAATCAGGTCGGGCGGAGCAGTTTTGTGTACTTCAGGATTGCATCCGGCCGCTTTCTAATTTTAAACTCGCCGGCATCGGGCCGGGGAGCGTCCCGAAGGAGGAGAGTGGCATGAAGGCAATTCAAGTCGTCCTGTTTGTTTGTTTCGCACTTACCATTACTTTCGCACAGGCGCAGGGGCCGCTGGCCCCGTCCGGCGCTCCGGAGGCGACGATGAAAACCCTGGACCAGGTGGAGGCCCGCATTCCGATCTCCCAGATCCCGTACACCTGCGAGGTGGCTGGAGCGTCCTACTATCTGACGGGTGACCTGACCGGGATCGCAGGAGAGAGCGGGATTTTGATTTCTGCTCCCGATGTCACGCTGGACCTGAACGGGTTCACTCTTTATGGAGACAGCGGAAGCGGAGATACGGGCATTATGGGGGATTCCGGGGCCGACAATCTTCGTATCTTCAACGGCACGGTGCGCGACTGGGGATCAACCTTCTACGGCGTCGATTGCGCAGGAGAATACGTGGCCGTCTCCGGAGTCCGTGCGTTCAATAATGGCGGAGGAATCATGCTGTCGGACAATTCCAGTGCTGTGGACTGTATTGCGGCAAACAACAGCAGCGCCGGAATCATCGTTCGGCACAACGGACGCGTGGAAAACTGCGTGGCCGTGAGCAACGGATGGCATGGGATTTACGGGTGGAAAAGCAATGTGGTCAGAAACTGCAAAGCCTCTCAAAACAGCAGCTCCGGTATTGAGCTTCAGGGCGGGGGACATATGACGGACAACACCAGCCTGAACAACGGAACCGGCCTGCGTATCACAGTCAGCGGAACATATGTTGCAGGCAATATCGTCAAAGGGAACGCGGTTAACTATGACTTCGCCGACGGTAATCAGCTCAACATCCTTCTGTGCGAAATTCCGGAAACACTGGACTGGCCGTGCACAGCCGTTCTGGCGGGTTCCCTGACCTGCAGCACAGTCGGAACGAACGGAGTCTCTATCCGTTCTGATAATGTTACTCTTGATCTGGCTGGCCATGAACTCATAGGCCCGGGTGTAGGCAGTGGCATGGGAATATACTGCGGCTACGGAAACGGCACGATTATGAATGGTGTTGTTCGCAACTGGCAAGGCGGTTTGGGGATAGGCGCTTTCGGACGAGGAGCGAGTATTAAAAACATGCATGTGACCGATAACAACGAAGGTATTACCATTCGTAACGCTGCTCTTATTGAAAGTTGTCAGATTAATGGAAATCTTGATGACGGGGTGGTAATCGATGGATCAGGAAACATTATCCGCAACTGCCGAATATCAACAAACTTAAGCGAAGGCATTGTTTTTGACACCTTTAATGAAAATCTCCGCGGAAATGTTATTGAAAACAGCACGGTAACCCAAAACGGCGCCAGCGGGTTGAAGTTTTACAGCACTGCCGGTGACTTCACGGGGATACTTATAAAAAACTGCACATTCTCTTACAACGCCGCGTCCGGCATTCTCTTCGTCGGACACCTATCTTCTGCCTACTTTGAAGGAATCTCCATGCTGGACTGCGTATTCAGCGGGAACAACGGCGCCGCTGTTTCCGGAACGGCTACCGGCGCCTGCCATGGACTGGTTATTGACTCCTGTAATTTCGATAACAATCTCGCCGGTCTTGAACTCGCCAGATGTTCTGGCAGCCGCATTGTCAACAACACGTTCTCCCGCAATGCCGGTTCCGGTATTTATCTGACAAGCAGCACGGCTAATCGGATCGATGGCAATACTATTTATGGCTGGGGTGGCGATTATGGAATTTATACAGACGAGGCGAGTTGCAGTGACAACCTGATTGTACGCAACCAATCTGGATCCCATACTACCGATTTCAGCATCAGTTCTGCCGACACATACGGCCCCGTCGTCACAGCGGCGGGTGAGCTGGACACCACAGGAAGCGCAACCCATCCCTGGGCGAATTTTGATCTCTAACAAATGGCTGTGCACGCCCGTTATAGAGGAAGGGTCTATAAAATTTCACCGGGACGCCGGTTTGCATCTTTTCAGCACGGGGTTCTGTGTAATATGAGCTGCAGGCGGTCAGCAAAGTATCCGGCATAGGAACTGGCGAGAATGGCGCGGTTTATGAGTGTACCTCAACTCATAACGATGAAGCCGATATCTACATCGCAAATAGAAGAAGCGTGTGGAATTGCATAGCTTCCCACAATCGGACTCGGGGCATTATGACTGGATATGGTTGTACTGTGCAGAATTGCCTGGTATTTGAAAATCTTGATGACGGAATAGATATTTCCCATTCCTGCAACATTCTAAACTACACAGCGATTGATAATATTGGACATGGAATTAACCCATCCTCCAGCAGTCGGATTGCGTCGCGGGTGAATCAGGTCGGGCGAAGCCAACTATTTTGTATTTCCTGATTGTATCCAGCTGCGTTCAACTTTTATACTCGCCGGCATCGGGCCGGGGAGCGTCCCGTAGGAGGAGAATAGCATGAAGACGCTGAGAATCGCGCTGTTTGTATTTTTCGCATTGATCACCTCATCTGCCTTCGCGCAGATCACCATGCCCGATCTGCTGAATTATCAGGGGCGCTTGATAGACGGAACCAATTTGGTGAATGGCGATGTGGAAATAACCATTCACCTGTGGGATGCGCCGACCGGCAGCGGTTCAGGATGGCCCGGATGCACAGATTCATCAACAGTTCATGTCGTCGATGGATTGTATTCAACCTACATTGGCGATGATGTGTCTTTTGGCAGTCTGGACAATGCGTTGAACCAGACACAGGTGTGGGTTGAGGTGATAGTGGGAACCAATGTGCTTTCCCCCCGCGAGCAGCTGATGTCATCCGCTTTTGCGCGTTATGCCGCAAAAATGCCGGCCAATGCCGTGACGATGGACATGATCGCGCCGGATCAGATTCAGTCGTGGCACATTGCATCCGGACAAGTGCGCAGTGTAAATATTCAGGTTGGAGCTGTTTCCAACGCCCAGATCGCCGCCGGAGCGGTAACCAGCGACAAGATCGGAACGTGGGCCATATCGAACGTGAATCTTGCCTTCGGGAGTGTTTCAAGTTCCGTAATTGAAGATGGCGGAGTTGGGAACCTGGATATTGCGGCAGGTGTTGTACGCAGTAATCACATCAACTGGGCGGCCATGCCTGCCGGCCTTCAGGACGGCGACGACGGCATGGCCTATACAGCGGGCACGGGACTTGTGATTGTCGGCAGTACGATTGCCGTATCCAACGGGGGAGTTGGTTCTGTGCAACTGGCTTCCGGTTCGGTTTCCAGCAACAAGATAGATTGGGCCAGTATGCCATCAGGTCTCCAGGATGGTGACGACACCGGGGTTTCTCTCGCGAGTTATGATGAAAACGGGACGTTCAGCCCCGCTCCGGCTGCGTCCGGTTCCGACTCGATCGCCATAGGTCGCGGTTCCATGGCGCGTGCCGATCACAGCGTGGTTTCCGGCGGCCGGGATAACATCATCACTAATCTCGCCGATTATTCCGCCATCGGGGGCGGCTATGCCAACCGGGTCGGCAATCTGGCAAACTACACCACAGTCTCGGGCGGAAATGACAACCGCGCTGAAGACTCGGCAAGCTGGACAACTATAGCAGGCGGCGGGCTGAACCGGATCCGGAACAATGCCTGGTATGCGTCAATTGGCGGCGGTTATCAAAACACAATAGACACCAACGCGCAGTCGGCCACAATTGCCGGAGGATACTGCAACCAGATTAACCGCGAAGCAAGAAATGCGACTATTGCCGGGGGTTTGCAAAACACTATCTATTCCTCGGCAACCAACGCAAGCATTGGGGGCGGCTCGGGAAATACGATCAGCAATCGCTCCAGTTTCGCTCAGATCAGCGGCGGACATAACAACGCGATAGGTACGAACAGTCCAAACAGTGTGATTGCCGGAGGATACAATAATTATATCAGAGCAGAGGCCGGTTCTGCTTCAATTGCCGGAGGAGTCAATAATTACATTGCATATGCGGCTGAATTATCGGCGATTGGCGGAGGAAGTGGCAATAGCATAGGTTCTCGAAGCTACTACAGCGTGATTGGCGGCGGCAATGTTAATCAAATAGGAAGCGGCAGCGAGTATGGTGTGATTTCGGGCGGAGGTTCTCATTCGATTGGAAATGCTTCACCTTTTATGTTCATTGGCGGCGGCAACTTTAATACAACCGGCACTAATTGCGGCTATGCAGTTGTTGCCGGCGGACAGATGAATGATTTAAGAGATAACTGCTATTATGCCGTTATTAGCGGCGGTCGTGATAATGATGTGTCGGAAATGGCGGAATACAGCGTTGTGGCCGGCGGTGAGGATAACGATGTTGGGATGTCTTCACATCATGCGGTGCTGGCGGGCGGCGAGAACAATGAAATAGCTGATGAGGCCTTTTATTCCGCAATAGGCGGCGGGGCGAATAATCTGATCGAAACCCTGGCAAGAGGATCGGTCATTGCGGGTGGGATTGGAAATAATCTCCGGCGGAATGCAAATTATTCGGTCATTGCGGGAGGAGATAGCAATATTATCAATACGAATTCCAACGCAAGTGCGATCGGAGGCGGCGCCAATAACAGCATTGACAGCAGTGCACAGTGCGCCACTATTCCCGGCGGATATGAATGCAAAGTCGCCACCAACGCCAGCAGTGCGTTCGCGGCGGGCACGCATGCTGTGGCGCAGCATCCCGGTGCTTTTGTTCTGACCGACAGCCAGATGACGGATTTCGCCAGCGCTGGTCCCGACACATTGAATGTGCGTTTCCAGGGCGGAGTTTACGGAACCTATCCGCGTCCGAATTACGACAGTGGGTGGAGGGTAATCGGAATGGGCGATACAACAAACCTTGTCCATAATCTGGGCGGCGACCCGGATAACTATGTTGTAGACCTTCAATTTAATACATCTACGGCGTATGGCCACAATCAGGGATCGGGGGTCTGGACCGATTTTGCAGACAGGGACGTGGGCGCAACATGGCGAAGTCTGACAACCACCAATGTGGTTGTGTACAGAGCCACAAGTGATTCCCGTGCGGAAGAAATACGTCTGCGCATCTGGGTCTATCAGTGATTTCAAAACGTGAGACATCCATGAAAACTTCCAATGATTGGAAAAATGCGCTGAAAAACTTCCAATCATTGGAACTTTTTGCAGGAAAAGTTGCCATGCCTTTCAGGCATTGCTTCCCATTCGGAAAGCCCCTCTCGCCGGGCTCGAGTCCAATCATTGGAACTTTTACCATGGCGCTGCTCTGCTTAACCGCATCGGCTGCGACGTTCAATGTTTCGACGCCTTTGGAGTTCCAGACGGCATTGGATTCGGCTGCCGCAAACGGTGAGGATGATTTTATACAGGCAGCGGCTGAAACATATGCCCTGACGGCGACGCTGAACTTTAACTCGGCGGAAAACCGTACCATGTCAATTTCCGGTGCTGGCGCGGGTTCCACCATTCTGGACGGCGGCGGCACCAGGCAGATCCTTTCGATGACGACCACCGAACCCGGAGCGCTGATCTCCATCGCGGGCATCACCTTTCAAAACGGCACAATGACTGGGAACGGCGGCGGCCTGCAGATTTCGACGGAGGGCGCGGGCATCCGGCTTGAGGATTGTCTGGTCAGCGGCTGTGCCGCGACAGCCGCTGTCAGCGTGGGCGGCGGGGTCATGCTGAATACCATTACAGGCCTGGTGGCGGTGGTGTCCTGCAGTTTCATGAACAACGCATCCTCGGCGAATGTGGGCGGTTTGGCGATAGGAACTTCTTCAGGAACTGTTGTGGTGAGCGGTTGCTCATTTATCAGCAACACAGTGCATAATTCGGGCGGGAGCGAGTATTACGGTGATGCGGGCGGTCTGATGGTATATTCAGAGGCAGAAGGCGCCAGCCACGCGGTCATCAGCAGCAATGTTTTTATCGGAAACAGTGCTTCCGGCGGAAGCAATCCCGACGGCGGCGGGCTGATGACCTACCAGTCGGGCAGCGGATCAACCCTGTGGCTGGAGGCCAACGAGTTCACCGGCAACACGGCGGGTCTGGGCGGCGGCGGATGCATTCTGCGATTCAATCAGTCGGCCGATGTGACGGTGCTGCAGAATGTGTTCACGGGTAACCGCTCGGTGATCGGCAGCGGCGGCGGTGCTCTGGTTTATATTGATGAGGGAACCTTGAGTTATTCAGGAAACCTTCATGCCGGCAACCGCACCGGAGAGGACGGCGGCGGAATCTGGATCAGCCATTTCAGCGGCAGCGCGCAGATTTCAAACAATGTATTCACATTGAATCAGGCGACAAACAACGGCGGCGGTCTTTTCCTTGCCACGGATTCAGGCAGCATGGATGTTGAGCGCAATGTATTTGATTCGAACAGTTCCGGCAACAGCGGCGGAGCGATGAACATGGCGTCGGGAACCGGTTCGGTGGATGCGCGCAACAACACATTTTACAACAATGCAGCCGTGAGCGACGGCGGAAGCCTGTACGTGTATCTGGACCAGGCCGCGGCCCAGAGCGATCTTCGCAACAACATTTTCTGGGACAGCATGCCCAATGCGTTCGGATATTCGTATGGCAGCGGGCCCGGGACCTTGAGCCTGACCTACTCTGCAGTTGAGAGCTCATCAGGCGAGCCCTGGTTCGGCACGGGCTGCATCACAAACAATCCTCTTTTCCGAAACGCCCCCGCGGGCGATTTCAAGCTGAACTGGACGGGATATCCGGTGACCAACCAGACCAAATCGCCCTGCATAGATTCAGGCGATCCAGCATCCGCGCTCGATTCCGACAGTACACGGGCCGACATGGGGGCGTATTCGTTCCCGCAGGGGCTGGCGGCCATGGGCACGCCGCACTGGTGGCTGGACATGCACGCGCTCACGGCCGGTGGTTTGTCATTTGACACTGCAGAAATGACCGATACCGACAGTGATGAAGCGCTGGCCTGGCGCGAATATGTCGCCGACACAAATCCGACAAACAGCGCTTCTGTATTCCGCATTTTTGGCATATCCGCATTTTCTCAGGCGGCTGTTTCCTTCACCGGATCCGTGAACCGGCTGTATACCCTCTGCGGCTGCAGCGATCTTGCGGGAGGGGGCTGGACCAATGTCCCCGGCGCCGGACCCCGGGTCGGCGCCGGCGGGGCAGATACGATGTTAGATACAAACGATCCCCCGGCGGGTCTGTTTTATCGCCTGCGGGTTCAACTGCCTTAATCCGCCGCTTCCTCCATGTCTGCTTTGATCGCCGGCTTCCGCCAATCCGCCAAGACGGTTCGGCGAGGCGCGCTTCAGGCCAGCCACTGCCGCGCCTCGCGCGACGTGCCGATGTATCCGCGCGTGGCATATTTTGCGTGATTGGCCGCGATGCTGGCCGGGTCGTATTTGTAGTTCAGCATGATTCCCGCCGACTGCCTCATGCCGTTCGGCGAGGTGTCCGCCAGCCAGTTGATGCGCTCCAGGCGCGCGCCGTTGGTCATGTGAAAGTGAGTGACCGGATCAAGCGCGTGTCCGTTTCGCTTGGTCCGGATGATGTACTCGGCGCATAGCTTCATCAGCGGCTCTTTCAGCGCGCGCGCCAGTTTGCGGTCCTCGTGCCAGCGTGTGCGGAGCAGCGCGAGGAGCCCTTCGTGCGCGCGGTTGTTGTTGGCGAGGTCCATCAGCGAGGTGCATTCCTTTTCGCTGAGGATGCCGGTCAGAGTTTGGCTTTGCGCGGGATCGGCCAGCCAGTTCATGAATCCGGGCGCCGGTGAAAGGGTTGCAAAGTTCTTCAGGCTGTTCAGCTCCCCGCCCAGTTTCTCCACGACAGTCTTGATCAGGAAATTCCCGAGCCGGATGCCGGAGAGCCCTTTCTGGGTGTTGGATATGGAATAGAAAATGGCGGTGTCGGCATCTTCCGGGCGCAGCGGGAGCGCGCTTGGATCCAGCAGTTTCTGGATGTTGCCGGCCATGCCGTTGACCAGTGCGACCTCCACGAAGATCAAAGGCGTGTTCGGGAGCTTGCTGTGGAAGAAGCCGAAGCAGCGCCGGTCCGAATAGAGCCGGTGCTTCATGTCGTCCCAGGACCGAATCTCATGAACCGCCTCGTACTCCATGAGCTTTTCCAGAAGCGAGGCCGGCGAGTCCCACGTGATCTCCACCAGGTTCAGCAGGCCCACGTCAAACCATGAGGCCAGAAGCGTCTTGAGATCTTCGTCCAGTTTGCGCAGGGAGGCATCCCCGCGCGTGTGCGGCAGCAGGTCGGCGCGCATGTTGATGAGGAAACGAAAGCCGTCCGGGAGCAGATTGAGCTGCCGGAAAAGCTCCACGCGCGGCGGCAAAAGCGCCTGGCGCAGTTCCAGTTCGGCGGCCACCCGCTCTTCGGGTTCGGTCGCGGCGGTCAGCCGGCGTCCGGCCGCCTCCACGGCCGCGGGATCCGCGTCGAACTCTTTGGCAAGGGTCCGGAAAAACTGGAGTTTCGCGGCATCATCCATCTCAAGGTAGGCCATGCCGAGCTCGATCGCGCGCGCCTTGCCTGCCGGATCCCCGTCAGGAGCGCTGATGATTCCGGCGATCCGCTGGGTCAGGCGTTCGCTGCGGATCACCGCGAGCCGCTCGCGACCTCTCAGGGCGGCCAGTGTCTGCCTCCAGAGTTTCGCGGTGTAGTGATGTGAGGTGTCTGCGGATTCCTGTTTTCTTGCGCTCATGGCGGTATCTCCTTTGAAGACCATATCATAATTTCTGGAAATGCAATATCCTCTGCAGCTGGACCGCCCCCGGCCGATGCGTTATACTGCACAAGGGATGATGGACCCATGAAGACCAGAATAAAGCGCGCCGCCCGTATCATAAGCGGATGGATTTTCCTGCTGCTTGGTGTGGCCGGGCTTTTTCTCCCCGTGCTGCAGGGCATCCTTTTCCTGGCCGTGGGCGCATTCCTGCTGTCTCCATATATCCGCTTCTTCCGTAAAATGAAATGTGTCCTGTACCGCCGTTTTCCCCGCTCGCGGGAGTTTGCTGAACGCCTGCGGAGGAAATTTCACCCTACAGGCTTTTGATCCGGATTCGGCGTTTTCTCTTCTTTCAGCGTTTGCAGCAGCTGATGGAGATCGAACGGCTTGATGAAAATATGCCGGCAACCCGCCTGCTTCAGACCCTCCGCCAGATGCGGGTCACTGTCTCCGGTGATGACGATCACCGGGATTTTACTCCTGCGCTCCGCCAGGCGTTCCGTCACTTCCAGGCCGGTCAGCCCCGGCATATGAATGTCAAGAATGAGAAAATCCACCCCGCCGTCATAAAGATGCAGGGCATTGATCTGCTGAAGCGCCAGATAGCCGTTTTCGGAGGGCGTCACCCGGTAGCCCTCCTCGCGCAGGATATTGCACAGGCACAGACGAGTCCTCGGATCGTCCTCTGCCACCATTATATGCGCTTTTTCCCCGTTTGCGGCCATGGTGCCATCTCCTTCGGATATCAGAGCATAAAGCGGGCCATGTGGACTGAATTATGTGAAAAGACTGCTTGCGTGCCGCAGGTTCGGGGAGTACTTTCCCGCCGGTTGTTTTTGGGGTCTGGTGTTATGGCTTATCAGAATATCGAGGAAATCTGCAGTATTGCCGAGCTGGCCAGTCTGTTTGAACGGAGCGGAAGCATTCGCGAGTTCCTGCAGACTTCGGTCAGCGTGATTGCCTATCACATGCGCGCGGCCGTCTGTTCAATCTACCTTTACGATGAGCAGCGCCAGCGCCTTGTTCTGCGGGCGAATCAGGGTCTGGAGTCCGCCATGGTCGGGAAAATCGAACTGCGGCCGGGCGAGGGCATTGTCGGCACGGCGTTCCGGGAGATGCGCACGCTGCGCGTGGCCCGCGCGCGCGAAAGCTCCTATTACAAGCCGGTTCCGGGATCCGGGGAGGAGCGCTACGAAGCCTTTCTTGCGGTGCCCATCATGCTGGGCACGGAACGCGTGGGAGTGCTCGTGGTACAGGATCCTCAGGCGGATTACTTCACGCCCAATGACGCGCGTGCCCTGAAAGCCATTGCTGCCCAGCTGGCCGGAACCATGGACAACGCCCGGCTCCTCATGAATATGGGTCGCGAGGAGATTCTCCGCGCCCCGGCTTCGGCCGCCCGCCCCGTGGCGCCCGTTATTCAGGGCGAAGTCGCCGTTCCGGGCATCGCAAGCGGCCGCACCTTCACTCCTCGCAAGCCCTATGAATCTCTGCTGGCCGGATATGCCGATGCCGACTGGCCTTCCCGGCCCGAGGATTTTGAGCGCGCCCTTGCCACGACCGAGCAGGAGATCAAGAAGCTTCAGCGGGAACTGGAGGAAAAGGCCTCCGATGTGGCCTCCATGATCTTCAGCGCGCATCTGATGATTCTCAAGGACGATGCCTTTTCCGGCGCCATGCGGCAGCTCATCACGGCCGGCATGCCGCCGCACAAGGCGATTGTGGAGGTCATCAACAAGTATGTGCGCCTGTTCTCGGGCAGCACCAACCCCCATCTGCGTGAAAAAACACAGGATGTGAAGGATCTGGGCCACCGCCTGCTGTCCAGTCTGCGCGGCGCGGATGCCCAGACCCACGGCTACGAAGATCACCTCATCGTGGCCACCGATCTGCTTCCGTCGGACATCATGCGCTTTGCCGCGCAGGGTGCCGGCGGACTGATCCTGTCCGGCAGCGGATCCACCTCGCATGTGGCCATTCTGGCCCGTTCGCTGGGCCTGCCCACGCTTCTGCTGGACGAAGCGGTTGTTCAGCGGGTGCCTGAAGACACCCCTGTGATTCTTGATGCCAATCAGGGCAACCTTTATATCTCCCCTTCCGCCGAAATCATGGAACGCTATGGAGAACTCCTGGCGGCCCAGCAGGAAATGCGGACGGGAGAGGAGGTGCCGGGCGGCCCGGTGCGGACCGCCGACGGAGTGGAAATCCGCGTGATGGCCAACATCAACCTGATCAGCGAACTGCAGCCCTCGCTGCGGCTCGGCGCCGACGGTGTGGGGCTCTACCGGTCGGAATTTCCCTTCATCGTGCGCAATGATTTCCCCCCGGAAGAGGAGCAGTACCGCATCTACCGGAAAATTCTTTCCGAAATGCAGGGCCGCGAAGTTCTTTTCCGCACGCTCGATATCGGCGGCGACAAAATGCTGTCCTATTTCCCGCATGTGACCGAGGCCAATCCGTTTCTCGGGCTGCGCGCGATCCGCTTCTCGCTGCATCACAAGGGAATCTTCAGCGAACAGATCCGCGCCATGCTCCGGGCCGGGCACGGCTTTGATCTGAAAATCATGTTCCCTCTGGTGTCATCGGTGGATGACTATCTTCAGGCCGCCGGCGTGGTGAGGGAATGTCTCGAAACACTCCGGCATGAGGGCATCGAGCACAATGCCGCTCCGAAGCTGGGGGTGATGGTGGAACTGCCTTCGGCGGTGGGCGTGATCGAGGAACTGGCCCGCGAAGCCGACTTCATCTCCATCGGCACCAATGATCTGGTGCAGTACATGCTGGCCGTGGACCGCACCAACCGCCTGATCCGCGACATGTACCAGTGCAGTCACCCCGCCATCCTGCGGGCGATCCGGCGGATTGCTGATGCAGCCGCCCGCGAGAGCACGCCGCTGTCGCTCTGCGGCGATGCCGCGGCGGACCCGGTCCTGATTCCCTTCTTCGTGGGTGCGGGCCTGCGCACGTTCAGCGTCGCGCCGTATTCCGTGCCGATGGTGCGGCGTGCGATCCAGAACCTGGATTCATGCCCCGCCCGCGAGCATGCCGAAAAACTGCTCGGCATGGGCAGGCTGGAACATGTGAACGCCGAGTTGTCGCGGTTTGCAGCCGCTTCGGGGGGTGTTACTCCGCCGTCTCTTCAAGGGTGACCACCCGGATCATGTTGGTGGTGCCCGGCTGTTTCAGCGGAAGGCCCGCCGTAACCACGATCTGCTGTCCGCTTTCCGCGAGACCCGATTTCATCGCCGCCGCCCGGGCGAGAGCCGCAAGTTCATCGGCGCTTTCCGCGACGGGCATCATGGCCGGACGGATGCCCCAGACCAGCGCCAGCTGCGCACAGGTGCGGGCATTGGGCGTCAGGGCGAGCACCGGCGCCGACGGCCGGTATTTGGCGACCAGCCGCGCCGTGCTGCCGGATGTGGTGCAGGTTGCAATGGCCGCCGCGTGGATGCTGCGCGCCAGCCGGCAGGCAGCATGCGCCACGGCCTCTTCCGGGCTGAACTTCTCGTCCCGAAGATGGCGCAGCAGCCACGCGTCATAGGGAAGGCTGGCCTCCACATCCTCGGCGATCTGCCCCATGCACCGCAGGGTCTCCAGCGGATAGCGCCCGACCGCGCTTTCCTCGGAGAGCATGACCGCGTCCGTGCCGTCCAGGACGGCATTGGCCACATCGGCCGCTTCGGCCCGCGTGGGCCGGGGACTGTCCACCATGGACCGCATCATCTGCGTGGCGGTGATAACCGGTTTGCCGGCGGCGTTGGCCTTTCGGATGATGGTTTTCTGGATGAGCGGGACCCGGTGCAGCGGAATCTCCACGCCCAGGTCTCCGCGCGCGATCATCAGTCCGTCCACCGCCCCGATAATCTCATCCAGGCTGTTCACGGCCTCGTGCTTTTCGATTTTTGCGATCAGCGGCGTGTCGTGTCCGCTTTCCCGGATCAGCTTGCGCACCTGCCGGATCTCTTCCGCGCTGCGCACAAACGACAGCGCAATGTAGTCCACTCCCTGTTCCAGGCCGAAGCGCAGGTCCAGCTTGTCCTTTTCTGTCAGCACAGGCACGCTGATGGAACTTGTCGGAAGGTTCAGTCCCTTGTGCGAGCTCAGCGGCCCGCCGATGACCACGCGGCACACGACGTCATCCGAGGTGGTTTCCGCCACTTCAAGTTCAATGGATCCGTCCGCCAGCAGAATGGTGTCGCCTTTTGTCACTTCCGCGGGGAGCAGGGGATAGGAGTGGGAAACCGCATGCTCATCGCCCGGCACGGCGCGGTTCGTCAGAACGAAGACTTCGCCCTGCCGGAGCAGCGCGGCGCCTGCGGCGATGCGGCCGATGCGGATCTTGGGTCCGGCCAGGTCCTGCAGCACCGCCACCGGGACGCCGGCTGCCTGCGAGATCCGGCGGATATCGCGGATCACCTCCGCGTGTTCGGCCTGCGTGCCGTGCGAAAAATTGAGCCGCGCCGTGTTCAGGCCGGCCGCGATCAGCTTTTCGAGCATGGCCGGATGACGCGACGCCGGCCCGATGGTCGCCACGATTTTCGTCTTGCGCATGTCCGCCCTCCGTCCGGATGGATCAGATGTTGTAATAGGGGTTGTATTCTTCGCCGTCCTGCACCGGTTCGCCGTACGGGGTGGACGGCCCTTCCGGGATCAGGTGACGCTCGGAGATGGGCAGGCGCCCGGCGAGGATCTGCGCGCAGTACTGCTGCATCAGGTTCGGATGCCGCGGTCCGATGAACACCGCGTCCAGCCGGTCATACAGCTGGATGCGCAGCAGTGATGTTACGCTTGTGGCCAGGAAGAAAGAGGTGGTGATGGTGGTGGCCCGGGGCGCCATGGATACGGATTCAATCGCCGCAAACGGAACCGGCATGATGTAGCTGACGCCGCGGATCAGAATACCCTCGCCGCAGGCCATGTAGCGCATCGGCCAGAAATACAGCGGGTGCACTTTCAGCAGGAGCTGGATCACCGCGCGCCATTCCCGGCGGGGCTTCAGGTCGACGTCCCATTCCACATCCCGGAACTTCCGCAGGTGCAGGTGCATGCGCAGCCGCGCCAGCAGCAGCGTGACGAGGTGAATGGCAACCAGCCAGATGACGGCTTCCGCGATGCTGCCGCGCACCACCTTCAGTTCGGACGGGAAGTTGCGCGACCACATCAGGAGCCGTCCGTAGGTCAGCGCGCCGAAGATCGTTGGCGAAAACATGTAGGCGAACGGCGTGGAAACGAAATCCGGGGAAATATAAGCCGTGACCCAGTGCAGAAAATACGCGCCGACGAGCACCAGCGCCCACAGATAGCCGTAGCCCTGGTCAAATACCGCAAAGGTGATTTGCGATGCGCTGTCCGCCCACGGCATGGATCCCGCCACCACCTGCCGGTGCACCGGAAGGATCAGCGGCAGAAAAATGCCGATCAGGATCAGCAGGACCGTGAAGCATTCAACCTGCCACGGAAAGCCCTGCATTTCCCACCGGGAGTGATATGTTTTTCTCGGCTCCTTTGTTGTCACGGGATGCAAACTAAACCAATCGGCGCCCGCAGGGCAAGCTCTATTGCCTGCGTCCGTTATTTTCGGATTCTGAACACGCGGGAGACATTGCCCGTCACCCACGGCGTCACGTTGGTGCCGAACACCGGCGCGCCGGGCACGCCCGCAGGCGTCAGATCCTGCCAGTTCCATGCCCCGTTCGCCGCCAGCCCGGTGGCGGAATGAATGTGATAGGTGCGCGCGGTTTCAATGCCGACCGTCCGGAACCGGACCAGGCCCCCGCTGCTTTCAATGCCGGTGAAATCCGGCGGCATGTTGGACAGCATCAGCTTCATGGCCGCGGCCGCGTCTATCTGTCCGTAGCCGTAGCGCTGGTTGAAGCCGGAGACATAGGGAACATAGCCGATCTTGCGCGCGCTGCCGCGGATGATCTCCCGCAGCTCGTGCGGCGTCAGCTCCGGATTCCCGCTCCAGATCAGGCCCGCTATCCCCGCGGCGATCGGGCAGGAGGCCGATGTGCCGCTGAAGTAGTCCGTGTAGCTGGTGTCGTCGTATCCGTTCGTCCCGACGCGGTCGGTTGTGCGGATATACTCCTCCCAGGTGCTTCCCGATGTCGGCGCCGTCACTTCCATGTTGGTGCCGAAGCAGGAATAGGTCGAGCGGTAGCCGCCGATGGTGCTCCCGCCGACCGCCACCACCGAGGTCAGCGCCGCCGGGAAATTGACGTGCCACGGATTCCAGCCCCAGTCGCTTTCCACTTCCTGGTTGGCATCCCAGAGTTTTTCGACACTGTCCACGCTGAACGCCAGCCCGTCCCAGATCCCCACGCCGCTGTTGTCGCTGTAGCAGCTCATTTCGCCCAGCACCTGGTAATAGAAGGAGACGGTTCCTGCGCCGCTTGCCACAGCCTGAAGCCAGCTGCTCTGGTTGTGCGTGATGGAGCCCGACCGCAGGGAATACGCGCCGACCACCATGGAGTCGGCGGATTCGGGAGACACGAACCAGTTTGCGTTCCCTCCGGTGGTCCAGCCGGCCGGTATGATCCCGTTTTCAAAGTCGTAGGTGGTGCCGTTGGGAAGCGTGACGGCGTCTATCCATGCGCAGTCGTAGGGTTCTGAGACCGATTCATCCTTTTCGTAAGACCAGCGGTAGGTGTGCGAGCCGGTGCCGGCCACGGCGGTGGAATGGTACAGCCAGCCGTAGAACGCGCCGCTGTAGGACGTGGGGGGACATTCCGTTTCAAACCAGCCCACATCGCCGTCGTTGGCCGAGCTGGCGAGAATCAGGCATCCCGTGGAGGCGTTGTTCAGCGCGCTGACGAGCTGGGCCGAAAGCTCCGCCGCCGTGCCCAGCGACATGCTGATGACCCTGGCGCGGCCCGCGGCATAGTTGATGGCTTCGGCCCACTGCGAGTCGGTGACCATGTCGTTTCCGCCGAACAGTTTCACCGGAAGCAGTGTGCACTGCGGGCACGATCCGGAAACGCCCATTGCGTTGTTCCCGCGCGAGGCCGCCAGGCCCGCCGTGGCGGTTCCGTGGTTTTCATCCGCGTGCGTGGGCGACACCACATTGGTTCCCGCATAGAAATCCCAGCCGTTGATATCGTCCGTGTAGCCGTTGGCGTCGTTGTCAATCCCGTCCCCGGGAATTTCCAGCGTGTTGGTCCAGACATTCGGGGCAATGTCCGGATGGGCGATGTCTGTGCCGTCATCGAGCACGGCGATGATGATTTCCGGGCTCCCTAGCGTTGTGTCCCATGCTCCGGGCAGTGCGGCGGAGTTCGTGTTGACCGTGACGTTCGTGTTGTGGAGATACCAGAGATTGGTGATGTCGTTGAGGAGATAGTGGCGCTGCACATCGCGCAGGCAGTCGGGCACCGCCCATTCCACTTCGGGCAGGCCGGTGAGCGCCGCCGCCAGTTCCAGGCTGGCCCAGGGATCATCGGATCCGGTCAGCTCAACGCTCCACGTCCCGTTTGCGAGCTGCCGCGGGGCGGAGGGCAGGCGGCCGGCCACGGCATCGGTCGGAACGCCGGGCTTCAGCGCAAAGACCACGCGCTCGAGCGGGATGATGCTGAAGCGCCGGTCGCGGCCTTTCAGGACCGGGCTGAAATGTGCGCCGAGCTGTACGGCAACATCCTTTGCCGCCGGGCTCTGCGTCAGTTCGGGCCTGATGAAGACAACACCCTGCCGGAGCTCCTTCTGCACATCCATGTTATCCGACCGGAGCAGGTCCGCAGCCTCGG
>Ga0116144_10001031_pt1 | contig 35240 bp, 27 predicted proteins | sample AD_UKC035_MetaG_FD_89746 | JGI IMG/M metagenome (GOLD analysis project Ga0116144, IMG submission 89746) | Active sludge microbial communities of municipal wastewater-treating anaerobic digesters from USA - AD_UKC035_MetaG | ecosystem: Engineered > Bioreactor > Anaerobic > Digestate | place: USA...
ACGGTCATCGGCAGGATCGGGCAGCCGAGGCGCCGGGCGAAGACCGCCGGCCCGGAAGGCGTGCCCACGTTCAACCCGAAGAAAGGCACCGTGATGCCCTGGCCGCTGTGCTGGTCGGCCAGGATGACCAGTACCCGGTTCTTCTTGATCCAGGCGATCATCTGCCGGGCGGCGGTGGCCTTGGGGTGCTTCGGCATCCAGCGGATGCCGGAGAGACGCTTGGAGGCCTGAATGTAGTTTTCGAGAAGGTGGTTGCTGACCTCCCGGCTGATGGTGGCCACCGGGAATCCCTGCCGGGAGAGGTAGGCGAGCAGGAGCGGAAAGTTGCCCTGGTGGGCCGAAAGTCCGACCACGCCTTTTCCTTCGGCCAGGGCCGCTTCGAGGAAGTGTTTCCCTTCCAGTCGGGTATTCGCAAGAAATTCTCTTTTGTGCAGGTGCGATCCCTCGTAGAAATCGAGTGCCGCGTTGTGGTAAACCTCCCGGGTCAGGCGTCTTTTCTCGGAACGGGGTAGATCCGGGACGATGACGCCGAGATTGTTCGCGACCAGGCGGTTGATCCGGTTGTCCGGATCGGCCATGATCCGCGCCATGACCGCCGTCAGCAGGCGATAGAGCGGGTAGGGCAGGGCATTGAGCAGCCGGATCAACCCGTAAGAAACCAGGTAGAAAATTTCCTTGCGTTCTTCCATCCGACACCTTGAAAAACGGTTGAAGCCGGCCGTCCGGACCGGTTGACTAAACATCGCAAAGTGTTAAAATTTAGATATAGTATAAATGAATTTTCTTTTGCAGGCAAACCGGCGAGTCCGGCGGCGGCCGGTGGATTCCGGGCCAATGACCCGAAATGAGCGAAAATCTTGATTTCATCTTTGATGTTCCCGAAGCTCCGCAGGCGGCGGCCGCTTCCGCCCGCGCGGCCGAGCCCGGCCGTCTTTACGACATCGCCATCCTGGGCGGCGGTCCGGCCGGCCTCTCGGCGGCGGTTTACACCGCCCGCAAACGCCTTGACTGCCTGATGGTCAGCCCGGATATCGGCGGCCAGGTGCTCTGGACCGGCGAGGTGGAAAATTACATCGGCTTCCAGTACATCCAGGGGCGGGAATTGATCGCCTTGTTCAAGAAACAGGTGGAGAAATTTCCGATCGCCCAGGCGATCGGTGCGCCGGTTACGCGCCTGGGCGAAACCGGCGGCGCTTTTACGGTTGAAACCGTCGGCGGCGGATCCTTCCGGGCCCGGGCCGTTATCGTGGCCACCGGCAAACGGTATCGCCGGCTGGAAGTCCCCGGCGAAGCGGGGCTGATCGGCAAGGGCGTCTCTTTTTGCGCCACCTGCGACGCCCCGCTTTTCGAGGGGCGGACGGTGGCGGTGATCGGCGGCGGCAATTCGGCCTTAACCGCCGTCAACGACCTGGTACGCTACGCCCGGAAGATCTTCGTGGTCAACATCGCCGCCCGGATCCAGGCCGATCCGATCCTGGTGGAAAAGGCGCGCGCCTTCGGCCGGGTGGAGTTCCTCGAGGAAGCGGAGGTAGCCGAAATCCGCGGCCGGGAACGGGTGGAAGGCATAAGAGTTATTTCCAGGAAGACCGGCGTGGAAAGCGACCTGGCCGTGACCGGGGTTTTCGTGGAGATCGGGCTGGTTCCCAACACCGATTTCCTGGACGGATTCCTGGCTCTGAACAAGCAGGGCGAGGTGATCGTGGATTGTTTCTGCAACACCAGCCGGGCCGGCATTTTTGCCGCCGGTGACGTGACCACCGTCCCCGAGAAGCAGATTATCGTGGCCGCCGGGGAGGGGGCCAAGGCGGCCCTGACCGCTTACAAATACCTGCTCAACCGGGAGGGATGAGAATGGCGCTTTTCAAACCCGAGGTGGCCGAGAAAGTCCGCCTGCTCCTGGATCAGCTGCCGTCGGCGGCGAGGCTGGTCGTCTTTACCCAGGAGCTGGAGTGCAGCCATTGCCTTCAGAACCGGCAACTGATGGAGGAACTGGCCGGGCTCTCCGGCCGGCTGAGCCTGGAGGTCCGGAATTTCCTGCTGGAGTCGGAGGCGGTCCAGCGTTACGGAGTGGACAAAATTCCGGCCACCGCCGTGGTCGGCGACCGCGATCGGGCCATTCGTTTTTACGGGATCCCGGCCGGTTATGAATTTACTTCGCTGGTGGAGGCGATCCGGATGGTGGCCGCCGGTGATTCCGGCCTGCAGCCGGAGACCCGGAGCCGGCTGGCGGCACTCGTCAAGCCGGTCCACATCCAGGTGTTCGTGACCCTTACCTGTCCCTACTGCCCGATGGCGGTGAAACTGGCCCATCAGTTTGCCTTCGAGAGCGACCTGGTTCGGGCCGACATGGTCAACATAGGCGATTTTCCGCACCTGGCCCAGCGTTACGGGGTGATGAGCGTGCCCAAAGTGGTAATCAATGAGACGGTCAGCGTCGACGGCGCCCTGCCCGAGCCGCTCTTTCTGGAACACCTGCTGCGCACCCAGGTTCCGCCCCCGGAAGCGCCGATCGCCCTTTAGCCGGCCGGATTACTGCCAAATGGCGGCGTCGGTTATCGGCCGTCCCGCTCTGTTCCTACTTTCCCGCCTTGTCCTGTTTTTCCACCTGCTGGTGGATACGGGCCAGCCAGAAGGAGCCGGCCAGGATGGCCAGTCCTCCCGCCAGGGCCAGTCGGCCGGGCAGGGTGCCGAAGACCAGGAATGAGGCCGGTATTACCAGCAGCGGCTGAACGTTGAGTATCACGCCGGTCCGGGAGAGTTCCCAGTGGCGGTAGGAATGGAATACCAGCAGGAAGCCGAGAAAGGGAGCGAAGCCGGCCCCGATGATCGTGGCCAGCCAGCAGCCGGCCGGGACTTGAAAATCCAGCCGGCTGGAAAGGGACCAGAGGAGTACGACCAGAAAGGCCAGGCCGTTGCGGTAAGCCAGCATGGTTCGGGGAGAAATCCGGTCCAGGCCGCCCTTGGCCAGTAGGTGCTGAAAGGCGGTGGCCAATCCGGCCAGCAGGATGAGAAGGATTCCCAGCGAAACCCGGCCACCGCCTCCGGTGGCGCTCAGGAATCCCCCGGCTACCATCAGCGCCACCGGGGCCGCTTCCCGGCGCTGAAACCGTTCCGAAAGAAAGAGGCCGCCCATCAGGATGATCAGCAGGGTTTCGAATCGTCCGAAGAAGGCGGCCAGCGACGGGTCAAGCCTCTTGAGGCCGGACCAGCCCCAGATCATGCCGGCGCCGGTGGCCGCGCCCATGGCGATGGTCCGGAGCCAGAGTTCCCGTGGCAGTCGGAGTTTCCGCCAGCCGTCCCGGAGAAACAGGTAGCCCAGGGTCAGAATTGTTGCGGTCGCCGTCCAGACCAGGCTGAAGGTGACCGGGTCGAAGGCCGTCAGGCTGATTTTGGCGCAGATGAAGCCGATTGTCAGGGCCAGGTTGCCGGCCAGCGCGTAAGCCAGGCCTTTGCCCGGATTTCGAACCGGATCCGGGCCGTTCATTCCGGACGCGGCCGGGGATAATCCTTCAGCGGCCAGCGGCCGGACGGCCGGACTTTTTCGTGCAGGATCTGGCTGACCGCCTTCAATCCCCGCGGGTTTCCCGAGAAGATCAGCAGCACCGTGTCGCAGAACATCAGTTTTTTGCAGAGATACGGGTTGTTGGTGACGACGATGACCGGCTTGCCCAGCCGGGCGATCTTCCGGATAAAGGGAAGATTGTGCTCGACGGTCCGGCAGTAGTAAGAAGTGGCCACGATCACGTCGGCCGCCTTCGCCCGTTCCTTGACTCGCGGCAGGTCCTGCCTCCCGGCCATGGTGCATTCGACGACATCGACCCGCTCGGGGTCGGCCAGGGCTTCCAGGTATTCGTAGAGCAGGCCGGGGTGGTAGCCAACGTCGTTGCACTGCCAGGCGAAACGGTTCAGCTGTTCGGCCACCAGGACCCGGGTCTTCGCCTTCAACGGGAAGGCCTTGCCCTTTTTGATCAGGATCGCGGTCCGGGCCGGGACCGTCTCCGAAAGGCGGATGATTTCCGGATCGCGGAGCGGACGGTCGGCCTTGCCGGTCTCGATGTAAGGCCGGGCGAAGAGTCCCTTCTCCTCCTTGAAACCCCAGACGCGGGCCAGGGCCCGGTTCAGCAGCCCCTCGTCCAGGTCGCCTTTCCGGACGGCCTTTTCCAGGTAGTCGATGACCGGGAAGAGTTCGTTGACCCCGCCCCGGTAGAGGATGAGGTCGTTGCCGGCCTTGAAGGCCAGTTCACAGGCCCGGGGCAGCCCGAACTTGTTCATCAGCCCGCGCATGGTGATGGAATCGGTGGTGATGATGCCCTGGAAACCGAGTTCTTCCCTGAGCACCCGGGTGACCACCTGGTGCGAGACGCTGGCCGGGTTTTCGGGGTCGCCCAGGCCGGGATAGACGGTATGGGCGATCATGACCGAGCGCAGTCCGTTTTCGATCAGCATCCGGTAGGGGAGGAGGTCTATCTCCCGCATCTGGCGGCCGTTGTGGCGGTAGTAGATCAGGTCATAGTGGGCGTCTTCGGCGGAGAAGCCCCGGCCCGGGAAGTGCTTGGCCACTGCCGTTACGTCGCCTTCGGCCAGGCCCTTCAGGGCCGCCACACCGAATTCGCCGACCAGACGCGGGTCGTCGGAGAAGGAACGGAAGTTGATTTCCGGGTTGCGCGGATTGGTGTTCACGTCAAGCACCGGCGAATGGATGAAATTGACGCCGATGGCGCTGAGCTGCCGGCCGATCGCCTTGAAGACCTCGTAGGCCAGCCCGGGGTCGCCGGTGGCGGCCAATCCCATGTTGCTGGGAAAGAGGTTGACTCCGCCCCGGATGTAGTCGTTATAGCTGTCTCCCTCCTGGTCGATGGAGTAATGGAGCGGCACCGGGTGTTCGCGTTCGAGCGCCATTGACTGATACCGGTTGAGCAGTTCCGCGTACTGGCCCGGGGTGGCATAGACGGCCGAACCCATGCGCCGGCCCCGCTGTTCGTCGATGGCGCCGCCCTTGAAGGTCCGTTCCTCGCCCTTTTTGTAAGCCAGCCCCTCCCTTTCCCAGGGGATCAGGCGCAGTCCCCCGCAGTTGAGGAGTTTGACCGCCTTGACCACTTCGGCCTTGATGATGCTGTCATTGTACCCGATGGTGAAACACTGCCCGATTTTCTCTCTCAGACTCATTGACTTCAGCCGCTTTTCGAAATTGCGAACCATCGGTGCCTCCAGGGATGTGCGTGGAAGATCCGTATTAAGGGCGAGCTAATACCAGATATCTATTTTATCACAACCTTACCGGCCGCAGCCGCCGGGACGAGTTCAATCCGTACTGCGCCCCGGACCGAGTTCCCCAGGTAAACCGCGTCGGCCGCCGCAAGGTCTTCGGGATGCAGAATCCGTTCCGAGGCCGTCGGGTGGGCGGCCAGGAATTCCCGGCGCCAGATGCCGTTCAGCAGGCCGCAGGCGGCCGGCGGAGTGAAGAAACGGCCGTTTTTTTCAATGAAGAGATTGGTAATGGCTCCCTCGGTTAATTCGCCCCGTTCGTTTTTGAAGATGAAATCGAATAATCCCCGGTCCGTGGCCAGGCGGTGTGCCCGGTTGTAAAGACGCCGGCGGGTGGTCTTGTGATATAGGAAGGGGTTTTGGGAGTTTACCGGCGCCGGATAAAAGGCCGCCCTGGAAAGGCCGGGGGCCGCGTCCGTTTCCTTCAATCGGGCGGCCTCTATTTTGATCCGGCCCGCCCGGTTAAGCAGCAGACGCACCCGGTATTCGCCGCCTTCCAGCCGGCCGGCGAAAGCGTCGAGAGCCCGGTTGACCTTTCCCAGGTCGCATTGGAATCCGAAGAAGGCCGCTGAATTCTTCAGCCGGGCCAGGTGTTCCCTCCGGTAGAGATAGGTTCGGCCCTGCCAGCGCAGGGTTTCCAGCAGGCGGAAGCGGGCGGTTGATTTCGCCTGCACACTTTCCAGGAAATCGCCCTTCAACCGGCATTCCCGGTATTCGGCGGCCGGCCGGGAGTTCCAGGTAAGGCCGCCGCCCACCCCCATTTCGCCGCGGCCGTCTTCGATGACCAGGGTTCGGATGGCGACGTTGAAGAGTCCGCGGCCGCCGGGGCCGAGCCAGCCGATCGCCCCGCAGTAAGGGCCACGGGGCGATTTTTCGATCTCGGCGATGATCTCCATGGCCCGCAGTTTCGGAGCTCCGGTGACCGAGCCGCAGGGGAAGAGGGCGGCGAAGATCCGTGGCAGGTCAACTCTTTTCAGCCGCCCCTCGATCGTCGAGGTCATCTGGTGGAGGGTTTCGTAACTTTCGATCTCATAGAGCCCGGTCACCCGGACACTCCCGGTCCGGCAGATCCGGCCCAGGTCATTTCTGAGCAGGTCCACAATCATCAGGTTTTCGGCCCGTTCCTTTGAACTGGCGGCCAGTCTTCGCACCCGGGCGGCATCTTCGGCCGGGCTCCTGCCCCGGCCGGCGGTCCCCTTCATCGGGCGCGTGACGATGAGTCCGCCCCGCAACGAGATGAAGAGTTCCGGGGAAAGGCTGAGGATGGAGAGGCGGCCTTGCCTGATGAAGGCGGCGTAACCGGCGCTCTGCCTGGAATGCAGGGCCCGATAAAGGTCAAGGGGATCGCCCCGGAAATCAAAACGGTAACGGCAGGTGTAGTTTACCTGGTAAACATCGCCCCGCGCGATGTATTCCTTTACCCGGGCCGCCCGGCGGGCATATTCCTTCCAGCCGGTATCCAGTTTCAGGGGGCCGAGATAGAAGGGGCGGCTGGGGATCGGGAATCGGCTGTCGGCCGGATTCGGACAGGTATCAGGCTTGCGGTAGACTCCAAACCAGAGCAGCGGCCGGCCGGCGGCCGCCCGATTTTTCGGCCGTTTTTCCCAGAAAGGGTCCAGGCCGTATCCGGCTTCGTAATCAAGATGACCGGCCACGTAAAACCCCTGCTTCAAAGCTTCCTGCAGTTTTTCCAGAGCCGCCGGGACCGCGGCCGGTTCTTCGGCCCGGACGATTTCAACCGGGTCGTGGAAGAGGAGGCGGCGCCGGCGGCCTCGTCCCGGCCTCAAGTCTTCCAGCAGAACGAAGTTTTTTCGAGCGGGGGAAGCGGCGGCCATTTTTTTATCCGGGCCTTGCCTGGGGGCGGCGGACAACCGCTGCTCACCCGGCGTTTTCAGGCAGGCGGTTCGGGAGTCCTTCAGGATTTTTTTGGAGCGGCCGGACCGCCGATCCGTATCTTTCGATTGGCCGGCCGGCGCGGCCGGACATAAGCGGCGGCCGTTCCAGCGGCTTTTGAAAGGCGTCTCCGTTCCCGGTTCTCATTCATGCGGGAGACCCGGCGGCGGAAGAACTCTTTTTCCAGCTCCCGGGCCGCCTCTTTCGAGGGGCGTTCCGGGATGAGCACGTCCGCCAGGGTGATCCGGTCGGCCCCGGATTCCAGGGCGGCCGGCTCGCCTTCCGAGATGATCAGGTTGCGGTTTACGTTGGCCTGGATCGCCGGCAGTCCGTTCTCTCGGGCCCGCGCCAGCACGATCCGATCCTGGGCCGGATCGTCGGCTCCGAAGGTGGGGATGCAGAAGAAGCGGGCGCCGTCCAGGGCGAGAACGCGGGCGACCAGGGGATTGCGCCGTTCGTAACAGATCATGATCCCGCAGCGTCCCAGCGGGGTGTCGAAGGCGCGCAGCCTTTCCCCGGGACGGTTGAAGTTCCAGGCCGGGTCGATCCCTTCCTGGAACTCGGTCTTGTAATGGCGGCCGCAGACCCGGCCACGGTGGTCGATGAAGATGGCGGCGTTGTAAACATCATGTCGGTTCCGGAGTTCCGCGTAGCCGAAGACCAGGCAGGTTTCCAGTTCCCGGGCCAGGTCCTGGAAGCGCCTGATATAAGGTCCATCGGGCGGTTCAGCCGTTTCCAGCATTGGCCGGCGCAGTTCCGGCCAGCGGATCGCCTCGTTGGCCAGGTATCCCTCCAGGATGCCCTCCGGGGCCACGGCCAGCCGGGCGCCCCGGCCGGCCGCCAGCCGGAAGAAGGCTTCCAGCCGGCCGGCGTTCCAATCCTTGTGCCACTTCCAGGGGCGGAAGTTCAGGGCCGCCACCCGTATTTTCAGGTCCATTCTTCAGGAGGCCGGGGTGATCGTGATCACCAGTCGGCGTTTGAAGGGGATCCCGGGATTCTCCGGGAGTCCCGACAGGTCAATCGGGATGAAGAGCAGGCCGTTTTGGTCGGCCTCCAGCCGGCCCGTCCAGAAGTCCCGGTTGTTCAGGCGGATCGAACCGGAAAAGCGCTGTCCCGGCTTGATCAGGAATTTTTGGAGACGCCTTGGGACCAGGTCGATCCGGGTCACTTCGCCGTCGGTTTCGAACTTCAAGACCAGCCGTTCCGGGCTCTCCTCGCTCACCTCGGCCTTGAAGCCCCGGCCGATTACGCCTGTCGGCGCCCCGGAGCCGATCTTGCCGTCGCCGGGATCGGCGGCGAAATTGGAATTGCGGAAGCCGACCAGGGGCCGGTCGTTGTAGAAAGACTGGAAATCGACGACGCCGGACTCCCCCAGGATCTTTTCCACCTGGCCGCTGTGGCCCAGGTGGCTCCAGGTCACCAGCCGGGTCAGCCCGGCCTCGTCCATCGCCCGGTAGAAATCCGGGTTGAAATGCCAGTGCATCCAGAGATCGGTCCGGCCGCTGTAGGTGCGGATGAAGGGATAACCGGCGGCCGGATTGCGGCGCAGCATCCGGCCCAGGTCCAGGTACTCATCCAGGTCGGTGCCGTCCTGGTACTTGATGGCGGCTTCCGGCGGCCCCCAGATGTCCGGGTAGGTCCGCTCCCGTTTCTCCTTTATCAACCGGCCGAGGTTGAAAGCCGGCACCCGGGCGTCAACCGCGCTGAAAAGCCCCGGATGGGTGAGGGCGAAGATCATCAGGCCGGTGGCGCCCATCGAGGCGCCGTGGCCGTAAATCCGATTTCGGTCAACCGGGTAGTTTTCCGAGGCCCAGGCGATGGTCTTCTCCAGTCGCCGGTGGGTGTAAGGATAAACCCGGCCTTGGGCCATCTTCTCCGGTTCGTGGACGAACTCGTTGTAGCCGAACCACCAGGTGCGGCTGAAAAGACCGGTATCGGGGCGGAAAAGGTCATCCAGCAGGAGCTGGTAACGGTTGTCGTACTCGAGCATAATGAAATAATTGGGAATACCCATCCGGGCGCCGTCATTGTGCCAGTGAAGGTAAGATCGCACCGGCAGATTTTCGCCCGCCGCCCGTTTCCGGGCTTCCTCGTCGTCCATGAAGCCGCCGATGGCGTGGAAGACCACCTCCAGCGGCTTCTTTTCCCGGAAGGCGGCTTCGTCCCGTTCGTGATAGGTAAGATGGGGTGAAAAGCCGGCCGGTCTTTCCACCCGGACGTTTTTAAGCGCCGCGGCCGCCTCGACCGGTTTCCCGCCCCGGCAGGGCGTGAACCGGTATTCGTAGAGGCCGGCCGCCTCCGGGCAATGGACGAAGAGGCCGCTTTCCAGCGTCAGCGGCAGCTCCGCCGGCAGTTTCCAGGTCTTGACCGGGAGATCCTTGTGCAGCCGGCTGTAATAGTCAACCGCGCTGTTTCGATAGGGGATAATGCTTTCCACTTCCGTTCCGCCGGATTTTTTCACGGCCACCCGGACCGAGTCGAAATCGCCGCTCTCCCGCCAGGCGATGTAGACCCGGTCTTCGTGGACGGCGTAACGGAAGTCGCTCAGAGCGGCGGCGCGGGCGGCCGGAACCAGCATGGTCGTCAGCAGGAACAAGCAGAGAATCGGGATGGGAAGTCTGGCTGATTTCAGGATCATCGGGCCTCCATGGTTTGCCTGCTTCCTGAGGTTATCTGCGACGTCTTTTGCAAACGGTGCGTTCCCGCCCGGTGAGATCGAAGCGTCCGTCAAACCGCCCGTTTTTAACATTGGAACGGCGGTTGAAACGCTTGACGCCGGATTCAATCTAATCACGACCGTATTTTTTAAGGAACCAGTTTTTCATGTGTTGCACCGTGATCAAATAGGCGGCCACTATTATTATCAGCGCGATAAAATAGCCCGGCGGCGGTTGAACAAATCCAAAATGTTTTCCAAGCGGGATAAACGGCAGTACGAGCCCTATTGTAGCGATGTAAATAGACGTAAACATCAAAAACTGGCTGGGCTTGCTTTCGATGAACGGGATCTTATCGGTGCGGATAATATGGATAACCAATGTCTGCGTGCAGAGTGATTCCAGGAACCACCCCGTATTAAATAACGGCTGTCGGGCGTGAAAGATAAACCACAACACCCCGAATGTCGCGAAATCGAAGAGGGAGCTCACGGGGCCGATAAACAGCATGAACTTCTTGATGTAATCGACATTCCACGGTCTTGATTTCGCCAGGTATTCCTTGTCAACCTCGTCCGAGGGAATGGCGATCTGCGAAATGTCATAAAGAAGGTTATTCAAGAGTATCTGGATGGGCAGCATGGGCAGAAAAGGCAAAAACAGGCTCGCGCCGGTCATGCTTAGCATATTGCCGAAATTGGAGCTGGAGCCCATTTTGATGTACTTCAGAATATTGCCGAAAGTTCTTCGTCCTTCCAGAACACCGTCCTCAAGGACCAGGAGGCTTTTCTTTAAAAGAATGATATCCGCCGATTCCTTGGCGATGTCCACGGCATTGTTGACTGAAATCCCGACATCCGCCGTTTTAAGGGCGGGAGCGTCGTTGATGCCGTCACCCAGATATCCCACGATATGCCTGTTATCATGCAAGGCGTGAATAACCCGTTCTTTCTGAAGCGGTGAAAGACGGGCGAAGATAGTTGTCGTCTTAACCAGCTCCCGCAGGTCAGCGTCGCTTGCTTTTTCAACCTGGTCGCCTGTCACGAAGCCTTTAATCTTCAGCCCGACCTCGGCGCATATTTTATTGGTGACCAATTCATTGTCGCCGGTTAAAACCTTGAAATCAATGCCGAGGTTTTTAAGTCTTTCGATCGTTCTTCTGGCCGAGGCCTTGGGCGGATCGAGAAAAGCGATGTACCCCTTGAGGATCAGGCTCTGCTCATCGTCTTTCGTGTACTTATCTTTTGGTTGGTCAAAATCCTTGTAAGCGACCGCCAGCACGCGGAAACCTTCGGCGCTCAAATTGTCATACTCTTTCTTCAACTCGGGGAGGATCAGGTTTCCGTCATCCAGCTCCAGCACCTCGCCGTCAAGTTCAAACCGCGTGCATCTCTTGTATATTTCCTCGGGCGCGCCCTTGACGATGAGCCGGTGCTGATTTATTTCCCCCACTACCACGGACATGAGCTTGCGCGAAAAATCAAACGGCACCTCGTCGATCTTCTGGTATTGCTTGACGACCAGTTTCCCATGCCTTAGAATGGCGCGGTCCAGGAGATTTTTCAAGCCGGTCTGATAATAGCTGTTGATGTAAGCAAGCCTGAGCACGTCATCATCTTCCCGGCGCACGACATCACAATGATGCTCGATAACGATTTTATCCATTGTCAGCGTGCCGGTTTTGTCCGTGCAAAGCACGTCCATCGCCCCGAAATTTTGAATGGCGTTGAGATGCTTGACAATGACTTCCTTTTTCGACATGGCGATAGCGCCCTTGGAAAGGTTGATCGCCACCAGCATGGGCAACATCTCCGGCGTAAGGCCCACGGCAACGGAAAGGGCGAAGAGGAGGGCTTGTATGATATTGCCCTTGTTGAAGGCATTAATGCCAAAAATGATAAGGACCAAAATAATCATGAGGCGTATCATGAGCCAGGTAAACGCCTGAATGCCCTTATCGAAACTGCTGGCGATACTGATGGTGGCCAGCTTCTTTGATATTTCGCCGAATTGGGTGGACAGGCCGGTTTTGACTGCCATTCCCAGGCCGGTTCCACTTACCACGCTTGAACCCATGAAGGCAATATTGGTCAAATCAGCGGGCGAACGCTTTGACGTGGAAGGGATTTCCGGGTTTTTTTCAACTGGAAAGGACTCGCCGGTCAGGGAGGCCTGGTTGATAAACAGGTCCTTGGCCACAATAATTCTCAGGTCCGCCGGGATCATGTCCCCGGCATACAGATCGACAACGTCACCCGGCACGATTTCCCTGATGCGTATTTCCCGCGCCTTGCCGTTTCGGTAGACCGTGGCGGTCGTGCGCACCATTTCGCTCAGTTTTTCGGCTTCCTTGCTGGCGCGGTGCTCCTGGATGAAGGAAAGGAAGATGCTGATAAGCGCCATGATAACCACTAAAATGGCGCTGATTTTCTCACCGAAGAAGAGGGAAAAACCGGCGATGATCAAAAGAACGATAACAAGCGGGTTGAGAAACTTGGAGAAAATCTCGAAAATGATTGTCCGCTTTTTGGGGCGCGCCGGTTCGTTGTATCCGTATTCTTCGATTCTTTCGTTCGCCTGTGCTTCGGTCAAGCCCTTGGGGGCTGTCGACAACTTTTCGAAAAGCAGTTCCGGAGGGCATCCGATATAATCGAAGTCCCAGGTTTGCTTTTTATGGTTATTATTCGAATTAAGTTTCATTGCCCTGGATTGAATTGAGATGGCAGCCTGAGAAACTTCCGACAAGTCCCGTGTTTTCTTTTCTTTACAGCCTTAATTCTTTAAATCTTCAGCTTCTGGCGTCGGCTGATTTCAACCCGGCGGCCCCTCGCAAATTGCGCTGGAGCCGGGTTGCCCGAAGAATTGACGGCCGAACTTAATTATAATCCATTCACCAGGATTCCGCCATCCGCCGGACGTGGCAAGACCGGCCTTGATTCAGGCGTGCGTTCCAGAACGAACGCCGCCGGCGAAATTGCCCGCGGGATGGCTCCTGGGGAAATCGTTCCAAAGCGGTAAGGGTAAGGAACAGGATTCATCTTGTTGGCGGCCGCGGGGGAGGGGGAGTGCGGTTCCGGCCGAGGGGAAAATTAAAAAACTATCACGATCGGTCGCGTCGCCTGACCCCGGTCCTCTAAGATCTCCGTTAAGAGCGGGGTTTTGCGGCTTGTCGTTGATGGCAGGCGAACCCTAAAACTACCTGAAATACAGTTACTTATCAAAATCTACCGCACAAGAAGCACGGGCTGGTAGATATCTTTAGGCGAACCGGACAATACTTGTTTACCATCTAAAAATGACGTTTTATCGAGACGCCACGAAAAAACCGATGACTAAAGAATCTCTTCAAGAATTTCTACGGCGTTTTCAACAAACTTGGGACACATACTATTGATAAAATCTCTATCTTTAAATGCATTCATCCCCTCCGGGGTGCTGATATCGCAGCCGAGCAGTTCCTTGCAGACAATGGAAGAATTTTTAGCCTTAAATTTTTCCACGAACTTTTTAACTAAAGAATAGGCTTTTTTCTTTGCTTCTTCATCTTCTGGCATTATCTTTCCATATTTGAGACCGATAACCATAAAAGCACCGGTTACAGCACCACACGTCTCAGCCATTCCTGCCATGCCGCCGCCAAATGTTCCGCTAATTTTTAGCGCCACATTTTTATCAAGGCCTGATTCTTCCGCATAAGCCGAAAAGACGGCTTGAGAACAACTAAAACCGCTTTTAAAACAATCGACAGCTTTATTAACTCTTTTTGTTCCCATTCCGGCCTTTCAAAACAGTTTGAATCCCATTCTACTCAAGCCAAAAATCCAGTCGGCTCTCGTCGGAAGCCTGCTTTTCAAGCGCAGGCGGAATTCGCTGGTTTGTCTGAATAAGATTCAGAAACAACAATCGCCATGAAGCAGAGCGAAGCACGCTTCATGGCCGTGAAGTGTGTTCCGAGCCTGTCGAAGTTGGCTTTGTCAAGGCTGAGCTTGTCGAAGCCGCGCTCTACTTCACGGCTCCCATCGAATCCCTGCGTAAGAGTGGGGTTTTGCGGATCCGCCTTGTCTCGCCAGGTTTCCTGGCGGACTTGTTTTCGTCTCGCCAGCTTTCTTGGCGGACTTGTTTTCGTCTCGCCAGATTTCTTGGCGGACGGGCGAGATCTCGCCATTTTTCACTTTGCGAAAAATGGCGGAGAGGGAGGGATTCGGCGCCCTCGCCTCCCACTGCGGCTCGGGTCGGCCACCCGCTGGCAACGCTCCCTCTTCGGTCGCCTTGCCTTACTTCGCTCCCATCGAATCCCTGCGTAAGAGTGGGGTTTTGCGGAGAGGGAGGGATTCGAACCCCCGAGGCCTTGCGGCCTACACGATTTCCAATCGTGCCGATTCAACCGCTCTCGCACCTCTCCTTTTCAATCTGAAACTTTAGGCCGGGGCCTGCCTGGCCCGTAAGCAACCGGGCTTCAGCGGCGTCCGAAAGCGTTGCGGTGCAGTATTTCTTTCAGGCCGCGCTTCGGAACGTGAAAATCGCCCCGGTCATCGAGCCAGTACTTTACCGAGTCCCGGTACTCCTCGACGCAGCTCTTCTGGTCCGGGTAACCGAGCGCCAGGACCGAGTCGATGTGGTAGTTCCCCGGGATGCCGAGCATTTCGGCCAGTTTTTCCCGTTCGATGGAACCAAGCCAGCAGGAGGAGACACCGGCCTCCTGGGCGGTCAGGATCATCGACATCACCGCCGCGGCCGAGTCGACCGGTCCCTCGCGCTTGATGCTCTGGTTGACCAGTACCACCACGTAGGCGGTGGGCCGGTGGCCTTCGGGCGGATTCCCGGCCGGAGCCACGTAGGCCGCCCAGCGCAGGGCCGGGAAGAGCTCGGCCACCCGGTCCGGCTGGTCGACGATAATGAATTCGCAGGGCTGAAGATTGCCGCCCGAGGGGGCCAGCCGGCCGGCCTCGGCCAGTTTCTCCAGCAGTTCCGGCGGCACCGGGTCGGGGCGGAAGCGCCGGATGGTGCGCCGCTTGAGAATCGTTTCGTAAACGCCCATGTTTTCTCCGGAATTAAGGTTATCTATATTACCATACCGGGAACCGGCTCACAAGGCCGAACGGCGCCACCGGGACCGCAGTTCGAGGTAATAATTGCACACCTCACGCCAGCCGCACCGGCCGCAGATTTTCACCAGTCGGTCGAAATCGCCAAGCCGCTGCGGAATTATTTTCAGCAACCGATCGGCGCTGATGCGGCGGCCGGGCTGGAGTCCCAGGTATTGGAGTGTCCGCCGGTCCATTTCGGCGGTGCGGCGGACCGACAGGCTTCCTTTGCGGCAGGCGTTGTTGGAGTGGTACGGGCAGGCACGGCAGATGTCGTCAGATTCGGTGACGACCTGGATGAAGAACCGGCGTTTTGAATTTAAAGCCGAACGGACTTCCTGCATCCGGGCCACGAATTCCGGACTGTAACCGAGTCCCCGGAAACCCAGCAAGCAGAGCAGGTGGTGGCCGCGTAACCGCATTTCAGCGGCGAAGTCCGATCAGCGCCGAGGCGAATGAGGCCACCATCAGGGCCTTGAGCAGGTCAAAGATGACGAAGGGATAGACGCTCATGGCGAGGGTCCGGATGAATCCGGCCCCGGTCAGGGCCGCCAGCCAGGCCGCGCCGCAGAAGTAGAAGACGGCGGTGCCGGCCGAGTAGGCCAGGACCTGCCGGGCCAGGGAACGGCGGGCCGGGTCTTCCAGGAGGCGCCCGATCAGGAAGGCGGCCGGTATGAAGCCGAGCAGGTACCCGGCGCTGGGATAGGCCAGGAATCCGGCATAGTTCAATCCCTGCCAGCCGGCGAACCAGGGCAGGCCGGCCAGGCCCAGGACCAGGTAGAAAAGGAGGGAAAGGCCGGCGAAAGGGGCGTCCAGGAGCAGGCCGGCCAGGTAAACGCCCAGGACCTGCCCGGTAAGCGGAATCGGGGTGAAGGGGAGGGGGACCCGGATGCCGGCCAGCAGACCGGTGACTCCGGCCAGGGTCAGGGAGAGCAACAGGCGGACGGTCAGGGTTTCTTCCCGGCCGAAGGCCAGGATTCCGGCGGAGTCGAATCTTTTCATTTTACCCCCTGTTTTCTAATGACCGCTTCCGGTCAGATCACCGCGCCGTCGGCTTGCAGTCGTTTTTGAATCCGGACGACCGGCAGCCGGCGCGGAGTGGTTCCCGCCTGAACCGCCAGGGCGGCGGCGGTGCCGGCCGCCTGGCCGGTGGCCATGCAGGTGGCCATGACTCGGATGGAACCGAGCGCTTCGTGGTTTACCGAGATGCAGCGCCCGGCGACCAGCAGATTTTCAACCCGCTGGGGGACGAGGCAGCGATAGGGAATGGCGTAACTGGTGCCGGGCGGCAGACGCAGGTATTGAGTGGTGCCGTCCTTGGGGTTGTGGATGTCGATGGTATAAGCGCCCCGGGCTACGCCGTCCGGGAAATCGCGCCCTTCCAGAACGTCTTCCCGGTTCAGGACGTAATCGCCCAGGATCCGGCGCGATTCGCGCGGACCGGCCTGGCTGGCGGTATATCGCAGGTAGGTCTCTTCGAAACCGGGCAGGTTGTCGCGGTAGAATTTCATCAGCGCCCAGGCCTGGCGCCGTCCTTCGATTTCCGCCCGGGTCAGGTCCTGGACATCGGTAGTATCGCCGGCCATGCGGGTGGCATTGGCATAGAGTTCCCGGCGGCCGGCCATCGGGAAGAGTCCGCCGGGTTGGCGCTTGACCGGGTAGGCGCCGTTCTGGTAGGCGCGCTTCATGATCGCGTTCAATTTCGGGTATTCCTCGGCCCAGTGGTCGCGCAGGTACTGGGAAATATTGGCGATCACGAAGGCCAGGGTGAGCGGTTGAAGCAGCTGTTCGTTTCCGGGCCAGCCTTTTTCGTAAGGGGCGCCGGCCGAGGCCGCAATATCTCCGTCGCCGGTGGCGTCGATTACCGCTTTGGCCAGTACCGCCTGCCGGCCGGACTTGCTCTCCAGGACGACCCCCCGGAGTTGGTTCCCTTTTTTGATGACATCGACCGCCAGGGAGTACAGGCGGAGTTCCACGCCGGCTTCGAGGGCCATCTCCTGGATCAGGTACTTGCTGGCCTCCGGTTCCTGGCGGACGTAAGGTTCCTTGACCGGGTCGGAGGCGGTGCCGCCCATTTCTTTCAGCCGGCGGGCGAATTCCAACGGAATCCCCTGGATGATGAGGCGGCCGGCCTGGTCGTTGTAGGTGCGGATGTTGATGACGCTTCCGGCGGTAAGGTTGCCGCCCAGGCAGGGGTGGCGTTCGACCAGCATGGTTCGGGCGCCGCCGCGGGCCGCGGCGATGGCGGCCGGAAATCCGGCCGGGCCGCCGCCGATCACCAGCACGTCGGTTTCGGCGGCCACCGGCAGGCGCCGCCTGGGTTCCATTATGTAGCTGGCCGTTGGTTTTCCGGGCGCGCCGAAGGCAATTTCGGTCCTTTCGGGAGAAGCGTCGGCCGCCATCCCCGGATGCGGTTTGAGGGCGCTCAGCAGAAGGGCGCCGGGCAGCGAGACCGATGAGAATTTAATGAAATCGCGACGGTTCATCCCGTTCTCCCTTTCGGCATGAAATGGCAGGAAAAAGCAAAAACGCTTATCTTGAAACCACCGGCCGGGATGGCTGAACGGCAACCGGTCCGGCCCTCCGGCGGCCAACAGATTCCTTCGGGAAAATCGGCCGGGGGTTGATTTATTATATCATAGACAAGGGGGTGGAAAGAACGTTTTGCGGCCGGTGGTTCCCCGCCCGGGTGCGGTTGCCGATCCAGGTGGTATAATAAAAACCGACGACAGCTGTTTCAGCGACCATAAAAAGAGGCCAGCATGGAACGGGAAAAAGTATCCGGGATGCGGCTGATCCTGCCGGAGATCCGGGAACTCCTGAGCCACAAAGAGGTTCCGGAGAACCTGGACGAGATCCTGGAAGAATTCAACCCGGTTGACGTGGCCGAGGCGATGCCGGAACTGGAACCGATCGAGCGGGTCCGGCTCCTGTCGAGGCTCCGGCCCGATTTTGCCGGCGAAATATTTTCCTATCTCGGCCCCGATGATCAATTGGCCATCCTGGAGGGTTTGGAGCCCCAGCGCACCCGGGCGTTGCTTTCGGAGGTGGAGCCGGATGACCGGGCCGATTTGTTCGAGGAACTGCCGCCGGAATTGAAGGCCCGCTTTCTCTCCATCATGGAGAATGAGGCGGCCCGGGAAACCAGGGAGCTTCTGCAATACCCGTCTCAGAGCGCCGGCGGCCTGATGACCCCGCGTTTTCTGGAGGTCAAGGAGGGGGACACGGTCAGCGATGCCCTGGACCGGATTCGCCGGACTGGCCAGGAGATCGAGCAGGCCCACCATATTTTCGTCACCGATTCGGATGGCAGGCTGGTCGGTCACGTTTCGTTGCGCGGACTGGTGATGGCCGCGCCGCAGCTCCGGGTTTCGGAGATCATGAATGAGAACCCGGTGGCCGTGACCGTAAGCCAGGATCAGGAGGAAGTGGCGCGCCAGATGCGCAAGTACGACCTGGTGGTGATGCCGGTGGTGGGCGCGGACCGTCGGCTCAAGGGAGTGGTGGCGATCGATGACGCGATGGATGTGCTGACCGAAGAGCAAACCGAGGATATGTATAAATTCGGGGCGGTTGCCGGCGGTTTCGTGGACAGCTACAGCGGCCAGAATCCTTTCTCCATCGTCCGCCACCGCATTCCGTGGCTGGTCATGCTTGTCCTGCTTGGCTTCATCTCCGGTTTCGTGATCGACCATTATTCACTCCTGATGCAGCAGGTGATCGCCCTGGCCGTTTTCATCCCGCTCCTGATGGGGGCGGCTGGTAACGCCGGCACCCAGGCCAGCACGGTGATGGTGCGCGGCCTGGCCACCGGCGAAGTCCGGTTGCGCAATCTCTGGCGGGTGGTCGAAAAGGAGCTGCTGGTCGGCCTGATGGCCGGCTTGATCCTGGGTCTGCTGGCCGTGCTCCGGGTCATGGTTTTGCGGGAAGGCTTGATGATCGCCCTGGTCGTGGCCGTTTCGATGACCGCGGTGGTGGCCCTGGCGACCACGATCGGGGCGGCCCTGCCGCTTATCTGTAAACGGTTTGGCCTGGACCCGGCGGTCGTCTCCAGCCCGCTGCTGGCCACCGTCATGGATATCTCCACGCTCTTCATTTACTTCGAGATCGGCCGCCGCCTGCTCTTCTGAACCCGGCATGTCAACGAGACCGGCCGCCGGCCGCTGGCTGCTCCTTTTCCTGCTGGTAACGGCCGGATTGTCCGGGTGCGGCCGGCCGCCGGTGCGCCATTATCTCTCCCCCGAACTGGAAGCCGGTCTGACCCGGTACTCCGACCTGCCCGCCCGGCTGGTGGAACTGGTCGATTCCGCCCGGGAAGAGGTTCTGGTGGCCACCTACGAGGCGCAGTTGCCCTCGGTTCTGACGGCCCTGGATCAGGCCCGGCGGCGGGGCGTTTCGGTCCGGATGCTCCAGGATGACGCCACCCTCGGCGACACCGGTTTCTTCGGACCGGTAACGACCGACCGCAACCGCTACCTGATGCACGCGAAATTCATGGTGGTGGACCGGCGGACCGTCTGGATCGGTTCGGCCAACCTTACCTTTTCCTCGGTTTACCGGAACGACAACGACTACCTGATCATTCGTTCCTCCGGCCTGGCCGATTACCTGGCCGGAGCGTTTCAACTGATGCTGGATGGGCGGGTTCCGGGGCGCCCTTTTCAGGACGCGGCCGGCCGCCGGCCGGATTGCCGGGTTTACCTGAACCCCTGGTGCCGGGCCGCCCTGCTGGAGGAACTGACGGCCGCCCGCCGTCATATCTTCTTTTCCCTTTACGCCCTGACCGACCCGGAGGTGATCAGGCTGCTGGGAGCCAGGTCGGCCGCCGGGGTAAGAGTTGAGGGGATCCTGGAGCGGGATTGGCCTATGAACCGGGCGGCTTACGAGAAGTTGCGCCGGTCGGGCGTGGACGTCAGGTGGGATGGGAACCCGAACCTCAACCACTACAAGTTATTCGTGATTGACCGGGCCAGGGTGGTGACCGGTTCCTACAATCCGACCCGGACCGCCCCGAAGAACCAGGAGGTCATGGCGGTCTTTCCCGATTCCGGGCTGGCCGGGTTTTACCTTCGAAACCTTGCCTTCGGTTGGGGAGAGCCAAGGCCGTAATTTACGGCCGGCGGCTGGTCATGTTTCGAGGCGGCGGAAGAAACAGGTCGGGTTGCCGGTATGACAGGCCGGCCCGCTTTGCCGGACCCGGTAGAGGATGGTATCCTGGTCGCAGTCGACCAGGACCGCTTCGATTACCTGTTCGTTTCCGCTCGACTCGCCCTTGCGCCAGAGTTGCTGGCGGGAACGGCTGTAGTAATGGGCCCGGCCGGTGGCGAGCGTCAGCCGGAGCGCTTCCAGGTTGGCGTAGGCCAGCATCAACACCCGCCCGTCCCGATCCTGGGCCACGACCGGAACCAGGCCCTGGTCATTGAACTTGACCTGCCCGAGTTTCACTCCTTCCATGATCCCGTTTTCTTTTTTCATGTCGCGTTGATCTCTTCGTAGGCGTTCTTTTTCTTCAAGTGAATGGTCGCCTCCCGGTCCAGAACCACGGTGCAGTCCGGATGACGCTGGAAGACCGAGGCGGTGACCATGCTGGTAAGCGGCCCCTCCAGCGCCCGGGCGATGGCCATCGCCCGGCCGCCGCCGAGCGCCACCAGGATTATTTTCCGGGCCGCCATCAGTGTGGCCACGCCCACGGTCAGGCTGGAAATCGGGTGGCTGCTGTGCATCGAAAAACGGCCGTCGCGTTCCAGTTCCATCGGGTCGAGAATCTTGATCCGGCATCGGCTGCCCAGCGAGGATGACGGTTCGTTACGTCCCACTTCGCCTCTTATGCCCAGTCCGACGACGCCCAGATCGACCCCGCCGACCTTCTTCAAAATGTTCTCGTAGGCAATGCATTCCGAGGCCGGGTTGCTGGCGGCCCCGTTCAGCAGGAAGACGTTCTCTTTTTTCAGGTCCAGGCGGCAGAGAAAACGACTCCAGAGGAAAAAGGCATTGCTCAAGGGATTGTCGGGACCGTAACCGACGAATTCGTCGGTGGCGAAGAAGCGGACCTGGTGAAAACTGATCTCCTTGCGGTTGTCGAATTCAACCAGGTGCTGGTAGCAGGGCCAGAGTTGATCGCAGGGCGTCAATCCCAGCCGCAGGTCGGCCTTGGCCTCGATCTCCTTTTTTACCAGTCTGGCGATGTACAGGCTGGCGGACTGTTCATCGGGCAGGATAAGGACTTTCATCTCAGGCCCCCTCTTTTTACTCGCCCTTGCGCCGCCGCTGCTCTTCCGCGTACTTGTAATACTCCTTTCGTTCCAGGCAGGAGGCGGCCGCCTCATCCAGGATAACGGTGACCTTCGGGTGCAATTGCAGTATGGAGGCGGTTACCTGGTTGGTTACCGGACCCTCGATGGCCTTCGAAACTATCTCGGCCTTGTTCGCGGAACTGGCCAGCAGCAGAATCTCTTCCGATTCCAGAATGGTGCCCACTCCCAGCGTGATGCCGCGTTCCGGAGCGGTCCGGCCGGGCGGGAAGAAACGGCTGTTGTCCTGGATGGTCTGCTCATCCAGCTTTTTGATCCGGGTCCGCGAGGCCAGCGAGGAGCCGGGCTCGTTGAAGCCGATGTGGCCGACCCGTCCAATGCCAAGCAGCTGCAGGTCGATGCCGCCGGCCTTGATGATCAGGTCTTCATACCAGCGGCAGTGCTTTTCCGGGTTTTCGGCACGGCCGTCAAGGACGTGCCGATTAGTTTCCGGGATGTCCAGCCGGCGGAGAAGGTTTTCCGAGATGAAGAATCCCAGGCTGTTGGGATCGCCCGGACCCATCCCGAGGTATTCGACGAGGTTGAAGGTCTGAACGCGCTTAAAGGAAAGGCCCTCATCCCGGTGCAGGCGCACCAACTCTTTGTAAAGGCCCTCGGGCGTGCTCCCCGCGCAGAGGCCAAGCTTCAGGTCGGGCCGGGCGGCCAGGCGCGTTTTGACCTTGCGGGCGGCCTCCCGGCTCAATTCTTCGTAATCCCGGACAATGACGATTCTCATGGCCCCCCCTTTTCCTCCAGATACTGTTATACCCGTTGGTTTCAGGAAAATCAAGGGCCGCGTTTCTGCTATTCCCGGGCCGGTTCCTCCCCGGATTTTTCTTCAGATTCCGCTTCCCCGTTTTCCGCGTCCGATTCCGGAGCCGGCGGGTTGATCAGCTGCTTGCGGCCAAGGGCGATCCGTCTTTTGACCGGATCCACGTCCAGGATCATGACCTCGATCCGGTCGCCCTTCTTCAGGATTTCCGAGGGATGCTTCACCTTCGACCAATCGAGGTTGGAGATGTGGAGAAGACCCTCGATGCCCTTTTCCAGTTCAACGAAGGCCCCGTAGTTGGTCACGTTGTAGACCCGACCCTTGACCACGCTGTTGACCTGGTACTTTTCGGCGATGGTATCCCAGGGGTTGGGTTCCAGGGCCTTCATGCTGAAGGAGATCTTCTGCTTATCCTGGTCGAGCGCGATGACCTGGACTTCGATCGTGTCGCCCATGGCCAGGATCTCGGAGGGATGCTTGACCTTGTTGGTCCAGGAGAGTTCCGAGATGTGGAGCAGTCCCTCCACGCCGTCCTCGAGCTTCACGAACGCGCCGTAATCGGTGATGTTGACCACCTTGCCCTGGATGCGGCTGCCGACCGGGTAACGGCTTTCGATGCCCTCCCAGGGGTTCTTCATGGTCTGCTTGAGTCCGAGTGACACCTCGCCCTTTTCCTGGTTGATCTTCAGGATTTTGACCTCGACGCGGTCGCCGATGGCCAGCACCTGCGACGGGTGGGTGATGTGGCTCCAGGAGAGGTCGTTGATATGGGCCAGGCCGGTCAGGTCGCCGATATCGATGAAGGCGCCGTAATCGACGATGTTCTTGACCAGGCCCTTCACCACCTGGCCGATTTCCAGGCGGGCCAGCGCGGCGGTCTTGCGGATTCGTTCCTCGGCTTCAAGCAGCTCACGCCGAGAAATGACGATGTTGTTCCGCGAACGGTCCAGTTTGATGACCTTGAAATCGAAGACCTGGCCGATCAGGGCCTTGGGGTCGGAGATGGGCCGGATGTCGGTCTGGCTGATGGGCAGGAAGGCCATGATGCCGATGTCCACCCGGAAGCCGCCCTTGACCGAGGCCAGGATCTTGCCCTTGATGGTTTCGCCCTGTCGGTAGGAGGTCTCGACCCGGTCCCAGTTCAGCAGGAGGTCGGCCTTCTCCTTGGAAAGGGAGATGAAGCCGTTTTCGTTGATGTCCAGGGTTTCCAGCATCACCCGGACTTCCTGGCCCGACTCCAGCGTCTCGAAATCCTTGAATTCCATCCGGGGCACGTACCCTTCGGACTTGTAACCGATGTCGATCAACACGTAATCGTTGGCCACCTCGATTACTTTCCCGGTGATAATCTGACCGGGTTTGAACGCCGTCATCTGCTTGGTCATCCAACTCGTCATTTTTTCTTCTTGCATCAGAGTCACGTCCTTTCGATTTTTTTCTTGATTTCTTTTATAGTTTCAACCGGCGTGGAGGTTCCGGAGACCAGGCCGACCGTAAGGTTCGGCCGGCACCAGTCGTCCCTGACTTCCTCCGGGCCGGAAATAAAGTAAGCAGCCGGCTTTCGCTTGCGCACCAGCCGGTAGAGATTCCGCGTATTGGCGCTTTTCCTGGAACCGACCACCAGCAGCAGGTCGGTTTTTCCCGCCAGCTCCAGCGCCTCGGCCTGCCGTTTCTCGGTCACCCGGCAGACGGTATCAAAGATGCGGGTCTCACCGGGTAGCCCGGCTTTCAGCAGGGCCGCCAGCGTTTCCCGGTAAACCGGTTCGGTGCTGGTGGTCTGGCTGACCACCGCCACCCGTTTCGCCGGCGGAGTCCTGAAATTGACGGCCGCCCAGCGCCGGGCCGCCGATCGGCCCGCCGGGCAGATCAGAGCTGAATTTCCCGCGAAACCGGCCAGGGCCTTGACTTCCGGGTGGTCCGGCTCGCCGATGATCAGCACCCGGTAACCCTGGCGGCGCAGCCGGGTGACCAGCTTCTGGACCCGGCTCACGAACGGGCAGGTGGCGTCGACCACCTCCCGTCCTGATTTCGAAAGCGCGCGCAGTTTTTCCGGGTGCAGCCCGTGGCTGCGTACCAGCGCGGGAGTCCGGCCGTCCGGCATCTCGCGCACAATTTTCAGGCCGCGGGCGGTCAGGTTTTCCATAACCCGTTCGTTATGGATGACCGGCCCGATCGAAAAACAGGCCCCGTGACGGCGCAAGGTTTCTTCGCAAAGGGAAACCGCCCGCTTGACGCCGAAGCAAAAACCTATTTCCCGCGCGGTCAGTACCCGGGCCATCAGCTTATTCCGGCCGCTCCGGATTGTCCGGACGCAGGCGGTCGATGGCCGCCATGACCCGGTCGGCAAAGTCCGCTTCCCCCCGGTAGAGGAGGGGCGGTCCATAACGGATTAATACTTTTCGCGGCCGAAAGATGACGGCGTTGAGCGGCAAGGCCTTTTCGGTTCCGCTGATCAGGACCGGAACCACCGGAACCCCGGTAGCCCGGACGGCCAGAGTTATACCCGGTTGCCCGGGCAGGAGTTCCGAGCCGTTCGGGTTGCGGGACCCTTCCGGGAAGATCAGCACCGCATGCCCGGATTTCAAGGAACGGATGACGCTTTTCAATCCCACCGCGCCGCTGTGCTGGCGCAGCGGTATAATGCCCAGGCTCTTTATGATCGGCTCCAGCAGGCTGTTCCGGTACAGAACGGTCTTGGAAAGAAAGCGTATCCGCCGGGGGATCCGGAGCGCCACCAGGGGCGGATCCAGGAGACTCAGGTGGTTGGAGGCCAGTATCGCGCCGCCCCGCCTGGGGATGTTCTCCACTCCCCGTACTTCCAGCCTGAAGAAGAGAAGACAGAAAATGTTTAAAAGCGATTTCAGAAATTTATAAAACATTCCGAAATTGTAATTTTAATCTTTTTGAGATAAGAATGTCAACCAAAATCAACCGGCCGGCCGGAAAAAAGTGCCCAGTTTTTCGCCGTCCAGGATTCGGTTCAGGATTCTTTCTTCGCGGCCGTTGGCGATGATCATGGGTTTGCCCTCGGCGGTCACGAGCCGGGCCGCCTCCAGCTTGGTGGTCATGCCGCCCACGGTCTTGTCGGATTGGCTGCCCTGGGCGGCCCGGGAGATCCGGGCGTCGATCCGCGCCACTTCAGGGCAGAGGCGGCCTTCGACCTGCAGGCCGTCAACGTCCGAAAGTATTATCAGCAGGTCGGCGGCGGTAAGCTTTAGCACCAGGGCCGAGAGCGTGTCGTTGTCGCCGAAGCGGATCTCTTCGACCGCCACCGCGTCGTTTTCGTTGATGATCGGCACCACGCCGCAGGAGAGCAACCGGTCCAGGGTGTTGCGGGCGTTGCCGAACCGGTCCCGGTTGTTTACGACATCCCGGGTCAGCAGGACCTGGCCCACCAGGTAACCCTGCTCCTTGAAGAGGCGCTCGTAGGTGCGCATGAGATTGCTCTGGCCGATGGCCGCGGCCGCCTGGAGGCTGGCCAGGTCCCGGGGGCGGCTGGCCAGTTTCAGCGATTTCAGGCCGGCGGCGATGGCCCCCGAGGTGACCAGCGAAACTTCCAGGCCGCGATTACGCAGGCCGGCGATATCTTCGACCAGCTCCTCCAGGTAGGAGGCGTCCAGGCGGTTCTTGCGGTTGGTCAGGATACTGGTCCCGACCTTGACCACCAGCCGTTTGACCCGTTTCATGATGGCGCGCCGGTCTTTCATTGATCCGCCTTGTTTTTCAGGGGAGGCCGGGGACTCAGCCCTTCAGGTTGACCGGCCGGCCGCTCTTGATGCTTTCATGGACCGCGGCCGCCATCCGGGTGGCCGCCAGCCCGTCCTCGCCCAGGGCGGTGATGGTGCCGGCCAGGGCAGCCGGATCGCCGCCGGACTTGAGGTACTCGAGGTTGTCAACGAAATCGGCGATGGCCTCGATTCCGTAGCCGGCCAGGAAGTTTTTGCCCCACTTGTCCCGTTTTTCGACCATGAAGCCCAGGTTGTGGGTTTGCATCCCGGCTCCGACCAGGCAGGTCCGCATGCCCCGGTCCTGGCTGTCCACCTCGGCCACGCCCCGGTCTCCCATCAGCCGGAAGCCCTGGTTAACCACCGCCTCGAACCCGTCCGGGGTGATCCAGGAGGTGTCAAAACTGACCGAGGCGCCGCCCTCGAAACTGATCTTGGCCTGGATGGAGTCGTAGGTGTCGACGCCCAGCTTGACCAGGACCCGCTTGGTGCCGGTGGCGTAGACCTCGACCGGCTCCTTCTTGATGATCCAGCGGATGAGGTCGTAGAAGTGGATGCCGAGAAACCAGGCCGGTGAGGACTTGGGCGCCCAGCCGGGGAACCAGTCGCGCGGAACCTCGATCCGGTCTTCCATGTGGACGTAACCGTACTGGATTTCGCCCAGATTGCCTTCGCGGACCAGCCGTTCGGTCTCCTGGTGGTAGGGGTCGTACCGCTTGTGGAAGTCAACCTGGAGGAAGCACTTGTTCTGGCGGGCCGCGGCGATGATCTCCTGGCAGCCCTCCACGGTGGTGTCCAGCGGCTTCTCGACCAGGACCGGCTTGCCGGCGGCCAGGGCGTCGAGCGTCACTGACCGGTGGGCATGGTCCGGCGTGGCCACCGTAACGCCGTCCAGTTCTTCGCGGGCAAGCATTTCGCGGTGGTCGCTGTAGGTCTTGACGCCGAAGCGGGCCTGCTGGGTCTTGAGGATCTCCGGGCTGAGATCGGCCAGGGCGACCAGCTTGGCCCGGCCCGATTTTTCCAGCTGGGAGAAGGCGATCAGGTGGTTGGTTCCGAACTTGCCGCCTCCGATGACACCGATCTTCAGCATTTTTTTCCTCCCGTTTTATTGGAATCTCAAAACTTCTTGAAGCTTGAATCCCGGTTTCCGTTCCGGCCGGGTCGCCGGTTTCTGTTTCAGAATTTTCAGGCCAGCAGGTAGCGGGCGATGATTTCCGAGGCCTTGACCATTTCGTCGATGGAGAGGCTCTCCTCCCGGCTGTGCGCCTGCTTGATGCTGTCGGGTCCGAAGACCACCGTGGGCATCTGGCCGACCTTGGCATAGAGGCGGGCGTCGCAGCTGACGATCAGGCCGGTGACCTTGCCGGAGGCGCCGGCGGCGACCGCGCTCTCCTTCAGTCCGGTCACCAGCGGGTCGTCGAGCCGGGTTTCGTAGGCGTCGTTGTGGAGTTTCGGGAAGGAGACCTTGCTCTTCTCCCGCACCCAGGGATCGGGATGGTTCTGCAGGAGCGCGGTCAGCTCCTTCTGCACGTCCTCTAGCGACTTGGTGGGCAGGAAACCGACACCGCCCTCCATTTCGGCCCAGCCGGCCACCATGGCCGGCCAGTCGCCGCCCTTGATCATGCCGATATTGACCTGGACCGGCTGTTCGTACTCGCGGAAGAGCGGGTGGTTGCTCTCGGCTATCAGCTTGTTCTCGTACTGGCGCAGGACGGGTATCACCTCGGCCATTTTTTCCACGGCGTTGACGCCTTCGCGGATGCGTCCCATGTGGACCGGCACCCCCTGCATTTCGATCTTGTACCAGACCGCCCCCCGGTTGGCCGGGCAGATGCTGAGGTCGGTGGATTCCATGACGATGACGCCGTCGGCCCGGTGGCCGGTCAGGATGGCGGCCAGGGCCCCGTTGCCGCCGGTCTCCTCCTCGATGACCACCTGGACCTCGACGCTCTTTCTGGGCTGGCGTCCGAGTTCCTTGAGGGCCAGCAGGGCGTAGTAAATGCTGACAATGTGTCCCTTGTCGTCGGCGGCGCCCCGGCCGATGACCCGCCCGTTTTGGATCACCGGGTTGAAGGCCTCGGTCCAGTCCCCGGCCGGCACCACGTCGCTGTGGGCGCAGAGGATGACCGATTTCGGTCCGCTTCCCTTCCAGGCGGCGAAAAGGTTGGGCCGCCGGCTGTAATCGAGTTCGCGGTCGGCCCGGGTATAGGAGGGGTGCTCCTTGATGCTCTCGGGAACCAGTTCCAGGCTGACTTCCAGGCCGAGGGCCCGGAATTTTTCGGCCAGGAAACGCTGGATTTCATCTTCGCCCTCGCCGGCCACGCTCTTGAAACGGATCAGTTCGGCCAGCAGGCCGGCCGCCTCGTCCCGGCGGCTTTCAAGGAACGCTTTCAATTCGCGCATGTTTCTCCCGCGGTTGGCGTGCTCGTTAAGGTAAAGTCATCCCTCCATGACCTCTTTCAGAATTTCGGCCAGGCCCCGTTTGCCATAGAGGCCGTCGTCGATGGCCTCCCGGGTCACCGAAAGCGGCGGGCAGAACTTGATGGCGCCGCGCCCCTTGCCGACCGGCGCGAAGAAGAGGTTGCCGGAGCCGACCGCCTCTTCGCAGAAACGGAAGGCGGTCTCCGGGTCCGGAGTCAGTTCCTGGCGGTTGTTGAAGAAGAGCAGGCCGTGGACCAGGCCGACCCCGCCGATATCAAGCCGGTCGGCGTACGGCTTCACCATCTTTTCCAGTTCGCCCTTGAGGTAGGCGCCCATCGCCGCGCAGTTTTCGACCAGCTTTTCGGACTGGAGCGTTTCGATGCTGGCCAGGGCCGCCGCGCAGGGTATCGGGCTGCCGGTGTGGGTGCTGGTCATCTCGCCCGGTTTGTAAAGGTCGAGGTACTTCGATTTGCCGATCACCGCCGAGAGGGGCAGTGAACTGGAAATTCCCTTGCCGCAGACGAAGAGGTCGGGCACGACCCCGTAGTGTTCGAAGCCGAAGAGGCGGCCGGTCCGGCCGAACCCGGCCTGGACCTCGTCAAAGATGAGCGCCGCGTCATACCGGTCGCACCACTGGCGCAGGTTTTTGACGTAATCGACCGGCATCAGCTTGGCCTCGCGCCCCTGGAAGGTTTCGGCGATGACCGCCGCCACCTCTTCCGGCTTGATGCCGGCCGCGGCCAGGCTCTTTTCAAAGAGTCCGAAACTCTTGTCCTTGGTATCGATGCTGCCCGGGTAGGGCACCTGGACAAAGGTCGGGTTGGGGTCGACCCACTCGCCGCCGCCCAGGCCGCCGCCGGCCAGCTGGGAGGCATAGGTGCGTCCGTGGAAGGCCCCCTGGTAACTTATGACGTAGCGCTTCTTCGGGTTGCGGCGGACGCCGTAGGTCCGGGCCACCTTCAGGGAGACCTCGACCGCCTCGGAACCGGTGGTCAGCAGGAAGACCCGGTCATGCTCGGCCGGGGTGATTTCGATGATCTTTTCCGCAAGCCGGGCCCGGGCCTCGTTGGCAAAGATGTAAGTATGCAGGGGCGCGCCGCTCTGAAGGTGCTTTTCAATGGCCGCCCGGATGGCCGGGTGATTGTGGCCGACGCTGGTTACCAGCACCCCGCAGGACCAGTCCAGCCACTTGTTCCCGTAAGGATCGAAGACGTTCAGACCGCTGCTCCGGTGCCAGAGCACCGGCGGCTCGCAGCGCATGGAAATCGGTTCGCTGGCCCAGAGTTTCTTGAAGAAATCGATCGATTCGGGGACCGGGAGGGCGGTCTTGATGCGCCGGTAGGGAGTTTCAACCTTCGGATAATCCTTCGGCACCAGAGAGAATTCCTTCAATCCCATTTGACCTTCTCCTTTCCTGATGTGGGTGTGCCGGCTTTCACGCCGGGTTGTTTTTCGAAAAAATCACGCCCGGAGGCCCCTCGGTTTATCAAATTCTTTCCGGGCTCCGGTTCTTACAAAGGCCGGGTTTCGCCGGCAGCCCTGGAAACAGGGCGGGAATCCTTAAAAACGGCGCAGGAAGTCCTTGGCCCGGGCAATGTCTTCGGCCGGGTTCGGACCGACTTCCCGTTCGATAATGAAGAAACCGTCAAAGCCGATATCCCGGAGGGCCTTGATATAAACCGGAAAATCAACGTCTCCCTCGCCCAGCGGAACTTCGCCGTTCCGGCGCTTGCCGTCCTTGGCGTGGGTCTGGACAATGTAATCCTTGAGAATGGCGACCCCGGCCAGGTGGTCGAAGCCCTTCATCACCAGGTTGGCCGGGTCATAGTTGATCTTGATCGATTCGTGCTTGATCTCCTTGAGAAAAGCACCCAGTTCTTCGGCCGCCTCGGGGCCGGTTTCCGAGGCCAGCCGGCACTCGATCCGGTCTCCGTACTCGCCCAGCCGGTCCATGGCATAAGCCATGACCTTGCGGGCCGGCGCCTCCGGGTCGGCCGGAATGGAGCCGATGTGGGTCTGGACGATCCGGGAACCGAGGGCCCGGGTGACATCCATGATCTTCATGGTGCGCTTGATCCGTTCCTCAACGTCGCCGGAGTCGGTGAACTCGTGGCCGCCCAGGTCTCCGCAGACCGAACTGATGACCAGCCCGGCCGCGGCGGCCCGGTGGCGGATATCTTCGATCGCGCTCTCGGAGAGGGATTCGATCATCAGTTCGTCCCGGATATTGCTCAACTCGATGCCATCCAGGCCGAGTTCCCGGCACTTGTCAAAGGATTCCTTTGCCCCCAGGCGGAATGATCCCAGAAAAGCCCCGACTTTCAGCATTTTTTCTCCCGGTTTTGGTGCGTCTTCATCTGAAGGACAAACTTGAGGACCGCTTCCACCTCAACCATCCGGCCCGTTCCGGAGGTGCCGCAGGCCAGCCGGCCGGCGGCCGGTCCCAGGAAAGCATGGCCATGACGCTTCAGTTCGGCCACCCGGGCCTGCAGAATGGGGTTGTTCCACATGCCGGAGTTCATGGCCGGTACGAAGACGACCGGCTTCCGGGTGGTCAGCAGGGTGGCCGAGAGCAGGTCATCGGCCAGCCCGACGGCCGCCTTGCTGATCAGGTTGGCCGTGGCCGGGCATACCAGGACGAGGTCGGCCCACTCGGCCAGCGAAACGTGTTCAATCTCCCACTCGGCCGCACCGGCCTCATCGAACATGTCAAGATAAACCCGCTCTCCGGTTAGACTCTGGAAGGTGAGGGGGGTGACGAACTTGACCGCCTCGGGGGTCATCGCCACCCGGACCTGGCAATCGGCCTGGACCAGCTTGGAGGCCAGCGCGGCCGCCTTGAAGGCGGCGATGCTGCCGGTGACCCCGAGCAGGATTCTTTTTTTTCTGGCCATCGCTGAATTTTAACATATTATCCTTGATAAAAACAAGATGCTTTAAAGGTGCGGATGGCCCTGAATGATTAGCAAAGAGCTAAACAAAGAGACTTCCGGTTTAATCTAAAGTGTTTATAAGAAGGCAAGCAGAAAATTCGGGCTTTGTTTGGCGGGAAGCGAAGTGAACCCCGTTTCTTTTTTCGGTACTAACATACATAAAGATTCGAGACTCCCAATGGATTCGGAAAAGAGGGGGATTTGGCGGAGCAAAACTTATGAATTTTACCCGCCTCCGCCTTTTCCCTGGGGAAGGGCGGTAATTTGACAGTACCAGCGGAGTTAGGGTTTAATATGCTGATACCTTGATTCTTTTTTATGAAATTAAATAATACAGCAAGGATTATATGCAGCATGGCTTCGTCTTCTACAACTCGACGACTAACGGCAAACCCAACTACGGAGGTAAACCGATGAATTTGCGGCGTCTCCTGAGCATCGCCTTCTTAACCCTCAGTCTTGCCCTTTCTGCCTCCCCGGCCTTAGCCACTATTAGTGGGAGTTCTGCTGATTACGACTCAACTAATTTTGATGTTTTGGCTGGCCAAAGGAGAGCCGCGTTATCTTTATCTTTAACTTCTGATAATGACGGAGATTCTTTTAATAATGTTACGGTTCATATAAACAATGTTTCAAATTTAACAGCCGGAGAAATTTCAAAAATTGCAATTTACGAAGATACTAACAATAACAGTTTTTTTGATGTTTTAACGGATAATCTTCTTTTGGATACAGTTCCTGTGATAGGAACTGATCAGGTGCTTGATTTTGCCGACATAAGTGTTTCAACTTGGCAGGGAAGCGTTAATAATAGGAATAAGACGTATTTTATTGTTGTAGATACCAGCTATTCTTTGGATGTGCTTGATTCTTTTAGCGTCTATCATGCAGCAATCGGATCCTTAGGTGCAAATACCAGCAGTAATCTCACCTGTAATTTTTCTTTCCTTGCCCCGAACGCACCGGCCCAGGGTGTCAGCAATCCGAATCAGGTTAACGAGTACTTCCGGATTCGCTGGAATAACCAGACCGACACCCAGATTAACCTTTATTATGTGCCGAGCACCGCTTACGTGCCCAATGATCCATTAAGCGGCGCCACCCTGATCGTTTCGGGCCTGGCCTCGACTGAGGTTTCCTATGACTGGAACACCTATAGCCTGCATTCCGGCGAATACTACATAATCGCCACCTTGGGCGATGGCGGTGGAGTTGGGACCGCTTCCAGCGTGCTTGCCTCGGTCCGGATCGCCCCGCGCCGTTTTTCGGGGGTTGTTTCCGACATTGCGAAGGATACGGTGGCGTCGGGTTTATTTACCGAAGATGGCGTTTTTCTGTTGAAGCTGAAGACCGAGGTGGCCACCGACACCCTTCAGACAGTCCAGGTGAGGATTGTCAATGTTGACAACACGATTGCCAGCAACGAAATAATGACTGTTTCCCTCCATCGCGACCGTTACACCGGTTCTTATGACAACGACAAGTACGATGAAGGGCGTGATTATTGGGTTCCCCCTACAGGCACCGAGGTTTCAGCCCCAGTGGGAACGCCGGTCAATATAAACATAAACAATTATCCGACCGCTTCGAAGGAAGGTGATGTGCCCCAACGATTGGCGAGCGGTCCGCTTACCTCCGGCTGGTACTACCAGAACGGCACTTATTACTGCGATTACTTGATTGTGGTCAGGGCCGCTGTAAACCTTGATGATGGGGATAAATTTGAAGTGGAATTGTTGGGGAGCACGGCTCTTATTAAAGATGGCGCTGTGGAACAACCATATTCAGTGAATTTGAGTGGTACTTTTATTTCAAAAGAGATTACCTGCGAAAATCTATCCGATTTTTATCCGAATATAAATTATGTCAATCCAGCCCGCCACTTTGAATCAGATCAAAACATTACCCTGCGCTGGAAGAATAACACCGGTCTGTTGGTAAATCTTTACTATCGCAATGTTGATGGTTTTAATCGTGCCGCACCGTTATCCGGAGCGGTAAGGTTTGCCTCAGATCAAGGCAGCGGTCCTTATTACTGGCGTTGTGGCGGAGTTCCGGCCGGCCGTTATTACATAATTATAGAGTTCATTCCGCCATCTTCCGGTGGTCTTGCTCCGGCACCACTCGTTTTTCCAGGCACGGTGGAGTTTGTGCAGCCCGCAGTAACTGCGGAAAACCTGGTTAGCAAGGATCAGGGTATCCTGTCGCGCAGCGGCCCGACGGCCGTCTTCGGCCTGAAAATTGCCGCACCGCCTTCAGGTTTGACCAGCCCTGGATTTAACAAGATACAGCATTTAATTAGATTAACAGTCAAGGCCGATCTTTCGAGTCCAGATATTGATATTCGTCCGTATCAAGTTGCAATTTACAAAAATGACGGGGAATATCTCGAAGCCTTTGATCCGGGAGACGAACAAGTAACCATTCTTCCATTTCCCGATGTAGTAGACGAGATTGTTTTTGAACTGGGGGAGACCTGTCCGGTTCCCAACGACGTTCCTGCTCATAATGAATATTTTGTCGTGGTTTACAGCCGGCCGGAGATGCGAAACAACCAGCAGATAAAATTAATTTTAAAGGAAGTAGTTATTGGCGATGTAAATCCGGAATATAATCCAGGGATGATTGACGATGATGTTTACTTGTATGATCCAAAATACAAGCCTGAGGATCGTAAGAATGCAATTTTGGGCTCCCCGGAATCGGAAAGTCTCACCTGCGAACAGCGGATCGTTGACCTGCGTCCGATGCGCAGTGACCAATGGTCACACGGGGTGATGAAGGGTGGCCAACCCTTCTATCTGAACGATTATCCCAGCCAGAACCAGAGCGGGGCCAACACCTATATATATAGCCCGGAGACCTTCCAGTGGTGGCACGGGGACGACCATCCGGCGCCTTTCGGGCCGGAGGAACGGGAATTGATGGGCATGTACGATCCGATCGCGGTCCTGGGCCTGGATCTGGCCGCCACCGGCGGTTTCACCGACGCGGTCCACGGGACCGAAAAATTGGTCAAGCTGGCGGTGATCATCCACGACGGCTGGCCGGAGAATTTCAATCCCAACGAAGCGCTGGCCACCCACTTCTTGTCCAATTGGCCGAATATCTCCCTGGTCCGGGACGAGGACGGCAACGGCCACTTCAACCCGGCGATTGATACCGCACAGTTTTACGACCCGGCCAACAAGAATATTACTTTTTCCCGGGTTTCCTCCCAGGGGCTCTGGCAGGCGAGCCACACCTATACCCGGGGTCAGATCATTCAATGGCGGACGCCGATCTCCGGCGTAACCTGGACCACCGGCGCCACCTATGTTTTAGGCGCGCGGGTGGTGCCCACCGTGCCCAACGGCCGCGTCTATAAATGCGTCGCGCCCGGCGTTTCGGCGGCCCTGGAGCCAACCTGGCCGACCGTCCAGAACGGTACGGTCAACGACCACACCGTCATCTGGAAAGAAGACACGATCAATTACTTCGAGTGCCTGACGCCCGGAGCCACCGCCGTGGCCGAGCCCACCTGGCCGCTGGTCGAGGGAAACACGGTGAGCGACGGTTCGGTGCTCTGGCGCAACTATGGCTGCGTGCTTCCCTGGCGGGGCGTTCTGGATTTGACCACCAACCCGGCGCCCCTTGAGGCTTTGACGGACCGTTCGGCCAAGGGGGAGAATGGCAAAGTGGATTACTTCGTGGTGCTCTGCTCGGCGCCCGACCACCAGTACATCACCCGGACGCCCTGGTACGGGGCCGATTTCCGCATCTACATACCGGAGAGCGACGAGGCGACCGGAAACTACAATATACGCTTCAGTCACTTTCCGGATGCCGGCGGTATTGATTCAACCGACCCCAAGCCGGCCCTCGGCACCGGCCGCGGCAAGCTCTACCGGGATTACCTGCCCTCGGCCCGAAATGTCGATACTTCCACCGGCACCCCGACTTTTTACGACCTGGACGGGGTTAAGGAGATCACCGCGGTCTTATCGGTGGAGCCATTTTACGTCACTTCCACGGCCGCGCCTTTTGGCGACATCAATGCCACTTACAATGACATCTGGTACGGAGTTACCAACCCGGTGGAGGCCGACGGCTGGCAGGTGCCGGTCTTCGCCATCAACATGTGCGACAGCAACCAGCCCAAAGCCGGCGCGGAGACCTTCCAGTGGATCCGGGTCTGGTTCAAGGGCAACAATGGTTTCA